>Ga0247725_1000767_pt1 | contig 20238 bp, 18 predicted proteins | sample OKSTACKMCFT3sol_FD_183021 | JGI IMG/M metagenome (GOLD analysis project Ga0247725, IMG submission 183021) | Subsurface sediment microbial communities from gas well in Oklahoma, United States - OK STACK MC-FT3-sol | ecosystem: Environmental > Terrestrial > Deep subsurface > Rock core/Sediment...
TGGAGACTTCTTGTTCGATCTCCAGCAGCACTGAATCCCCCTCGTTGATCTGGGGCTTAAATTTCAGCTTGGTACCGACGGTCTTACGTTCGATGGTGTTGTATACCGTTGACGCATCGGTCGAACTCTGGGAACCGGTCTTAACCGGGACTTCCTGACCCACATTAAACTCGGCCTCCTGGTTATCCATGGTCGACAGACTCGGGGTCGCCAAGACATCACTCTTGGAATCGGTCTGCAGGGCCGTCAGCAAGGCAAACCAGTCGCCATGATAGAAACCCAGTGCCGCCCCCGATACGCCGGCCAGCGCACTCTTGCTCGCATCGCTGGGATCCGAGCCAATCGCATCGACGAAGGTACTAACTGGAAGGGGCGAGGTGGTGCTGTCGGCAAACTGCACCATACCCGCATTGGTATTGCCCCACTGCACGCCCAGCTGTGCACCCGTGCCATTGGCGACCTCGACGATGATCGCCTCGACCAGCACCTGAGCGCGGCGGATATCCAGGCGAGAGATCACCTTCTCCAGCTCCTGCATCTCATCGGGTTGGGCAGTGATGACCAGCGCATTGGTCTGTTCGTCCGCCTCAATACTCATCTTTTTAGCAGTAGCGGCGCCTTGCTGGCCGCCCCCTTGCTTCTTATCCTGAATACTCTTGCTGACGCCGGTCAGCACTTCGACCAGATTCTTGGCCTTGGCGTATTTCAGGTAGTAGACCTTGGTGTTGCCGTCATTTTGCTGATCCTTGTCCAATTGACGGATCATCTGCATCACCCGCTGCCGGGCCTTGGGATCGCCTGATACCACCACGGAGTTGGTTCTGTCATCGGCCACCACTTTCGGTGCCAGCAAGGAGCTCATGCTGGTTTTGCCGTCATCCTTGGTCAAGGCACTGATCAGGCGCACAATCTCCGCGGCAGAGGCGTATTTCAACCGCACTATATCCACATCCTGGTCGCCGACCTTATCCACGCGACGGACAATATCCACCAGACGGTTGACCACCATGGCGCGACCGGTAATCAGCAGCACGTTCGAGGGCTCGTAGTGCACCACGTTACCACCGCCCGCGTTGTCGTTGAGCTGCCGCAACAGCGGCGCCAACTCACGAACCGAGACGTTACGCACCGGAACCACGCGGGTCACCATCTCGTCACCTGAGCCGGGGGCCGCATCATCCACCACCGGGATCCCGGAGGTTTTCGCGGTATTGGAGCGCAACACCTTGAGCACGCCGTTATCCATGGTCACCACGGAGAAGCCATAGACATCCAGCACGCTGAGGAAAAACTGGTAATACTGCTCGTCGTTCAGCAGGTCATAGCTGCGGACGTTGATTTTGCCACGCACCGAGGGGTCGACAATGATGGTCTTGTTCAGATTCTTGCCGACCGTATTGATGAACTCCTGAATATCAGTTCCTTTGAAACTGGCAGAAAACTCGGCCGACCGGGCAAGCGGACTGCCCAGCAGGGTCGCGGCCAAGACACAGGCCAGAAGCGTAGAGATTCCCTTGTTACTCATTAACTGCGTGACTCCAGTTTTGGTTATTCCGTCAGCTTGATGTAGATATCCTGCTGCTGGCCATTACGCTCCACCGTCAGGTTCATCTCGGTCATCGAAGACAATTGATTCATGATTTGCATGGCCTGGCTATTATCGCGCAGGTCATAGCCATTGATGCTGACCGCCAGGTCATTGGATTGCAGCCCGATTCGATGAAAGAACGCAACATCCTTGCCGGGATTGATACGATACCCCTGCATCTTGCCGTCCGTCATGATCGGGGAAATGTTGACATAATCGAGCAACTTTCCAGGATTTTTCACCAGGTCGTTGCGTAATTGGCCCAGCTCGGATGTGCCGCCGCTCGCCACTGGGGCTGCCGGCTGTTGCCCCAGCGCCTTGAACTCTTCACCGTCCAGCATCAGGGTCTCATCCTGCCCCTGGTTATCCAGGATCACCCGATCCGGTAAAATATCCCGTAACCTGGCCTGAGTGCCGGTCACCAGATCCCCGATACCATAACTCGACTCTTCACCACCATTGATGATGATGGCAATCGACCGATCGGCCTGATTACTGGCCAATACCCCGGTCAGCGTCAAATTCAGCCGCGTGCGCGGCATCGCCTGCTGCCGCTCAGAACTACCGGCGACCGGGCGCTTGGCAGCAGGCGCGTCCGCTTTACCAAACAACGCCAGTTGCAGCAACGAACGCACATCCAGCGGATTGGCGGCCGGTGGTGCTCCGCTACCACCCGCCAGGGGCGGACGCATCAAGGGTTGTGTGGGCCCCTTGGCCGCAGGCAGCAACTGCCAGGTCAGTGTGGCCAACTGCTGACAACAGAGGATGAGCAAAATCCCGAATGCCCCCTGGCTTAATCGGGATATGGGCAAGCCAGCCAGCCATTTAACAAGACGATCCCGTGGTTCCATGCCTGTTCCCTGATGTCGCAATACCAAAATGACAGAATCCTCGCCCTGTGAACGAGCTCGGTATTCTCACCCGTCAGCTCAGAGCTGACAACCCACCAAGTCCGCGCTAGTTCAAATTCCTGAATCCTGCCAGCCCTTATCCTCTGTTATAATCGCTCGGAGTGACACAAGGTGAGACAATTCGATGACAAAAGCCCAATCCGTCAGCACCGAGGTGCGTCTGGACAAGTGGTTGTGGGCCGCTCGCTTCTACAAGACTCGCGCCATCGCCCGAGCCATGATTGAAGGAGGTAAGGTGCACTACAATGGCCAGCGCAGCAAACCCGGGAAAGTGCTTGAAGTCGGAGCCCTGATCACCCTGCGACAAAGTGACGAAGAAAAAGAAGTCACGGTACTGCAGCTTAGCGAACAACGGCGCGGCGCTCCGGAAGCCCAACAGTTATATGCCGAAACGGAGGCCAGTCGCATCAAGCGCGAGCGACAGGCCGAGGCCCGACGGCTGAACAGCCTGTACGCCCCGCATCCGGATCAACGACCGGACAAGAAACAACGGCGTCAATTAGTCCGCCTCAAACAGGGCAACACAGAGTCATAATCGCAGCCAAGACATATATATAGAGAGAGATGATGAAAAAACCGGATCAACTGTATCGCTATCTATTCGAACACTACCAGGTCCGCGGCGAACTGGTGCAACTGGATGAGACCTTTCACCAGATGGTGGCGGCCCAGACATATCCGGAGCCGGTACGCCAGTTGCTAGGGGAATTGCTGGTAGCGACCAGTTTACTGACGGCCACCCTGAAATTTTCCGGCGCCATCACGGTGCAGTTGCAAGGCAATGGCCCGGTGCGACTGGCTGTGATCAACGGCGACCACCTGCAACAACTGCGCGGCGTGGCGCGCTGGGAAGGGGAGATGCCAACCGAGCCGACGCTCAAAGCCCTGGTCGGCGATGGCCAGCTGATCATCACCATCTCCCCGGAGGAAGGCGAACGCTATCAAGGCATAGTTGCGCTGGAAGCCGACAGTCTGGCTCGCTCACTGGAAAGCTATTTCGCACAATCTGAACAGTTGGCCACCCGGATCTGGATCCGTACCGGCGGAACCCAGGATGCACCACTGGCAGCCGGTATGCTGTTGCAATCCCTCCCAGCCAGCGGCGAGGAGCATGCCAACCAGTTTGACCATCTGAGCAAACTGACGGATACCATCAAGGACGAAGAGCTGTTCACCTTGCCGGCCGAGGAGATCCTGTACCGCCTGTACCACGAAGAAGAAGTCCGCGTGTTCGATCCCCAGGACATCCGCTTCCTCTGCACCTGCTCCCGCCAGCGTTGCGAACAGGCGCTGTTACAGCTTGGTCAACGTGAGGTTGCTGCCATGATTGAGGAGCAGGGGCAAGTCGATATGCACTGTGACTACTGTGGCACTCACTATCTGTTTGATGCCATTGATGCCCAGGCATTGTTCAGTGACAATCTGGCCAGTAATGATGGCGCACTACACTAACGCTTAAGCATCCATCCATATTCCCGCAGGAGGCCATTGGCCTCCTTTTTTATCGCCGGGCACGCACAAAATTGGTGCTGCATCGCACATTATCCACATCTTTTATATTGCCATTATTTATCTGTCTATTTTGACTTGTGCAGTATAAGTCACTGGAAAGAAACGGTTTCAATGGCGTATCAGTAGCGCCTGCTAACATCTCTGCCCGATCCGGCTCATAAGCTATCCCGGTTCTTTGACTCGGGTCGCTTTTCTCCCTGTCAGCGCTGTCTAGACTCAGATCCAGATAGACCATACCGCTACGACACCAGGAGAAGACAATGGCAAACCAAGCTACCCTGGCTGATGTATTAAGCCTCGAGCAATACGGCATTCATGATGTGGCCGAAATAGTACGCAATCCCTCGTATGAACAACTGTTTATCGAAGAAACCAATCCGGCGTTAACCGGCTTCGAGCGCGGTGTGGTGACCTCTATGGGGGCGGTCAAAGTGGATACCGGAGTCTTCACTGGACGCTCACCCAAGGATAAGTATCTGGTGCTGGACGATACGACCCGAGACACAGTCTGGTGGAGCGATGGCGGCAAGAATGATAACAAACCGATCAGCCCGGAAGTCTGGGCCCATCTAAAGCAGTTGGTTGGCGAAGAACTATCCGGCAAACGTCTGTTTGTCGTGGATGGTTATTGCGGTGCCAATCCAGATACTCGATTGAAGGTTCGAGTCATCACCGAAGTGGCCTGGCAGGCGCATTTTGTCAAAAACATGTTTATCCGCCCGACCGAGGCGGAATTGGTCGACTTTGCACCCGACTTTGTGGTGCTGAATGGTTCCAAATGCATCAATCCGCAATGGAAAGAACAGGGCCTCAATTCCGAAAACTTTGTCGCCTTCAATCTGACGGAAAACCTGCAGGTTATCGGCGGCACCTGGTATGGCGGCGAGATGAAAAAGGGCCTGTTCTCGGTCATGAACTACCTGTTGCCGCTGCGTGGTATTGCCTCCATGCACTGCTCTGCCAACGTGGGGAAAGATGGCGATGTGGCGGTGTTCTTCGGTCTCTCCGGCACTGGTAAAACCACACTATCGACCGATCCGAAACGGGCATTGATCGGTGATGATGAACATGGCTGGGACGACAGCGGTGTCTTCAACTTTGAAGGCGGCTGCTATGCCAAAACCATCAAGCTGTGTAAGGAGGCCGAGCCGGATATTTACAATGCTATCCGCCGGGATGCCTTGCTGGAAAATGTCACCGTCGATGAGCAGGGCGTTGTCGATTTCAATGATGGCAGCAAGACTGAAAATACCCGAGTCTCTTACCCGCTGTACCATATCGACAATATCGTCAAACCGGTATCCGCTGCCGGGCATGCCACCAAGGTCATCTTCCTGACCGCCGATGCCTTCGGGGTCTTGCCTCCGGTATCCAAGCTGACCAAGGAGCAAACCAAGTACCATTTCCTGTCCGGTTTTACCGCCAAGCTGGCCGGCACCGAGCGTGGCATTACCGAACCCCAGCCAACCTTCTCGGCCTGTTTCGGCAAAGCCTTCCTGACGCTGCATCCAACCAAATACGGCGAGGAGCTCGTCAAGCGTATGGAGGCCGCAGGCGCTCAGGCTTATCTGGTCAATACCGGCTGGAATGGCACCGGTAAACGGATTTCCATCAAGGATACCCGCGCCATTATCGATGGCATCCTCGATGGTTCCATCGAGCGAGCCGAGATGAAGACCTTGCCTATTTTCAACCTGGCGATCCCGCTGCAATTGCCTAATGTAGACTCGCATATTCTGGATCCTCGCGACACCTACGCCAGCGATGCCGAATGGCAGAGCAAGGCACTGGATTTAGCCGGGCGTTTCATCAAAAACTTTGTGCCCTACACCGACAACGAGGAAGGCAAGCGACTGGTTGCAGCCGGGCCTCAACTCCCTTGAGCCGGCTCCAATCCATTCCATATGACAAACGGACCGCAAGGTCCGTTTGGTTTTGCATACGATGCATTTCATCCGTTTTGCTCGGCGCAGCGATGACATAGCCGTTAGCTTTCCTTGGCGGATGGATAGCAGATCCGATTGATATACCAGCTTTTTTTTCCGCTGGGGGTTTCCACCAGCGCCTCATCGTCCACGGATTTTTTCAGCAAGGCGCGCGCCATCGGTGAATCAATCGAGATGTAATCCTTGCGCTGATAAATTTCATCCGGCCCGACAATTCGCAAACACAGGCTCTCGCCAGCGTCATTTTCGATCTCGACCCAGGCACCAAAGAAGACCTTGCCATCCTGCTGAGGGGAGTAATCCACGACCCGGACCTCTTCCAACCGCTTGCGTAAATAACGCACCCGGCGGTCGATTTCGCGCAGTAATTTTTTGTTGTAGTGATAATCGGCATTCTCTGAACGATCCCCCAGGCTCGCCGCCCAGGCCACCTTTTTGGTGACATCCGGCCGTTTTTCACGCCACAAATGGTCAAGTTCCTGCTGCAAGGCCTCGTAGCCTTCTCGGGTGATTAGATTTGTTTTCATAGGGCAAACTTGAAGAATGATATCCAGACTCGAAACGCGAGCCTCCTTTATAGCGACTGTGGCCTTGGGTTTGAAGCACTAAGCATCCGGCTTGGCATGGGGATCCCGGAATCCAGCACCATTTCCTGCCCTGCTGTTCGCTCCCGGCAAGCTGAGCTATGCTGTAGCCCCCGATGACACATCAGATATCCGATCTCGGGTGCTCGTCCGATCACGTCCGTTGCTACAGAAGAGAATCCCGATGCTATCAATTCCCCATATCCTGGCCACCGAACTCCATGCTCGTCCCGAGCAGATCGAAGCCGCGGTTCGTTTGCTCGATGAAGGAGCAACCGTACCCTTCATCGCCCGTTATCGTAAAGAGATCACCGGCGGGCTTGACGACACTCAACTGCGAAATCTAGAGCAACGGCTCAGCTATTTACGCGAACTCGAAGAGCGACGTCAGGCCATCCTGCATGCTATCGACGAACAGGGTAAGTTAACGCCCGCGTTACGGGCTGATATTGTAGCCGCCGATACCAAGACCCGGCTGGAAGATCTCTACCTGCCCTACAAGCAAAAACGGCGGACCAAAGGCCAGATCGCCATTGAAGCGGGTCTGGAGCCGCTGGCCGAGTTGCTATTTACCGATCCGACCCGCAATCCGGAACAAGAGGCTCTTGCCTATGTGAACCCGGAGCAACAGATCCTCGACACCAAGGCCGCCCTGGATGGTGCTCGTTATATCCTGATGGAGCGCTTTGCCGAGAACGCCACCCTGCTGGAAAAGCTGCGCAATTACCTGTGGCAATACGGCCTGCTGCAATCCCGGCTGGTGGCAGGCAAAGATCAGGAGGGCGCCAAGTTCAAAGACTATTTTGAACATCAGGAGCCGATCGCCAAAACCCCGTCTCATCGTACCTTGGCCATGTTGCGCGGACGCAACGAAGGGATCCTGACGCTTGCCATCGGCGTCGAAGGCGAATCCACAGCACACCCCTGTGAAGCCATGATTGCCAGCCAAGTTGGCATTCAAGCCAAGGGACGTCCAGCAGACCATTGGCTCGCCAGCGTGGTCAGCTGGACCTGGAAGATCAAGTTAGCAACCCAGATGGAAACTGAATTACTGGGGCGGCTACGAGAGCTGGCCGAAGCGGAAGCGATCCGCGTCTTTGCCAGCAACCTCAAGGATCTGCTGATGGCGGCCCCCGCCGGAATGAAAGCCACCATGGGACTGGATCCGGGGATCCGCACCGGCGTTAAAGTCGCGGTGGTCGATGCCACCGGCAAGGTGGTAGCTACTGATACCGTTTACCCGTTTGAGCCAAAACTTCAGGTTGAACGAGCCATTCAGACCATCCATGCTCTGTGTCAGAAACATAATGTCGGTCTTATCAGCATTGGCAATGGCACCGCGTCGCGAGAAACCGACAAGCTGGTGGCCCAGATGTTGAAGCAGTACCCCGAGTGCCAGGCACAGAAAGTAGTGGTCAGTGAGGCCGGGGCTTCGGTGTATTCCGCATCCGAGCTGGCGGCGCTGGAATTTCCGGATCTGGATGTCTCACTGCGCGGGGCGGTATCGATTGCACGCCGACTGCAGGATCCATTGGCCGAACTGGTCAAGATTGACCCCAAGAGCATCGGTGTCGGTCAATATCAACATGATGTCAGCCAAAGCCAATTAGCACGGAACCTGGATGCCGTGGTTGAAGATTGCGTCAACGCCGTCGGGGTGGATGTGAATACCGCATCGGTCCCGCTGCTGACCCGGGTTTCCGGCCTCAGCAAAACCCTGGCCCAGAATATCGTCACCCATCGCGACGAACAGGGAGCATTCCGCAGCCGCGCCCAACTGCTAAAAGTCAGCCGTCTCGGCCCCAAGGCGTTTGAGCAGTGCGCCGGATTCCTGCGCATTCAGGGTGGAGATAACCCGCTCGATGCCTCATCGGTGCACCCAGAGGCCTATCCGGTAGTGGAACGCATTCTGGCGCGGACTGGTAAAGCTGTGCATGAACTGATTGGCAACAGCCCGCTCCTCAAAGAGCTCAAACCCGCCGAGTTTACCGATCCGCAGTTCGGGGTGCCGACGGTCAGCGATATCATTGGTGAACTGGATAAACCTGGCCGCGATCCACGTCCCGAGTTCAAGACTGCCACCTTCCGGGAAGGCGTAGAAACCATCCGCGACCTGCAACCCGAGATGGTGCTGGAGGGTACCGTCACCAACGTCACCAACTTCGGTGCCTTTGTCGATATCGGTGTGCATCAGGATGGGCTAGTCCATATCTCGGCGCTGACCGACCGTTTCATCAAGGATCCGCGCGAGGTCGTCAAAGCGGGCGATATAGTGCGCGTGAAGGTGCTGGAGGTAGATGTCGAGCGCAAACGCATTGCCCTGACTATGCGCCTGCAGGATCAAGCGCCTAAAGCACCCGCGCCGCGTGAAACTCGCAGCTCGGGAGCCGGCAATCCCCCCGCCAGGCGCGAGGAACGCGCCGCCCGACAGGCAGCACCGAGCAATAATGCATTTGCCGATGCCTTCGCCAAGGCCAAACGCAAATAAGCAGACAAACAAACGGGGAGCCAAGGCTCCCCGTTCTTGTTCGAAAATGTTGGTCAACGGTTATCGAGGACCGCGAATGGCTTTCATAAGAGTCCACTAATCAGGCATAGCGGCTGAGTTGGGATTCAGGCTCTGGTTGCCAGGCCAACTCGTAGCGACGGGAAATAACCTGCCCTCGTTGCGCCATCAAATCAGTCAGAGACTCCTGGACATAACTGCGGCTACGACTCACCACAGGCGAGGATTCAGAACTTGCCGATGAGGTCCCCTCGTCATCCTGAGTAGTCTGCGCAGCACTCGTGCCCATCCCCCGGCTTTGCAACTCTGCGCGGGCCGCCATCGCGATCTGCGCGGCCTTGGCCGCAACCGCATGATCTTGCCCTGAGGGGTCGACAGGAGCGAGAGCCGCCGCTTGAACCTGCTGCATCTTGCGAATCGTCGCTTCCGGATCCGCTTCAGCAGAGATATCGATCTGTACCTTGCCACCGGTAGCATAGCGACCACCATCAGGACCCGACTCCATGGTGAAGCTGGGAGCCGAGGCGTATTGACCACCGACGGCCTGATGGGCTTGCTCATGAGCCCGAACTTCCCGATCCCGCTGCTTGAGAGAATCAACAATCAACTGTTCCGCTTGTTGTTGACGTTCGGTTTGCTCATCCCCGGAACCGGAACGACCGCCGGATTGACCGCTCCCCTGGCCTTGGCCTTGCTGCCGACCTTGTTGTTCATCATTGACTGCCGCAACATCTTGTTGTGACGTCGAAGCTCGGCTACCGCTTTCCGGTTGATACGTGACTGGACGATTCTCGTTATTCCGCGCCCGATCTTTTTCACTACCGACCTGAGATTCTTTCGCATAAGCATCCCCGCGCTGAGCTGCGGGGATCAGCTCGCGTTGCTGGCTGTCACGGCGCGCGGCTTCAACAGCCGGTTGCAGCGCCAGAGGCACAAAATTGGGATAGCTGGGTGCTATATTCATCTCACACTCGATTCATCTCAAATGAGTTCATCGTCCCTTCAGGCCGTTGACCCGACACTCACATCGTCACACCCGAACATCGAGCAAGGTGCCCATCATCTCATCGGCAGCTTTGACCACCTTGACAGACGCCTGACCACTCTGTTCAGCAACCATTAAATTCACCAGCTCAGTGGTCGGGTTCACGGCCTCCGGTTGCGTTGCCAGTTGCGCCAGCTTGGAACTACTCTCATCCACCTGCTGTGTCGCCCGCTGCAGCCCGGTATAGCCTGCATTGAGAGCACTGTTAATTTGCATGTCTGCCTCCAGATACCACAACCACTGCCTAATTATTGGTCAAAACAGCGGTGGAAGAAAGGTCATTCCTTGGTTGCGCAGTAATGAATTCACTGACGACAGCCACGAACTCATTACTTTCAGTAATAAAGGGGGCATGAGCCGAGGCTCGAAAGAGATGGAACTTCACTCTAGGTGTCGACTGCGGCCAAACCTCCTGTACAGCGGCCGGAACCAGGGCATCGAGTCGCCCCAACAGATGCAAAGCAGGTCGAGTCAGAATAGAGAGCTCAGCCCGGAGATCCAGTTCTTGCAGCAGACTCAAGCCCATGCGCAACGCTTGGGGATGAGGAACGGGGCGAGATTGCAACCTTTCGCGCAAAATTCGGACATCATCGCGAGCCGAAGCGCTGCCCAGCGCCTGAATCGCCAGAAAGCGCTCGATGGTTTTGTGGGTATCGGCCTGCAACTGGGCCGAGAAGCTGGTGAGCACCTCCGGTTTTACCCCTGGCCACTCTGGTTCTGCGACAAAACGGGGCGAACTAGCAACTGTGATCAGGCTCAGCACCCGTTCCGGATACAAGAACGCCAATCGGATGGCCAACATGCCCCCTAAGGACCAGCCGAGTAGATGAGCTCGCTCAGGTAGCGCTTTCAGCATCAAATCCAGCCAGCTCGATAGATCCGGATTTTCAATCCCCAGATCAGCGCTATAGCCAAACCCAGGCAAGTCGATGATATGCAGCCGAAATTGTTTCGAGAGTTCGGTTTTGATGCCATCGAATACCGCACCATTCATGCCCCAGCCATGCAAGAGCACCAAATCGGGCCCACTTCCCAATCGTTCGACATAAAGTGTCATTTCTATTTTCTCTTTCCTGAACGGTGGACAAACAATAAGTTTTTACATTTTGCTAACGCACCAGCGTGATGCACCAAAATTAAGCAATACTGTGTAAGAATGCATCACTGCGGAGCGGGGCTGGCATGAATAGTGACAAAAAATCCGCTATCCGAGCTATTTACAGCACCATTTTGCGGTTTTCCAGGTTGGCACGTTTCCTGCGATAGATGCTTCAGGTTCGCGACATCCTGTCCAGCCACCGAGTTCAACAGAGTTTATCTGTACGAATACCAGGACACGATTCTTTCAGGGAGATACCTACAATGAAACGCTTATTTGCAATTCTGGCACTGGTAGGGGCCTTTGGCTTCACCAGTCCGGCATGGAGCGATGAAACCGCCCCGACTACCGAGGTTGCAACTGAAGTCGCTGCAGCGCCAGCCGCTGAAGCAGCTCCTGCTGCACCTGTGATTACTGTTAACAAGGGCGACAATGCCTGGTTGATGGTATCTGCTGCTTTCGTCATTCTGATGTCAGTTCCCGGTTTAGCTCTGTTTTATGGTGGCTTGGTTCGCACCAAAAACATGCTGTCGGTGCTGATGCAGGTATTCGCCGTCTTTGGGCTGGCGACTATTCTGTGGGTCAGTTACGGCTACAGTATTGCCTTCACGGAGGGGAGTGCCTTCTTCGGTAACTTTTCGAAGATATTCCTCAACGGGGTAACGCCTGACTCGATTGCAGCCACTTTCTCCAAGGGAGCTGGTGTTTCTGAGTTGATTTATGTGGTGTTCCAGGGCGCATTCGCAGCCATCACCTGCTGTTTGATCCTGGGCGCATTCGCCGAGCGAATTCGCTTCTCTGCCGTACTGATCTTCATGGTGCTGTGGTTCAGCTTCTCTTACCTGCCGATGGCACACATGGTGTGGTACTGGGCCGGTCCTGATGCCTATACCAGCGCCGAAGCTGCTGCCGCTGCGGGCAGCACTGCAGGCTGGTTGTTCCAGAAGGGAGCACTGGATTTCGCAGGCGGTACTGTGGTGCATATCAACGCCGCTATCGCAGGCCTCGCGGGTGCCTACTTTGTTGGCAAGCGTGTCGGTTTTGGTCGCGAGTCTATGGCACCGCACAGCCTGACCATGTCTATGATTGGCGCCTGTTTGCTGTGGGTGGGTTGGTTCGGTTTCAATGCCGGTTCTTCCCTGGAAGCCAATGGCATCGCTGGTCTGGCACTGGTCAACACCTGGGTAGCAACGGCAATGGCAACCTTCACCTGGCTGCTGGCTGAGTGGGGCCTGAAAGGTAAGCCTTCCTTGCTGGGTGCTATTTCTGGTGCAGTTGCAGGTCTGGTTGCGATTACCCCGGCATGTGGCTTCGTCGGTGTCCCTGGCGCCATGGTGATTGGTGGTGTCGCAGGTGTCATCTGCCTGTGGGGCGTGCATGGCCTGAAGCGTCTGTTGAATGTCGATGACTCTCTGGATGTCTTCGGTGTGCACGGTGTAGGCGGTATCATTGGTGCGCTGCTGACCGGTGTCTTCGCTTCACCTGACCTGGGTGGTACCGGGGTGTGGGATTACGTGGCGAATGCCGTGACTCCTGACTACTCGATTGCTGCACAAGTTAAAATCCAGGCGATCGGTGTCGTCACTACCATCATCTGGTCTGGTGTGGTCTCCGTGGTTGCCTTCTTCATCGTCGACAAGCTGGTAGGTCTGCGTGTACCGGTTGAAGCTGAACGCGAAGGTCTGGATCTGACTTCTCATGGCGAGCGTGCTTACAACTACTAAGCACAGCTGGCAAATGGACAAGGGCGCCCTCGGGCGCCCTTTTTCATCATCTACACTGCTCAAATCTCTCCCCCAACCAACCGCTGCTATGTTGCTGCCTATCAACCGGATGCTTCAGGTATTACGCACCATTGGCACTCATCGCCTGTTACTGGGTGACTGTTTGTTGTGCCGACAATCTTCCCAGACATACCCGCTAATTTGCGATGAATGTCAGGCCGATTTACCGCACATCCCATTTCCTTGCCCTTGCTGTGCATTTCCGCTGGCGGAACCGGGCATCCGTTGCGGAGCCTGTTTGCAGCAGCCTCCCGCTTGGGATCGGCTGCGCGTTCTCGCCGACTATGAAACGCCTTACCGCCAATTGATCCATCGCCTGAAATACCAACGCCACCCTGAATGCGCAGTGCTATTGGCACGCTTGTTCAGTGCCAGTCTCGAGCAGGATGAACGACCGGAGGCATTGCTGCCGGTGCCGCTGCATTGGTGGCGACAGTGGCGACGGGGTTATAACCAAGCAGCAGAACTGGCCCATGCCATTGGTCGGCTCCAACACATTCCCGTGGATAGCCACTGCTTGCAGCGCATACGCGCCACACCGGCTCAGGCGCGGCTGAACAAGCAGCAGCGACAAAAAAATTTGCGCGAGGCTTTTACTCTGCACCCAATATCCTATCGCCATGTCGCCGTGGTCGATGATGTGGTCACCACAGGAGCCACCGCCGAACAACTCACACGCCGACTCAAGGCTGCTGGCGTGGAGCGCGTCGAGATCTGGGCGATTTGTCGTACCCTTCGACATCGATCTTGAGGCTAGGCGAGCTCAAACAAGCAGAGTATGATAATTCCGAGCTATTTAGTCAGGATTAGAGGACTGCCATGATCAGCATTTCCGACGCCGCTCAGGCCCATTTCCGCAAACTGCTGGAAAAGCAGCCTGATGGCACCAATATTCGTGTTTTTGTAATGAATGCCGGCACGCCGAATGCCGAGTGCGGTGTTTCATACTGCCCACCCGATGCCGTAGAGCCCGAAGATCTGGTTTTGCCGTTTGCCGGTTTCGATGCGCTAGTCGACGCCCAGAGCGCTCCCTTTCTGGAAGAGGCGGCCATCGATTTTGTTTCCGACCAGATGGGTTCCCAACTGACGCTCAAGGCGCCAAATGCCAAGATGCGCAAGGTTGATGCCGATGCTCCCCTGATCGAGCGCATCGAGTACGTCATTCACACTCAGGTCAATCCATCCCTGGCTGGACACGGTGGCAAAGTGACGCTGCTGGAAATTACCGACGATGGCTATGCGATCCTGCAATTTGGCGGTGGCTGCAATGGCTGCTCCATGATCGATGTCACCCTGAAGGACGGCATCGAGAAGCAGTTTCTGGATCTGTTCCCCGGTGAGATCAAAGGTGTTCGCGATGCTACCGAACATAACCGGGGCGAGCACTCTTTTTACTGACATGCTGCAGTGCTTGGATAAAACAAAGCCCCGCGAGCGGGGCTTTTGTCTATTCGTCTTTCTTGTCGCGACTGAGCAGCGCTAGCGCAGCCTCTTTCGGCGGCTTGTTCTGATACAGAATGGCGAAGATCTGCTCGCAGATAGGCATCTCGATGCCCTGCCGCGCCGCCAGGATATGGACCTCGCGTGTATTGCGATATCCTTCCACCACCTGGCCGATCTCGTCCATGGCTTGTTCGATACTCTTCCCTGCACCCAAAGCCAGACCAAAACGGCGATTACGCGATTGATTGTCGGTGCAGGTGAGAACCAAGTCCCCTAGCCCGGCCATGCCCATAAAGGTTTTGGCATCGGCACCCAGTGCAACCCCCAGGCGTTGCAACTCCACTAGGCCTCGGGTAATCAGGGCGGTGCGGGCATTGGCGCCAAATCCCAGACCATCTGAGAGTCCAGCGCCGATAGCAATCACGTTCTTTACCGCGCCGCCTAGTTGCAAGCCGATGAAATCGGGATTGGTATACACCCGAAACGACTTACCGCAATGCATCAGGTCGGACAGTTCGTCGGCAAAGGCATCATCGGTCGCTGCAACCGAAATCGCGGTTGGCAAGCCGGCGGCCAGTTCGCGGGCAAACGTCGGACCAGAAATCACGGCCAGGGGAATGGCATCACCTAATGCTTCGCGCGCGACATCGCCCAACAGGCGGCCACTATCCGGCTCCAGCCCCTTGGTCGCCCAGGCGATGCGGGCATCGGCTGCGAGATGAGGCTTGGCTTGGCGTAATACGTCACCGAAGACATGACTGGGAACCACCACCAGCAAGGTCTTGCTTGCCTGCGCCGCATAAGCAAGATCCGAGGTCAGCTCAAGCGTTGGCGGAAAAGGCACATCGGGCAAAAAAAGTTCATTGCAACGGGCAGCATCGAGCATAGCTATATGCTCAGGCTCATGACCCCAGAGCAGGATCCGCAGCCCTTTACGCGCCAAAGAAATGGCAAGGGCGGTGCCATAAGACCCCGCCCCCAGGACAGATACCACAACATCCTGTGCCATATGCTTAATGGCTCGCAGCTGCTTCTTGTTCCGCTTCCAGCTTGGACATATGAGCGGCAAACAAAGCGTCAAAGTTGACCGGAGCCAGATTCAGCTGCGGGAATGAACCCTTGGTCACCAGAGCAGCGACTGCTTCACGGGCATACGGGAACAGAATGTTCGGGCAGTAGGAACCCAGGCAATGGGCCAGTTGCGGAGCATCCAGATTGGCAGCGGTGAAAATACCAGCCTGCTTCACTTCACACAAGAAAGCCACATCATCACCCAGGCTGCAGGTGACCGTCAGAGTCAGACATACTTCATAGATGTCTTCGGCCAGAACGGCCGTCTTGGTATCCATGTCCAGCTTGACGTCCGGCTGCCACTCTTTTTGGAAGATGGCCGGGGTGTTAGGCGCTTCGAAGGAAACATCCTTGATATAGACGCGTTGGATATGAAATTCAGGTTGCTTTACTTCGTTGCTTGCTGCTTCAGCCATTGACTTAATCCTTGTGAAAAATGAGTTCTGGATACAGAGCTATGAAATCATTAACGTTTTTTGGTTACTGGCAGGTTTTCGCCGCGCCAACTAGCCAGACCACCACGCAAGACAAACACTCGGGTAAAACCAGCTTTACTCAAGGCAGTCGCTGCAGCGGGGGCACGCATGCCACTCTCGCACACCACAATAGTGGGGGCATTTTTATGCTTTTCAATCTGGGAGAGGTTATTTGCCTCGATCTGGGTGGTCAGAATGTTAACTGCGTCAACAATGTGTCCCTTGGCAAACTCGTCCTGGGTCCGGACATCGACAACTATGCCATTTTCCCGGTTGATCAGCAGTGTCGCCTCGCGATTACCGATCTGCTTGATAGGAGAGAGCAATGCGCGCACTGAGGTGTAGATCAGCGCTACAAACAAACCACACCAAGCCGCAACCAGCATGGGGTTTCTACCCACAAAATCGATATATTCTTGCATTTCGGGTCTAGTCCACTCGCTAAAAATAAAACCCCGGCAGTATACATGGGGGGCGATAGAATAGCAGCCTCACCGAGGGTAAAGCTGGGAGTCAGGTCGCAGCCTATTCAAGTCAAGTCATCATCAGGCAATGTGTGATCAGATGACTATTTCGGCAGATGTTGTAATATGGCTGCCCAGAAGCTTTACCCATTTCTGTCACTTCAAGAGAGGACTCCCTCAATGTCTATCGCCAAGAAGCCACTGGCACTGATCATCATGGATGGTTGGGGCTACAGCACCAAGAAAGAGTTCAATGCCGTCGCCGCCGCCAAGACCCCGAATCTCGACGCCTTGTGTGCCACCTATGCCAACACCCTGATCTCTGCCTCTGGCATGGATGTCGGTTTGCCAGATGGCCAGATGGGCAACTCCGAAGTGGGTCACGTCAACATTGGTGCCGGTCGTGTGGTGTACCAGGAACTGACTCGCGTCACCAAAGAGATCCGTGATGGTGACTTCTTCAACAATGAAGCCTTGTGTCGTGCCGTTGATGCCGCGACCAGCCAAGGCAAGGCCGTGCACATCATGGGCTTGCTGTCAGAAGGCGGCGTTCATAGCCATGAAGACCATATTGCCGCCATGGTTGAACTGGCTGCCAAGCGTGGTGCCGAGCAGATTTATCTGCACGCCTTCCTGGATGGTCGTGACGTAGCACCCCGTTGCGCCCAGGTCGCCATCGAGCGTTTCGACGCCCTGTTCGCCAAGCTGGGCAAGGGGCGCATCGCCTCTTTGGTCGGTCGCTACTATGCCATGGATCGTGACAATCGCTGGGAGCGCGTTCAGGAAGCCTATGACCTGATGACCGAAGGCAAGAGCGAGTATGCGAACTACGCCACAGGGAGCGCCGCTCTGGCTGCCGCTTACGAGCGAGGCGAGAACGATGAATTCGTCAAGGCCAGCGTGATCGGTCAAGACGCCGCCACACTGAACGATGGCGATGCCATGATTTTCATGAACTTCCGTGCTGACCGAGCCCGTGAAATCACCCGGACCTTCGTCGATGCCGACTTCTCCGGTTTCGTGCGCAACAAGCAGCCTAAACTGGCCGACTTCGTGATGCTGACCGAATATGCCGCTGACATCAAAACCTCCTGTGCCTATCCGCCAACGGCTCTGACCAACACCCTGGGTGAATGGCTGGCCAAGCACGACAAGACACAACTGCGCATTTCTGAAACCGAGAAGTACGCTCATGTGACCTTCTTCTTCAACGGTGGCGAAGAAACCAGCTTCCCGGGTGAAGACCGCGAACTGATCCAGAGCCCCAAGGTTGCTACCTATGATCTGCAACCGGAAATGAGCTCAGGTGAAATGACCGACAAGCTGGTCGCCGCCATCAAGAGTGGCACCTACGATGTCATCATCTGTAACTACCCGAATGGCGACATGGTCGGCCACACCGGTATTTTCGATGCTGCCGTCAAGGCTTGTGAAGCTGTCGATACGGCGATTGGCCGCATCGTCGCCGCCCTGAAAGAAGTGGGTGGCGAATGTCTGATCACTGCCGACCACGGCAACGCCGAACAGATGATGAATGAAGAGACTGGTCAAGCTCACACCGCCCATACCAGCTTGCCGGTTCCGCTGATCTATGTTGGTCGTGAAGCCGAGGTCGTTGAAGGCGGCAAACTGTCTGATCTGGCACCGACCATGCTGACCTTGATGGGCATGGAAGTACCGCCGGAAATGACTGGCAAGCCTTTGATGATTCTGAAATAATCCGCGCCATGCGGGTGATGGATGCTGTTATCAAGTTACTGACTCGCGTCGGCCTTCTGGCCGGCGCGTTGTTTTTGTCGCCGTCACTCCAGGCAGCTGATAACCCGGACCTGAACAAGGTTCGTGAACAGATCCAGCAAAAACAGCAAGAAATCCGTTCGCAAAAAAAAGACCTCGATCAACTGCATCAGCAGCTGCAACAAGATGAAGCCGCAGTTACCGCATTAGCCAAACGTCTGCAGGGTTCACAGAGCAAACTCAAGGCAACCCGCAAACAACTCGAGACACTGGCCGCACAAGGCCGGGAGTTGACCGCACAACTCAAACGCCAGGAGCGACTGCTCGCCGAACAACTCGATCATGCCTACCGTATGGGCAATAGCGATTATCTCAAACTGCTGCTCAATCAACAGGATCCAGTCGCCGTCGGCCGTGCCCTTGATTATTACGGCTATTTTAATCAGGCCCGCCTTGACGCCATTGCTGCGCTCAAGGAAACCCAACAACGCTTGGCCCAGAATCGTCGGCAAACGACCCAGACGAGCGAGAAGCTCAGCTCGCTGGTCAAAGAGCAGCAGCAGGATCAGACCAGCCTGCAGCAAAAGCAGCTACAGCGCGAAAGCACGGTCAACGAAATCAAGAAGTCGCTGGTCGATGACCAGCAGCAATTAGCCAAACTGCGCGCCGCCGAACAGCGCATGCAACGCAAAATTGAAGAAGCGCGTAAACGCCTGATCGCCGAACGCAAACGCAAGAAGGCCGAGGCAGTTGCCCGGGCACGCGCTAAGGCGCGGGAGCAAGGGCGCTCCGAAGCCGCCGCCGAGGCACAGGCCTCCGCCGTCATCGCCCAAGGGGATCATAAAGGGCTGGGCAAGCAACGAGGTCATTTGCCATGGCCGTTGCAAGGTCCGCAAGTCCGCCGTTTTGGTGAGCATCGTAGCGGTGAAGTCACCTGGAAAGGCATTCTGATCGGTGGTAGTGAAGGCGCACCGGTCAGCGCCATTGCCGATGGCGATGTGGTGTTTGCCGATTGGCTGGAAGGATTTGGCAACGTCCTGGTGATTGACCATGGCAGCGGCTATCTAAGCCTGTATGGCAATAATTCAGCGCTGCTCAAAACCAGTGGAGATACGGTCCGCCGTGGCGAATCCGTGGCCCGAGTTGGCAACAGTGGCGGTCAGCCCCAGACCGGTCTCTATTTTGAAATCCGTTGGCAAGGGAAACCGGTTAATCCCACCAGTTGGCTGGGTCGCTAACCTAACGAGTCTGCATCTCGAGTTCGCCAATCAACCACAACGCCTCATCCTGACTGCTTCCGCACACATCAATCATGGCCCGGAATCCCAGACAAACCGCCGGACGGCTACTCAAACCGAATAACAGGCACAGGTTCTCGCTATCAAGCTGGATACAGCGCACACCGGCCGGTTTGCCATCTGGCATTCCCGGAATCGCAGAACTGATACTGGGAGCAATACAGCAGGCCCCGCAACCGAGACGACACTGCATGTCCAGACCTCTGATGTAAAGTCCGCCTATTCTAGAGCCTATCAGTGGGTGAGTCACAAACTATTCCCCAATCCACTCCTCCGAACCAGCCGGAACACGTCGGCCGTGTTAAACTTGGGTTACCCCATGGAAAGGGCTCACTCAGCCCCGATTTTCCGCGCGCCCCGACAGACAGGGCCAACCAAGCGGTCAAGGAGTCATCATGCGATTGACGGTACACCACAGCGCCGAGCTGCTGCCTTACTGGCTGGATAGCCTAAACAAACTACTGAGCGCTGATGCGCTGAATCGAGAGCAATTGCTGCATGCCGGACACTGGCACGTTGCCACCTTCAATGATCGGGTCGTCGGTCTGGCAGTGACCCAGGATGAAGAGATCATCTACTTCGCCGTTCGCGACGCGACGCGACGCCGTGGTGTCGGCCAGTATCTGCTCAGCGAGACACTAAGCTGGATGCAGTCCCAAGGCTGTAGCCAAGCCATGCTCTCCACCCATGCCGCTCGCCCAGAAGAGCACCATGCGTTATCAGCCTTCTTGCTGCACAACGGCTTTACTCGCAATGGCGAGCGCTACCTGCTTA
>Ga0247725_1000768_pt1 | contig 20207 bp, 17 predicted proteins | sample OKSTACKMCFT3sol_FD_183021 | JGI IMG/M metagenome (GOLD analysis project Ga0247725, IMG submission 183021) | Subsurface sediment microbial communities from gas well in Oklahoma, United States - OK STACK MC-FT3-sol | ecosystem: Environmental > Terrestrial > Deep subsurface > Rock core/Sediment...
ATATTATCGGTGAAGAGAACGGCGAATATGGCAACAACAATAGCGATTACCAGTGGATCATCGACCCGCTTGATGGCACCACAAACTTTATCAAAGGCATTCCTCACTTTGCTGTATCCATAGCTCTGCGTCATCAGGGCAAGCTGGATCAAGCCGTTGTATTTGACCCATTACGTGGTGAAGTATTCACAGCATCCCGTGGTGCAGGCGCTCAGTTAAACGGCCGTCGTATCCGTACTACCAATTTACCTGATTTAGGCGGCGCTATTCTGGCGACAGGTTTTCCGTTTAAACACAAACACCATTTAGACGCGTACACCGAAACCTTTAAAACTCTGATGATTCAAGCAGCAGACGTGCGCCGCACTGGTTCAGCAGCGCTGGATTTATGTTATGTCGCAGCAGGTCGTTTTGATGGTTTCTGGGAAATTGGTTTAAAGCCATGGGATTTTGCTGCAGGCGAGCTGATCTTACGTGAAGCCGGTGGCTTAATCAGTGACTTCGCTGGTGGTAACAACTACCTGCGCAGCGGCAACATTGTTGCAGCCAGTCCAAAAGTATTAGGTGCCATGTTAAAAGGCATGCGCCCACATTTAACAGAATCTCTGTTGAAGTAAATATCCCTGTAGGGGACGGGTTTATCCCGTCCCGTCTTGCGTTCTATTCCAAACTCTGCGGGTTTATCCCGTCCCGCTTCGTTCATCACAGTTGTGGCTTAGTCAAAGGCAGCCCAGCATTGACCCAGGCTGTATATCCACCCGCTAAACTCCAGACATCCTGATACCCCATTTTCTGCAGCATATCGCCTGCTAAAGCCGAACGAAACCCACCACCACAATACAAAATCAGCGTTTGCTGTTTATCCTGCACTGCTTTTTCCACATCCCGTTCAATCACGCCTTTACCCAAATGAATAGCAGCAGGCAAATGCCCGGCCAGCCACTCTAAATCCTCCCGCACATCCACCAGCACATAAGGCGTCGGAAACTGCTGTAAATCAGCAATAGTCAGCTCTTTAACCCTGCTTTTGGCATCTTCAACTACAGCGAGAAAGCACGGGGAATGTTGTTTGCTCATAAAAACCTTCCTGTAATTACATGTAGGCACTGCTTTTAATCAATGGCAGCTTCAGTTAAATCAATATAAAACGAAGCTACCTCTTTTCCCCCTTAGCCGCAAGCCGTTCAAAAATGGGTGGCCAAGGTTTTAAGACGAGGAGTGTTTGAGAGAGGAGCATTAGCGACGAACGAGTTGCCGAGTCGCCTTGGACGCACTTTTTTGAGCGGGCTTTCGCAGCGGCCAGGGTCGCCTTTTCTTTGCGCCACTTTCTTTTGGCGACGCAAAAGAAAGCGGCTCGCCAACGGCGAAAGCGTTTTAACTCAGCATCAATTTGCTGCTAAATTAGAACTACAAAATCCTAATCCACACCAACTGACAGGGCTCTGCATTGGCTTTTATCTGCAGCTCCCCTGCCTCGTCCGTACATAATAAGCTTTGCCCTGCGTCCAGTTGATAACTCTGCTCTTTGAAACTTAGCTGAAGCTGACCAGACGCCAGATATAACAAAGATTCATTGGCCAGTTGCAAAGACAAGGGAGCAGTCACAGACAATACCTGCAAACTGGCTTTGACATCAGCGCGTCTGGTCATCAGATTAAAATCCCGTACTGGCCCTGCTATTAAGGTGCAGTCAATTTCGGTTTCACCGGCAAAAGCAAAAGGCTGTAAAGCTTTATCCAACACAAATGCCTGCTCTTTTGCCCCATGCAAACAAAAGCCATTGCCTTGCAGCAGCATAATAATACGGTCGGTTTGTTCAAAACGGGAAAAAGGACCATCGCTGGCGACTTCGGCTATGGAGACACGCCAGCGCATACCGCTTTGGTCATCAGAACGGGCGAGCTGATGGGTAATGCCGCCGCCATTTTTCCAGGCTTGGGTTTTCCATTGGTTTGGGGAGATCAGTTGTAACGCCATAGGAAGAACTTAAAAGCTGTGTAAAATGGCTTATCTTAGGCGCTAAGCTATTGTGGCAAAAGAGCCTGCCATAAATAAAAAAACGCCCCTTTGCAGCGAGGCGTAAAACAATGACCTGGCTTTGTTGCGGTTTTTGTAGGGGCGACCTTTATGGTCGCCCGCAAAGCAGCAACATAACTTCCAGACACCAACGTCTGTGATTTCAAACTGATAGACGGGCGGGTTGTAGGGGCCGCGGCTTGTCCCGGCCCTTCTATAAACAACGCGGTATCATTAGACGGGCGGGGATAAACCCCGCCCCTACAGCGTTCGGGCAATTAGCAGCAAGCGCTAATACAATTCCTGCCTTCTGATTTCGCGCGATACAAAGCAGTATCCGCTGCACATAACATGGCAAAAGCAGTGCGGAACTGGCCGTTGATTTCACTGGCGATGCCCTGACTGACGGTCACAGAGATATCGTCTGACAGGCCTTGTTCAGAGAAATTCAGCAGACTGACATAATGCTGCACCTTTACCGCCACAGCTTGGGCCATGACTTCGTCGTGATAAGGCAGAATCAGCGCAAACTCCTCACCACCATAACGGGCCGCTAAACCCTGGCCACGGGGTACAGCCAATGAAATAGCAGCGGCAATACGGCGTAAACATTCATCACCCTGAATATGGCCATACTGATCATTAAACTGCTTAAAGTGATCCACATCCACAATCAGCACACTGACAGGGTTTTGTTTCCGGCTGCATTCTTCCCAGTACTGCTGCAGCATTTCTTCAAAATGGCGGCGATTGGCCAAAGCCGTTAATGGGTCAGTAGAAGCCAGCGTATGCAACTTGTAACATTCGGCTTTGTAAGAGGATAAATCACGTATCACTATCACCATCAGTGGGTCGTCTGAAGGTAAATAGGACAACGACAGCTCAATATCTTTGACATCACCATTGGCACAAATAATGGCCATTTCAGCCGGCGACTGTTGCTGCAACAATAAACCCCGACGGCCCATATCCACCAGGCTGTGGTAATGCTGCTGATAACGTTTGACTAAAAAGTCTGGCCAGCAGTGACCACGTAATGCACCTTGGGTATGGCCTAAAAACTGTGCTGCTTTGCTGTTGATACACACAATACTGCCACTGGAGTTCACCACTAAAACAGCTTCAGACAAATACTCAATCAAAGCAGGTAAAGACTCAAGATGAGGTACCGCATAACCACCAGCGCCAGAAAAGTCGATCCGGCTTACATCGTTGCGGTTATAAAGTGAAGGGTTTAACTCGGCACTACTGCCATTCGCTTCACTTACAGGTGCAGAAGTTAAATATAATCTTTTAGTTTGTGCTGAACGAGTCATAGGTCTGTGCTCCATAAGCCCTTATACCGACGCATTACTGCGTTTACTGAGCATGACTTTAGAACTTATGGAAAAAACAAACCTTCCGGCAACCTTCTGATTTAAAGCATTGAATTTAAATAAAATTATTTTTACCTAAACACTTAAAAAGCCCCGAAAAGGGGCTTTTTATTCAGCTCTGTTGTTTATGTCCACAGTAAAAAGCCTGTTTACATCTGCTGATGAAGGCAGCTATTCAGCTGTTACCACCAAACACAGCAGCTTTGCCGGAGTTACATAGGTTACATAGGAGGAACAATATCTTTATTTATAACCTGCGGATCCGGGCTGACCAACAGCAAATCATTTTCTTCCGACTCAAGAATAAACTGGTATTTGCTGACACCGGAGTTTTCAATATTGTTCTGCAGCTGAATGCTTTGGCCGTCCTGACTTACCGTCACTTTTTCTATATGGCCGTCAAAAGGGTTGGTAAAACCAGCGCCAACTAAACGTAAACCTTTAGGCGATTTTTTGCCCGGCACCAACACATAAGTAATAGTGGTATTTTCAGTCAGCTCGACATTACCATCACAAACTACACCACTTTGGGCATAACCAAATATCGCCTGTTTATTTTTATCTAAGGTGACACTGGTTTCGATAGGGTCGGCGGCATTACAAAATGGCAAGCTGGAGCCTGTTAATAACAATTTGTCGGTATCAGTGACAATCAGCGCATTTTGATACTGGCTGATGCTGCTTTGTTGGCCAAATAGCGCCAGAATTTTATAAATTTCAGTGGCAGACAAATTGGTTTCCAGCAGCTCCTTATCGAAGCTGATTTGCTGGCCTTTTTTCGAAAACTTCACACTGCTGACAAACTGAAATACATGCTGTTCCAGAGCATCTTTACCCAAGAAACTTGGAGTTGCGGAGAGGCGACAAGTCAGTGAGCCTCCAGGAGCATAGCTTACCTATGTGACTGGGGCGAGATGGCGCAGTCAACAAAGCCGCAGCTTCAAGTGCGACGGGTATAAAGGCGAAGCGGAATTTAACAGCTACTGCAAATCAGCATTGGTTTTTACAGGGGCAAGTGCCAGATCAATTTCTTGTTGAGTGGCGGCCTGACTGAAAAATGGCGCTGCTACTAATAAGGCAGTAAAAAGTAAGGAGGTTTTTTTCACGCTAATTCCTTTAAATTGAAAGGGTTAAGATGGGGACAAATCTGACTACATACGAATAGCGGGACAACGAATACACAAGAGAAAATCGGGGACAACTTGAGTTGTGGCTTTTTAAAACTGAAAGAAAAAGCCCCAGCTGGGGCTTTTAGACTAAGAGTTATTGACTGCTATAGATGCTAACTACTGAATTGAATGCAGTGTTTAGCAATCAGAAAAAAATAGAACCAGTATTAGTACTTAGGAGGTTCAATATTTTTATTTACAACTTGAGGATCTGGACTTAGCAGCAGCAGGCTGTTGGTTGTATTAGTAAAAATTAACTGGAACTTAGTTGTACCAGCGACACTATCTTCATCCACCAGCACCAGTTCCTGACCATCTTCAGAAACCTGAACTGAGTCAATAATATTGTCATAAGGGGTTAAAAAACCTGCGCCCATAAAAGCATAACCAGCTGAATTGACCAGTCTGTAAGTAATATCTTCGCCACAAGTCACCACCACACTACCAGTGCAAACTTCACCATCCTGCAGATAAGTCACTTTAGGTTCCTGATTCGCATCCAGTGTGATCATGACTTCAATAACCGGGCCCTGAATTAAGTTTGTTGCGTTCATAACTTTTCCTTGGTTTGAGTTAAATAACGAGAATTAAAAAGTAGTAAGTACGATAGCCGATTTTTGTAAAAGCTGTTGCAGTTCGGGGTGTTGCTCCAGCTCATTGAGACAACTTAAAGCTCTGGCATAAGGTTGAATATAATCAGGAGTTTTATCTTTTATCTGTAAAGGCTCAAGTAAAGCCCTAACTCTAGCGCAAGACTTATGACTATTATCATCTTCTGATTGCATTTTGTAGTGCATAGCCTGCAATAAGCTGGCTTCTGCCAAGGCAAGAATCAATCCCTGGTTGCCCAAATCATCAATATACAATTTGTCATAATAGGCTATAGCAGCAGCGGTAAACTCTGAACTTTTCAGTGATAGGCCTAGAACTTGGTAGTAACGAGCAGACTCCAAAAGCCAGTTATTGTATGCGCGTAGATAGCGCTGCTCACTGCCAAACTCTTCTTTTTTTCTATCAAGCTCTTGTTTCAGTGCTTCTGGAGTGTAAGTTACTCGGGGATCTCGTAATAGTGCATTCAATCGCATTAAACGAACCTTTTGATGAAGTAAATTGCCCTGCCACCCCTTATTGCTTGGGTCCTGTTTTGCAGCCTTCTTCAGCAGTTCGTGCGCCTGGAACTCCAGTTCAAAAGCCTTCTTGGTTAACCCCTGATAGTTATAGATAGCAGCCAATATGGAGTAACTGCTGAAAACCTTATCTAGCAAATAAGCATCAGCCTCACCGTCTTTATTCTGGCTTTCAAAATCTACCTGAATTTGCTTATGCGCAGCTATAGCTTTATAAATATCCCCTTTAGCTAAAGCAGCGCTGGCTAACCAGGAACGTGTATCTGCTATATCCGCAATCAAGGCGGTATTGGCAGGGTCTTTCGCTTTTGCTAATAACTTAAGATTTAACGATTCATCAAAAAAAGCTGCGGCTTGCTCAAACTCTTGCAATTTCATCGCCAAAGAGCCTAAAGAGTTAGTAGCGTAGGATAATTCCATTAAGGCATCTGCGCTGTCTGGCGCTATTTTGTACATAGCCTGGCTATAGCTGTAATACAGCTCAAATTCTGGCTTAACGGCCAGCCAGTTTTTGGCATCGTACTGAATTTGGCCTAACCAAAAGGCATTGGCGCCTAAGGTTTTTAGCAGTTCTAAATTATTAGGCTGCTCAGCAAGTACTGGTGCCAGTTTTTCTCTGGCTGCTAATAAAGCGGTTTTGGCTTCATCAATTTTGTTACGTGAATAAGCCACTTCGCCCATAGCTTCCAAAGTTTGGCCATGTTGCAAACGGGCCTGGGTGCTTAGGTATTGGTCTTGTTCTGCATCAGAAAAATCGCTGAAATACTCCAGCGCTTTATTGCTGATACCGTCCAGTAAATCCATCCGGCCTATGCTGCGTAGTTTGTCGGCAAAATCACCCACCATAAAACCTAATAAACTTTCGGCTGCTAAACGTTTTTGTTGCGCCAGTTTTTCCGCTTCAAAACTTCGGAAGCTCATTAATACTGCAGTAAAAGTCAGTACACAGAGTAAGGCAAAGGTAAAGCGTCTGCTGGTGCGCACTAATTTGGCTTTTTTGCCTGAAGCCAAAATAAAAGCTTGTTCATTGGCATCTAAAGTAAAAAAGCCGTTTTGTGCCAGTTGCTGGGCTTCAGCTAAAGGTTTGCCGTCAGCCAATAAATAGGCGCTGTGTTTATCTTCGGCCAGCCAGCGTTTGCTTAAATGCTGCAAGCGGCTTTTTACACTTAAACTTTGATGATGTTCTGCTATCCAGGCTGTGGCTCTTGGCCAGCGCCTTAATAAAGCTTCGTGCGCAATACTGAAACAAGGCACAGCATTTTGCAGGTGGGAGACAAATAAACGATGTTCCACCATGGCTTGCACCAAAAATCGCTCAGCATCATTTTGTAATTGTTGCCAGAGAGCTGTACGGCTGGTGACGGACTGTTCGTCTTCACGTAAAGTCACCAGTAAAGATAAAACCCTGGGTAAGCTGTCTTTTTCTGCTGTGCTTAACTGCGCTATAGCCTGCTCGGCATTTTTACCTATAGCGCCTTCAATACCCCCTAAGTTTTTATACACAGAAAACAGCAGCTGGTTGCTGTCGCTGCGCTGTAAATACAATTCCTGCAAAGTGTATTGCAGCATAGGTAAAGCATCGGGATTGCTGGCCGCTTCACTGCATAACAGCTCATCCAGTGGCACTGCGGTGTTTGGGTCTAAGTCCCAACTTAAATTGGCAGCTATGGCGGGTAAGCGGATCATTTGTAACAAATCGGCTCTGCTTGGCGGCGCTAAGTCAAAATGCGCGCCTCGGGCTTTTCCTGCCATTAAACTGGGATAGGTGACCAATAAAGGATAAAACTCGTTACGACAGGCACTTAATACCAGCACTAAACCTGATGTCGCCAGTTGTTCCATCCGGTCGATAAACAGCAGCCGTTCTTCTTCACTAAACAGCGGCGAAGATAACAGCACTTCAAGCCGGTCGATAAAAATGGCAAAACGGGATTTACTTTCGTTTTGGCTTTTACTTTGACTGTGCAGCGCCTTTTTGCAGCTTTGCAGCACCCAGTCCATTTGATGTTGTAATTTATCTGCCAGTTGTTCAGCACTGCAACCGTCAAATACGGGCTGGTCTGCAAGGTCCCAATCGAGCAAAGCACTGGCAAGCTGCATTAATAATTGGCCTGGGGTTAGATCGGCTAAATCCAGACTGCTGTACGACTCGACCTTAACGCCGTTATAGCCGCTGTTTTGCATCAAATTTGGCATCACACCAGCATTGATTAACGAGGATTTACCGCAGCCGCTGGGGCCTAACACTAAACAAAAAGCTCTGCCGTATTGCACTTGCTGCGCTATACGTTCCAATAAGGTATCAATTTGACTGCCACGGCCAAAAAACACTTTGGCATAACGGGCATCGTAAGCCTGTAAACCCGGAAAAGGTGAACCACCCTGCCAGCTTTGAGGTGTGGCACTCTGTTCCTGCCCCAGCGGAAAAGTGACCTGAGCTAAAGTGCGGTAACCACGTTTACGAATGGTTTCAATATAAGTAGAGGAAGTAGCGCTGTCGCCAAGAGCTTTACGAATTTGGGTGATAATTTTATGCAGCGGGTTATCGCCCACTTCAGCCTGAGGCCAGCAAATGCTGACAATCTCGTCGCTACTTAGTACTTCTCCGGCGTTTTGGCATAACAACACCAGCACATCCATAGCTTTAGGTTCAAGCTGGATCAGCTGTTTGCCAAGCCTCAGCGTATTGGCACTGGGGTCTACCTGCCACTCGCCAAAAAAGAAAGTACCAATCATAACCACAGCCAGAAGTTAACTATATGTTTAATATATAGTTGTGAGCTGCATTATGAAAGCACTGATTTTTACCCGCGTGGCAGAGCGCCGAGAACGGGCGACCATAAAGGTCGCCCCTACGATTTATGTGATCATATTTGAAAATACCCTAGGGGCGAGGCTTGTCCTCGTCCGTCTCAAATTCCAAACAAATCTGTATCAGGGTTTATCGCCGCCCGTCCATCTGATTGAAGTAATCTGTATGCCAATGCTGTGGATTCGTTTGAACATAATGGACTATATGCTGATACGCAGCTTCAGTTCGGATCACATGATCGTAGTAACCCCGCTGCCAAAGCCGGGCAGCATTCTGACCAAAGTTCTCACGTACCACCTTTTGTGACAAAGATTTAAAAGCAGCCACCACAGCACCCAGCTTAGTTCTTTTTGTTTCTTGTTTATGACAAAGCTCGACAATGGCGTGGAAGTGATTAGGCATCAGAACCCATGGATGCAGTTGCACAGCAGGAAAATGTTCTGGCGTTTTTTGCCACTGCAAAGTAACGAGAGAACCTATGAAATTAGCATGCATTTGCTGTTCAATAATCTCGCCAAAAAGCGAACAGCGCTGATAACAACACAAAGTGATGAAATAAAAGCCATTGCTACTGTAATCAAAATTTTTTAAACGAAGTGGTCGCCGTTGAGGTAATCCAGAGTTCAGCATCCTAGCCTCACTTTGATATTTAAGAATCGTTAAACTGCACATCTACGTCTGATGTGTACAAGTTTAGCTGGCAAGGTTTCGGTGTGTAGTTTTACGCAGGTTTAGTTATTGATTGAAAACAGCGGGCGACCATAAAGGTCGCCCCTACGATGCCTCTGGTCATAGTCAAAATACCGTAGGGGCTGGGTTTATCCCCGCCCGTCTCGAATTACAAACAACAAAAAATCGTCTGGAACGATTTTTAACAGCTGTAGCTGGCCCGGAGGGCATTTTGCAGGACAGCAAAATGTAAAAAAGGAGCCGAAGCTCCTTTTTGACTGATGCCTGAAATTACTTGGCGCCCAGTACTGCGAAACGTTTTTTGAAGCGGTCAACACGGCCGCCTACGTCTAACACTTTCTGCTTACCAGTATAGAATGGGTGGCAAGCTGAGCAAACGTCCAAGTGGATGTCTTTGCACAGTGTAGAGTGAGTTTTGAAAGCATTACCGCAAGTACAAGTTGCAGTGATCTCTTTGTATTCCGGGTGGATACTTGGTTTCATGGGTTACCTCGTTAGGCCGTATCGCTATCTGATCAACTTTTGTCAGACACCATACGCAATTTCAGTTAAATTAGGGCGCGTAGTTTAATTGGTAAGGCTCAAAGTTTCAACAAATTGACTAATTTATTTTTAATGGCTTTGTCTTTGTCAGCGCTTTACACTAATTGATTGATAAAACAGGTGGATTTTGGCTGTGATGGTGATTCGGGTAGCATTGCCCATTCCTCTTCGGGTGCATTTTGATTACCTTTGTGACAAAGAGGTAAGCCCAGGTTGTCGTGTTTTAGTGCCTTTTGGTAAACGCGAGCTGATAGGTATTGTCTGGCAACTGAACCCCACCGACAGTTACGACGCGACTCAATTAAAAGCTGTGACCGAAGTATTGGATCAAATACCTGTATTAGCAGCCCCTATTCGCCAGTTACTCAGTTTTGCCGCAGATTACTACCATCATCCGTTAGGCGATGTGCTGACCAGTGCCCTGCCCGCTTTGTTACGCGATGGTAAAAATGCCGATCCGGTTAAAGGCCATAGTTATAGCCTGACCGAAGCTGGCCAGCATTTAACTGCAGAGCAATTTAAAGCAGCTAAAAAACGGCTGGCCTTATGGCAACAGCTGCAACAACCTCAAAGCGAAATCCAGTTGCTGGAGAATGTTCAGCGCAAAGAGCTGCAGTATTTTGTTGAACAAGGTTGGGTTCAAGTTACTCCACTCTTGTTCGGCCCTTACCAGACGGCGGATGAACAACAAAAATCTTTGCCACTGAATCCGGCGCAAGCTTTGGCCGTTACTGCTGTACAACAAGCTTTAGGTAGTTTTAGCTGTTTTTTACTCGAAGGGGTCACAGGTTCTGGCAAAACCGAAGTGTATTTGCAGGCCATCAGCCCAGTGGTAAAACAAGGTGGGCAGGTGCTGGTATTGGTGCCTGAAATTGGTTTAACACCTCAAACCTTAGCCCGTTTTGAACAACGATTTGGTGTACCTGTTGGCGTCTGGCATTCGAATATGACAGATCTGGAGCGTTTTACTGTGTGGCAACGCTGCCAGACCGGTGATTTAGCTATAGTGATTGGTACACGTTCTGCGTTATTTCTACCCTTTCTAAAGCTTGATTTGCTGATTATTGATGAAGAACACGACAACTCGTTTAAGCAGCAGGACGGTTTTCGCTATCACGCCCGTGATTTAGCCATTAAACGCGCCTCTATTCAGGGCTGCCCTATTTTATTAGGCTCAGCCACGCCTAGCTTAGAGAGCCTTGCCAATGTGCAGCAAGGCCGTTTTGCGCATCTGGAATTACCTGACCGCGCCGCTGGCCAGTTGATGCCGACAGTTGAGCTGGTGGATTTAAAACAACAGCAAATGATGCATGGGATGGCAGGTTTAACTCGCCAGCGTATCGAACAACATTTAAAACTCGGCCAGCAAGTACTGCTGTTTTTAAATCGCCGTGGTTTTGCCCCAGCTCTTATTTGTCATGAATGTGGCTGGATGACCGAGTGCCACAGATGCAGTGCTTTCACTACTTTTCATAAACAAAGCCGTCAGTTGGTGTGCCACCATTGTGGGGCGACTAAAGGTGTGCCGCATCAATGTGGTGGTTGTGGCAGCACCCAGCTGGCTCCTGTGGGTCAGGGCACTGAACAGCTGGAAGAGCAGTTACAGCAACTGTTTCCTACACATACTGTCACCCGACTGGACAGAGACAGCATCAGACGCAAAGGCAGTTTGCAAAAAGCCTTGGATCAGATATTACAAGGCGAACCTCAGCTTATTTTAGGTACTCAGATGCTGGCCAAAGGCCATCATTTCCCTAATGTTGGCCTTGTGGTGATTATTGATGTCGACTCTGCTTTATACAGCAACGACTTCAGAGCGCCTGAACAATTAGCTCAGTTGTTAACTCAAGTATCAGGCCGTGCCGGACGAGGCTCACAGCCTGGTAAAGTGCTGCTGCAAACCCATTATCCGGGTCATGCTTTGTTGCAGGACGTGATCCAGAATGGTTACGCCTCCTTTGCCCGCAGTGCATTAAAAGAGCGGCAACAAACCTTTTTACCACCTTTTATGTTCCTGGCTTTGTTTAGAGTGGAAGCGCATCAGCTGGAGCTTTGTAAAGAGTGGCTGCAAAAAGTGGCTGACCATTACAACAACTGGCTACAAGTGCAGTTACTGGGGCCATTGGCCTGCCCTATGGAACGTAAGGCGGGTAGATACCGCTGGCAAATTCAACTCTTTGCCAAAGACAGGAAACAATTACACCAAAGTCTGGACTCAGTGCTGGCGGAAATCAGCCGCTGGTCGTTAAGCCGTAAGGTGAAATGGCAGCTGGATGTAGACCCACAAGACCTGAATTAATCATTTCTTTTTAACAAAACTGCAGTAGAATGCGGGACATCAGGCCAGTTGTTGTTAGTTGTGAAGATGCCACCAAAAGATTATGTCAAAGCAGGTCGGGCCGCTCCCAGACCAAGAAAAAACACCAAAACAGTGAAACCTTTCCCCTGGCCGCTAGTGATAACGGTAGGTGTGTTAGTGATTGGTTTTGCTTGGTTTTTATACCATTTATCGCAAAAAACTCCAGTAGACGATCCGGTAACGCCAGTCATATCCGCGAAAAAAGACGATTTGCCACCTAAGCCAGCCAAAGAGCCTTACCAGTATATTGAAGAACTGGAAAATAAAGAAATTCAGGTGACGGTGGAGGAGCTGGCTGCCAAAGGGCCATTTTTAATGTTTTGTGGTACTTACCGTGCTATAGAAACTGCTCATCAAATGAAAGCCAAAGTTGCTTTTGCCGGCTACCCTTCAGAAGTGCGGCGCATTGAAGGTAAAAATGGCGTGTTTTTTCGGGTAACTTTGGGGCCTTACACCAGCAAACGTCAGGCTGAAAGTGACAGAAGCCGGTTGATGCGACAAAAAGTGGTGGAGTGCCGCATCGCCACAGCCACTTAAACGCCTTCCATATTTATACCCAAAGTAATTGGAGTTGCAGGGAGGCGACAAGAGCGTGAGACCCCAGGAGCATAGTCGTCCTATGTGACTGGGGCGAGAGCGCGTAGTCAACAAAGCTGCAGCTTCAAGTACAAAGGGTATTGAAAATCTGCATTCCCACCCTTATCTCCTTGGTAATCCGTTTTCCTCAGCCAAAAAGGGCTTCCGATGACCACTATTGTTTCTGTACGCCGCAACGGTCATGTTGCGATTGCGGGTGACGGCCAGGTTTCGCTTGGCAACACTGTGATGAAGGGCAACGCCCGCAAAGTTCGCCGTTTGTATCACGGCAAAGTATTAGCTGGTTTCGCCGGCGGCACAGCCGATGCTTTTACCTTATTTGAACGCTTTGAAGCCAAACTCGAAATGCATCAGGGCCATTTAATGCGCGCAGCTGTTGAGCTGGCTAAAGACTGGCGCACTGACCGCATGCTGCGCAAACTCGAAGCCTTGTTAGCTGTAGCTGACGCCAATTGTTCACTGATCATCACTGGTAACGGCGATGTGATCCAGCCAGAACATGATTTAATCGCCATCGGCAGCGGTGGACCTTTTGCTCAGGCAGCTGCCACTGCGCTTTTGGCGAACACTGAATTAAGCGCCCGCGAAATCGCAGAAAAAAGTTTAACCATAGCTGGTGATATTTGTGTGTACACCAACCATCACCAGACCATTGAAGAGTTGTAAGGGTAAATTGAATGTCTGATATGACCCCAAGAGAAATAGTCCACGAGCTGGATCGCCATATTATTGGTCAGGCTAATGCTAAACGTGCTGTAGCCATTGCTCTGCGTAACAGATGGCGCCGGATGCAACTCGCCCCGGCTTTGCGTCAGGAAATCACGCCAAAAAACATTTTGATGATAGGCCCAACAGGTGTAGGTAAAACTGAAATAGCCCGTCGTCTGGCTAAATTGGCCAACGCACCTTTTATTAAAGTCGAAGCCACTAAGTTCACTGAAGTAGGTTATGTCGGTAAAGAAGTGGAAAGTATTATCCGCGACTTGACCGACAGCGCAGTAAAAATGTTCCGCGAGCAGGAAGTGGCAAAAAATAAATTCCGGGCGGAAGAAGCTGCAGAAGAACGTATTCTGGACGCCTTATTGCCACCAGCCCGTGATGCTTGGGGTAAAGCTGAAACCAGCGAGTCGGACAGCAACACCCGCCAAACCTTCCGTAAAAAATTACGTGAAGGTCAGCTGGATGATAAAGAAATTGAAATCGATTTAGCCGCACCTGTAATGGGTGTGGAGATTATGGCACCGCCGGGCATGGAAGAAATGACATCCCAGCTGCAGTCTATGTTTCAGAACTTAGGTTCAGACAAGAAAAAAAGCCGTAAGCTGAAAATTAAAGATGCCTTTAAGCAACTGGTTGAAGAAGAAGCAGCCCGCCTGGTGAATCCGGAAGAGCTGAAGCTGAAAGCTCTGGAAGCTGTGGAGCAAACCGGCATCGTCTTTATTGATGAAATCGACAAAATTTGTAAGCGCGGCGAAACCAGTGGCCCTGATGTGTCGCGTGAAGGTGTGCAACGTGATTTGCTGCCACTTATAGAAGGCTGTACCGTTACCACTAAACACGGCATGGTGAAAACTGACCATATTTTGTTTATTGCCAGTGGTGCATTTCAGATGGCAAAACCGTCGGATTTAGTACCTGAGCTGCAAGGTCGTTTACCAATACGGGTTGAGTTGGATGCCTTATCAGCCAACGATTTTGAACGTATTCTGACTGAGCCGAAAGCCTCGCTGACGGAACAAAGCGTGGCCATGCTTGCTACCGAAGGTGTACAAATCAGTTTTGCTGAAGATGGCATTAAACGTATTGCCAATGCAGCCTGGCAGGTGAATGAGCGCACTGAAAACATCGGAGCACGTCGCTTATATACTGTGATGGAAAAATTGCTGGAAGACCTGTCCTTTGATGCGGCTGATCACAGCGGTCAGCAAATTTTGATCGACGCGACTTATGTTGATTCACACCTGGACGCATTAGTGCAGGACGAAGATTTAAGCCGTTTTATTTTATAACTTTTAGTAAAGGCCATAGCATGACAGCACAGACTTCTGTTCCAGCATCAGCTGCAAAAACCTCACAGGTGTCTGTGCTGCATTACCATCGCTTCAGCAAAATGCTGGACGTTAAATTTTCTGACGGACAAGTTTTTCACTTTAGCGCTGAATTTTTGCGGGTATTTTCGCCTTCGGCCGAAGTGCGCGGTCATGGCAAACCTCAATTGGTCAGCCATAAAAAGGCGGTAGCAATCAGCCAGATAGTGCCGGTAGGCCAATATGCGGTAAAACTGGTATTTGATGATGGCCATCAGACGGGTTTGTATAGCTGGGCTTATCTGGCAAAACTGGCGGCAGAGCAGGACGAACTTTGGGCGGATTATTTACAGCGCTTAAAACAAGCCAACAGCAACCGCGACAGTCAGCTGATAATCAAACAAGTACATTGATCATCAGCTGTGTTCACAACTCCAGCCTTTATTACGCCTTAAATTTATCTACTGTCATGTGCAACATGCTGGCCTGACTGGCCACTTCTTCACTGATCTGAGCGTTGTGTTTAGAAATACTCAACGAATCCTCAGAAATATCGCGAATACGCACCACATTTTTATTCACGTCGGCAGCTACTAAACTTTGCTCTTCCACAGCAGTCGCAATTTGGGTGGTCATATCCATGATCAAGCCCACATCATTGGTGATTTGCCGCAATAACTCGATAGTAGAGCCTGCCTGACTGGCGCTTTCTTTGCCCTGGGCCTGACAGTTTTGCATCACAGCAACAATGCTCTTAGTGCGTTGCTGTAAGCCGGAAATAATCTTTTCTATCTGGCCGGTCGACTCCTGAGTGCGCTGCGCCAGGCTACGGACTTCATCAGCCACTACTGCAAAACCCCGGCCTTGCTCACCTGCTCTCGCCGCTTCAATAGCAGCATTCAGCGCCAGCAAATTAGTTTGTTCGGCAATGCCCCGAATCACATCCAGCACAGAGCCAATAGTCGCACTGTCTTTCTCCAGCTCAGCCAGAACGACTGAAGCTTGCTGTAACTCCTGTGATAAACCATTGATCCGATTTACTGTTTGCTCGACTTCTTTTAAGCCTGACAGCGCATTGGCGTTGGTGTCCTGAGCTTTGGTTGCAGTGTTTTCAGTATTGACTGCAATTTCATCCACTGTAGCGCCCATTTCTGTGACAGCTGTGGCTACCATATCGCTTTCCATTTGCTGCTGCGCCATGCCTTTACTGGTTTCTGCAGTAGACTTCGCCAGTTCATGAGTGGCTACATCCAGCATTTCCAGTGCCTGGTTCACATTACTTACCAGCTCCTGCACATCGGACAGCATATGATTAAAATCTTTGGCCAAAGTGGTCATTTCATCTTGCCCTTCTTCAGAAACACGCAAGCGGAAGTCATTGTCTTTACGCACTAAACCTATAGTGGCACACACTTTTTGGATAGGTTGCAAAATACTGTTGCTGGTCATCAGCACCAGCGCTATCACCAGCACCAAGACCAAAACAAACAAGCTGATAGCCAAGGTTTGGCTGGCTGAACTGGCTTGATTCACCGCCTCTTCGGTGCGTTTTGACATTAACTCCAGACTTTCTTCGGTTTGATGGATAGCTTCGCGCATTTGTCCCATCAGCCCCTGATCGTGCGCCAGACCAATTTTTTGTTCACCTTCCACTAAGCGGACAAAAGCCAGACTGTAAGCATCGGCTAACTGCTGCATGTTCAGAGCTTGGGTTGTGTCACTGATATTGCTCTGAATTTGGCTGCGGAATTGCGCAAAACCTTTGTTAAAACTCTCGAGGTATTTCATGTCCAGCCGCAGCATAAAATCTTTCTCTGCACGGCGTAATTGCAACAACTGAGTGGTCAGCAGCAAGTCGTTGGTGTCTTTAAAGGCCTGCTCTAGTTCATGCGCTTTGGCCCTTAACTCACCATACAAGCCAGACTGAGGGTCTAAACCAACTTGTTCTGACAATTGCACCAGCTGATTAAAGAGTTCCTGATAACTTTTGGTAAAACCGGCGAAGGAGTTTAGTGGGGTTACATCTATACCTACATCTGTCAGTCCTTCAGATAACAAAGCGGCTTTTTGATTCAGTTGTGTGGCGGTTTGATTAAACTTTTGCTGATACTCTAAATCGGAGCGTAATAAGAAGTCCTTTTCACTACGTCTTAGCTGCAGCACATTCAGGTTTAGCTGCTCCACTTCAAGCCGTAGCTCGGCCAGAGTGGTCAGTTGACTGCTTTGAAACAGCAGCAACCCCAACATGATTAACATCGACACAGCCACTGTAATAGCATTCAGTAATAAACGCTGACGTATAGAAAATTGACGTAAAAAAGCCATAGAAGATACTCCAAAAATACTGCGCAAACAGTTGAATCAGCGGGGGATATGAAAATTACTATTAATTATAGAGAGGGAATACAAAGGCAGCGGACTTTTACCAGGCGAAATATGGAATATTTAGTAAAATTTGCAGAATTAATGCAGGATTTGTTGAGCAACCATACAACTGGACACACCTAAAGAAGAACCCGCCAGAATATCCAATGGAAAATGTACCCCTAACAGGATACGCGATAAGCCAATTAAGCCTGCCCAACTAAAAGCCAACCAGGCCCACTCTGGATAAAAGCACAACAAAGTACTGGCAACTACAAAGGCTGCAGCTGTGTGACCGGACGGTAAACTGAATTTATCTGAAGCCTCGATATGGGCTTGCATCATCCCTGCCATTAACTGATAAGGGCGCTGGCGACGGATTGAGTTTTTCAACAGCAGATACAAAGGCAATTCAATAGCAAAACTCAGTAGCAGTAATTCGGTAAAGGCGCTGGCGTGAGTGAGTTCCAAAGCAAACAACAAAGCAACCAACAGCAGATATAAAGGACCGTCTCCGGTTTTTGAACACCAGAAACTAAATTGATGGATCCGCTTGCGTTCGCTTTTGCTAAAGAGTGCAACAAAACAGCGCTGATCCCATAATCCGAGCCTTTGTAACCACATAAGCCACCCGCCGCATTACTTTGACTGCTTCTAGCTTAAATTGGCTTGGTGACAAAAACATGACAAAAAATAATCTATTACTTTGATAAGGCACAACCATTCAGCAAAGCCAGAGCTTCCGTTTCCGGTAAAGGTTTAGCCAGCAGATAGCCTTGAATGGCATCACAAGCCAAAGTCCGCAGCAACTGCAGCTGAGTTTCAGTTTCAACCCCTTCAGCCAGGATACGTTTGCCTAAGCCATGCGCCAGCGTGATCATAGTTTTGACTATCATCATATCCGAATCATTAGCAGCCATCTCAGTGACAAAACTGCGGTCAATTTTAATTTTGTCGATCGGCATTTTGCGTAAATACCCTAAAGACGAGTAGCCAGTTCCAAAGTCATCAATAGAAACCCGGATCCCCATTTGCTGCAGCTCATTAATATAGTTAGAGCCTTTTTCCATATCTCCCATAGCAGTGTTTTCCGTGATCTCCAGCTCAAGCACGGCTGGCGACACCTGATATTTCAACAGTAATTGCTGAATTCGACTTTTTAAGCCATCAACCTGAAAATGCACAGGCGACATATTCACAGCCAACGGAATATGAATGCCTTGTTTTTTCCACTCAGCTAAAGTGCAGACTGCTTTTTCCAGCAATAACAAATCCAGTTCTTTACTTAACCCCACCTGCTCTACAAGAGGTAAAAACTGCCCAGGCATTAACAAGCCTTTTTGTGGATGCTCCCAGCGAACTAAGGCCTCATAAGCTTCAATTTTTTGTTCGCGCAGATCCCATTGCGGCTGGAAATAAAAAATAAACTGGTCCTGCTCTAAAGCCAACAGTAAGTCTTTCTCCAGACTGAGCAGGCGGGCCGATTCTTCTTCCATGCCCGGCTGATAAAAGGTGCAACGTTGTTGCTGACGTTTGCAATGGTGAAACGCAATATTAGCTTTTTGCAGCAACATCTCAGCTACGGTGGCGTGTTGTGGCGCACAGGCCAGACCTATGCTGGCCGTCAGCTTAGTCAGGCCGTTGTCTGTGGTAAAAGGCTTTTCAATGAGTTGCTCCAAATGCTGTAAAGCAAACAGCTTTTGTCTGTCTGTTGTGCAGTCTTCCAGTACCAAAGCAAAAATATCACCACCGGTTCGCGCTATTAATCGGGGTTTAACAATAGAAGACTCAAAACGGCGGTTTACCTCTCTTAAAATGCGGTCTCCTTGCTTTAAGCCCACGGATTCGTTTACCACTTTAAAGCTATCCAGGCCAATCATTAGCAAAGTGAGTGATTTATCAGCCTGCAACAACAGCGATAACTGCCGCAGCAGCGCGTCACGGTTTAAGGCTCCGGTGAGAGGGTCGTGGCTATCCAGATATTGGGTTTTTGCCGTAAGTTGCTGATTGGTGCTGCGCTCGTCTTCCTGCAACCAGATAATTAAACCTAAACCTAATATCACCTGAACCAGCAGTTCCAGATGTTTCAGATAAAGCACAACCAAGGCCGAAACATGCTGAGAGTCAAGCCATAACATAGAAATCGCGCTAGCCAAAAAGAGCATTCCCAGGCTAACATGGCACTGGCGACTACTTTAGTTGCAAAAATTCGCTTGGTTAAACTCCATAACCAGAACCCCGCCACACATAAAGCAACGCCTATCAGCACTAAGCGCATATAAAATTGCAGGTACAAGGTCATAGCCTGCCACTGCGGCAACAACAAAAACAAATTTACTGAGAGGAAAGAAATGCCTGTCACCAACAACAAGAGTTGGTTAACGGTTCTGGCTGCAAGCCGCTGCTGTTTCACAGCTTCATAGACCCCAACCAAAATCCAGACCGCAAAAGCGTAACAAAAACTGATATACAAAAACTTGACGCCTAAGCCTAAAAATTCAGCAGCAAATACAGGTCGCCAAAATGCCTCAACCAAAATAAAGGCTGCGTAAGCCGTAAAACAACTGAAAGCTATAGCCCATGATTTCAGGTAGTTACGTTGATAAACACGAAAAAAATACCAAAGTAAGGCAGAAAGGGTAAAAGCAAACCCTATCTGCGTCAGGTGTAACAAGGTACGGGCTAACAGCTCTGGACTCAAAGGCAAGATCCTGATTAAACAACTTCAGTGAAAGTAGCAAAATCACCTTAACACTGGCAATACAGAGTCACAATCAAGCAGTAAAAAGAATAGTAAAAATAGCAGTAGGCGCCGCGTTGACAAAAGATCCACTGCTGAGCTGACTATTTTCGCAGTTGCCCCGTCAACGAGGCCATTGAGCGCAGTCAACGACCTTGCAGCTTCAGGTGAGACGGGTTATTAGCCTAAGCAACTGGAGTTGCAACGAGGCGACAAGCAAATGAGTCCCCATGAGCATAGGCCACTATGTGATTGGGGCGATTGAGCGCAGTCAACGACCTTGCAGCTTCAGGTGAGACGGGTTATTAGCCTAAGCAACTGGAGTTGCAACGAGGCGACAAGCAAATGAGTCCCCATGAGCATAGGCCACTATGTGATTGGGGCGAT
>Ga0247725_1000770_pt1 | contig 20168 bp, 17 predicted proteins | sample OKSTACKMCFT3sol_FD_183021 | JGI IMG/M metagenome (GOLD analysis project Ga0247725, IMG submission 183021) | Subsurface sediment microbial communities from gas well in Oklahoma, United States - OK STACK MC-FT3-sol | ecosystem: Environmental > Terrestrial > Deep subsurface > Rock core/Sediment...
TTGAAGCAAAAGGCCGGTTTAAAGACTTCAACCGCCGTATTGCTACTTTTGTCGTCACTGCAGAGCAACCAGGCTTAACTGGCTGTGCAGTCTACTTAAAACAACATATGGCGAGTTAACACTATGGCATTTGAAAATTGGCAACTACAACCTGACGTTTTGTTCGCACAAGGCCCTGTGGTGCCCGTCATTGTGATCAAAGATTTAGCAGACGCTGTTCCTATGGCAAAAGCCTTAGTCGCAGGCGGCATCAAAGTACTGGAAGTGACCTTACGTACTCCGGTTGCTCTGGATGCAATACGTTTATTAGCCACTGAAGTGCCTGACGCCATAGTAGGTGCTGGTACTGTCACTACAGCCAAACAGCTGGACGACGTGATTGCTGCAGGTGCACGTTTTGCCATCAGCCCGGGTTCGACCCGTGAATTACTGCAAGCTGGTAAAGACAGCGTGATTCCATTGATCCCAGGTATCGCCAGTATTTCTGAGCTGATGGAAGGCACTGCTGTAGGTTATACCCACTTTAAGTTTTTCCCGGCTGAAGCTGCAGGCGGTGTAAAAACCTTAAAATCTATTCACGGCCCATTCTCTGATATTCGTTTCTGCCCAACAGGCGGCATTAACGAGAAAAACTTCAAAGAATACCTGGCCTTACCAAACGTACGTTGCGTAGGTGGTAGCTGGATAGTGCCGGACGATGCTATTAAAAACAAAGAATGGCATAAAATCACTGAGCTCTGTTTAGCCGCAGTAGAAGAAGCAAAAACAGTACAGAAGTAATACCTTTTGTAAGGCATAGGTTGATAAGAAGAACCCGACTTTGGTCGGGTTTTTTTATGAGATTAGTACATCGACAATCTGCTTCAGTACATATCTATTGACCCGTGTAGACAATACAACTTAGCAACAGGAGTTACCCAAACGCCCTTTGATCACGACTGGCAGAGCTCTTAATGCTTCTTGAGAATAAGAACCCAATCATTACCTCGTGCTCTGTGCGCAGGCGGGTCAAATTGGGCGAGTCCTGTGGATCGAGGTAGGGTTGAAAGAGGGATCTGCGTCGCATCACGAGGATTAAACCAGTAGCCGGCAGTAGGCAAGGCAGAAAGGTTGATAGAGAACCTTGCGCCGAATGGGGAATAAACTACGACCAGACGTCCGTCGGCAGTCGCAGCCATGCGGATGGCTTCTGGCCCCTGTTGTGGTCCCTCAATCAGCAGCGATTGTGCCGAGCGTAGCATAGTCCAGGGTAGGCTGGTAAATAAAGCTTTCATATAACCCATTTGATATGCGCCAGGGAAATACAATGCTTGCTGCCAAGCGGTCTGGGGTTCAAGTATGCCGTGCAAACCGGGCTCCCACATTTGCCAGATACTGTGGTGGCCATAGGAATGGCCAAGTGCGCCTGCCAAGATTGACCAGTAAGCTGCGCGGCGAACCTCAAAGGCTCCAAATCTGCCATTTTCGGATTTAAATCCTATAGGAATATCTTCATAAGGTGGTTCAGCATCCAGTGCTGGCTTGGTCGGTATACGGTTAGTGTCTTTAAGCGTGTCGTTATAATTACCGTAATCAGCTTCGCCATGGCCGCTTTGGTGCATATTGAAGCTAAGCCAAGGCGTATCGTGGAAAAAGTTTGCTGAGGAGTGGCGCCCTTGCGGGTGATAGCTGATTAGGTGGCGTCCTCCATCGCCTTCCTGAAGCCCGGCGGCCATGGCATTGATTATGACAAAGTCTTCCGGCTCCTCAGGTATGCGGTCTCCTCCCAGTACCCAGACAATAGAAGCCCAGGCATAGCGCTGCCCCAGAAACTTTCCGAACGCTCGGGCATTTTCGGCGTTGAAAATCTCCGGGCCTGTACCCCATTTCTTATTAAATTTATCGCCCCAGCTTGGCAGTAGTGCTACGACAAGTCCCAATTCATTGGCACGTTTAATGACGCGATCGACATGATTAAAAAAGGCTGTATTGGGGCGCGTTGGGTCGAGGTCATGAAGAGGTAGATCTCCATTAGCATTGGGAATACGCAAGCCGTCCTGCTCGGCGAGTATAACGGTTTGTATTACGGTGAACCCCTGATCGCGTCTTATAGTTAAGTAGCTGTCGGTTTGTTGGTAATCGAGTCGATGCAACATTTCCCATGCGGTATCGGCCAACCAAAAAAACGGCTGATGAGTTGAAGATTGTAAATGACGACTATCCGGACTGATCTGCAGTTGTGGCGCGAGGTTGTTTGGGGCCAAATTGGAATCAAAAGCAGCACCAGAGTTTAGGGGTGTGCAACTGAGTTGGAAATACACTGAAATGAGCAGAACCGACATAGGTAGTTTCATCGTTATCCCTCTTTATTTCGAAACGTTTTGGTGTCAGGTTCAAACTTTCGCCGTCACCTATTTGTATCTGTTTGAACTTCGTCACGCTCATGTGATGAGCCGCCTCCCGTCTTGATATAAGAAGAGGTGACCAAACCAAAAGAGGCGATTCATCTTGTCTACCTAAACATTGGGCGTGGATCTTGGCAAGCTCAGTTGTCATGTCTTGACCCTAAAGGTTCAGAAAACCTTTGAAATAGAGTTGCATAGGAGTTAATTTAGTGTGAGATTGGTAATAAATGAAGGCAAGAAGATGCTCGATTTGCTGACGGGCATCCTTTTTGAAAATACAGTGCTATAAAGCACAAGGAGAATTCAGTTGAATTTAAATGCAACATTAGTCGGCCAGTTCATTTTCATATTTGCTCTTATTATGGGAGCAGTTTGTTACTACTTTGGCCGCCGTAAAACACAAACCCCAGTATTGGCTAGTCTACTCGGAGTTATGCTTTCTATTATTCCCCCTTTGAGTCTGGTCTATCTGGTGGTATTAGTACTTAAAAAAGATGTAAGTCCAACTCCTGCGGCACTAAGTGGGTTATAACAAAGTGAGGTCACATGCTATCACTTCGTGATCTCTGCAAGCAAAGGCCTAGGGTATGTTTGGTTTCTTAAAAGGTGCTATAGAAATGTTTGAACACCATAGAAAAGACAACAGTAATACTGCCAACAACTAAAAACGGACTTATGCACTGCTCCTTGCAGCCTGCTCTTGGTCTCTGATAAGGTTTATTCAGTGTTCCTCATTTTCTAACATAACATTGGATTTACTGTTCAAACTCAACAAGGAAAGTAGATGAAAATTTTTTCCACCAGTCTGGTATTTTTTACTTTTGCGTCATTCTTCACATCAGCCAATACAGTCTACGGTGATGTGTTGTTGACTGAAATACAACCCAAAGCTGGCGAAGCTCTTTGGTCACAAACCAACAAATTTACTCCACTGTATCCAGTCGAATTGGCAAGCAACGGTATAGCAGGATGCGCTGTGTTTAACGTTGATATCGATGAGAACGGTAAGACAAGGCGAATGGAGTTAGTCAGTTCTGTTCCAGCTAAAGTGGTAGTTAAACCGGCTAAAAAAATGATCAAGAGTTTGAAGTGGCACAACACGACAACCAAAGCTGATGCTGCAGAACAAAAATTGCTTCGGCTTGATTTTTGTTTGGGTGGGAAAGATGTGAATGAAGCCGCTGCGCGATGCAAATACCAATCGTCGCTGCAGTGCGGTGAAGATGCCAATTAATTTATTGTTTTAATACACAAATGGATTTTTGAATACTTGGAATTAAAAATGGGAGGTATTGCTCCCATTTTAACCGCAGTTAAAAGTAGAGGTTAGGCAGCCATCAACCTTTGCCTACTCACAAAGCCTGTAGCCAACTCCAGCCTCGGTTTTTAAATGCCGTGGTGCTGATGGATTATCTTCCAGTTTTTGTCGTAGCTGCGCCATATGCACGCGAATGTATTCGGGTCTGTCCTGATAATGTTCGCCCCAGACCTGCTGCAAAATTTGATTGTGCGTCAGTGCTGAACCTAAATGGCGCACCAGCAGTAATAAAATATCGTATTCGGTTTTGGTCAGATGTACTTGCACGCCAGCTTTGGTGACACTGCGCTGCACTGGATCCAACTTGATATCGGCAAAAGCGAGCGGCTTGGCGGTTTTTTGTTGTTGCCGTAACGTGGCTCTGACGCGAGCTAAAAGCTCGGCTGAACTAAAAGGTTTAGTAACATAGTCATTCGCGCCAGAGTCTAAAGCCCGCACTTTGTCCTGCTCTTTACCTCGGGCAGAAATAACTATCACAGGTACTTCGGACCAGCTGCGTAGTTGTTGCAACCATTCAATGCCATCCATATCGGCTAAACCTAAATCCAGCAGAATTAAATCAAAACTGTGTTGTTTTAACAGTGCAAAACCTTGTTGGCCTTCTGCATGGATCTGGCATTGATAACCCTGGCTTTGCAGCAGAGTGTGTAAAAAGCTTTGTAGCCCCGGGTCGTCTTCAAGCACCAATAAACGAGTAGGTGTGACAGTGGTTACTGTGTTCGTCATAGTGGCCACTCCAAGGCTGCCGTTACTTTTCCTGGTTCTGACTGAGTGTGCAGTTCAAACTTGCCTTGATGCAAAGCAGCGACCGCCTGACAAATATTAAGCCCTAAACCATGGCCTTTATCACGGGCTGCTGGCGCGGCAGATTTAACGCCGTTACTCAACCGGACAAAACAGTGCGAGCCAGTTTGGCCCATGCTTAATTCACAAGGTGCAGCACCATGACGCAAAGCGTTTTCCAGCATATTGGCCAGCGCTATTTCAAGTAGCTCCAGATCGCCCTTTAAAGGCGCTGAAGTGCTGCACTGCAAATAGGTGCTGAGTTCGGCCGCTTGATCGCCTCGCCGCGCCAGCGCTCCTGCTACTAAATCGTCTGAGCTAAAATCGCTGTGCTGAATTTGATGGGTGGTCAGTTGGGCTTTGCTCAGCTCCAGTACTTTTTCAAAATGCTGATTTAAAATCTGGCTTTGTTGATAGATGTTCTGCGCCTGCTGCTGTCGTTGCTCCGTGCTCAAATGCAACTCTGGATCGGCCAGCATACTGGATGCCCCCATAATGGTAGCTAAAGGGGTACGTAAGTCGTGCGATAGGGACCGTAATAACATGGCTTTTTGCTGCTCCAGCTGAGCTTTCACTCTGTCTTGCTGTGCCTTTTCTCTTAATTCCAGACGGGCATAACTTTGTGCCAACAAGGATTGAGCTGTATGCAATAAAGTTGGGTGGCTGGATAAAAAAGACTGTGGCACCACAATCCATGCAGCTGCCGGAGTGCCCACAGCGAGCACCGCATGTTCGGCCACTGCTTTTGGTGCTGGCCCCATAACCACTTGAACTGTGGCTCCTAAACGACGACTTAATAATTTAGCTACATAAGCACATTGTTTGTGCCAATCCTGCCTTTGGCCTAAACCTTTGGCCAGCATATACATGCCCCGGGTTTGTGACATGGCATAACGCAAGCGTTTGACCTGTTGTTTGGAGCGCTCAGACAACAGGCTTATCAGCAAACCCAACAGCACCATCACCACAAAACTAATAAAGAAACTGGCATCGTGTACGTCAAAAGTGTAGTAGGGCGGCACAAAACACCAGTTCAGCACAAGCACCGACACCAAAGTAGTTAAACTTGCCCAGCGCCAGCCATACTGCTGAGCCTGCCAAGCCACCCACAGCAATTGCAGCATGGCAACATCGGTAGGGCTTATCCAGTCACGCAGCGGCAAACACAGCAGCACTATCACTAAAGGCAGCAGAAAAGTTCCGGCCAGTTCTGCTAGATAGGGCAGTTTAAAGGCTTTGGCCATCTCAGAACCGCCAGTATGAAGGTGTAAACAAAATAAGTAAGGTCAAAATTTCTAATCGTCCCATTAACATACCTAAACTCAGCCACCATTTTGCAGCGTCTGGTAAAGTCGAAAAATTACCGGCAGGGCCTATGACACTTCCAAGGCCCGGGCCAACGTTCGCCACAGCTGTTGCAGCTCCTGTCACTGCCGTGACTAAATCCAGCTCACAAAAGGACAAGGCCATAGCAATAAAGGCTATGGTCGCAAAATAGATAAAACAAAAGGCCAGCACGTTACCCAAAAGCTGATCATCTACTTTTTTTCCGCCATAACTCTGGCTCCAGACCGCCTTTGGATGTACCAGTAATTTTAACTGCTTTATCAGTAACATAGCAGCTAACTGAATACGGAATATTTTTAAGCCACCCGAAGTCGAGCCCGAACAAGCACCGGCAAAGGTTAAGTAGAAAAACAGCATAATGGCCATGTTACCCCAGACTGTATAGTCCTCGGAAGCGTAACCACAGGTGGTAATAATGGACACTACATTAAACAGGCTATGGGTCAGCGCATCAAAAACGGCTCTGTCGTTATGTACCACCTGATATGCAGTGAGCAGCACACTGCAAAACAGTACTATGGCAACAAAAGCCCGTACTTGTGGATCGCGCCACAAAGATGTTTTATCGCCTTTAGCAAAACTGACAAAAAGTACAAAAGGCATAGCGGCCAGCATCATAAAAAAGCTGCTGAACCAAAAAATTTGCGGTGAATCTTTATAAAATCCAAAAGAGGAGTCGTAATTGGCAAAACCACCTGTAGCTACTGTGGTCATCGCATGAGTAACCGCATCAAAACCTGTCATCCCAGCCAAATAATAGGCTGTCATAGTGCAAAAAGTTAATGCCAGATAAACAAAACCAATAGCGGCTGACAAGGTGGAGCTACGCGGTAAAATTTTATCTGAAGTGTCGGAGTTTTCAGTTTTAAATAATCGCATCCCCCCAATTTTAAGTGCAGGCAAAATGGCAATAGCCATCACAATAATACCTATACCACCCATCCAGTTCAGCACGGCGCGCCAGAATAAAATGCCTTTTGGCATAGTATCTAATCCAGACAACACGGTTGAACCTGTGGTCGTGACAGCTGAAACGGTTTCAAACACAGCATCTGTTAAGGTGCAATTGGGCACTATCAGCCACAATGGAATAGCCGAAAAGACACAAAGCGACAGCCAGCTTAAAGTGGTGAGTAAAAATAGCTGCCGATGTTTAATATCTTTGGCGTCGCGGCCTTTATGCACCAGCGTATAACCCAAAGCTGCTGTAAAAAGCGCAGATCCTAAAAACACCCAAAAGCTGCTTTCGTGATAAAGAAGGGATACTGCCATAGCGACCAGCTTGACCGCTGACAACATCAGCAACAAATGCCCTAACACCCTATACATCAGGTAACGACTTGAGCTTTTTACTGCAGAACCCAACACCAAAGTGGCAGCCATAAAATTTTATCCGGCGTTAAACAACCAGTGAATTTTAATGCTTTGGGTCAGAGCAGGTTATAAAGATTGTATAAGGATTTATTGTAGGGGCGGGTCTTGCACCCGCCCGTCTCAAGGTACCGCGGTACAGATGGATGGGCCGGGACAAGCCGCGGCCCCTACATACCGCCCGTCTCATATAATCCAAACCTGAAAACCTTTATCCCCGCCCGTAGATGGTCACAACTGCCCCTTTAGATAACTCACCACACTACGCGCTAATGGACTATGTTCGTAACCGCCTTCGAGCATTGAGACTAAACGCCCGCCGCAATAGCGATCGGCTATTTGCTTCAACTGCTGCCCCAACCACAAATAATCCAGCTCTGTCAGTTTCATCTGGCCCATATCATCTTCAATATGCGCATCAAAACCAGCTGATACCAATACCAGCTCGGGCTGAAACTGCAGCATCATCGGCAGCCATTCTTCATTAAAGCGCTGTTGGTATAAAGCGCCTGTAGTGCCCGCAGCTAAAGGCATTTTGACTATGGATGGGGTATGAGCAACAGGGTCAGTGTAGGGGTAAAACGGATGCTGAAAGGACGAAAAGAACTTTACCCTGGGTTCATGCTGGAAAATATCTTCAGTGCCATTGCCATGGTGTACGTCAAAATCCACAATCAGCACACGTTGCAACCCATACTGCTGCATGGCATAAGCGGCCGCTATGGCGATATTATTAAAAATACAAAAGCCTTTGGCCGCTTTGTATTCTGCATGATGCCCTGGTGGGCGTGTTAAACAAAAGGCCTGAGTGTCTGAGTGCTGCATCACTAAATCTACCGCATTAATACCGGAACCTGCCGAATACAAAGCCGCATTGAGTGATTTTGCATTGGCCTGTGTATCGTCATCCAGCCAGATATGGCCAGTATCGGGCACAGCATCAAATATATGGTCGACATAAGCCGGGTCGTGAGCCAGATACAACTGCTCCATACTGGCCGGAGTGGCATCCCGTTGTTGCACCACAAACTCCAGGCCTGAACTTAATAACTGGTCCTGTACTGCATATATGCGTGACGCGGCTTCCGGATGATCGAGACCTATGTCGTACGACAAACAGCGGCCATGGCTGAAGATCACTAAACTCATTTACTGCTTCTCTGGTTCCGCTACTTTTAATGGCAGCTCTAAATAGACTTCATCTGGATCGCCACTGGCGATACGTTTAAATCCAGCTTTTTCAAACACCTTTTGCATCGGCTTATTGTCGGCTCGCACATAAGCCATCATACGGTTGAGTTCGCGTATGCGGGCAATTCTGATCATTTCTTCCAGCAGCCTTTTGGCCATGCCTTTGCCATGGTGTTTTTCACGTGTAACAAATGCCACTTCAGCACTGTTGTCAGTTTCATTCAGGTAATAACGGCCTACGGCCTGAATTTCCAGTACTGAGCCTTGTTGTTTGACAATACAAAGCGCCAGATCACGCGATTGGTCCACACTGACTAAAGTACAGGATTTTTCTCTGCTCATTTGTTTGGGATGGTGGTTATAACGCAGCAGCAAAGTTTCTTTGGTATGAGAGTAAAAAAACTCCTGCAGCCGGCGCTCATCAGCCGGATTTAATGCCCGCAAATCAAACTGTTCACCAGCAATGGTTAAAGTTTTAACACCTACTTTGCCTAGTTCCACCACATCTTTGAGGTAGTCTTTTTGGTAATGTGGCACCCAGTAGCGGGTACGAACTTCATCCAGCAGCTGTTTACGAAACTTCGGATGAGCTACCCGAATCAGTTCCAGCGCGCGTTCGCGGATACTTTTACCCCGCAAGGAGGCGACACCAAACTCTGTGACCACATAATGCACGTGGCCACGCGACGTCACTACGCCGCCGCCTTCAGTGATAGTGGCGACAATACGCGAGACTGTGCCGTTTTTAGCAGTCGAAGGCAGGGCGATAATAGGTTTGCCGCCTTTACTCATTGAGGCGCCACGGCTGAAATCGACCTGGCCACCAATGCCGCTGTAGAATCTATGCCCAATCGAATCCGATACCACCTGGCCTGTTAAATCGACTTCTATAGCGCTGTTAATAGCGATCATGGCGTCGTTACGGGCAATATTGGTCGGGGAATTCACATATTCACTGGGGTAAAATTCAACATGAGGGTTACCATCGACAAAGTCGTATAAAGCTTTGCTGCCCATACAAAAACTGGTGACTGTCTTGCCCGGGTGAAAGGTTTTTTTCCTGTTGTTAATCACGCCTTTGGTGATCAGTTCCATCACACCGTCGGAAATAACTTCAGAATGCACACCTAAATCTTTGTGATTGCCCAGGTAACGTAAAACGGCCTCAGGGATTTTTCCTATCCCCAGCTGTAAAGTCGCGCCGTCTTCAATCAACATAGACACGTACTGGCCAATACGTTCCGTCACTTCATCCAACACAGGTGGCGGTAATTCGGGCAAATCTTCGGCCTGTTCGATAAAGGCATGGATTTGGCTTTGGTGGATAAAGGTATATCCATTGGTGCGCGGCATCTTAGGGTTAATTTGCGCTATAACTTTTTTGGCAGAACGCACCGCAGCTGATACGGCATCAACAGAGACGCCCAAAGAACAATAACCAAAAGCATCAGGCGGACTGACCATGACTAAAGCCGCGTCTAAAGGCAAAATTTCATTTTTAAATAAAGCCGGGACTTCAGATAAAAAACAAGGGGTGTAGTCGGCACGACCTTCTGCCACAGCACTGCGGACTTTGTCACCTGCAATAAATAACGCATTGATTTTAAATAAGTCGCTGTAACGTTGTTCGGCCCAACTGTTATCAGCCAGCACCATCAATTGCACCAGCTCTATATCATGCAGGTTTTTACTACGGGCCATTAAATCGGCCAGCAATGCCTGAGGCGCGGCAGCATGGGAGCCAATAAAAATGCGGTTACCGGATTGCAGTAGTGCACTCCAGTCCAGTGATTTTGCCTGAGACTTATCTGAAGTTTTATCTGATGTTTTGGCCATACCACATCCTTTTTCTTTACCATGTCAGAATACAACGGTTTTGTCAGCATTGAATTGTAGGGGCGGGTCTTGCACCCGCCCGTCTCAAATTACAATTCAGTATTCACTGCCGAAGAAATGCTGTCTCTGATCTGGCGCAATTCCTCAGCCAATATCAGCCAAAATTGTTGATCCAGGCATTGTGCCACATTAAGGCGCGTATACTGATCGGCATCGGGCAGGGTGCTGAACTGTGAACCTGGTGCCAATACTACCTGACGCTGCTGCAAACGCTCTGACAATAAACTGCTGCTGACGCCTTCTGGCAGTTTGACCCAACATAAAAAACCTGCTGATGGTTCTGCCCATATCTGACAATCCAGCTGCTTTAGTTTTGAAAACACCAAGCTGCGGGCTTGCTGTAAACGACGCTTTAATTGCTCAAGGTGGCGCCGATAACCTCCACCGGTTAATAGCGCGTACACCAGGCGTTCCATAGTATTGGAAGTCGATATACCGCTGATGAGTTTTAGATCGGTCAATGCCGCAATAGTAGCTGGTGCTGCAGCAATAAAACCTACCCGCAAATCTGCTGACAAGGTTTTCGACATACTACCTAAGTAAATGGTTTCAAAGCCATTATTTGACTGAAATCCTGCCATCGAAGCGTAACGCGATACCGGCTGAGTTTCAAAGTCAGCGTAGATATCATCTTCAATCAACAAGCACTGATGCTGTTGCAGCAGTTGCAATACCGCAAAAGCGCGGGCTGGATGGATACTCAAAGACACAGGGTTCGATAACACTGAATTGGTTAAATAGGCTTTGGGTTGGTACTGCTGCACCAATTGCTGCATCACAGCTAAATCCGGGCCTTCCTTAGTGCGTGGCACTACCAGCAACTGCACCTGATGCAAACGCAGCAAAGCAAAGAAGTTATAAAAGCCCGGATCATCCACCATCACCCAATCACCGGGTTTCAGATGCAATCGAAACACTAAATCCAGCGCATGTGAGGCGCTATAGGTCAGCAGAATATGAGCCGGTTCTGTGGCAATAGATAACTGTGACAAACGCTGAGTGAAATACTGGCGCAAGGGGAAATAGCCCTGAGCCGGGCCATAGTCGGTTAAAGACTGAGGCTGACGTGCTAAATCGCGCATCGCCTGGCGTATTTCCTGATCCGGCATCCAATCCGGCGATAACCAACCCGCTGATGCTTTGATCCAATGAGGTTCACGCAGCAGCGTTTGGCGCATCAGGGCGACATCCTGCCGTCTACTACTTTGGCTGGCGCTGGATTCCAGTTGCTGTTGCTGCTCAGTTAAACGGCTGACATAGACGCCGCTGCCAGGTTGAGAACGGACAAAACCAGCGGCAGAGAGTTTTTCATACAGCTCTGCCACTGTAAATTTACTGATTTCTAAATGTGCAGCTAAAAGCCGGATCGATGGCAGCCGTGCACCAGCAATCCAGCGGCCGGACTGTATGGCTTGCTGTGCCTGCAGATAAAGCTGACTGCTAAAACTTTCTTTGCTGGCTTTATCCAGCTGCCACTGCGCTAGTGCAATTGTCATGGAATTTTCACCTGTACAGTTCAGTCGTCTTTGTAGGTAACTGTCCTGATTGTCATGGTATTTAGCTTTGTATACTAACTGAAGTTGGCTGACTGTCCAGCCGCTTATAGGGAGTATTTGCCATGTCCGTAGTCTCTGTTTCACCACAAGAGCAAAGCAGCTCGCCGTTTTGGCAAAAGCCTCTGGTGCAAGGCTTATGGTTTGGTGGCTTAGGCATGCTGATGTTCTCAGCTGGTTTACCAGCAACCCGAATGGCAGTGCTTGATATGCCGCCGGTTTTTGTCGGCGCGGGTAGGGCTTTGATAGCAGCGCTATTGGCTTTGATGCTGCTACTGATCACAAGACAAAAATTACCTACAGCAAAACAATGGCAGGGCTTGGCTCTAGTGGCTTTGGGTTCAGTGTTTGCTTACCCGGTTTTGTCCGCTTTGGCATTGCAGCAGGTTGGAGCCAGTCACGGCATTCTGGTCACCAGTGTGATGCCACTTTTTACTGCCTTTTTTGGCGCTTACTTAACTAAACAATGGCCACGAATTGGCTTTTGGTTGTTTGCACTGCTGGGGGCCGCTTGTGTTGCGCTTTATGCGTTACAACACAGCACTGGCCCTTTTCAGCTCGCTGATGGTTATCTGGTGTTAGCGAGTTTTTTATGCGGTTTTAGTTATGCCAAAGGGGCTATTTTATCCAAAGAACTCGGCAGCTGGCAGGTGATCTGCTGGGCACTGGTGATGTCCATTCCAGTTCTGCTGCCCTGGGTCTGGGCTTATCAGCCTGATTATGCTGCTGTATCTTTGCAATCCTGGCTGGCGCTGGGCTATCTGTCGGTCTTTACCATGTTTGTCGGCTTTTTCTGTTGGTACAAAGGCTTAGCTATCGGCGGCATTGCGAAAGTCAGTCAATTGCAGCTGTTATCGCCTTTTAGCGGACTGGCCTTGTCTGCGCTATTACTGGCGGAACCACTGCAATGGATCCACTGGATATTGGCGTTGACTGTGGTGGGATGCATAGCTTTAGGCCGACGTTTTGGCTGAGTGTAGTAAAACAGTCATATAAACCAGAGATACTTTGAGTTTAGCGTTAAAAAAGCGTATAGTGGCGCGCTATTTTTGGGGCTGTGCTGGAAGGTTTGATACCAACAGCATAGCTTGTATATGACTCTTTGTTGGATCAAAAACACTGTGATTTCTACCGCAAATATTACGATGCAATTTGGCGCTAAGCCGCTTTTTGAAAATATCTCCGTTAAATTCGGCGACGGCAACCGCTATGGTTTGATTGGCGCCAACGGTTGCGGTAAATCAACTTTTATGAAGATCCTCAGCAAAGAGTTAGACCCAAGTGCGGGTAACATTTTTGTTGAACCTAACCACCGTGTGGCTAAGTTACATCAGGACCAGTTTGCCTTTGAGCAATACACAGTAATCGACACTGTAATTATGGGTCATGCAGAACTGTGGGCTGTGAAAGAAGAACGTGACCGTATTTACGCTGATCCAAATATGAGCGAAGAAGACGGTATGCGTGTTGCCGACTTAGAAGTCGCTTTTGGCGAAATGGACGGTTACAGCGCTGAATCCCGTGCCGGCGAATTATTGATTGGTGTAGGTATTCCGGTTGAGCAGCATTTTGGCTTAATGTCATCTATAGCGCCGGGCTGGAAACTGCGGGTGTTATTAGCGCAGGTGTTATTTGCCGACCCTGAAATCATGTTACTGGACGAACCTACCAACAACCTGGATATCAACACCATCCGTTGGTTAGAAGAAGTCCTGGCTGAACGTAATAGCACCATGGTTATTATTTCGCACGACCGTCACTTCTTAAACAGCGTTTGTACTCATATGGCTGACTTAGATTATGGTGAGCTGCGTGTTTATCCTGGTAACTACGATGAATATATGACGGCTGCCACTCAGGCACGTGAACGTTTATTGTCTGACAACGCCAAGAAAAAAGCCCAAATTGCTGAACTGCAAACTTTCGTTAGTCGTTTTTCTGCCAACGCTTCTAAAGCGCGTCAGGCGACTTCACGTGCTAAACAAATTGATAAAATTCAACTGGCTGAAGTAAAAGCTTCCAGCCGGGTGAATCCATTTATCCGTTTTGATCAGCAAAAACAGCTTTACCGTTTAGCCTTGGAAGTGACTGAATTAAACAAGAGCTTTGATGATCTGCACGTATTGAAAAACCTTGATTTGACGATTGAAGTCGGTGAAAAGGTGGCGATCCTCGGTACCAACGGTATTGGTAAAACGACCTTCTTAAAATGTCTGGTTGGCGATTTAACCGCTGAAAAAGGCATAGTGAAATGGTCTGAAAACGTCAATATTGGTTATTACGCTCAGGACCATGAATACGAGTTTGAAGGCGCTCAAAAAGATATGACGCTGTTTAGCTGGATGAGCCAGTGGAAACAACCGTCAGACGATGAGCAGGCGATCCGTGGTATTTTAGGCCGTTTATTGTTTTCACAAGACGACATTGCCAAGCCAACACGGGTATTATCAGGTGGTGAAAAAGGCCGGATGTTATTCGGTAAGCTGATGCTGCAACGCCCAAATATTCTGGTGATGGATGAACCTACCAACCACTTGGATATGGAATCTATTGAATCGTTGAACATGGCGCTTGAAATGTACAAAGGCACGCTGATTTTTGTCAGCCACGACCGTGAATTTGTATCCTCACTGGCGACCCGCATCGTTGAGATGACGGATAACGGTGTACGTAACTTCGCTGGTACTTACGAAGATTATTTAGTGCAGCAAGCTGAACTGGCTGCTCGTTCATAAAACAGCACTAATGTTGTAAGCTAAGAAGCCGGTCTGAACACCGGCTTTTTTACTTTTGGGCGAGGACTTATCGGTTATGACAGAATGGCAGAGAGTGGCTGATCTGGTAAGTAGTATCCGGACCATAGACTTCAGTCAACGGCTGGCGGCTTTTCTTAAAACAGAGTTACACTGTGACCAACTGCTGTTGTTGGGCTGCAGAGCAGATAAGCATCCGATTTATTTGTATGACTGCATAGAGACCAAACGGGAGTTTTTGTTTCATCACTATTTAATGGACTCTTACTTGCAAGACCCTTTTTATCTTCGTGCTCAGCAAGCGACTGACGATGGATTGTGGCGCTTACAAGACCTGTTTGATTCGGCTAATGCCCGAAAAAGCTACCAACAGTACTTTACCGAAAAGACAGGTCTGCATGATGAGTTCTGCCTGAGTTTTAAGCTGGAACCCAACCGCTGGATAGTGCTGTTTATTGGTTATCGCGAACCCAACCAGAGCCGTTATCAATCCAGCTATGAAACATTGGCAGGACTGCAAAGCCTGCTCAGCGCTTTAGTTCGTCAGCATTGGGGTCAGGACAGCTTTGTCCTATCCAGCGCTTCGTCAGACAAAACTGGCTTGCAGCACCAACTTAGCAAGGCATTTTCCTGTTTTGGCCAGCAGTTACTGACTGACAAAGAGCAGCAGATCGTCTGTTTGTTACTGCAGGGGTTTGATTCAGAGGATATAGCCCAGCAGCTGCACATCAGCGCTGGTACGGTCAAAAACCATCGCAAAAAGATCTACGCTAAACTGCAAATCGGCTCATTAAGCGAGTTATTCCAGTTGTTTCTGACTCATCTGTTGGCCAGCTAAAATGCTTTTCTTATCCCTTTAGGGACATGCCTTTTTCTGCTGCTGAACTTTAAGCTGCTGCTTTTCACTTTATATGCAAAAAGAGAGCAGCCAATGACAACAGCAGCGGTGAGTAAACCCCAGTTAGTGGATGACTTACTCGAGCGTGGCCTGATAGCCCAAAGTTCTAATCCAGAACTCTTACACGATTTTTTAAGCAGCAGACAAAGCTTGTACTGTGGTTTTGATCCCACAGCCGGCAGCCTGCATATAGGACACCTGGTGCCTTTATTGATGCTGAAACGTTTTCAGGATGCAGGCCATCACGTCATAGCTTTAATAGGCGGGGCTACAGGTTTTATAGGCGATCCAAGCTTTAAAGCGACGGAACGTAGTTTAAACGCCCCTGAAATAGTGAAGGTCTGGGCCGAACAGCTTGGCAGCCAAATCATTGCGTTACTGCAACCTGTATTATCCGAACCGCTGCAACTGGTTAACAATACAGACTGGCTGTCGACATTGGATGTGATTAGTTTCTTCCGGGATGTGGGCAAACATTTTTCAGTCAATGCCATGATGCGTAAAGATTCTGTTCGCCAGCGGCTGGAGCGGGCCGATCAGGGCATTTATTTTACAGAGTTCAGCTACAGCCTTTTACAGTCATTCGATTTTGCCATGTTAAACCAACGTTTTGGCTGCACTTTGCAGATAGGGGGCAATGATCAGTGGGGCAATATAGTGGCAGGTATTGACCTGACCCGCAGATTAAACCATGCCAAAGTGGAAGGTTTAACCCTACCTTTGATCACTAAAGCGGATGGCACTAAGTTTGGCAAAACGGAATCCGGCACCATTTGGCTGGATAAAACCAAAACTTCGCCTTACAGCTTCTACCAGTTCTGGTTAAATACCGACGATAAAGACGTGTATAACCTGCTGCGCTACTACAGTTTTTTAACTTGCGCCGAGATAGCTGCTATAGAGCAATCGGATCGCAACTCTGGTAGCAAACCTCAGGCCCAACGTATTTTGGCAGAGCAGGTGACCCGATTTGTACATGGTGATGCAGGGCTGCTATCGGCTGAACGGATCACTAAGGCCCTGTTTGCAGGACAGCCGCAGCAACTGAGCTTAGCTGAATTACAGCAGTTGGAACAGGATGCTTTAAATTGCGTAGAGGTTAAGAATCAACTGACGCTTTCAGATCTGCTGCAAAAATCAGGTTTAGCTGCATCCAAAACTAAAGCCAGAGAATTGCTCAATTCAAATGCGATAAGACTTAACGGTGAAGTGGTGCAACATGATCGGGAGATGTCGGTTTATCCGCAACTTCATAACAAATATTGGCTGTTGCAGCGGGGACAAAAACAGTTTTGTCTGGCAAAACCTGATGCAGCCCTTGTTTTACCTGATCTGCAATCCCATTGATCTATAACAGCTTACCCTTTTGTCTATTTGAGCGCTTGAGGTGAATTGTGATAGGGTAATTGAATTCTTTGCCGCAACACGGAGTTTCTTATGAAAATTAATATTGGTATTGAAGACGACGATCGTAAAGCCATAGCCCATGGTTTAGCGACTTTATTGGCCGACACCTACACTCTGTATCTGAAGACGCATAACTATCACTGGAACGTCACTGGCCCCATGTTCCAGACGCTGCATGTTTTATTTGAAACTCAGTACACTGAACTTGCGCTGGCGGTGGATTTAATTGCTGAACGTATTCGTGCTTTAGGTGAATTTGCACCAGGTTCCTACAAAGAGTTTGCCAAGCTCACCAGCATTAAAGAAGCAGATGGTATTCCGGCCGCTCAGGATATGATCAAAGATCTGGTGAAAGGTCAGGAAGCATTAGCGAAAACTGCCCGTTCTATAGTGCCTGTAGCTGATAAAGCCTCAGATGAGCCTACTCTGGATTTGTTAACTCAACGCATGCAGGTGCATGAAAAAAATGCCTGGATGCTCAGAAGCTTGTTGGGCTAATTCATTCCCTTTATCCAGTCAAATACGGCCTATCATTTTTATCAATTGATAGGCCGTTCTTATTTTCATTTTTACTGATTTAGCGCAAGCATACCTATTGCCCCATAGGTATGCCTCTAGTAGTATCAGCTCTGTCATTGATAGCGGGGTCTTTATGTGGTTTGGTCAGAAATATAAAGTAGAAAATGAACAATTAAAGCAAATAGTGCTTCAGCATCAACAGCAGGCCGAAAACGAAAGGCAGCAAGCAGCTGCGCAGCTTCAGCTTGTGCAAGCAGAAGTTGTTCTACTTCAAAACAAGCTCAGAGCTTCAGAACAGCTGAATATCCAGCAGTTGGCTGGTGGCCCAATGCTTGAGGCTATCCGTGCAGTTTTACTGCAAAATGCTACACAATTGTCTGAAGAGAAGCAGTCTTTAGTAAGAATGTCTGATGTCTTTACTCTTACACGTCAGGCGGTCGCGCATTTAGCCAGCAAAGCCTTGGTGATCCGCAAAGATGCCGAACATAGTGCTGAAAGTGTTCGTTTGTTAGGCCAAAGCTCTCAATCTGTTAATCAGTTGATTTCGAGTATTCAGGAAATTTCAGATCAAACCAATTTACTGGCATTAAATGCAGCTATTGAAGCGGCTAGAGCCGGAGAGGCGGGTCGTGGTTTTGCAGTAGTCGCAGATGAAGTTCGGACTTTGGCTAGTAAAGCGCATCAGGCGTCAACTCAAATAGAACAACTGATCAAACAGATGATCAACCAAACTAAACAAATTGAACAAAGTGCAGTGCAAAGTTTACAAAGTGCCGCAGAAGTGAGCCTTTCATCCGAACAAATTGATGCTGTGGTCACTGATGTAGTGAATTGCTCAAGTCATATGCAAAACGTGATCAATGATTCAGCCACTGTCGCATTTTTGAATACAGTGAAACTAGATCATGTGGTCTGGAAGAATGCGGTTTATAACCTGATTGCAAAACGTGATTTTACGACGAAAGTGAATTTGCACACAGAATGCAGGCTAGGACAGTGGTACTGCTCAGGTCAGGGGGCGACCAGTTATAGCCACTTGTCTTCATTTAAATCTATCGACCAGCCGCATAAAGCTGTTCATGACTTGGGCCGTCAGGCTTTAGAAGCTGCCGCCAAGGACGAAACTCAGGTGATGACTAACTGTCTGGCACAGATGGAACAGGCGTCACTGCAAGTTACAGATGCTTTAACTAATTTACAGAGCCAGGTTGTGACAGCAACAAGCAAAGGATGCTGACAATTATTCTCTAGTGTGCAGCTACGCTCAACAAAGCCAGTTTTGTGTCATACAAAGCTGGCTTATTTGTTGATGTGCAGCTCTATTTTAAATAACGGTATTTATCAGTTTTAAACGTATGTTTTGTTAGTTAAATTCGATTTTATCTTATAACTATATTCAGCTTATTATCACACCGTTCCCTGAATAACCTAACCGCGAGTTGAAACACTACGGTTGGGTTGTGCAGAACCAATACGTACTTGTTGTGGTAATTTATCCGCCCTTTGCCCCTGTTACAGCAATGAAACAGGGGCTTTTTTAGCAACGGGCGTTTATACCGTCGTACTTGAAGCTGCAGCTTTGTTTACTACGCCACCGGCCCGGTCATATAGGTTAGCTATGCTCCCGGGCACTCACTGGCTTGTCACTTCGCTGCAACTCCAAATTACTTAGATATAGAAGTTAGTAGGTTTCCTGAATTACAGAGGTTGTTATGAAACGTATAGTGCTATTTTTAATCACGAACTTAGCTGTGATGTTAGTGCTGAGTATCGTTTTAAGTATTGTGTTTAAAGTTTTTGGTATTGATAACCGCAGCATGGGTGGCTTACTGATATTCGCTGCTGTCTTTGGTTTTGGTGGCTCTTTTATCTCTTTAGCTATGTCCAAGTGGATGGCAAAACGTTCGACAGGTGCAGTGGTGATCACAGAGCCATCAAATGCCACTGAACACTGGCTGGTCAGCACAGTGCAACGCCAAGCCAAACAAGCTGGTATTGGTATGCCGGAAGTGGCGATTTACGACTCGCCGGAAATTAATGCCTTTGCCACAGGTATGAGCCGCAATAATGCGCTGGTGGCTGTCAGCACGGGTTTATTGCATGCGATGACACAGCAGGAAGCCGAAGCTGTGTTAGCGCACGAAGTGTCTCACGTCGCCAACGGCGATATGGTGACGCTGACGCTTATTCAGGGTGTAGTGAATACCTTTGTTATTTTCTTTGCCAGGGTGGTTGCAGGCATTATTGATAACTTCTTTCGCTCCAGTGATGAAGAAGAAAGTCAGGGCGGCGGTATCAGCTACATGATCACTGTGTTTGTGCTGGAAATGATCTTTGGCGTGCTGGCGAGCATTATTGTGATGTGGTTTTCGCGTCAACGTGAATATAAAGCCGATGCTGGCGCCGCACGTTTAGTCGGACCAGAAAATATGGTGGCTGCGTTACAACGTTTAAAAGGCAACCATGAAAGCCAGTTACAAGGCTCAATGACGGCTTTTGGTCTGGCCACTAAACCTGCTGCTTCAGAGCTTTTTATGAGCCATCCACCTTTGGATAAACGTATTCACGCGCTGCAAAGCCGATCCTTTGAAGGCTGATCTGTTATCAAAAACAAGCCCCTGCATGACAGGGGCTTCAGACTGCTGACAAAGGTCTGGACGTAGCTCCAGACCTTTGATCTAATAGAATCAGTTCAACACAGGACTGATTATCTATGTTACGAGACACATCTCCCCAACAATATCAGCT
>Ga0247725_1000771_pt1 | contig 20153 bp, 14 predicted proteins | sample OKSTACKMCFT3sol_FD_183021 | JGI IMG/M metagenome (GOLD analysis project Ga0247725, IMG submission 183021) | Subsurface sediment microbial communities from gas well in Oklahoma, United States - OK STACK MC-FT3-sol | ecosystem: Environmental > Terrestrial > Deep subsurface > Rock core/Sediment...
AGAAAGTCAAGAAGACAGTGGTTGATGGGATCGCCCATATCCACGCTTCTTTCAACAACACCATCGTGACCATCACCGACCGTCAGGGCAACGCTCTGTCCTGGGCGACCTCCGGTGGTTCCGGTTTTCGTGGCTCCCGTAAGAGCACCCCGTTCGCTGCCCAGGTGGCTGCCGAGCGTGCCGGTCAGGCTGCTCTGGAATACGGTCTGAAGAACCTCGACGTCAACGTCAAGGGTCCCGGTCCGGGTCGCGAGTCCGCTGTGCGTGCTCTGAACGCCTGCGGCTACAAGATTGCCAGCATCACCGACGTGACGCCGATCCCGCACAACGGGTGCCGTCCGCCGAAGAAGCGTCGCGTGTAATAGGAGACAGTGAGAAATGGCTCGTTACATTGGTCCCAAATGCAAACTGTCCCGTCGTGAAGGCACTGACCTCTTCCTGAAGAGCGGCGCTCGTGCCCTCGAGTCCAAGTGCAACATCGAATCCGCTCCTGGTCAGCACGGTGCCCGTCGTGGCCGTCTGTCTGACTACGGCACTCAGCTGCGCGAGAAGCAGAAGGTCCGTCGTATCTACGGTGTACTGGAGCGTCAGTTCAGCGGTTACTACAAGGAAGCTGCCCGTCGCAAGGGCGCTACCGGCGAGAACCTGCTGCAACTCCTCGAGTGCCGTCTGGACAACGTCGTCTACCGTATGGGCTTCGGCGCTACCCGTTCCGAGTCCCGTCAGCTGGTTTCCCACAAGGCCATCAGCGTGAACGGCCAGACCGTCAACATCCCCTCCTATCAGGTCAAGGCTGGTGACGTAGTCGCTGTTCGCGAGAAGTCCAAGAACCAGCTTCGCATTGCTCAAGCCCTTGAGCTGTGCGCTCAGCGCGGTCGCGTTGAGTGGGTTGAAGTCGACGCCGACAAGAAGTCGGGCGTGTTCAAAAGCGTTCCGGCTCGTACTGATCTGTCCGCCGACATCAACGAAAACCTGATTGTCGAGCTCTACTCCAAGTAAGGGCTAGAAAATAGGTGCATCCATGCAGAGTTCGGTAAATGAGTTCCTGACCCCTCGCCACATCGATGTGCAAGCGGTCAGCACGACCCGCGCCAAGATCACGCTCGAGCCTCTCGAGCGTGGCTTCGGCCATACCCTGGGCAACGCGCTGCGTCGCATCCTGTTGTCCTCCATGCCTGGCTGTGCAGTAGTCGAGGCCGAAATCGACGGCGTACTCCATGAGTACAGCGCCATCGAAGGTGTTCAGGAAGACGTCATTGAAATCCTGCTCAACCTGAAAGGTCTGGCTGTCAAACTGCACGGCCGTGACGAAGTAACGCTGAACCTGGTCAAGAAAGGCCCGGGCGTTGTCACTGCTGCCGATATTCAGCTGGATCATGATGTCGAGATCGTCAACGGTGACCACGTCATCGCCAACCTGGCGGACAACGGCTCGCTGAACATGAAGCTGAAAGTGGCTCGCGGCCGTGGGTACGAACCCGCTGACGCGCGCCAGAGCGACGAAGACGAGAGCCGTAGCATTGGCCGTCTCCAGCTCGACGCTTCCTTTAGCCCGGTCCGTCGCGTTGCGTACGTCGTGGAAAACGCCCGTGTCGAGCAGCGCACCAACCTGGACAAGCTGGTCATCGACCTGGAAACCAACGGCACCCTGGATCCCGAAGAGGCTATCCGTCGCGCCGCTACCATCCTGCAACAGCAGCTGGCAGCGTTCGTGGACCTCAAAGGTGACAGCGAGCCCGTGGTCGTGGAACAGGAAGACGAGATCGATCCGATCCTCCTGCGCCCCGTCGACGACCTTGAGCTGACCGTGCGTTCGGCCAACTGCCTGAAGGCGGAGAACATCTACTACATCGGCGACCTGATTCAGCGTACCGAAGTAGAGCTGCTCAAGACTCCGAACCTGGGCAAGAAGTCCCTGACCGAGATCAAGGACGTCCTGGCCTCCCGTGGTCTGTCCCTCGGCATGCGCCTCGACAACTGGCCGCCGGCAAGTCTTAAGAAGGACGACAAGGCGACTGCCTGATCGTCGTAATCACCGAACGTTTTAGTTTGGTAAGGAATTGAACCATGCGTCATCGTAAAAGTGGCCGTCACCTCAGCCGCACCAGCGCTCACCGCAAGGCCATGTTCCAGAACATGGCGGTATCGCTGTTCGAGCACGAACTGATCAAAACCACCCTGCCCAAAGCCAAGGAACTGCGTCGCGTTGCCGAGCCGCTGATCACCCTGGCCAAGGAAGACAGCGTTGCCAACCGTCGTCTGGCCTTCGACCGTACCCGTTCGAAAGCCATCGTTGGCAAACTGTTCAACGATCTGGGCAAGCGCTACGCCAACCGTCAGGGCGGCTACCTGCGCATCCTGAAGTGCGGCTTCCGCGCTGGCGACAACGCCCCCATGGCGTATGTCGAACTGGTTGACCGTCCGGTCGCTGGTGAAGTCGAAGCCGCTGCCGAGTAATCGGTCGCTGCGAAGAAACCGGGCCTAGTGCCCGGTTTTTTTATACCTGCGATCTTGTAAGAGTTATTTTCTATTGTTTTGTTACGGTTAATAAATTGGTTCTCTTGCTGATGGCATTCTAATCTTTCCTCCATCGCCGGCACGGGCCGGTGACGACCTGATAAGGAGCGATCACAGATGAGCCAGAAGCCCACGACCCCCGCCCAAGCCAAGTGCCCCTTTTCCGGTGGCGGTGCGCAGCATTCCGCCGGCGGTGGTACGTCCAACCGCGACTGGTGGCCTAACCAGCTGAACCTGAAGATCCTGCACCAGCACTCCAGCCTGTCCGATCCCCTGGACAGCGGCTTCGATTACGCCGAAGCCTTCAAGAGCCTCGACCTGCAGGCCCTCAAGCGTGACCTCCGCGCCCTCATGACCGATTCCCAGGACTGGTGGCCCGCCGACTTCGGCCACTACGGTCCGCTGTTCATCCGCATGGCCTGGCACAGCGCCGGCACCTACCGCACGGCAGACGGCCGCGGCGGTGCGGGCACCGGCAACCAGCGTTTCGCCCCGCTCAACAGCTGGCCGGACAACGTCAACCTCGACAAGGCCCGCCGCCTGCTGTGGCCGATCAAGCAGAAATACGGCCAGAAGATCTCCTGGGCCGACCTGATGATCCTGACCGGCAACGTCGCCCTCGAGTCCATGGGCTTCAAGACCTTTGGTTTCGCCGGCGGCCGCCGCGATATCTGGGAGCCGGAAGAGGACATCTACTGGGGTTCCGAGCGCGAGTGGCTGGCCACCAGCGAGAAGCCCAACAGCCGCTACAGCGGTGACCGTGACCTGGAGAACCCGCTGGCTGCCGTGCAGATGGGCCTGATCTACGTGAACCCGGAAGGCCCGGACGGCAACCCCGACCCGATTGCCGCAGCCCGTGACATCCGCGAAACCTTCGCCCGCATGGCCATGGACGACGAGGAGACCGTCGCCCTGATCGCCGGCGGCCACACCTTCGGCAAGACCCACGGTGCCGGCGACGCCGCCCATGTGGGGGCTGACCCGGAAACCGCCAGCATCGAAGCCCAGGGCCTCGGTTGGCACAGCAGTTTCGGCAGCGGCAAGGGCTCGGACACCATCACCAGTGGCCTCGAAGTCACCTGGACCCAGACCCCGGCCCAGTGGAGCCACTACTTCTTCGAGAACCTGTTCAAGTACGACTGGGAACTGACCAAGAGCCCCGCCGGTGCCCACCAGTGGGTGGCCAAGGGCGCTGATGCGGTCATCCCGGATGCACACGACCCATCGAAGATGCACCGCCCGACCATGCTCACCACCGACCTGTCGCTGCGCCTGGACCCGGCCTACGAGAAGATATCCCGCCGCTTCCTGGCGGATCCGCAGGCCTTCGCCGACGCCTTCGCCCGCGCCTGGTTCAAGCTCACCCACCGCGACATGGGCCCGCGTGCCCGCTACCTCGGCCCGGAAGTCCCGGCTGAAGAGCTGATCTGGCAAGACCCGATCCCGGCCGTCGACCACCCGCTGGTGGACGCGCAGGACATCGCCCAGCTCAAGGCACGCATCCAGGCCTCCGGCCTCTCGGTCAGTGAGCTGGTGTTCACCGCCTGGGCCTCGGCCTCCACCTACCGCGGTTCCGACATGCGCGGCGGCGCCAACGGTGCCCGCATCCGCCTGGCACCGCAGAAGGACTGGGAAGCCAACCAGCCCGCGCAACTGGCTCGCGTGCTCGGCGTGCTGGAAGGCATCCAGGCCGACTTCAACCGCTCGCAAGCCGGCGGCAAGAAGGTCTCCCTGGCCGACCTGATCGTCCTCGCCGGTGGCGTGGGCATCGAGCAGGCTGCCAAGGCCGCCGGGCAGGCCCTGGAAGTGCCCTTCACCCCGGGTCGCATGGACGCTTCCCAGGAGCAGACCGACGTCGAATCCTTCGCCGTGCTGGAACCCCTGGCCGACGGCTTCCGCAACTACCAGAAGGCGCGCTTCACCGTGACCGCCGAGGAGATGCTGGTGGACCGTGCCCAGCTGCTGACCCTCACCGCCCCGGAAATGACCGTGCTGGTCGGCGGCCTGCGGGTACTGGGTGCCAACGTCGGGCAGACCGCACACGGTGTACTGACCCAGCGCCCCGGCACGCTCAGCAACGACTTCTTCGCCAACCTGCTGGACATGGGGACGGCTTGGAAGCCCACCAGCGAAGCCGCCGAGCTGTTCGAAGGCCGTGACCGCAGCAGCGGCGCCCTGAAGTGGACCGCCACCCGCGTCGACCTGGTGTTCGGTTCCAACTCGCAGCTGCGCGCCATCGCCGAGGTCTACGCCAGTGCCGACGCCCAGGCGAAGTTCACCCAGGACTTCGTCGCCGCCTGGACCAAGGTGATGAACCTCGACCGCTTCGACCTGGCCTGATCCGCCGCTCCACGAAAAAGCCCCGCATCTGCGGGGCTTTTTCGTATCAGGCGCGGTCGCGCTCCAGCAACGGCTTGAGGAAGTGCCCGGTGTGGGACTGCGGCATCGCCGCCACCTCCTCCGGCGTACCGGTGGCGATGATCTGGCCGCCCTTTGAACCGCCTTCCGGACCCAGGTCCACCAGCCAGTCGGCGGTCTTGATCACGTCCAGGTTGTGCTCAATGACCACCACCGTGTTGCCGTGGTCCCGCAGCCGGTGCAGCACGTCCAGCAGCTGCTGGATGTCGGCGAAGTGCAGGCCCGTGGTGGGCTCGTCGAGGATGTACAGCGTCTTGCCGGTGTCGCGCTTGGACAGCTCGCGGGACAGCTTCACCCGCTGCGCCTCGCCGCCGGAGAGGGTGGTCGCCGACTGCCCCAGGCGGATGTACGAGAGGCCCACGTCCATCAGCGTCTGCAGCTTGCGGGCGATGGCCGGCACGGCATCGAAGAACTGGCGCGCCTCCTCGATGGTCATGTCCAGCACCTCGGTGATGCTGCGGCCCTTGTACTTCACCTCCAGGGTTTCGCGGTTGTAGCGCTTGCCCTTGCACACGTCGCACGGCACGTAGATGTCCGGCAGGAAGTGCATCTCCACCTTGATCACGCCGTCGCCCTGGCAGGCCTCGCAGCGGCCGCCCTTCACGTTGAAGGAGAAGCGGCCCGGCCCGTAGCCCCGCGAGCGGGATTCCGGCACGCCGGCGAACAGCTCGCGGATCGGCGTGAACAGCCCGGTGTAGGTCGCCGGGTTGGAGCGCGGCGTACGGCCGATGGGGCTCTGGTCGATGTCCACCACCTTGTCCAGGTGCTGCAGCCCGTCGAAGCTGTCGTGGGGCGCTGCCTCCAGGGTGGTGGCGCCGTTCAGCGCCGTCGCGGTGATGGGGAACAGGGTGTTGTTGATCAGCGTCGACTTGCCCGAGCCGGACACGCCGGTGATGCAGGTCAGCAGGCCGACCGGGATCTCCAGGTCGACGTTGCGCAGGTTGTTGCCGCGCGCGCCCTTGAGCTTCAGCGACTTCTTCTTGTCGCGGGGCGTGCGGGTGGCCGGCACCTCGATCTTCACCCGACCCGACAGGTACTTGCCGGTGAGCGAATCCGGGTGGGCCATCACCTCGTCCGGCGTACCTTCGGCGACGATCCGGCCGCCATGCACGCCGGCGCCGGGGCCGATGTCGACCACATAGTCGGCCAGGCGGATGGCGTCCTCGTCGTGCTCCACCACTATCACCGTGTTGCCCAGGTTGCGCAGGTGGGTGAGGGTGGCCAGCAGGCGCTCGTTGTCACGCTGGTGCAGGCCGATGGACGGCTCGTCGAGGATGTACATCACCCCCACCAGGCCGGCACCGATCTGGCTGGCCAGGCGGATGCGCTGGGCCTCGCCACCGGAGAGGGTGTCGGCGCTGCGGTCCAGGGTCAGGTAGTCCAGGCCGACGTTCACCAGGAACTGCAGGCGCTCGCGGATCTCCTTGAGGATCTTCGCCGCGATCTCGCCCTTGCGCCCCGGCAGCTCCAGCACGCCGAAGTAGTCCGAGGCCTCGCCCACCGGCAGACCGGTCACTGCCGGCAGCGTCTTCTCGCCGACCCACACATGGCGTGCCTCGCGGCGCAGGCGGGTGCCCCGGCAATCCGGGCAGGGCTGGGTGCTGAGGAACTTCGCCAGCTCCTCGCGCACGGTGTTGGATTCGGTCTCGCGGTAGCGCCGCTCCAGGTTCGGGACGATGCCCTCGAAGGGGTGGGAGCGCTTGACGATGTCGCCACGGTCGTTGAGGTAGCGGAAGTCCACGTCCTCGCGGCCGCTGCCCTGCAGGATCACCCGCTGGTGCTCCGGCGCCAGGTCGTCGAACGGCTCCTCCAGGCTGAAGCCATAGTGCGCGGCCAGGGAGCCGAGCATCTGGAAGTAATAGACGTTGCGCCGGTCCCAGCCGCGGATCGCGCCTTCGGCCAGGGTCAGCTCGCCGTTGACCAGGCGCTTGGCATCGAAGAACTGCTTCACCCCCAGGCCGTCACAGGTGGGGCAGGCACCGGCCGGGTTGTTGAAGGAGAACAGCTTGGGTTCCAGCTCGCTGATGGAGTGGCCGCAATGGGGGCAGGCGAAGCGCGCGGAGAAGATGATCTCCTCGCCCGGCTCGTCGTCCATCGGCGCCACCAGCGCAATGCCGTCGGCGAGGTTGATCGCCGTCTCGAAGGATTCCGCCAGGCGCTGCTGCAGATCGCCGCGCACCTTGAAGCGGTCCACCACCACATCGATGGAGTGCTTCTTCTGCTTGTCCAGCTTGGGCAGCTCGTCCAGCTCGTAGAGGCGGCCGTTGACCCGTGCGCGGACGAAGCCCTGGGCGCGCAGCTCGTCGAACACCGCCAGGTGCTCGCCCTTGCGCTCGCGGATCACCGGCGCCAGCAGCATCAGCTTGCGGCCCTCGGGCATGGCCAGCACCTGGTCGACCATCTGGCTCACGGTCTGCGCTTCCAGCGGCACATCGTGGTCCGGGCAGCGCGGCGTACCGGCGCGGGCGTAGAGCAGGCGCAGGTAGTCGTAGATCTCGGTGATGGTGCCCACGGTGGAACGCGGGTTGTGCGACGTGGATTTCTGCTCGATGGAGATGGCCGGCGACAGCCCCTCGATGGTGTCCACATCGGGCTTTTCCATCATCGAGAGGAACTGCCGGGCATAGGCCGACAGCGATTCCACATAGCGCCGCTGGCCCTCGGCGTAGAGCGTGTCGAACGCCAGGGACGACTTGCCCGAACCGGACAGCCCGGTGATCACGATCAGCTTGTCGCGGGGGAGGGTGAGGTCGACGTTCTTCAGGTTGTGGGTACGTGCCCCACGGATGAGTATCTGGTCCACAGCGGCCTCGCATGGCGAGCGGAAAACGCCCGAGTATACGGGTGCCCCCAGGGGCGCGGCAAAGCGGCACGGCAGTGTCCTGACGGGCCGGGACTGCTAGAATGCGCCGCATTTTTCCGGCGCAGGCAGCAGCCGCGCACCCGGGGACCGGGTGCCAGCGCCCGACGCGGGGCATGACGCATTCCCGCACTTCCTGTCACGAGGCATCTATGCACGATCCCCATTCCGAACGCATGAGCGGTCGAGAGACCCGCGCCGCCGGTGGCCTGGCGCTGGTGTTCGCCTTCCGCATGCTCGGCATGTTCATGGTATTGCCGGTCCTGGCCACCTACGGCCAGGAGCTGGCCGGCGCCACCCCGGCGCTGATCGGCCTGGCCATCGGCGCCTACGGCCTGACCCAGGCGGTGCTGCAGATCCCCTTCGGCATCGTCTCCGACCGCATCGGTCGCCTGCCGGTGATCTACATCGGCCTGCTGATCTTCGCCGCCGGTGCCGTGCTGGCGGCCAACGCCGACTCCATCTGGGGCGTCATCGCCGGGCGCGTCCTGCAGGGGGCCGGGGCCATCTCCGCTGCGGTCATGGCGCTGCTCTCCGACCTCACCCGCGAGCAGCACCGCACCAAAGCCATGGCCATGATCGGCATGAGCATCGGCGTCTCCTTCGCCGTCGCCATGGTGGTCGGCCCCCTGGTCACCCGCGCCTTCGGCCTGGCCGGGCTGTTCTGGATCACCGCCGCCATGGCCCTGGTCGGCATCCTGATCATCGCCCTGTTCGTCCCCCGGGCTGCCTCGCCGCTGCAGCACCGCGAGTCCGGCGTGGCCCGCCAGGCGCTGCTGCCGACCCTCAGGCACCCCGACCTGCTGCGCCTGGACTTCGGCATCCTCGCCCTGCACGCCGTGCTCATGGCCAGCTTCGTCGCCCTGCCGCTGGCGCTGGTGGAGAAGGCCGGCCTGCCCAAGGAGCAGCACTGGTGGGTCTACCTCACCGCACTGCTGGTGGGGTTCTTCGGCATGGTTCCGTTCATCATCTATGCCGAGAAGAAGCGCCAGATGAAGCGCGTGCTGATCGGCGCCGTCAGCGTGCTGGCCGCCTGCGAACTGTTCTTCTGGGCCTTCGGCGACACCCTGAGCGCCCTGGTCATCGGCACCATCGTCTTCTTCACCGCCTTCAACCTGCTGGAGGCCTCGCTGCCCTCGCTGATCAGCAAGGTCGCCCCGGCCGGCGGCAAGGGCACCGCCATGGGCGTCTACTCCACCAGCCAGTTCCTCGGTGCCGCCCTCGGCGGCATCCTCGGCGGCTGGTTGTTCCAGCATGGCGGCCTGTCCGTCGTGTTCATCGGATGTGCGGCGCTCTGTGCGATTTGGGTCGCCATTGCTGTTACTATGCGCGAACCTCCGTACGTGACCAGCCTGCGCCAGCCGCTCGATGCAGCGGCCCTCGGCGACGCGACGCTGGTCCCGCGTTTGCTGGCTTTGCCCGGAGTGGCGGATGCCGTGGTGGTGGTCGAAGAAGCCGCCATCTATATCAAAGTGGATACCGAAAAACTGGACCGCACGTCCCTGGAGCGCCTGATCAAGCCGGCGCCCGAACGTGCTGAAGCCTAGGAGAACGTTATGGCCCGTGGGGTTAACAAAGTCATTCTGGTCGGCAACGTCGGCGGCGACCCTGAAGTCCGCTACATGCCCAACGGCAACGCCGTGACCAACATCACCCTGGCCACCAGCGAGAGCTGGAAGGACAAGCAGACCGGCCAGCAGCAGGAGCGCACCGAGTGGCACCGCGTGGTGTTCTTCGGCCGCCTCGCCGAGATCGCCGGCGAGTACCTGCGCAAGGGTTCCCAGGTCTACGTCGAAGGCAGCCTGCGCACCCGCAAGTGGCAGGGTCAGGACGGCCAGGACCGCTACACCACCGAAATCGTCGTGGACATCAACGGCCAGATGCAACTGCTCGGCGGCCGTCCCGGCAGCGATGGCGATTCCGCCCCGCGCGCCCCGCGTCCGCAACGCGAGCCGCAGCAGTCCGCCCCGCGCGAGTCCCGCCCGGCTCCGCAACCGGCCGCCCAGCCGGCCCCGGACTACGACAGCTTCGACGACGACATCCCGTTCTGAGTCGAGCCGTCCGGCACAGACAAAGGCGCAGCCCCCAGGCTGCGCCTTTTTCGTTTCAGGAGGATGAAAAGCGGCGCCTGCCGAAGCGGCTATCCACAGCCGTTCGTCGTCTGTCGGAGAGGCCTACAGCCCCCGTGGGACGGGACTTTGTGAATGCAAAATCACATTCAGGCCGGGCTCTGGACGCTGGCAAACCGCCTCTATAGGCTTGCCCACCATTCCATCGACCGCCCTCCCGGAACCCACCATGAAACTCAACGGACTGACCGCCGTTCTGCTTCTGGCCGGCCTGCCCCTGTGCAGCATCGCCAGCCCCTACCAGACTCTCGCCCGTGACGCGGAAAACAGTGCCCGCTGGGGCCTGCTCGGCAGTGCCGCCGAGCAGTACCGCGCCATCCTCGCCGACCCGAGCCTGAGCGCCAGCCACCCCCGCGCGCGCCTGGCCCTGGCCAAGGTCTATGCCGACGCCCTCGACTACCCGGCCGCCAAGGCCGAGCTGGCGCGGCTCAAGCAGGACGCCCCCGACTCCGCGGAGGCCAAGGAAGGCGCCAAGCTGGCCAAGCGCATCGCCAAGAAGCTCAAGACCCACACCTTCGGCGGCCGCGTCGCCGTGGCCCGGGTGCATGACACCGACACCGCCAACGCCAGTGCCGGCATGACCCAGGACCCCTCGTTCGATGACGAGGACGACGAGGACATGGACGACATGGCCTTCGAGGACGACGACAGCCTCGACGACCTGCTCGACGACATCGACCTGGACGAAGACGACCTGGCCGACGACGGCGAGGAAGACGACGACACCGCGCCCACCCCGGTCGCCAAGCCCAAGTCCACCGTCCACGACAACCGCTGGCAGGCCGCCGGCAGCCTGCGCTACGGCTACGGCTTCGACGACCGTGGCAGCCGCTGGAACCTCGGCGCCAACATCGCCCAGGCCCGCCAGGACGACCGCGACGAACTCAACCGGCAGACCTGGGCGGTCTCCACCGGCCCCACCTTCGTCATCCCGGCCTGGCGCCTGAAGATCAACGCCGCCGTCACCTACCTGCAGCTCTACAAGGACCACCAGTACGACCTCTCCAGCACCATCTGGTCCCTGGGCGCCAGCCACAAGCTGAACCGCGTGCTGGAGCTGTACACCCGCTACAACTACGAGAACCGTGGCCTGGAGAACGACAGCCCGCTGGACATCGAAGTCGACACCTTCAAGGTCGGCACCCGCTTCAAGCCCACCGGCAAGGACAGCTTCGACCTCAGCTACTCGCCCAAGGTGGAAGACAACGACAAGCGCAACAAGGACAAGGAGCAGGAAGGCTGGAAGATCAGCTACGCCCGCAAGCTGCCCTGGGACAGTTTCGCCAGCATCGCCTACAGCCGCCGTCACACCGACTTCAAGCACGACCCCTCCGGCAAGGAAGAGGACGAGACCAAGCACGTCGTCACCCTCGGTCACAAGCTCACCAAGGACCTGGTGATGACCGTCAGCTACGAGCACAAGGACAAGGACTCCAACCTGCCCGGTCGTGACAAGAACAACGAAAGCACCTCCCTCGGCCTGAGCTACAAGTTCTGACCGAAAGCGGCTCGCCGCCCCTCGCGGGCGCGGGCCGCAATGGCGCGCCGGGCCTGCCGCTTGCGCCACCAGATGACCACGCCGGTGACGCTCAGCCCGGCGATGGCCAGCCCCAGCAGCGCGATCACGATGCGCCCCGGCAACCCCGCGATGCGCCCGCCGTGGATCGGCGCCTGCAGCCGGTAGAAGCGTTCACCCGGCGTGCCGCGCCCGGCGACCTCCGCGCCGATCAGGCGGCCGTCGGTCCCATCGAAGAACAGCCATGACTTCTCCAGCGGGTTGGCGTCGTGACCGCCGAACCCCGCCCCGAAGAAGTTGTACTCGACGCTGTAGTACAACTCGCCGATGCCCCCCTCGATGCCCTGCCGCGCGCCTTCCGCCTGCGCCAGCCGGTACACCTGCTGGTAGTCCAGGCGCGTCTCCCCCAGTGCCTCGCGGGGCATCTGGCTGCGCTGCTGGTAGGTGCTCGGCGGCGCCTCGGAGAACAGCGACACCACCGGCTTGAACACCGGCTCCGGCAGGTTCATCGCCACGCTGCTCACCGCCACCGGCAGGAGCAGCAGCCACAGCCAGAGCCCGCCGGCGCGGTGCTGGTCTAGGGTGCGCCGGTAGCGTCCGGCGCCGCGCTTCAGCGTCCAGGCCGTCCACCATTTCTTCAGGAAGGGCCGGCCACGGGGCAGGGTCAGCCAGGCGCCGGCGAAGCAGTCGATGACCCAGAGGATCGCCACCAGCCCCATCAGCATCAGCCCCCAGTTGCCCGGCAGCGCCAGGGTGTAGTGGAGCTCCAGCAGGAAGGGGATGAGGTTCTGCGCCTGCAGGCAGCACGCCCCCCACTGGCGCATGCCCAGCTCGGCGCCGCTCACCGGGTCCAGGTAGATCACCCGGTGGTGCAGGTCGTAGGGCGCACCGGTGGCCGGGTCGGTACGGGGCACCGCCGCCATCAGCGCCGAATGGCCGGCTTCGTCCGGCACCTCCATGTACCAGACCTGCAGGCGCGGCTCGGCCTGCTCGATGCGCTGCACCAGCTCGCCCGGTGACAGCAGCGGCCCCCGTGCGGGCGCGTGGTAGAAGGCCGGGTTCAGCCATTCATCGATCTCGTGCTGGAAGGCCAGCAGGCTGCCGGTGAGCCCGGCGAGGGCGAGGAACAGCGCCGTGGCCAGGCCGAGGTAGCGGTGCAGCAGGACGATAAGGGGGCGCATGGGCGCGTTCCTGTGGCAAGTCTGTCGCGCACATGGACGAGGCCGCCCCGGCGCCGGGGCGGCCTCGTCCAGGCGCCGGTCAGAACTGGTAGCTGAGGGTGGCGGTGACGTTGCGCTGCTCGCCGAAGTAGCAGAAGTCCAGGCTGTAGCACGAGGCCACGTAGTCCTCGTCCAGCAGGTTGTTGGCGTTCAGCGCCAGGTCCATCCCGGGCAGGCCTACCTTGCCCAGGTCGAAGCCGATCAGCGCATCCACCAGCGTGTAGGACGGCACGTGCAGCGTGTTGGCGCGGTCTGCCCAGCTGCGGCCCACGTAACGTGCCCCCAGCCCGGTGCGCAGGCCGTCCAGCGCACCGGCGTCGAAGCGGTACTCACCCCAGATCGAGGCCATGTGCTTCGGCGCCTGGTTCGGCGTGTTGCCCCGGGAACCGTCCAGCGCCTGGGTGTAGGTGATGTCGGTGTAGGTGTAGCTGGCCAGCAGGCGCAGGCGCTCGCTCAGCTGGGCATTGGCCTCCAGCTCCAGGCCCTGGGAGCGCACCTCGCCCACCGACTCGTAGTAGCTGTACTGCGGGAGCTTCGACGCCACGTTCTGCTGGACGATGTGGAACAGCGAGGCGGTGTACAGGCTGTTGCTGCCCGGCGGCTGGAACTTCACCCCGGCCTCCCACTGGGTGCCCTCGGTAGGCTCCAGCGGCTTGCCGCTGGCGTCGGAGTAGGCGTTGGGGTTGAACGACTCGGAGTAGCTGACGAAGGGCGCCACGCCGTTGTCGAACAGGTACAGCACCCCCGCGCGGCCGGTGAAGCGGCGCCAGTCGGCCTCGCTCCTGGTCCCGCTGGTGCGGTTCTCGTCGGAGACCGACACCCAGTCCTGGCGCATGCCCAGGGAGAAGCGCCAGCGGTCCAGGTCGATCAGGTCCTGCACGTACAGGCCGGTCTGCTCCAGGCGGCGGGTGTGGTTGTCCGGGTACAGGGTGCCCAGCGTCGCGTTGCCGTAGACGGGGTTGAACGCATCCAGCGGCGAGACGCTGGCCGAGGTCCAGTCCACGCGCGTCTTGCGATTCTGGTAGTCGAGGCCGGTGAGCAGGGTGTGGCGCGCGCTGCCGGTGTCGAATTCGGCCTGCAGCATGTTGTCGACGATGTAGGCCCGCAGCTTCTCGCTGGCGCCGGAGTAGTAGCGGGTCAGGGTGTTGGCCGTCGGTGCCGTCCACTGGTAGCCGTAGACCTGCGACAGGTCCACGCTGGCGTCCAGCACCCGCAGGTTCTGCCGTGCGCTCCAGACGTCGTTGAAACGGTGCTCCAGCTGGTAGCCGGCCATCCGCTGGGTGCGGTCGAAGTCGTCCAGCCCCGGCTCGCCGTCGAAGAAGTCGCGGTCGATGCGCTGGCCGTTGTGGGAATGCAGCGCCCCGTCGGCCGGCACGCCGCTGTGGTAGCCGCCGTTGGGGTCGTGCTGCAGGTAGCCCAGCAGGGTCAGCGAGGTGTCCTCGCTGAAGTCGATGGAGAGGGACGGCGCGATGGCGTAGCGCTCCTCGCGGGCGTGGTCGAACTGGGTGTCGCTGCCCTTGCCCAGGCCCACCACGCGGTAGGCGATGTGCTGCTCCTCGTCCAGCGGGCCGCTGAAATCGAAGCCCAGGCTCTTCTGGTTCATGTTGCCCACCGAGGCCTGCACCTGGTGGTAGGGCGTGTAGAGCGGCTTCTTGCTGGTCAGCGCTACCAAACCGCCCGGCAGGCTGCGGCCGTATAGCACGGACGACGGGCCCTTGAGCACGTCGATGCGTTCGAGGAAGTACGGGTCCACCTGCAGCGAGCTGAAGGTGCCGCTGTCGCCCATGGTCTTCAGGCCGTCGAGGAAGACGTTGTCCACGCTGTTGTCGGCGAAGCCGCGTATCACGATGTAGTCGTAGCGGTTCGAGGCGCCCACCTGGCCGGTGAAGATCCCGGGGGTGTAGCGCACCGCCTGCTGCACGGTCTTCGAGCCCTGGTCGTCGATCTGCTCGCGGGTCACCACCGACACGCTCTGCACGGTTTCCAGCAGCGGCTTGCTGGTCTTGGTCGCCACGTGGCTGTGGGTGGCCTGGTAGCCCTCGGCGCTGCCCAGGGCATTGCCCAGCGCGAACACCTGGGTGCTGCCCAGTTCCAGCGCCGCATCCGAGGGCGCCTCGCGCAGCACGAAGCGGCCATCCCCCAGGGGCTCGGCCTGCAGCGGCGTGCCTTGCAGCAGGCGGGCGAGCCCTTCCTCCACCCCGAAGTGGCCCGACAGCCCTGCGCTGTTCAGGCCCCGGGTCTGCTCCGGCGTCGCCGACAGGCTGATGCCCGCCTCGCGGGCGAAGCGGTTCAGCGCATCGGCCAGCGGGCCGGCGGGAATCGCATAGCCCTGGCTGGCGCTGGCCTGGGCGGTCTGCGCCGAGGCGCTGGCGGGCAGCAGGGGCGTGGCGAGGGCGGCGGCGATCAGGGCGCCGCGAACGGCAAGGGCAAGGCGGGAAGGGCAGGAAGCGCGCATGGCAGGGTCCGTGGTTGGCAAGGTGAATGGGTGTTATTCCCATTGCCGGGCTTCGCCGGAAAACCCGCCAAAAAAATTCGCAGGGATCATCGGGCGGCTTCTCCGCTCAGGCCCGCGCCTCCACCGTCACCCACCAGCGGGTCCGGTAGCGCAGCTGCACGGGCAGCGTCTGTGGCAGCAGTGCCAGCAGCCGCTCGGTGTCGTCCAGCCGGTAGACCCCGGACAGCCGCAGGTCGGCCACAGCCTCGCTGCAGGCCAGGCGGCCGGGGCGGTAGCGGGCCACCTCCGCGACGAAATCCCCCAGCCGCACATCGCGGGTGACGATCAGCCCATCCGCCCAGGCCCCCGGCTCCATGGCCGGTGGCGGCAGCTCGCGGACCTCGCCGGCACGGACTTCGACGGTGCGCCCAGCCCCCACCGTGCGGCCCCCGGTGCCGCTGTGCAGCACCTCCACCTCGCCGCCCAGCACGCAGAGGCGCAGCGCCCCTGCGTCCAGCCGGGCGACGAAGCGCGCAGCCCGGGTACGCAGCCAGCCCTGTGCGCTGCGCAGGTGCAACGGTTCGGCCTGGGGCGCTGCCTCCAGCAGGATCTCGCCCCGGCGCAGGTGCACCTGGCGCTGGCCCGCCGCCATGCGCAGGTCCACCGCCGAGTCGGTGTTCAGCAACAGGCGGCTGCCATCGGCCAGGCGCTGGCCGTGGCGTTCGCCCGTGGCGGTGGCCAGGTCCGCAGTCAGGCGCTCCCAGGGCGTCAGGTCGCGGCTCAGCCAGAGCGCCGCGCCCCCCACGGCCGCCCCGGACAGCAGCTTCAGCGCCTGGCGCCGGCGCAGGCCGGCACGGGCGTCTTCCAGCACCTGGCGCGACTGCGGCAGGGCGCGCAGGCCGACGCCCAGTTCCTGGTCCAACTGCTGCACCCGCTGCCAGGCCAGTTCGTGGCTGGCGTGCTGGTTGCGCCAGTGCTCGCAGGCCTGCAGCGCGCCGGTGTCGGGCTGGCCGCGCAGGCGCAGCATCCAGGCGATGGCCTGGCGCACCACCTGCTCGTCGGGTTGAGCGGGGCGCGGGGTCATTCGGCGAACCGCAGCTGGTAGCAATGGAACAGCGCATCGGCCACGTAGCGCTCCACCGAGCGCAGGGAGATACCCATGCGCTCGGCCACCTCGCGGTGGCTCAGCCCCTCGCACTGGGCCAGCAGGAAGGCTGTGCGGACCTTGGGCTTGAGGCGGTCCAGCAGCGCCGCGATCTGCTCCAGCAGCTCCAGGACCAGCTCGCGGGTCTCGGGGGAGGGCGCCTCGGCCTCCGGCACCTGGGCCAGGGCCTCGCGGTAGGCCCGCTCCAGCTCCTCGCGACGCCAGTGGTCGATCACCAGCCCACGGGCCACGGTGCGCAGGAAGGCGCGCGGGGTGTGCAGCTCCAGCGCCTCGCCCTTGCCCAGCAGGCGCAGGAAGGTGTCCTGCGCCAGGTCGGCGGCATCCGCCGCGTTGCCCAGCTTGCTGCGCAGCCAGGCCTTCAGCCAGCCGTGGTGCTCGCTGTACAGCGCCTGGATCGAAAGGGAAAAGGCCATGGGGTCACCGCGAGAAGCAGTATCAAATGAAAATTGATCGCATTTTCTCGGCGGCGAGGGGTTTTGGCAATAACCCGCCCTGGGGGCGTTGAGGTGCGCCTGGTGGCGCTGGCGCGCGGACGAAAAAAAGGGCGGCCCTGCACGCAGGGCCGCCCTAAATCACGGAGTTGCTTACATCGCGTGGCCGCGATGACTTGCGGCCACGGGTATTGGATTACTTCTCAAGGATTGCAGTCACACCCTGACCGCCCGCCGCGCAGATGGAAATCAGCCCGCGGCCCTGGCCCGCCGCGTCCAGCAGCTTGGCGAGGTTGGCGACGATGCGACCACCGGTCGCCGCGAAGGGATGGCCGGCGGCCAGGGAGCTGCCCTTGACGTTCATCTTGCTGCGGTCGATGGCGCCCAGCGGCTGTTCCAGGCCGAGGCGGGTCTTGCAGTACTCGGCGTCTTCCCAGGCCTTGAGGGTGCACAGCACCTGGGCGGCGAAGGCCTCGTGGATCTCGTAGTAGTCGAAGTCCTGCAGGGTCAGCCCGTTGCGTGCCAGCAGGCGCGGCACGGCGTAGACCGGCGCCATCAGCAGGCCTTCCTTGCCGCTGACGAAGTCCACCGCGGCGGCTTCGCCGTCCTTGAAATAGGCGAGGATCGGCAGGCCGCGTGCCTTGGCCCACTCCTCGCTGGCCAGCAGCACCACCGAGGCGCCGTCGGTCAGCGGGGTGGAGTTGGCGGCGGTGAGGGTGCCGCGCGGGCCGCGCTCGAACACCGTCTTCAGGGTGCCGAGCTTCTCCAGGTTGATGTCCGCCCGCAGGTTCTGGTCGCGGGTCAGGCCGAGGAAGGGGGTCATCAGGTCGTTGTGCCAGCCCTCGGCATAGGCCGCCGCCAGCTTCTGGTGGCTGGCCACGGCGAGCTTGTCCTGCTCGTCGCGGGGGATGGCCCAGGTCTGCGCCATCAGCTCGCAGGACTCGCCCATGGACAGCCCCGTGCGCGGTTCGCCGTTGCGCGGGATGTGCGGCGCCAGGTGGCGCGGGCGCACCTTGAGCAGGGTCTTGATCTTGTCGGCGGTGGTCTTGCCGCGGTTGGCCTCCAGGAGGATCTTGCGCAGCTCCTCGTGCACGCCGATAGGAGCGTCGGAGGTGGTGTCCACGCCACCGGCGATGCCGCTCTCGATCTGCCCCAGGGCGATCTTGTTGGCCACCAGGATGGCCGCTTCCAGGCCGGTGCCGCAGGCCTGCTGGAGGTCGTAGGCGCTGGTTTCCGGCGCCAGGCGCGAGCCGAGCACGCATTCGCGGGCCAGGTTGAAGTCCCGGGAGTGCTTGAGCACCGCCCCGGCGACGAATTCGCCGATGCGCTCGCCGTGCAGGTTGTAGCGCTCCACCAGGCCTTCCAGCGCGCTGGTCAGCATCTGCTGGTTGGTGGCGGTGGCGTACACCGTGTTGGAACGGGCGAACGGAATGCGGTTGCCGCCGACGATGGCGACCCGGCGCAGCTGGGTCATGGGTGACTCCTTGCCTGGGAAATGGATGCGGGGTGCAACAGGTGGGCACAAGACTAGCCGCCAGGCCATCCCTCGCATTGGCCGCCTTGCCGGCGCGGCGGGCAACGCGGTCAATTGCGGGCCGGCGCTGTCTGCGTAGAGTGGCCCCACTTCTTATGCGTGCAGGAGCCTGCCCCCATGTCCGACCGTTATCTCGCCTTCGCCAACTCCACCACCGGCCGACGCCTGGTCGGCGCCCTCGGCCTGCCCGCGCCGCTGCGCCTGGAGCGCTGGACCGCAGGGCGCGTGCGGCCGGTGGACGGTGCCCTGCTGCTGGGCGGCGAGGGGGCCCTGGCCGACGCCGCCAGCGCCGTGCTGAACAAGCTCACCGACCAGTCCTTCGCCGCCGAGGAAGGCCGCTTCGGCCTGCCGCGCTGGACCGCCGAGCACGGGCCCAAGCTCAAGGCCCTGGTGTTCGACGCCAGCGGGCTGACCCGCTTCGAGCAACTGATCGAGCTGCGCAACTTCTTCCAGCCCACCTTCAAGGGCCTGGGCAAATGCCCGCGCGTGGTGGTGCTGGGGCGCCCGCCGGAAAGCCTCAAGGACCCGATCGCCGCCAGCGTGCAGCGCTCCCTGGAGGGCTTCACCCGCTCCCTGGGCAAGGAGATCCGCCGGGGCGGCAGCGTGCAGCTGGTGTACGTTGGCAAGGGCGCCGAGGACCAGCTCGAAGGCGCGCTGCGCTTCTTCCTCTCGCCCAAGAGCGCCTACGTCTCGGCCCAGGTGCTGCGGCTCGCCGCCGGCAGCGCCCAGGTCAAGGACTGGAGTCGTCCCCTCGGCGGCCAGCGCGCGCTGGTCACCGGGGCCTCGCGGGGCATCGGCGCGGCCATCGCCGAGACCCTCGCCCGGGACGGTGCGGAGGTGGTGCTGCTGGACGTGCCCCAGGCCAAGGACGCCCTCGAAGCCCTGGCCGCTCGCCTAGGCGGCCGCGCGGTGGCCCTGGACATCTGCGCCGAGGACGCCCACGCGCGCCTGGTGGAGGCGCTGCCCGACGGGCTGGACATCGTCGTGCACAACGCCGGCATCACCCGTGACAAGACCCTGGCGAAGATGAGCGAAGCCTTCTGGGACTCGGTGATCAACGTCAACCTCAAGGCCCCCCAGGTGCTGACCCAGGCCCTGCTGGACGCCGGCAAGCTGCACGACAACGGCCGCGTGGTGCTGATCGCCTCCATCAGCGGCATCGCCGGCAACCTCGGGCAGAGCAACTACGCGGTGAGCAAGGCCGGCGTCATCGGCCTGGCCCAGGCCTGGGCCCCGGCGCTGGCCAAGCGCGGCATCACCATCAACGCCGTGGCGCCCGGCTTCATCGAAACCCAGATGACCGCCGCCATCCCGCTGACCATCCGCGAAGCTGGCCGGCGCATGAACTCCATGAGCCAGGGCGGCCTGCCCCAGGACGTGGCCGAAGCCGTGGCCTGGTTCGCCCAACCCAGCTCCGGTGGCCTCACCGGCCAGGTGATGCGGGTCTGCGGGCAGAGCCTGCTGGGCGCCTGACCCGCCGGCGGCCGCTTCAGGCCGCCTGTGCCGCCAGCGCCGCGCCCCGCTGGGCGTAGCGCTCGGCCATCACCGAGCAGACGATCAGCTGCATCTGGTGGTACAGCATGATCGGCAGCAGGATCAGCCCCAGCGCGGGGTTGGCGCCGAAGATGATCCCCGCCATCGGCGCGCCGGCGGCGAGGGATTTCTTGGTGGCGCAGAACACTGCCGCAATCTCGTCCTCATGGCTGAAATCCATCGCCCGCGCCGCGCGGGTGGTGGACCAAAGCATCAGCGCCAGCACCAGCGCACTGCCGATGAAGGCGATGGCCAGGGTCTCCGGCCCTTGCTGCTGCCAGATGCCGGCGGCCACCGAATCGCTGAACGAGGCGAACACCAGCAGCAGGATCACCAGCTTGTCGAACACCGAGGTGTAGCGCTTGTAGCGGGCGAAGAAGCGCCCCCACAGCGGGC
>Ga0247725_1000773_pt1 | contig 20139 bp, 20 predicted proteins | sample OKSTACKMCFT3sol_FD_183021 | JGI IMG/M metagenome (GOLD analysis project Ga0247725, IMG submission 183021) | Subsurface sediment microbial communities from gas well in Oklahoma, United States - OK STACK MC-FT3-sol | ecosystem: Environmental > Terrestrial > Deep subsurface > Rock core/Sediment...
TATCACCGGATTCCAGCCCCTTCGTACCTTCTGCCCTGCTCGTCGCCACCGGCGCACGGGGCAGACTCATCCTCAGCACAACAAGAATCTCCTGTAGGAGAACGTAATGAACATCTTCAAGCTATCCCTGTTGAACTGTGCGGTATCCCTGGCGCTGCTATCCGCTGGGGCGCAGGCCGCCACTGTCGATGTGAGCAAGCTCGGCACCGAGCTGACTCCCTTCGGCGCCGAGAAGGCCGGCAATGCCGATGGCTCCATTCCGGCCTGGACGGGTGGCCTGACGAAGGCGCCGGAAGGCTGGGCGCCTGGTCATGGCGATCCCTACGCCGGCGACAAGCCGCTCTACAGCATCGATGCCGGCAATCTTGCCCAACATGAAGCCGAGCTGCCGCCAGGCCAGGTCCAGTTGATCAAGACCTATCCCGGCTACCGCATGGACGTCTACCCGACCCACCGTAGTTGCACCTTCCCGGACCAACTCGCCCAGCGTACCCGCGAGTTTGCCGGGCAGAGTCGGATCGCCGCCGATGGCTGGCAACTGGAGCAGGCGCCCGGCTTGGCGATCCCCTTCCCGATGCCGCAAAGCGGCGTCGAGGTGATGTGGAACTACAAGCTGCGCTACATGGGCAAGGGCCGCCGCGTGCAGGCATCGCTGCTGCTGAGGGAGAAGAGCGGGACGCTGTCGGAATTCAAGCAGTGGGGCTATGAGTACTACCCCTACAACGACCCGGCAGTGAAATCGCCGGCGGATGCCGGGGGCTACGAGGCCAAGCTGCTCTATGACGTGCTGTCGCCGTCTTCCCGCGCCGGCGAGATGTATCTGGTGCACGGCTACCTGGATAAGCCGCAGGACTCCTGGATCTACTTCCCGGGTCAGCGTCGCGTGCGCCGCGCGCCGTCGTTCGCGTATGACAACCCGATCGCCGGGGCCGACAGCCTGTTCTTCGTCGATCAGCTGAACATGTTCACCGGTGCCCTCGACCGATACGACTTCAAGTTGATCGGCAAGCGCGAGATGGTGGTGCCGTACAACTCCTACAAGCTGGTCGACAAGTCCAACAAGTACGCCGACCTGGTTGGGCCGGATTACCTCAACCGCGATGTGCAGCGCTACGAGAAGCACCGCGTCTGGGTGGTGGAAGGCACGGTCAAGGCCGATAAGCGTCACTCCTTCGCCAAGCGTGTGTTCTTCATCGACGAAGACAGCTGGGCACTGCTGCACGTGGACATGTACGACGCCAAGGGCAATCTCTGGCGCGTGCAGGAAGGCACGCTGTGGGCCGATCCGCAACTGCAGGCCTGTACCAACTTCGAGTACACCAGCTACGACCTGATCGCCCGGCGCTACATCGCTGACTACTTCACCCAGGAAGGCGAGGTGTTGGACCTGACCGCCGCGCAGGACGGGCGAGTCAGCGACAAGATGTTCAATCCCAACGAGTTGCGTCGCCGCGGCGAACGTTAAGAGTCCCTCCACGCTCGCGAGCGTGGAGCGGCTTTACGACTGTTAGAGGAATCTCCATGCATAACAACAATAAGGGCGCGGCCTTCGCCGCGCCGGGCTTCCCGCGCGCCAAAAACAGCCTCGCCCTGGCGGTGATGGCTGCATCCAGTCTGCTCTGGATGGAGCCCAGCCATGCGTTTCGTTTCGGCTCGGAGGAGGGCATCTCCGGCAGCTTCGACTCCACGCTGTCCTACGGTTTCGCCCAGCGGCTGGAGTCGCGCGACTGCCACATCCTTGGCGGCGATAGCGGCGGCTGTAACGAAGGCACCAACACGGAACTGGGGCAGTTCTACAACCTGGGCAGGGGCAACGGTTACGTCAACAAGGACAACAACTTCTCCAACGCTGACGACGGCGACCTCAACTACGACAAGCACGATGTCTTTTCCCATGTGATCAAGGGCACCCATGAGCTGAGCCTGAAGTTCGGCGATGGCTGGAGTGCCCTGGGGCGCTTTGCCTGGGCGAAAGACTTCAAGATGGACGACACCCGCCGCACCGAACTGGATGACCAGGCCGAGCGCGACGCCACCGAACGCCTGGACCTGCTGGACCTGTGGGTGGCCAAGAGCTTCGACATTGGCGACATGCCGGCCAAGGTGAAGGTGGGCAACCAGGTCATCAGCTGGGGTGAGGAAATCTTCGTCACCGGCGGCATCAACCAGATCAATGCCCTCAGCCTGCCCAAGAACCACACCCCTGGCACCCAGCTGAAAGAGGTGTTCATCCCCGCGCCGATGGCCTCGTTCAACGTGGGCCTGACCGACACCCTGAACCTCGAGGCCTACTACCAGTTCAAGTGGAACGCCTACGGACTCGATCCGGTGGGTACCTACTACTCCAACACCGACGTGGTGGGTGAGGGGAGGCAGCCGATCTTCTACTCCACGAGCTACATCGATGGTCTGCAGGGGGCAGGAACCTGCGCGGCCAGTACGCCCACCGGGCATTGCGGTGATCCGCTGATCAGCGGCCTGGACGAGGCAACGCTGGTGGCCGCAGGGCTGGCGGCGCCCTATGGCGGTGAACGCGCGGCGAAGAACAGCGGCCAGTACGGCATAGCGCTGCGCTGGACCGTCGAGGAAATCGAAACGGAGTTCGGCTTCTTCTACGAGCGCTATCACGACAAGCTGCCCTTCGTTGGCTACACCGCGCGCACAAATCCCGATGCGCTGGTGATCGACAACTTCTTCATCAACTACGGCGAAGACAAGGACCTCTTCGGCCTGTCCATGAACACCATGGTCGGTCCGGTCGCGGTCGCCGGAGAACTGTCCTATCGCCCCAACGACAGCGTCGGCATCGACCCGACCGTTGCGTTCGGCCGGGGCTTCACCGGCACGTTCAACAAGTTCAGCGTGTTCGATACTGGCGAGCACCCAGGCTTCGTCGAAGAGAAGAAATGGCAGGCAGACGTCAATGCCATCTACACCTTCTCCGCTAGCGACCCGCTTGGCTTCATTCCCAGCAGTCTCGGTGCGTCCGACGGCTTCCTGATGGCGGAGGCGGTGGTGGCCCACTATCCGGACCTTGATACCTCCGGCGAGACGCCGTACTTCCTGCCGGACTATTCGCTGCCGGACAAGACCTCCTGGGGCTATGTGACTGAGCTCGGTATCAACTACCCGAACCTGTTCGATAGCGGGATCACCGTCACGCCGCAGCTGGACTTCGCCCACGACGTCAATGGCACCACGCCCAACGCGCTGCCCTTCATCGAAGGTCGCAAGTCGCTCACCACATCCTTGCTGTTCAACTACCGCGGCCGCTGGAAGGGCGGTCTGCAGTGGGTACAGTACTGGGGCGGTGGGGACAACAACCTGATGACCGACCGCGACTTCCTCAGCGGCAACATCTCCTACTCGTTCTGAACCTGGGGCCCCTCCGCGAGAGGGGCCTGTCTCCGTTTTTCAGGAAGGCACTCTCATGCTCTCTTCGTTGGTGCTCGGGCTCGAACGCATGTTGTTCCGCCATCGTCTGGCGACTCTCGCTGCGCTTGGGGTCGTTACCCTGTTCATGGCGTTGTTCGCCACGCGCCTGGAAATGTCTGCCGGTTTCGACAAGCAGTTGCCCCAGGAACACGCATTCATCAAGACCTTCAACCAGTACCGCGATGTGCTGTTTGGCGCCAACCGCATCATCGTGGTGCTGCACGCCAGGCACGGCGATATCTGGAATAAGGAAGCGCTGACCAAGCTCTACGACCTGACCCAGACCCTGTTCTTCATGCCTGGCGTTGACCGCCGCAGCGTGACCTCCTTGTGGACGCCGAATACCCGCGCGGTGCAGATCACCGAAGAGGGGATGAAGGCCGAAGACGTGGTAGGCGGCGATGTCACCGTTGGCAACCTCAATGAAGGGGCCATCTCGGGTATCCGTGAACGCACCATCATCGGCGGATTCGTCGGCAGCCTGGTGGCCAACGATCATGCCGGGGCGATGGTGGTCGCCGAGCTGGCCGATCCGGACCCCGCGACGGGACAGCGCCTGAACTACCTGGAGTTCAGCCAGCGACTCGAAGACGAGCTGCGCACCCGCTACAGCGATGCCGACTTCGATGTGCAGATCATCGGGTTCGCGAAGCAGATGGGCGACATCGGTGCCGGTGCGAAGAGCGTCGTGGCCTTCTTTGCGCTGGCATTCGTCCTGACCCTGCTCGCGGTCTACTGGTACACCCGCTCCTGGGTGCTGACCTTCCTGCCGTTGTTCTGCTCGCTGGTGTCAGTGGTCTGGCAGTTCGGCACCATCACCTTGCTCGGCTTCGGCCTCGATCCGCTGGCGATCCTGGTGCCGTTCCTGGTCTTCGCCATCGGGGTTTCCCACGGGGTGCAGCAGGTCAACTTCATTTCCAAGGAAGTCTGTGCCGGCGCCGACGCCATGACCGCCGCGCGGCGCAGCTTCGTTGGCTTGCTGATACCCGGCAGCCTGGCGCTGATCACTGCCTTCGTCGGCTTCGCCACGCTGGTACTGGTGCCCATTCCGATGATTCGCGAACTGGCCATCACCGCTTCGGTTGGCGTGCTCTACAAGATCGTCACCAACCTGATCATGCTGCCGGTACTGGCGAGCTACTTCCGTTTCGATGCCGCCTACGTCGCCCGCATCGAGCGACTGCGCGAGAAGCGGGACGCGGCCATGCAGCGGCTCGGTCGCATTGCCGAACCGCGCAACGCGGCAATAGGCGGTGTGTTGTGCCTGTGCCTGATGGCGCTCGCCGTGTGGCAGAGCCAGGGGCGTCATATCGGCCACGTACTGCCGGGGGCGCCGGAGTTGCATGCCGACTCCCGCTACAACCAGGACGTGGAAAGCATCGTCAGTCACTTCTCACTCGGGCTGGACTTGTTCACCGTGGCGGTGGAAACGCCCCAGGGTGGCTGCTACCAAAATCAGGTGATGAGGTACGTCGACCGCCTGACCTGGTACCTCGGCAACGTGCCGGGCGTGTTGTCGGCGCAGTCCCTCCCGGCGCTGACCAAGCTGTCGGCATCGGGCGTCAATGAGGGCAATCCCAAGTGGGCGGAGTTGCCGGCTGATGAGTCGTCCCTCGCCGAGGCGGTCCGTCAGGTGCCTGAGGCGCTGCGCCTGTACAACGCCGAGTGCACGTTGTTGCCGATCAACCTGTACCTGGCCGATCACAAGGCCAGCACCTTGAAGCAGGTGGTCGCGGCAATCGAGCAGTATCGGAGCGAGCATCCCCTGGAGGGCGTGACGGTACGCCTGGCAAGCGGCAATGCCGGGGTCCAGGCGGCCACCAATGAAGTGGTGGAAACCTCCGAGCTGCCGATGATGCTCTACGTCTACCTGACCATCGTGCTGCTGGTGTTCCTGGTCTATCGCGATTGGCGGGCGATGGTTGCCTGCTGCCTGCCGCTGACCCTGGCGACCTTCCTCGGTTACTGGTTCATGAAGGAGCTGGACATCGGCCTCACCGTTGCCACCTTGCCGGTGATGGTGCTCGCGGTCGGCATTGGCGTGGACTACGCGTTCTACATCTACAACCGCCTGCAGCTGCACCTGGCGGAGGGCATGGACATCGTCGGCGCCTTCCAGCTGGCCCTGCGGGAGGTTGGCGTCGCCACGGTGTTCACGGCGCTCACCCTGTCGGTCGGGGTCGCTACCTGGTCTTTCTCGGCGCTGAAGTTCCAGGCCGATATGGGCCTGCTGCTCACCTTCATGTTCATGATCAACATGCTGATGGCCATCACCCTGCTGCCGGCCATCGCGGTGTTGCTCGACCTGCGAATTCCGCGACGGAGCCCGGTACGGGCGCCCCTGATCGCCCACTGACAGAGGAAACTCCAGATGCCCAAGAATGAAACGAAGCGTCTGCTGGCGACCCTGTTGCTGGCGATGGCCGCCGGCACCAGTGTCGCCGCCGAATCGCCAGCCATGCGCCTGGACCGGCCGCAGGAAGCACCGCTGGTTGCCGTGGTCGCTGCTGGAAATCGATTGGTCGCCCTGGGCGACCATGGCGTGGTGGCGCTCTCCGACGATGGCCTGAATTGGACCCAGTCCGACAAGGTGCCGGTGGACACACTGCTCACCGCGCTGAGCTTTGCCGATGCACAGAACGGCTGGGCCGTCGGCCATGGCGGTGTACTGCTGAGAACCACGAACGGTGGCCAGACCTGGACACTTCAACAGCGGCTGGAGGATGCGCCGGTGCTGCTCTCGGTGTGGTTCGAGAACGCACAGCACGGGATCGTGGTGGGGGCCTATGGCTATGCCAGCGAAACCCGCGACGGCGGCACTACCTGGAATCGCCTGACGGTCAGCCCGGAAGGTGACGACTACCACCTCAACCAGATATTCCCAGGCGCGAACCACAGTCTGTTCATCGCGGCCGAGGGCGGAAACGCCTACCGCTCCCTTGATAACGGACAGACCTGGCAGGCAATGGACACGGGTGCGAGTGGTTCGCTCTGGTGCGGCACCGCCTTGCGTGATGGTCGAGTGTTGCTGGCGGGCATGAGTGGCCGCGTGCTGCTCAGCGACGACCTGGGCGACAGCTGGCGTGAAATCGACACCGGAAGCACCAACGCGATCACCGACATCCGTGCGCTGGCAGATGGACGAGTGGCGCTGGTGGGCAACGGTGGTCTGGTTGCGATCGCCGATAGCGACCTTGCCGGATTCACCACAGCCATGCGTCCGGATCGACAGAACCTGGCTGCCCTGGCACCGCTGCACAATGGCGAGCTGCTGATGCTGGGAGAGTCCGGCGTGATTCCCGAGTCAGCCACACAGGCGCCGGGGAAGTCAGCCCAGTAGTCCGGTAACCGTCCCCGCTGAAGAGCACCCACTATTTCGCCGCAGGGAGCCGTCACTTGGCCTCCCTGGGGCTACTCGTCAAAAGGAATACCCATGAACAAGCCTGAAATTATGAGTACCGTCGAATGGCAGGCTCGCTGCGACTTGGCCGCGCTGTATCGATTGATCGCGCACTTTCGCATGACCGACCTGATCGACACCCACCTGACCCTGCGCGTGCCGGGGCCAGAGCACCACTTTCTGATCAACCGTTATGGGGTGCTGTTCAACAGGATGAAGGCGTCCGATCTGGTCTTGATCGACCAGCACGGCAAGGTGGTCGATAGCAGGGGGACAGACCTTCGGGTCAACGCGGCCGGCTTTGTCATTCACTCGGCCGTGCACATGGCCAGGCCAGACCTGATGTGCGTGATCCATACGCACACAGCGGCCGGGATAGCCGTAGCTGCCCAGGAGCAGGGGCTGTTGCCGATCAGCCAGCATGCGCTGAAGTTCTACGGCAAGGTGGCCTATCACACCTATGAGGGCATCGCCTTTTCGTGTGATGAGCGCGAACGACTGATTGCCGATCTCGGGACGCACAAGGCCATGATCCTGCGCAACCACGGCCTGTTGGTGGGGGGCGGCAGCGTGGCCAAGGCGTTCCACGAAATCCATTTTCTGGAGCGTGCTTGCCAGGCGCAGATCCAGGCACTGGCCGGCAGTAGCAAGCTGGTCTACCCGACGAAGGAAGTGTGCGAACACACGGCGCGGCAGTTCGAAGGGGAGAATATCGACAGCATTATCGACATGGCCTGGGAAGCGGCCTTGACGCTGATTGAAGACCAGCGCGAGTCGTATTGTTCGTAAGGGAAAATCCTGACTACCGATGAATTGGTCAGTTCGATCAAGGCATCAGCAGCAGCCTCTGCAGTGTGAAGGCAATCCTTAATCAAGTTTGAGTCAGGTCTTGCAAAGGATTTGGAGGCAGCCCTTAGGGGAGGGGCTCATACAGAAGTAACGCCTTCGAATCTAACCGCCCTGAACGAAAACGGCCTAATTGAAATGCTATAAGAACGGAGTTTGACAATGATCTTCCAGACGCTTAATCCCGCAACCGGTGAACTCATCAAAACCTTTGATTTTCAGTCTGATTCGCAGGTCTCGGCGGCGCTGAACGTTGCCGATGAAACCTATCAGCAAGACTGGAAACTTCGGTCTGTTGCTGACCGGGCTCAAATCGTAAAGCGCGCAGCTGCCATCCTTCGCAAGAACGCCAAAGAGTACGCGGGCTACCTGACCCTGGAGATGGGGAAGCTGATCGCCGAAGCTGAGTATGAGGTAGAGTTGTCGGCGGCGATCCTCGACTATTACGCGGATAACGCTGAAGAGTTCCTGAAGCCGCAGCAGCTGCCAGGTGCATCCGAATCGCTAGTTGTCACTGAACCGATCGGTGTTCTGGTGGGGATTGAGCCCTGGAATTTCCCCTACTACCAGCTCGCTCGAGTTGCTGGCCCTCAACTGGTTGCAGGCAACGTCTTGCTCATGAAGCATGCTCCCAGCGTCCCTCAATGTGCATTGGCCTTTGCGCGTCTGTTCGAGGAAGCTGGCGCACCGGAAGGAGTGTACACGAACCTTTTCTGCACTGTTGATCAGATTGGTCATGTGATCGACGACTTTCGTGTTCGCGGCGTAATGTTGACTGGCAGTGAGCGTGCGGGGGCAGCAGTTGCGGAGCGTGCAGGGCGAGCACTCAAGAAGGTCATTCTCGAGCTCGGCGGCAGCGATCCAATGATCGTGCTGGAAGACTCTCCGCTCGATTCTGTCATCGCAGCGGCTGCTGGCAGCCGCCTGCTCAACATGGGCCAAGCCTGCGCGGCTACCAAGCGGCTCATCGTTGTAGGTCAGGAGCGTGGTGGGCAGGTTCTCGACGGCCTTGTAAAGGTCTTCAACAGCATGAAGGCAGGCGACCCCGCCGATCCGACTACCACCATCGGTCCGCTTTTCTCAGAAGCAGCCCTAGACAATCTGCTTCGACAAATTGACGGTGCCGTCAAAGCCGGAGCTACTCTCGTTACGGGCGGTAAACGCATTGATCGTCCAGGTTTCTACCTCGAGCCGACGATCATTACCGGTATCAGCAAAACGAACCCGCTCCACAAGGAGGAGGCATTCGGCCCGGTCCTGACTGTATACATCGTCGAGACCGAGGAAGAAGCCATTGCCGTAGCCAACGACACGCCATACGGGTTGGGATCTTCTGTAATGACAGCTGACCTAGAGCGTGCAAAACGCGTAGCAGCACGGATTGAAGCTGGCATGGTGTTCATCAACTCTGGTGTTTATACCGGACCGGAAACTCCATTTGGAGGCGTGAAAAACTCCGGCTTTGGCCGCGAACTGGGTGCGGCAGGTATTGCTGAGTTCGTCAATCGCAAGCTGATCCGAGTCGCCAGCGCAGGATAGTGGAGCGCTGAGTGCAAGTGACCCTCCATCAAGGGTCACTTGCACTTTATCCCCTTCGACTGAAGTCTCTTGAAGGCGGTCTGATAGCTCGTTGGTTCTTTGCCTGGGACTTCTAGAGACAGGTGCCTGTCAACGAGGAGCCTTAGATCAGAAGCGCCACGTCGCGCCGCCACCGATGATGTGCAGCGCAACGTTGTGGTAACTGCCGGAAAGGGTAGTGCCGAACCGGCTCTAGGTCTGTTCGTTGTCCATGTCACCGAGCCAGGCGAGGGTATAGGCCAAGTGCACGTCGAGGCCTTCTTCAAGCTGATAGTTGACCCCCGTGGCCAGGCGCCAGGTTTCGCCCATGGAGTTGTCCACGGTGCGGTCCTTGTCGTCGACCGCCGAGCTGTCATAGCACAGGCCCATGTTCCAGTGCAGCTGTGGATTAATCTGATACTGGGCGCCTACCGAGGCGTGCCAAGTGTCCTTGTATTGGCGGTCGACGGTACGGTGTCTACCAGTAAGGGACAAGCAGGCGCCTGCAAGTTGGCAGTGCCAGCGCTTGCGGTTGCTTTGTCTCGCTCAGCTGCATCACCTCAATCTCATGGTGCAGCTCAACCAGGAGAATAATCCAGTAATCCTGGGGGACAGCTATGTTGCTGGAGGGGACGGGCAACGCGCTGTGGCAAACGATGTATCGGGCGGCTGAAGCCTTTTCGCGGCAGGCCGCCTATCCCGCCCACCCGTTCCCGCACCTGGAGTCGGACGCACACTGTGTGCTTTGCCAGCAACCCTACGCAGCGGACGCGGCCGAGCGCATGCGTCGCTTCGCAGCCTTCGTGGCCGATAGCGCCACTGCGGACGCCCAAGCCGCCAACGTTGCGCGCCTGGAGGCGCTCGAGAAGGTAAAGGCGGTCGATCGCAGCGTTCTGGACGCGCCCACGCTGGCTGAGGTGGCTGAGCGTCTGCCTGATCTGCATGTCGCCATAACGGCAGCGGAGTCCGTCTGGGCCGCCCGGCACGCCAGGGTCACCCAAACCTTGGAAGCCGGGAAATGGCCCCGGAGTCAGCGCCGCTTCCGCCGGAAGCGAACCTGGATGGTGTCTTCGCCGCCAAGACCGCCTCGCTGCGCGCGGACGCCAAGACCCTGCGTGACTCCGCTGATCCCGCCGTACGGTTGGCCCTGACCCGGGAGCTGGCGGAGCTGGAGGCTCGACAACGCCTGTCCGGCCATCGCGCTGCAGTTGAGCGTTTTATCCAGGACAGCCAGGTGCATGACAACCTGAGCTGCTGTCATGGCGCGCTCAACCCACAGGCGGTGTCACGCAAAACTGACGGCCCTGGCCGCGACGCATGTGACCGAGGCCTTGGCCACCACCATGAATGCCGAGTTGAAGGCCCTGGGCTACAAGCGCCGGGTACAACCGGACCTGACCGGGCGTACCGATCTCGGCGTGACCAAGGTGACGCTGCGCCTGAAGGACATCAGCGCAAAAGCCTCCAAGGTGCTGTCGGAAGGTGAACAGCGCGCCTTGGGGTTGGCCATGTTCCTGGCTGAACTCGAATCGCTGCCGCACACGTCAACGGTGGTGTTCGACGATCCTTCCACCTCCTTGGACCATGTGTTTCGCCAGGCCATCGCCCGACGCTTAGTGACCTTGTCCGAAACACGGCAGGTACTAGTGCTCACCCATGACGCCGTGTTCCTGACCGAATTGGCCATGGCGCTTCAGCGTGCGGGAAGCTCGGCTAATTACAAGACCATCGGTTGGGATGACTCGCCAGGGTTGGTGAGCGAGGGGCTGACCTGGACCACGATGGACACTAAGGCCCGCCTGGCTGATCTGCGCGAGCGAGTGAAAGCCCTGAACACCATCGACGGCAGTTATCCGGATGATGAACTCGAACGGCAAATTGCGGCGGGCTACTCCAGCCTCAGAGGCCCCGTCGAACGGGCCATCCGCGAGATCTTCCTGAACAACACGGTCCAGCCGTTCAGCGACGTGGTCAGCGTGGAAGCGTTTGGCGCCGTGGTCGGCCATCCCGCGGAGGAGTGGGAACAGCTGCAGGATGTTTATTCCCGGGCATGTGAAGCTACGGAGGCCCATGACACTCCCGGCGAACGCCAACTGCCTCTACCCACGCGCGAGGAGATGCTCGGCGACATCGCCCTGGTCCTGGAGCTGGTCCAACGTGCTGCCACGCGCCGAACCGCCTACGAGAACCAGCGCCGGGAACGGACTGCGCAACGCAAGAAAGTCTTCGGCGGCTAGCCTGCCACGATCAGGCCAGGCCCAGCTCAAGGCTCGGCTAAATCGTGGCATGGCTGGGCTACTGCTCGTGGTCGGGCACAAGATTGACCAAGGGCGTAAGGCATGCCTGCGCCGAGCGAACCCATGCGGCCAGCGCCTCAAGGTCCAGTTGCACGGATTCTGCTTCGGCCCAGATACAGGCTCCCTCGGTGGGCACTGCCGGGGCGGCACCCTCGACCAGGGTCAGCGCCATCGCGTGGAGCCTCAGCAGTTCATCGCGCAGCGCGATGACGCCGCCCATGTCAGCGAGACAGGCATCCAGACCGTCCACCAGGCCCAGCAGCCGGGAGGTGTCGAAGCCATCCCGGACCTGTTCCAGTACGGTTGCATCCACCTCACCATAGGGCGTGACACGAAACGACGCGGGAGGGATGTCGATCATTGGGTTTCCTCCGCCGAAGCCTGGCTGGGGGTACCGCTCCGGAGCGAACCGGCCGCCTGCTGGAAGACGGAGTCCTTGATCCAAGGCTCCGGCGGGCGGTTCAGCTTGAGGTTGAACTCACCGAAACGCTTGACGTTGCTGGTCAGGTAGGGACTGAGGAAGGACACGTCCTCATCACTGAACTGCCAGCCCTCGCGTGCCAGTTTCTGCAGGATACGCATCATGTCCACGGTGTTCTGCAGGATCACCGACGAGGCCACCATGTCGTTGTAGCGCAACCGCTTCTGCTGCTCGTCCGGGTCGTTCTCGGCGATCACGTCGCCGCCGAATGACAACCACTTGGAGAATCCGTTGTAGGACTCGATCTTGTTGGTGTTAGCGGTGACTTCCTGGCGTAGCTCGCGGCTGCCGATCCAGTTGAGCAGGAAGATCGTCCGAATTACGCTGCCAAGCGCCTGCGCCGCGTGGTAAAGCTTGTTGCGCCGGCTGTAGGAACCGAGTTTACGCAGTAGCATTGGCGAGGAAATCTTGCCGGCCTGGAGCGATGCAGGTCGCGCGCCGCCGTCAGCCCGGCCAGCCCGGCCCCGATGATTGCCACATCGAGAACGTCGGTTTCCTCGGCTCTAATAAGAGGCTGAGCCACAGAGCGCCCACTCAAGGCGAGTCCGCCAACTAGGGTGGCACCGCCAATCGCCTGCAGCAGCAAGCGGCGCTGGCGCGCGGACTGCGACAGCTCATTGTGATCTGAATCCATCTTCGCCTCGCTCATGCTTGTTTTTTATTTAACGTAACTATCGTTACGCAAAAAAGATACATGACTATCGAGGCGCTGCAAAGGAAAAATGCGAGGCACCAACAGGCCGTGCGCTGCCTCGGTGCTTGCTACTTGCGCAATACGAAAAGGAGCCTGCCCACTGCCTATGTTTAGTCCTGACTGGCTGTCCCAGCCCAGGCCGTATCAATGATGCGTTTCTTCTCGCTCGACAGCTCTTCCCCGATATACAGGCGGCGGCGCTCCTCCTGGCTGGGGGTGACTAGTTCAGGAAGCAGCTGTCGACTGCGTTGTCGATCCAGATCCAGGCTCGGGGTGAAGTGGCTGGACCGGGCATTACGCGCCGCGACTTCCGGTTTCAGCAGATAGTTGATGAAGCGATAGGCGCCGGGCACGTTACTGGCATTGCCGGGAATGGCGAGGCTATCGATGAACAACAGGCTGCCTTCTTCTGGGATGCTGTAACGAAGTTCTCCTTTCTCATTGGCCAGCGACACCAGTCCGCTCCAGGCCATCGCGGCGCATATCTTGCCCTCGGCAAGCTGCGAGATGAAGGAGGTAAAGGGCTGAGGACTGGGTGGTAGGCCCAGCCTGCGGATCTCGCCAATGGCCTTCTCAAGGCTCTGAGTGTTGGCGCTTTTCAGGCTCTTGCCCCGGTAGCTCAGATACAGGGAGAGGATCTGAACCGGCTCGTCCTGCAGCATCACTCCGCACGATTTCAGCTTTTCGACCTGGGCTGGGTCGAACAGAACGCTCCAGCTGTTAGGCACGGGGCCCTGTAGTTCCTTTGATGCCGCGCGCTCATTGACGACCAGGCCAACCGTGCCCCACATGTAGGGTGTGGCATATAGATCGGCGTTGTCTCTGGAGTTGAGTCTGAGCAGCAGCTCTTTACTGACATTTGACCGATTCGGTAGCTCACGGAAGTCGAGCGGGGCAAGCCGATTCTCATTGATCAGGTGATTGAGCTGGATATCAGAGGGGACGATCACGTCGAAGCGCTTATCCGAATCCAGATCGGCCTCCAGCTGGGCGGCCGTTGTGTAGGTGCTGTACTCGACCTTGATACCAGTCTCGCGCTCAAAGTCTTGAAGCACGGTTGGATCGATATAGTCGGCCCAGTTGTGCACCCTTATGACTTCCTGGGCGGCCAACTGAGCGGATGCGGTCACCAACAAAATCCCTAGCAGTACTTTGATGTGCATATGCGTGTTCCATTGGATTACGGGTTGTTAACGAACCGGGTTCACATGGTTGTTAGCTGCTGTCATTGCTGCGCGAGGTTGGAGGAATTGTCGGGCAGCAGGCCGCGGCAGAAGGGCGAAAGACGGCCCTCTAGGTGGTTGTTGGCTGGATGGCGAGGCGCGGGCGAGCGATCAGAGAGGCTCTTACGTGAAGAGCCGGACACGTCGTCTGTTCGGGTGTCCACCTGGTGGGTTTCGAGCCTATCGCGTGTGGCAGAGGGTTATTGCGATATGAGTCCATTCGCGCACTCCGGTGTGCCTGTGTATTTATTATTTTAAGTGTTACGCAAATTACATCACCTGCGCTGTAATGCAAGGGGAAAATCCAGACGTGGCTTTCCGGGCGCATAGGCCCGCACCACCGCTCGGCGTGGCGCCGGGGCTAGGTTGGTGTTACTCGGGAGATGCGAAGGGGGGAGAGAGTGACCTGGCGTGAGCGGCACTGAGTCGCGGGCGAGAAAAGCCTACCGTGCTTTGGCAGGCTTCTTTACTGCTTGCGAGCGAGGCGGAGTGATTAGGGTAATGAGGGCGTCGAGCAGGGATTGCCCTCGATCCGCACCAAATCGCTCCGGCTCGATCGGCTGCATCATCATCCATCCGTCGCTGATGGCACTGAGCTGATCGGCGAGCAGGTCGGCAGCAATATCGTTGCGGATTGTGCCCTGGCTTTGCCCTCTCTCCAGTACGGAGGTGAATACTTCGCGGAAGCGCGCATAGCGTTGTCTGATGACGCTGGCGAAAACCGGCTCGTGTCGTGCATGAGCCAACAGCTGAAACCATGCGAGCCAACTGCTTGGCTCATCGGTTCTCGTCGAGTCAAGCCACTGGGCGATAAGTGCCTTGATGTCGACTCGCTCGCTGTTGCTTTCCAGCAAAAAATCGACTCTGTCGAACAGGCTTTGCGCCACGGCGGTAACCATTTCTTCCTTGTTCGCGAAGTAATAGGTCACTGCGCCAGTCGTACATCCTGCGTGCTGTGCCACTTTGCGCATCGAGGCGCCCGCGTACCCTTCCTGCGCTATCACTGCGATGGCCGCAGAGAGCAGCTCGGCTCGTTTAGGGAAACGCTGATCAAAGCCACCCGTCCGGGATTTTTCGTCCATGAGGCAGCAACTCCGAAATTCGCATCGTCATGACATCGAATTTCGGCTCTTTTTCAGCCCCGAATCATCAACCCGAGGCCCTTTCGGGGTTCATCACCCCGATTTCTCGCCCTCAGGACGCACCTGTCCTGTAGGGCGCGCACAGACTTCTCTGCGACAGCACCAGATTCGCCATCGCGAACAGCACATGCAACTGCGCCGCGTTCTTCGCCAGACCCTTGTAGCGGCACTTGCGATGCCGGAACAGGTTCTTCACCACATGGAACGCGTGCTCGACCTTCGAGCGGATGCTCGCCTTGGCGTGCTCCGCCTGCTCGATGAGTTGGCGTCTCGGGTCCGTCTTGTCCAGCTTCTTGTAGGTTGAGCGGCGACGTGCAATGACAAACTCAGCCTCGCACTCCTTCAGTTCGGGACGCTTGTCTGCGCCTTGGTAGCCGGCGTCGGCATGCACGTGCTTCTCCTCACCATGCAGCAGCTTGTGCGTCTGGCTCACGTCGGAGGCGTTCGCCGCCGTGGCGGCAAGCGAATGAACGATGCCGGTGTGCGCATCCGTACCGATATGCGCTTTCATGCCGAAATACCACTGCTTGCCCTTCTTCGTCTGGTGCATGTCGGGGTCGCGCTCGCCCTCCTTGTTCTTCGTCGAGGGGGGCGCAGCGATCAAGGTGGCGTCGACGATCGTGCCTTCGCGCAGGATCAGCCCTTGCTGACCGAGCTGTTCGCGAATCAGCGCGAAGATGCGCACCGGCATCTCGTGACGTTCAAGCAGACGGCGAAACTTCAGCAGCGTGGTGGCATCGGGCGCCTGACGCTCGATCAGGTCGATGCCCACGAAGCGACGCACCGCGATGCTGTCGACGATGGCATCTTCAATTCCTTCGTCCGACAGGCCCAGGCAGTTCTGGCACAGATACATGCGCAGCATCGTTTCCAGACCGACCGGCGGACGACCGCGCTCACCGCGGTAGTAGTGCGGCTCGATCAATGCCACCAGCTGCGACCACGGCACCAGACGATCCAGGTCGGTCAGAAACTTCTCCCGCCGCGTCGGCTTGCGACGCGCCGAGTACTCGAGATCGGCGAAGCTGGCTTGCTGTTTCATCTGGATGGTTGCGCCTATCGGGATGACCGGGGCATTCTACGGGGACGGGGTTAAATCAGCGTTTCCTTAGCGTTGTGATCCCCCACGGGGCGCCCCCGGCGCACTGCAGGCTCGGATTCACTTTGGCGCGTGTTCTGAGGGGCGGGGCGTTGTGAGTCAGGCATTGGGCATTAGTGACTGAGTTGGGCCAGTAAAGTGCAACACAAGGGGCTGCAACGGGTCGAGAGGGGCGCTCAGCATATGGAATTTACCCGAATAAAGCACCCTTCCGGATTCACCGTGAAAGGAGGCGGTGAAGGTGTTTTCCACATGCTAGAGCCCTTGAGGATTCCTCTATCCAGGAGGCGTCTTGGAGCACAGGCGCTTCCATTCGGCTTATTCAGTCGGCTGCGCGGAAGATCACCGGGGAGATATTGGTGAAGTTCGCTATGTCGCCGATCACCTTGGCTGTCTCGGGAGAGCTGAGCACTGCATCGATTGCGGCCTGGCTCTCGAAGCGCAGTATGGTCATGCCGGCGAGGGGTTGCAGGCCTGCCGCCGGAAACAGGATCTCGGCGTTCTGTAGCCCGAAATTGCCCCAGGCGGCCTGGGCCAGCGGGATATGCGTGGAAAGATAATACTCGCGGTCAAAGGTCGAGCCTTGGGTTAGGGGGTAGCTCACGATCAGGGTAGCCATGGGTAGTCCTTACTCTTGTGGTGATCTGCCGGAAGCATGATGTGCGCCTCGCGGCCTGGGTGATGCAATGTTTGCGCTGAATCAGGCTGCGCCACAGCCGGCGACCGCAACGGCGCGAATTTCGACGCGCAGATCGGCGAGGGCCAGTTGCGAGATGCCGACTGCCGTCCACGAGGGATAGCGGTCGGGGAAGTACTGATCCTTGACCTGCGCAAAGGCCTGCATATCGCCTTGCAGCTCGGTGTGAAAGGTCATCAGTTCGACCACGTCGGCCAGGCTCGCGCCCGCCTCCGCGAGGACGTTTTTCAGGGACTGGAAGGCGAGGTGCGCCTGCTCCTCAATGCCTTTGCCCGGGGTCATGCAGGCGTCGATCCCGACCTGTCCGGACACCCAGATCATGTCCCCGACCCGGGTCGCCTGGGAGAAGTGGAAGTTGTCGTAGAACGCCTGGGTCGCAGGTGGATTGATGGACTGCCGCTTCAGGTTTGCGCTGCTCATCGTCTGCTCTCCATTTACACGAGTTGGCGGAAGGTGGGGTGTCGGAAGGGATCGCCCGACTTCAGGCCCGACAGTTCCTTGGAAAAAAGGATGCCCTGCTGTGGGTAACCCGAGTCGCTGCGCTCCGGCAGGGGACGAAAGGTTGCGTCATCACCAAAGAAGCGGAAAACGAAAGTGTGTCGATCCGGGAACTGCTCGTCGACTGGGGCGCCACCATGTAGCGATCCCGGGTGGATCAACAGCACGTCCCCAGGCTCGGTTGCCCATGACAATACTTCGTAGGCGTCGGGATTCAGCTTCCGTTCAGCCTCAATATCAGGGAGGCGCGGCAGAGCACCGCCTCCGTGAAGAGGCTGGGTCGGATCATTAGGATCTGCGAAGGTCGTTCCATCGTAGCGTGGGCCGCGGTGGGAGCCGCGGATGATCTCAAGTGCATTCTTCTTCGGCACAGATTCAAAGCTGATCCAGGCGTTACCCCAATGCATGCCAGCCCACGGCAAATAAGAAGTGTCTTGATGCCAGAGTGTGCGCGAGCCACCTCCGCCTGCTTTCAGGAACACTTCCTCGGCGAAGTACCAGACGTTCTTCGAGCCCCAAAGATCAGAGAACAGCTTGCCAAAGGGCAGGGACGACACCAGATCATCTAGCCGATCCTTGGCAAGCGGGTTGGCGTTGTCGACGTGCGATTGCTGCACTGTGCCCTCGAACATGCGAGAGGCATGGGGGCCGTGGTTTTCTACTGCCCAGTCGTAGGCCTTTCTGCACTGCTCCAACTGATTCTGGGTTAGCAGGCCTTTGATCAGTACCGCCCCGTCTTCTAGGAATGCTTTGCGCACTGGTGCTTGCATGGTGCTTTCTCCATGGGATTTCACCGTCTAGCGGCAGACTAGCAATTTGACTAGATTTGCGCAACGAATGTTATGTAAATTTATTGGTGTGCGTTGGAGCCTGCTTCAAAAGGTGCGAGAGGTCCGATGTGTCTGTGTTCGCAGATGCAAGAGGCCTCTGCGCGCCTATTCACTTTTAGCTAGAGGAAAGAGGAGAGTGGGGAATGGGCGTTTTTGATTGGAAGCATTGGGTTGTGGTCTTGCTGGTTGCCTTGATGCTGTTTGGCGGTAAGCGCCTGCGGAATGTGGGCAGCGATCTAGGGGAGGCTATTCGAGGTTTTCGTAAGTCGGTCAGTGAGGTTTCAGAGGATGACCTGCTGAGCGATAAGAGGAAGGTAGATGTGGAGCGTGGTGAGGGATGATCTAGGTGCCTTCTCTGAGACATCGCCGATGACCTTAACTGACGCGACTCTCGCGCTATTCTTGGCTGCACGAATTCATGGCTCCGACGTCGCTGTAAGAGCCACAGCCAAGCGCTGTGTGAAACTCCTACCGCGCAGCAAGCGCGAGATGATCTTTAAAGTCGTAGAGAGCAAAAGTCCTCTCGCGCTCGTGACATTCATGGCGCAAAACCTGGAGCTATAGTCCTCAATCTCGCGCCGTTATGTCTCCCGTCCGTTATCTACTCGCTGCCCAATCTCCGCCCAGTGCTTGCGTGCCGATACGGGTACCTCAATCCTCTCTAAGACCCGACCTGCGCCATACCTGGGTGAGCTCTTCGGTTTTCGTATCTTGGACAGATCGGCGCCTGCCCCAGGTTTGACATGAATTTGGCTAGCATCACCAGCGCGGGGATCACCGTAGACTTCTTGCGACGCCGTCGACTGATGCCCCATGACGTAGGCGGCTGTTTCGCTGCCGACACCTGCTGCCTTCTGGGCTGCGCTGAAGTTGTGCCGGAAGCTCTTTAGGGTTGGATGCTTCTTGCGCCTGGGCCACAGCGCCCGGCATTCCATACGAAAGCGATCTCTGATTGCAGCATTCGAACGCTCGCATTTGGCTAGCCTCTTCGCTGCCCAGGTGATTGCTTTCAGAATTTTAGGTATGTCGATGACCAGGGTTCGGTCAGCTCCGCGGTGCAGGGGAGCGCTCTTCTTGCCCCCGATGATTCGTACTTCGTTCCCGACCACCAAGATTGTCCGCATCTCGCAGGGGCGCACGCCGAGGAAGTAAGCCAGAGTCAGAGCTGCAGCTTCATCGTCATGCCCCTGCTTTCGTAGGTGCTTGAACAGCAGCTCTGCATCTTCTTTCGGCACTTTCTTAATTGCGCGTGGCTTGGGCTTGCGCGCGAGTGTGGAGCCTGGTGCCGTGACCGGGTTGATCAGCTGCCGGATGTCCTCGGCGGCCTCGATATGGCCGCGGGCCAGTTGAACGGACACGATCTGGCTCTTCAACGTGCTGAACGCATTGGGCCGTAGGTCTGGGGCGCATGCGAGCAAAGCCGCGCAGATCTGCGCCGAAGATGGATCGTCCTCGCCGCAGCGGGTCCGATAGAAGTTGCTGGCTCGTGTTTGGTTTTTTTGCAGGGTAGTAGGGTGCATAGCTCGTCTCTTCTTATTGTTTGATGACAAAGCTAAGCCGCTTCGCGAAGGGCGGTGAAGCAGTTCAGTCTTCACTGAAACCATTCCGCCTTCGCTCCATGTTTTCCCGTTACGTCTGAACTACTCCACCGCCCCCTTACTCGCGCCGCGAGTAAGGTCAGCGCGCTCTCACTCACGCGTCCGCTTCATCTATTTTCAGCGTGCGCCCTGAGCAAAAGCGCGCGCAAGCCTTTTGTCATCAAAATCGAAAAGCAGCCAGCGCCACGGCGCTGAAAGGACGAGCCGGGGTGGCGCCAGGCCTTCATGGTGAAGGATGTGATTGTTCGCAGAAGCCAGTATTCCTTCTTCCTCAACGCGCAGCAGCGCCTCGTAGGCAAAGGGCTCAGATTCACCCTCTGGCCCAACCTTGAAGATCGGCTG
>Ga0247725_1000774_pt1 | contig 20134 bp, 16 predicted proteins | sample OKSTACKMCFT3sol_FD_183021 | JGI IMG/M metagenome (GOLD analysis project Ga0247725, IMG submission 183021) | Subsurface sediment microbial communities from gas well in Oklahoma, United States - OK STACK MC-FT3-sol | ecosystem: Environmental > Terrestrial > Deep subsurface > Rock core/Sediment...
TGAAAGAACATGTCCAACGCAACTTCCCAGGATCGCGCCCTGGCCCTGGCTACCCTGGCCATCCACGGTGGCCAGTCGCCCGACCCCAGCACCGGCGCGGTGATGCCGCCGATCTACGCCACCTCGACCTACGCCCAGTCCAGCCCGGGCGAGCATCAGGGCTTCGAGTACTCGCGTACCCACAACCCGACCCGCTTCGCCTATGAGCGTTGCGTGGCGTCGCTGGAAGGCGGCACCCGTGGCTTCGCCTTCGCTTCGGGCATGGCGGCCAGCTCGACCGTGATCGAGCTGCTGGACGCCGGCAGCCATGTGGTGGCAATGGACGATATCTACGGCGGCAGCTTCCGTCTGTTCGAGCGCGTGCGTCGCCGCACCGCCGGGCTGGATTTCAGCTTCGTCGACCTGACCGATCTGGCCGCGTTCGAGGCCTCCATCACGCCGAAGACGAAGATGGTGTGGATCGAGACCCCGACCAACCCGATGCTGAAGATCGTCGACATCGCTGCGGTCGCGGCCATCGCCAAGCGCCATGGCCTGATCGTGGTGGTCGACAACACCTTCGCCTCGCCGATGCTGCAGCGTCCGCTGGAACTGGGTGCGGACCTGGTCCTGCATTCGGCCACCAAGTACCTCAACGGCCATTCGGACATGGTGGGCGGCATGGTCGTGGTCGGCGACAACGCTGAACTGGCCGAGCAGATGGCCTTCCTGCAGAACTCGGTGGGTGGCGTGCAGGGCCCGTTCGACAGCTTCCTGGCCCTGCGTGGCCTGAAGACCCTGCCGCTGCGCATGAAGGCGCACTGCGCCAATGCGCTGGCCCTGGCACAGTGGCTGGAGAAGCACCCGGCCGTGGAAAAAGTGATCTACCCGGGCCTGCCGTCTCACCCGCAGCATGAGCTGGCCGGCAAGCAGATGGCCGGCTACGGCGGCATCGTCTCGATCGTGCTCAAGGGCGGGTTCGAGGCGGCCAAGCGCTTCTGCGAGAAGACCGAACTGTTCACTCTGGCCGAGTCGCTGGGCGGCGTGGAAAGCCTGGTCAACCACCCGGCGGTGATGACGCATGCCTCGATCCCGGTTGCGCGGCGGGAGCAGCTGGGCATCAGTGATGCGCTGGTAAGGCTGAGCGTGGGTGTGGAGGAGTTGGGGGATCTGCAGGTGGATCTGGAAAGGGCGCTGGGCAGGGTCTCTGAATGAGCGAGCAGATCGTTCGCATCACGCCAGCCGGCCGCAGTGCACGTGACCGACTGCTGACGGGGCCGTTCTCTGCGCTGGGCGTACACCGCTCGCTGACGCGGGAAATGACCCTGCGTGATATCCGCGGTCGCTACCGTGGGGCCAGCTTCGGTCTGCTGTGGTCGCTGATCAGCCCCTTCATGATGCTGTGCGTCTACACACTGGCCTTCGGTTACATACTGAAGAGCCGTTGGCCCGGCGCATCCGGCAATATGGGCGAGTTCGCGATGATCCTGTTCGCCGGCCTCATCGTGCATGGTTTCTTCGCCGAGGTGCTGACCCGCAGCCCTAACCTCATCGTCGGTAACAGCAACCTGGTCAAGCGGATCATTTTCCCTCTGCATCTGCTGCCTTGGACAGCGGTCCTTTCGGCGTTGTTCCATCTGGCGGCAAACACGGTCGTGTACTTGGTCATCAGTACGCTGCTTCTGCGCGATCCACATTGGACGGTCGTCCTGCTGCCGTTGGTGATGTTGCCGTTGGTGATGCTGGCTGTGGGAGTGAGCTGGATCCTGTCGGCGCTGGGTGTCTACCTACGTGACGTTGGCCAGGTCATGGGGGTCGTTTCCACCGCGATGCTGTTCCTGTCTTCGGCCATCATTCCGGTATCCACCCTGCCGGCGCAGTTCCAGTTCGTGTTCAGGATCAACCCGCTTACGTTCATCATCGACCAGGTGCGCGAAGTGGCGTTCTGGGGGCGCCTGCCTGACTGGAGCGGCTTGGGACTGTATGCGTTGATGGCGCTGGCTGTGATGTATCTGGGTTTTGCGTTCTTCGAGAAAGCCCGTCGAGGATTTGCTGATGTCCTTTGAGATGAACGACGACGCGGTCATCCAGGTCAGCGGTATTGGCAAGTGTTACCAGGTTTACGACAAGCCGTTTCATCGGCTGATGCAGGGCCTGGTCGGCGGTGGCAAGCGCTACTACCGCGAATTCTGGGCGCTGCGTGACGTCGCCTTCGAGGTCAAGCGTGGCGAGACCCTGGGCATCGTCGGCCGCAATGGCTCGGGGAAGTCGACATTGCTGCAACTGATCGCGGGTACCCTTACCCCGACCAATGGCGAGATCGCAGTACGTGGGCGCGTGGCTGCGCTGCTTGAACTGGGCAGTGGCTTCAATCCCGATTTCACCGGGCGCGAGAACGTGTACCTCAATGCCTCGATCCTCGGCCTGAGCAAGGAGCAGATCGACCAGCGTTTCGACCAGATTGCCGAGTTCGCCGCTATTGGCGAGTTCATTGAACAGCCCATCCGCAATTATTCCAGCGGCATGGTGATGCGCCTGGCATTCTCGGTGATCGCACATGTCGACGCCGATATCCTGATCATCGACGAAGCATTGTCTGTGGGCGATGCATTCTTCACGCAGAAGTGCATGCGATTCCTGCGTGAGTTCAAACAGCGCGGCACGCTGCTGTTCGTCAGCCATGATGGTGGTTCGGTCACGGCATTGTGCGATCGGGCGATCTGGCTCGACCAGGGCAATCTGCGCCAGTCGGGCGAACCCAAGGAAGTGATGGACGCCTATCTTGAGGCCTTCATCGCTGACCGCGAAGGCCGTACCGGCAGTGCACGCCCCGAGCCCACGTCGCGTACGCCAGTTGCCAGTCGCGTGCGTGACAAGCGGCTGGATCTGATTGATCGCAGCCAGCTCCGCAACGACATCACGGTGGTTGAGTTCGCGCCGGTTGATGGTTTCGGCGAGGGAAAGGCGAAGATCGAGGATGTCTGCCTGTGCGATATCGAAGGCCGACAACTGCCGACGATCGTGGGTGGCGAGACGGTCCGCCTGGAGATCGTTGCGTATGCCAGTGAGGACCTGCCGCATGCCATCGTCGGCTTCTACTTCAAGGACCGGCTTGGGCAGCTGCTGTTCGGTGACAACACCGAGACCGCACGCATCGAGGGTGACCTGGCGGTCCGCGCGGGCGAGCGTTTCCGTGCGACTTTCGCGTTCCAGATGCCGCGCCTGCAGCAGGGCGATTACTTCATCACCGCCGGCGTGGCGTCCGGTTCCCAGCATGAGCACGTGATCCAGCACTGGATCCACGAAGCACTTGCGTTGCGTTCCCTTGGACAAGGGCTGCCGGTCGGCATCATCGGTATCCCGATGCATCAGATTGAATTGGAGAGAGTGTCGTGACAACCGAATTTCGCTTGCAGGATCATCCGGTGATCTTCCTGAAGCCGCATATCACCCATCCTTACGCCTGGGTGGGACACATTCCCTTCATGTATGTCCTTGCGGACCTGCTGCGTCCGCGCAGCTTCGTGGAACTGGGTACCGATTCGGGCAACTCGTTCCTGGCCTTCTGCCAGGCAGTGAAGGCGCTTGGCCTGCAGTCGCAGACGCGTTGCTCCGCCGTCGATTGCTGGAAGGGCGACGAGCATGCCCGTTTCTACGGCGACCACGTCTACCGCACGCTTTCGGCGTACCAGAAGCCGCGCTATGGCGAATTCTCCACGCTGGTCAAAGCCTACTTCGACGAGGCGCTGGACCAGTTCGAGGACGGCAGTATCGACCTGCTGCACATCGACGGCCTGCACACCTACGAAGCCGTCAAGCATGACTTCGAGACCTGGCTGCCTAAACTCAGCTCTTCGGCGGTGGTGATCTTCCACGATAGCGCCGTGCATGATCGCAATTTCGGTGTGCACACCTTCATGGGCGAGCTGCGCGCGACTTACGAAGTGTTCGAGTTCAACCACAGCAACGGCCTGGGCGTGGTGCCGGTCGGCGCCGACGTGCCCGAGGCGTTCAAGGCCTTCATGCGCGAGGCGCTGTCACGCCCCGAGGCGACGCGCGCGATCTTTGAAGCCGCTGCGGCCGCTCTGCTGGATCCGGAAACCGGCATGCCTTCCGGTGGTGCCGATGCGGTGGAGCATTCCATCGAATGCCTCATGTACTACCGCAACGACGGCCAGATTTTCGAAGAGACGCGTTCGCTGTCGATCATCCATGCGGGGGGGACGGATGCTACTTTCGAATTCGAGTTCCCGGCAGGCCAGCGCCCGCAACACGTCCGCGTGGATCCGGCAAGCCTGCCGGGTACCTATCGCCTGGTGACGGTGGGGCTGCGCGCGGGTGGGGCGACCATGAATCTGTTCGCCGAACCGGGTGCGCCGCGCTTCGTCGTCAACGGCGACGTGCTGCCCAGTGCCATCCAGGAAGGCATCCGCTTCGTCAGCCTGCACAACGACCCTTACGTGGAAGTCGACCTGCGCGGTGTGTGGGAGCAGCTTGGCAATGATGACCAGGCCGGCACCGTTGTGGTCGGCGTGGCCTATGAGGATGTGGTGACCTCCCCGGCACTGCAGGCCGTAGCCGTACGGGCTGCCCAGGCGATCCAGCAGCTGAAGGACACGCTGCAGCGCAAGCGCGAGGAGAGGCCGTTGGCACAACTCTCCAGCACGGTGCGCGCCCAGCACGCCGCGCTCGAGCAGCAGCTGGCGGCGCTGGTGCAGTCGCAGTCCAATCTTGAACAGCGACTGGCTGAATTGGCAGGTAGATCACAGCCAACCGATCCGAATGGCGACACGTTGCACACCTAGCTTGCTGTATGCATGACGGCCAGCCGTCAAGAAGATCAGTTTGCCGGAGGTGCGGGCGATCGCGATTGACCCGCCGCAGGTGCTCTGGCGCGGCCATACAGACAGGGAATGACATGATTGAACTTCAGTTGCAACCGATCGGCGGCGTAACATTGGGTGCGGTCGATTCAAACGGGATGGTTGAGCTGAATGCGTTCGGCGACGACCCGCAGTGCCGTCTGATCGCTGTGGACGGCAACCAAGTTGAAGGGGGCTGGTATGAGCTCAGCTTCGTCGTTGAGGCGGTTGGGGCACGGATGGTGGATCCCGTGCTGTACGTCAACTGTGGTGCAGGAATGACCGAGGCGGGGCGTGTACCTGTGCACGCTGCGGCCCACGCCGACGGCGTGTCACGCACTCTGGTGCCACTGGCCGGGCGGCTTGTCGAACTCCGTTTCGACCCGTCCATCGGCCCCTGCACGATCCGCATCGGTCGCTTTGCGATGCGCCGGGTCGGCCAGGCACACGTGGCCCGTACCATGTTCACCGAAGTACTGAACAGCCTGCGTGGACGCCGCGCGAAGCTGCGCTTCGCCCTGGACAGCCTGCGCTCGCTCTTCACCACGGGCCGCTCGGGCCTGGGCGGCTTCCTTCGCTTGCGCTACAGCGCCATCGCCCTGCACGGCGCATTCGATTACGACGCCTGGGTGGCGCTGTACGGTGCGCTGCATGCCCCTGAGCAGGGTGAAATCGAAGCGTGGGATACGCAGCCGACGTTCTCGATCGTGGTTCCTACCTACAACACGCCCGAGAAGTGGCTACGCCGATGCGTGCAGACGGTGATCAACCAGAGCTACCCGCACTGGGAACTTTGCGTGGCCGACGATGCGTCGCCCAAGCCACACGTGGTGGCCGTATTGAAGGAGCTTGCTGCAGCAGACCCGCGCATCAAGTTCGTGGTGCGCGAGCAGAATGGTCATATCTCCGCGTCCTCCAACGACGCCCTGAAGCTGGCGACCGGCGACTACATCGTGCTGCTCGACCATGACGACGAGCTGCACCCACATGCGCTATATGAGATGGCCAAGGCCTTCCGGGCCAATCCTTCGTGGCAGATGGCGTTCAGCGACGAAGACAAGATCGATGAGAAGGGGCGCCGTTTCGACCCTTACTTCAAGGCTGACTGGAACTACGATCTGTTCCTCTCCCATAACTGCATCAGTCATCTTGGCGTGTACGCCCGTGGGTTGGTGGAAAAGGTCGGCGGCTTCCGCCTTGGCTACGAAGGCAGCCAGGATTGGGATCTGGCGCTGCGCTGCATCGAGACGCTCGATGACAGCCAGATCGGTCACGTGCCGCACGTGCTTTACCACTGGCGAGCCATTCCGGGATCCACCGCGCTTGGCCCCGGCGAAAAGACTTACGCGCACTACGCAGCGATGAAGAGCATCCAGTCGCACCTTGATCGTATTGGTCGTGATGCCGAGGTGCTGGATATCCCGAACTTCTCGGGCAACTATCGCGTCCGCAATCGGCTACCGACGCCTGCGCCGCGGGTTTCGCTGATCATCCCCACGCGTGATCGCGCCGACCTGCTGCGCATGGCGGTGACCTCCATCCTGGAAAAGACGGATTATCCGGATTACGAGATCATCATCGTCAACAACCAGTCGGTCGAGCCCGACGCACTGGAACTGTTGCGGACCCTGCAGCAGGACCCGCGGGTAAGCGTGATCGACTACGACGCACCCTTCAACTATTCGGCCATCAACAACCTGGGTGTCTCCAAGGCTACGGGCGGCATCGTGGGCCTGCTGAATAATGACATCGAGGTCATCTCCAGCGATTGGTTGACCGAGATGGCCAGCCAGGCCGTCCGTCCGGAGGTTGGAGCGGTGGGGGCCATGCTGTATTTCCCCAATGACAGCATCCAGCATGCTGGCGTGATTCTCGGTTTCAACGGGGTGGGCGTGCATGCCTATGCCGACCGGCCCCGGGGATGGGTGGGGATGATGCTTCGCGCCCGCCTGCTGCAGAACTTCTCGGCAGTGACCGCCGCCTGCCTGCTGGTGCGAAAGTCCGTCTATGAGCGGGTAGGGGGGCTGGATACCGCCCTGCAGGTGGCCTACAACGATCTGGACTTCTGCCTGCGCGTGCGCGGGGCCGGTTATCGCAACCTGTGGACGCCTTATGCCGAACTCTACCACCATGAGTCAGCCAGCCGCGGCAGTGACATGGAGGGCGCCAAGCGTGAGCGCTTCGACCGGGAAGTGGCGCTGGTGATGTCGCGCTGGTCTTCGGTGATCGAAGCCGACCCGGCCTACAACCTCAACCTGGCGGCCACCGGGCATACGTTTGATCTGGCATTTCCGCCGCGGCACGGGCATATTGGCCCACGCTAGGAGAGTTCCCCGGCGGTCCGGAGGGGACTTGTGCTTGACCAGCGGGCGCCCTCGGGCGCCCTTGCTTCATGTTTTCGGTGCGTTTTCGTGCAGAGAAATGGAGGTGGCGATGGCAAGTCGTGGCGACTGGATGCAGGCGGGACTGGATGAGAACGGGCTGGCGCTGGAGATCGCTCCCCTGGACAAGCCGGTTCTGACGCGGGCGAACTGGAACGTACGTTACGCCGACCACCTGGATACGGCGGGCTTGATGCACAAGTACGCCAGCCATGAAACCGTGGACAAAGAGGCGATTCAGACCGTCAACTACGTCGTTGGCGCAGAGGGGCTTGCTGCCGCCGTGGGTGCCGACCGTTTCAGCGCGGTGATCTCTTCGCACGTGCTTGAGCACGTGCCCAACCCGATACGCTGGCTACTGGATATCCATACCATTTGCACGGATGGCGGCGCCGCCGTGTTCGCGGTTCCCGATCGTCTGCGCTGTTTCGACGGCCTTCGCCGGCCGTCGGTAGTTGCCGATTGGCTGGGGGCCTATCTGGAAGATGCCTGGCGCCCTTCTCCACGTAATGTCATCGACGCGCTGCTGGGCGAATGCTCGTGGCAAGGGCAGTTCACCTGGGAAGGAGAACCTTCGTCCGAGGCGCTCCGCCACAACCGGCAACCGGCGCTCGCGCTCGAAATGGCCCGGCAGGCAGTGGCGTCAAGCGATTACTACGACGTGCACTGCTGGGTGTTCCAACCTGGCGAACTGTTCGACATCTTCCATTCGCTGGCGGTCCTGGATCTCTTCCCCTTCACGTTCGGCGGCTTCCGCGGTACCGAAGGCAACGAGTTCCTGTTCCGTCTGGTGCGCGACGACGCCAGTTCCTGGGAAGAGCGGCTGGGAAGCCTGCCGCTTTCCAGGGCCGGCCGCGCTGCTGCACTCCCGGAAGACTTTAGCGTTGCCGCCTATCTGGCAAACAACCCGGACCTGGTAGCGGCCCGGGTCGATCCCATTACCCATTGGCTGGAGTATGGCCGCCACGAAGGGCGACGCCACGCCTGAAGCGACCGATCCTCAGTGGACCGGCGCAGGTTCCTGGGCTTGGGCGGGCCCCACCTTCACAAACAGCGCACCACGCAGGGCCGGGTCATCCAGCAGGGTCTTGAGCCGCTCCGCATTGGGATAAGGGATGTGCTGGAATTCCACCTGCAGGGCGGATGGGTCGTTGCTGGTCAGGTAATGCAGGACATTGCGCTGCTGAATCTGCCCGAGGGCTGCGCGTTCCCTGACCGTGGCCATGTCTGCGGGCATGTGTCGCAACATGCCCCCGGTGAAGGTAATGGCGAACGCGCCAGCCACCAGCACGGCACCAGTGCGCACCACCGACGGGCGAGTCGCTGTCCGCAACAGTTGGATGGCAAACCAAGCGTTGCCGAACAGGCCGGGAATGAACAGTTCGGTGTAGCGCGAGGTGGGCGTTTCCATGCCATGGCCACGACCATAGGCAATGGCTGCGCCCTGTAGCGCAGACCAAATGCATAGGCCAGCCATCACCAGTTCGCTATGAGTAGCGTGACGGCGCAGCAGCATGCGCGAGATCACTAGGACCGACGGCAGCCATAGCGCTACCACGGCCAGGTGGAACCGGGACACCGGCCAACCCAGCACGTGGCTGATAGCATCGATGAATTCCAGCGCGCCCTGCGCCTGCAGCGTGCGGTGCTCGGGAATGACCGGGATGGCCAGGTAGGCGGCTACCGCGATGGCGGCGAGCAGGATCACGGCGCTCAGCGCGGGCCAGCGGCGGCCGGGCAGGCAGATGCAGGCCAGCACGTAGGTGGCGCCGACGGCGACGGGGGTGAGCATGCCCGATGCCATCGTCAATGCGGCGAAGATGCTCAGGGTCACCGCGCCGGCGATTGCAATGATGTTCTCGTGTTGGCGGGCGGCCAAGCCCACTGCCAATAGGCTGGCAAGGATCAGGAAATAGAATTGGCTCTGGAAACCGACCAGGATGTTCTCCCAAGCGAAAGGCAGCGCGGCCGTTGCCAGTGCCATCACCACCAGAAGCCAGTTGAGGCGCGACCGGCGTTCATCGCGCAGCGCGTGCCAGACCAGCAGGCCCGGAATGAAGCAGTACACCAGTGCGCTGACGCGTGCCTCGTACATGTTGTTCCACTGGCCGGTCACCAGATAGCTGCCCAACGTGACCAGGCGCGTTGGCAGGATGCGATGCTCGTTATGGGTACGGATCAAGTCTGCCCATTGCAGGGTGCCGTCAATCCAAGGCTTGAGCAGGAAGGCTGCTTCGCCATCCCACTGGTCCCAGTAGGGCATCGGCACGGCATAGAACTGGATGTACAGCAACCTGGCCACCAGGGCCAGCAACGCCACGCCGACGGCGATGGTGGCGGCCGAGGGGGCGCTACGGCGTTCCACGTTCATGGAAGTGGTCATGGATGCTTCTCGCGGAAAGTGAGCGCTTTGTGACCCACATAACTGGTGAATACCGGCACGGCCACACCCACGGCATGTGCCAGGGTTTCCGGCTGGAAGGTCATGCCAACAGCGGGGAAGAGCCAGCGCGCGAGCACGAGGCTGACCGCCAGCGTTTGCAGGACCGCCAGCAGGTTGATCGCAACGAACCATGCCGCCTGGTGGTGCAACGGATTGCTGGACGCCTCGAACACGAAGCGGCGGTTCAACAGGAAAGCGGTCACCATGCCGATGCAGTACGCAACGATGATTGCGGCCGCATATGGCATGACCTGGCTCAGCAGGATCCGCGATCCGAAGTTCGCCGCGGCGGCGATGCCGCCTGCGACGATAAACCGCAGGAACTGCGGACTGATCATGCCTTCAGCACTTCTTCGACGAGGCGATCGGCTGCCTGCAGGCTTTCCGAGATCGAGCGGTCCTCGGGGTAGTAATAGGCAGTATCTGCCATGAAGAAACCGCTCACGGGAGTGCGCATCGCCGGCAGCATGTCTTGGAAGCCGGGCGGGCAGATGGTCTGTGCGAACTCATATCGGTGGCAGTGGGTGGCAAGCACCCAGTCGCGCTTGAACTGCGGATTCAGGCGCGGTAGGTAACCCAGCACCTCCTCGATCAGCTCGGCGTTGGATGCCTTCCACTTGGAGTGGGTCTTAGGCATGTAGAACGGCGCATACAGGATCTTCTGCCCCAGGTGCCCGCCAGGATTGAGGTTGCTGTACTCGATGACGCCGGGAATGGCGATGCCCGGATCACTGATGTTCATCCAGAAGTTCTCACTCACCGCATGCTTGAGCTTGAGGATCACGCAGGCGACGGGAATGTTCTCCACGGCGCGGATCTGAGCACAGAAGGCTTCCGGTAGGCCGGGAACCATGGCGGGGACATACTGGATGGGAGCGGTGGAAACCACGCCGTCGTAGGCGGTGAAGGCGTCCCCAGTGCGGATGCCCGTAGCGCGGCCGCCTTCGCTGACCACTTCGTCGATTCCCTGCGACAGGAAGATGCGGCCACCGCGATCCCGGATGTCCTTCTCCATGCGGTCAAGCAGCGTCATCGAGCCACCTTCGAGGTAGCCCAGGCTTTCGTTCATCAGGTTGCGGCGCGACAGCGCGATGCGTTTGATGCGTGTACCGATCCAACTGGCGGACAGATTGTCCTTGTACTCGAAGAACTTCAGGCGGAAGGCGTCCTTCCACATCACGTTGTAGGCTTTATCGCCGATCCAGCGACGGATCCAGGTACCCGCCTCTTCCTTGTCCAGCGCCGTCCAGTCCTTGATGCCCTTGGTGTACATCACGTGCAGGGCGTAGCGGAACTTGCTGATCGGCCCCAGGTGCGGGAAACCGAGCAGCGCGAACGGCGTGCCCCACTTGAACAGGCGGCCGTTGTAGAAGTAGCCCATCCTGGTATCGGTCCACTTCAGCGTGTGGCCCAGGTCGTAGCGTTCCAACAGGGCGAACAACGGGTCGTCGGTCTTGCAGATGAAGTGGTAGTAGCGTTCGATGGAAAGGCCGTCGAAATCAAAGGCCGCCGACATGCCGCCGATGCGGTCGTCGCGCTCATAGATATCGACCTGGTGCCCCGCGTCGAGGAGGCGGACGGCGGCCATCAGGCCCATCGGGCCTGCGCCGACGATGGCATAGCGCTGCTTACTCATTGGTTTGACCTGAATGCTGGAGTCTGTAAGGGATGCTGACACGTGTCTGCCTTGTCTGATTGCGCGGCCGGGTCAATCCGGGCGGTTGGCCTTTCCGTCGAGCTTCGATTCGGAGAAGGTCCAGTACTTGTGGATGATGAAACTGGTCACCGCCAGGGTGGAGAGGGCGACGGCATGTCCCATCGTCTCGGCGACAGGAACGGGCAATCGCGTTGCCCACTCTATGAGCTTGAAAAACGCGTTGCTCAGCAGCGCAGTCTGCAGCAGGCCGATCACGTTCACGACAAAGAACTTGCCCAGCTCCGTGCTACGCGCCTGGCCCCGGAACACCAAGCGTTTGTTCAGTGCATAGGCCGCAAGCGTGCTGAAGAAGTACGACACAATGACTGAGGCGGTGTAGCCCATGAACTGTGCAAACAGAAGGCGCAAAGTAACGCCGAGAACCGCTGAGGAGCCGCCGGAGACGAGGAACAGCAGGTAGCGGCGACTGAAAAAGTCGCGCAGGAGACCGCCGCCCGGTGCTTCATTCGGCCTGTCAGTGGAGCATCCGTCTGCGGGCGGCGGCGAAGGTGAGCGATTCTTGTCAGGCGCAGAGGGGCTCACTGCAGTGCTCCTTCACGGGGGCAGTCGGCGGGGGAGTAATACAGCAGCATGGTCGGACTGTGATACACGTTGAGCGTGCTTACGGGAACCTCGTCGAAATCTGACGCCATGCGCGCGACCAAGCGGAAGCCTCGCTGTTCGAGTTGGTGATAGTAACTTTCGGACCAACCGTCGTTGTAGTGAATGCCTTGATAGAGCACGCACTCCCCAGCGGGCTGTGGGAAGGCAGATCCCATGATGTCAGGGAAGCCGATCTGTCTTACTCCAGTCGCGCCGAAATCACGCACATAGCCATCCAGCTTGCGGGCATGGTCACGGTCCATGGTCGACAGGCTCTCCGCAGAGAAGTGCGGAGCAAGACGGCTTGTCACCGACAGCGCGGTCCACCCGCAGAAGGCCAGAACTGCAGCCAGGAGCAGTCTCAGCGCTGCGGGTATCCAGTTGCGCTCGGGCAGGATACGCAGCATCCAGTGCTCGATGTTCGCCATGCCGGCTACTGAAATCAGGATGAAGCAGGGCAGGAACGGGCTGAAGTTGCGCTCGAAGAACACATCCTGGAAAAGGAAGGCCAGCAACGTGATGCCTGCGACCCCCCCGAGCGCGTACTTTGCTGGTGCAAGCAACCCACGTGCATAGCCTGCCAAGTGCAGTACGAGCAGCGGCAGCCCGATCGTTGCAGAGTAGTAGCCGGCAATCAGGCCGATCTGCTTTTCCACCGAAGGCGATGGGAAGCCGTGCGGGGGGTGGCCGCCGCCGTATTGGTTGTTCAATGCCTGGATGCCTGCGATGAACCCTCCGAGATCGACAACGATTGACGGTGATGCAATGCAGAATCCAGCGGTAAAACCGAGCGCCGACCACAGGCCATGTACCAACAGCGCCTTGATACGCATCGCAACGCCACCAGAGCGGGGAAGCATGGGGATGGCGGATGCGATGCAGAACAGCAGGAAGATCACATAGGTGAACTTGATGGTGGTCAGTACGCCAGCAAGTAGGCCGATGCCGGCCATGAGCAGATGGCGGTGTCGTTCCCGAACGGGTTTGAGTGTGGCCAGTGCGAAGACCAGCGTCGCCAGCAGCGTACTCAGTGATTCAAGGCGCGCGTAGTGGGCGTCCTGGTAGAGCTGGGGGACAATGGCGATCAACGCCGTACCAATGGCGGCGTACAGCGCATTGGTATGACGCAGGAGTAGCAGCAGGCACAAAGCCAGGGTTGCTGCCGCGCTCCAACGCGACAGGTCCAGCAGATGCTTCAGCAACGCAGGTTCACTGCTGAAGGACTCTGGCGAAAACACCTCGGCACTGGCGTAGGCGGCAAGGATGTATCCGGAGAAGTTGTAGCGGAAGTCGGCGAAGATGGGGAGATCAGCCTTGGCGAAATCCGTGTCAAGATCGCCGCGCTCGTGCATCCCTTCCATGACCTTTACCGGGATGGACTCGTCAGGATGGACCCAGATACCAGCGATGTCGCCCCGGTAAAGGTGTCCGCCGATCAGCACCGTCGCAAGCAGGGCTGTGGCTACGGAAACCCGGTTGATGGTACTTGACGGGTTGGAAGCCGCGCCTGCATGGCGTGCCAGCAGAGCCAATGCAAGTGCAAGGCACAGCAGCGCTACCGCCACGCTGCGGTGTGCGTGTACAGCCGGTCTTATCGGAACCAGCCCAACGCCCCCCCACTGTGCATGCTGATTGCCGCGGTCCTGGAGCGTAGCGGTCAAGTCAATGCTCTTCCATGGCTCGGGGATCTGCAGCGCTGCCGCAGTCCATTGCTCGGCTGGAGCCTGCTGCAGGTGGATGGCCGGGCTGCTGTCGTCGACCGGTTGCAGGGCAAGACTGACGTTTTTGCCGTCCACATAGCCGGCAACCACGAGGTCAAAGCTGTCCAGCGTGCCAGCGGGAATGCGCATGACAAGCGTGCCCGTGGCGGCGTCACCGATCTCGCAGTAGGTAATGGCTCCCTTCACGCTCGCGTTGGCCTGCAGGTACGGCGACGATGATGGCAGACACCCCCCGTCGAAAACCGCTGCGGATTCCGCTGCGCCCTGTGCCGGCAGCAATTTCCAACAGAGTGCCAACGCGATGCAGATGATCGCGGCCACGATGGTAATGATGCGCATCCGTCGCATTCCTTCAGCGTTGCAGAACAATGTGGCTGTAGCGCTTGTCCGTGTAGCTTTCGCGGATAGCATCCTCGAACGGCGTCTGTTTCACCCCGAACACGGCCAGGGTGTCGATGCCTTTGAAGTCATCTCCGGCGCTCAGCGCCTTGAGCTGATCTGCGGTAAAGGGCGGCTTGCTGCTGAATAGGCTGTAGACCTTCAGCAGGAAGGCGAAGAACCCGATCGGAATGTGCACGATCAACGTATGCAGCTTCTTCACCTGCTTGATCGTACGGATGATGTCCACGTAGTCCACGCGGGTATCGCCCACGATGTCGAAGACCTCGCCATCGGGTTCGGTCTCGATGCACTTGGCGATGCAGCGACAGAAGTCGCGTTCGTACAGCGGCTGACGCATGAACCTGCCGTCACCGGGAATCGGGAACACCGGCGTGCGTGCCATGAAGCGCGACAGCCACCCCAGGTGCTTGGGGTCGAACCAGCCGAACATCAGGGTGGGACGCAGCACGCAGTGGCGCTGGCCGCTGGCGATCACCATCTCCTCCTGCTCGCGCTTGGTGTTGGTGTAGTCATCCTTGGCCACCGAATTCACCACCGACGAACTGATATGCACCATGTAGGGCACGGCGGCGTCCTGGGTCGCCTTTAGTACGTGGCGGGTGGCAGTGATGTTGTTGCGCACGAAGAGATCGGTGGTCTTGCCGGTGATCTGTGCATGCAGCTGAACCACGCCGGCAGCACCCTTGAACTCATCGGCCCAGCCGCCAGGTTCGGCCAGGTCGGCCAGAACCACCCGCACATCCGGGTGCAGCTTATGCAGGATGTCCAGGTTGTGCTTGTGCTTGTCGATGGCCACCAGCTGGGTATACCCCTGCTGCTTGAGCTCAACGATCAGGTTCTGCCCGACCAGCCCGGCGGCACCGGTGATGACGATCTTGGCGTGCTTGTCGGTCATGTCAGAGCTTGATCCTGCGGAACACGAATTCCGGAATGTTCTTGATGATCATCATGATCGCCCACCAGAAACCGGGCAGGTAGGCGACGGCCTTGCGCTTGCTGATGGCCTTGAGGATGCCGGCGGCCACCTTGTCCGGCGTTGCCCACAGCGCGCCTTTCTTGAAGGCGGCCGTCATCGGCGTATCGACAAACCCGGGCTTGATGACCAGCACGTTGATGCCGGCCGGGCGCAGGCGCTGGCCCAGGCCGCTCAGGTAGGCGGTCACGGCGGCCTTGGCGCTGCCGTAGAGGTAGTTGCTGGCGCGACCACGATCACCGGCCACCGAGGAGATCACCGCCAGACTGGCGCCGGACTGCAGGCGCTGGGCCAGCGCGGCCGCCAAGGCAATCGTGGAGGTGCCATTGGTGGCAAACTCGCGTAGCGACAGCTCGACCGATGCATCACAGGCGGCCTGGTCAGGCAGGGTGCCGTGGGCGATGAGCACCGTGTCCACACCGCCCAGGGTTGACCAGGCGTCGTCCAGCAGCGCGCCATGCGCGGACAGGTCGTTCACATCCAGTACGCCGGTATGCACATGTGGGGCGCCGCGCACGCGCAGGTCGGCGGCGATGGTGTCCAACTTGCCGGCACTGCGGCCCACCAGGTAGAGCGCGGCGGCGCGTCCCGCGTAGAGGCGGGCGACGGATTCGGCGATGGCCGAGGTCGCGCCGATGATCAGGATCTTCTGCATGCTTACTCCATCACCCGGCGCCAGAAGCCGGATGAGAAACGGGGGTCGATGAAGCGGGAGAATGCTTCCCAGGCCGGGTAGGCCTGGCGGAACAGTGCGCCGGACATTCGCGCGTCCTTGGCCGGATAGACCGCACCACCGGCCTCGCTGACGATGCGGTCCAGGCGGTCGAGCATCTTCAGCAGATCCGGCCCATCGTTGGGGAAATCCAGGGCCAGGGTAGTACCCGCGCGTGGGAACGACAGCAGCCCCGGCGAAGGGCGGTCGCCGAACTCCTTCAGCACCGCCAGGAACGAGCCGCGTCCACTGCGCGCGATCTCCGCCAGTAGGGCGGCGGTGGCATCGCGGGCGACAGCGGGCGGGAGCACGCACTGGTGCTGCAGGAAGCCGCGTGGGCCATACACGCGGTTCCAGTGGTTGATGCCGTCCAGGGGGTAGAAATAGCTCTGGTAATGAGACAGATGACGGGCACGACGCGCGGGCTGGCGCCAGTAGTAAAGCGTGTTGAACGGGCGCAGGGTGAGCCGATTGACCAGCGATACCGGCGGCACGATGGGCATGCTGCGGCGGGGTGCCGAACTTGGCGTGGACGCCTGCGCATTGCCCGGTGCGTGGTCGCCACGCAGGAAGTGGCCGCGGCCGAGTTTCGGCCCGCTGGCCAGGCAGTCGATCCAGGCGACGGTATATTCGAAGTCGCTGGCTGATTCGCGCGAGAGCTCGAAGAAGGCGTCCAGGTTGTCGAAGCGGATCGATTCGGTTTCGATCCACGGCCCCGGCACGCGCCGCAGCTGCAGCTCGGTCCAGGTGATGAACCCGGTCAGGCCGAGACCGCCGATGGTGGCGGCGAACAGGCCGCTGTCATCGGCGGGGGTGAGCTGCTGGCGGGCGCCATCGCTGCGTAGCAGCTCCAAGCACCGCACGTGGTGGCCGAAGGTGCCGGCGCGATGGTGGTTCTTGCCGTGGACGTCGTTGCCGATGGCGCCCCCTACCGTGGCATATCGGGTACCTGGCGTGACCGGTAGGAACCAGCCGCTGGGCAGGGCGATCTCGAGGATCTCGGCCAGGGTGACGCCAGCCTCGCAACGGACGATGCCACTGGCCGGATCGAAGCTGATGAAGCGGTCCAAGGCGCGGCTGGTCAGCAGCGAAGCGTCCGGATTGAGACAGCTGTCGCCATAGCTGCGGCCATTGCCATGCGGAAGCACGGTGTCGCCTTCCGGCGGCAACGGTAGCGCTGACGCACGGTCGAGCACCGGAATGATGCGCTGCTCAACGCGCGGATAGCGTCCCCAGGACTGGCGGGGTGCTGAACTCATATCGCGATCAGCACGATCAACACGCACAGTCCGATGACGATCTGGCTACCGCGGTCCGTGGCAGCGAACACGATCGGATCGTCATGCATATTGCCCCGATGGGAGACGATCCACATGCGGCTGATCCAGTACAGCAGGATCGGGCAGAGCAGCCACAGCAACTTGGGATTGCCGTAGAGCTCCAGGCTTTCCGGGCTGTTGATGTACAGGGCGAACACCAGCACGCCGATGTAGCCGGCGGCTGCGCCCAGCGACTGCACCAGCGGCAGGTCCGCTACCGAGTAGCCACGGCCGATCGCCATTTCCTTGCCGCTGGCCAGGGCCGACGCCAGCTCGGTATAGCGCTTGAGCATGGCCAGGCTGAGGAACACGAACATCGAGAATGCCAGCAGCCAGAACGACAGCTCGGAATTGATCGCCACCGCACCACCGATGATGCGCACCGTGTACAGCGCAGCCAGCAGCACGACGTCGATCATCACGATGCGCTTGAGCTTGAGCGAATAGCTCAGGGTCATCACGTAGTAGCATAGCAGCACGCCGGCGAAGACCGGGCTGCAGGCCAGGGCCAGAGCGAAGCCGGCCAGAGTAATCAGCGGTGCGACCAGCAGACCATGCAGCAGCGGCAGCGTACCGGCCGCGAACGGACGTCTGCGCTTGCGCGGATGCATGCGGTCCGGGGTGAGGTCGAGCAGGTCGTTGAGCAGATAGACGCCCGACGCGCACAGACCGAAGGCGAGGAACGCCGTGCCCGCATCGATGATTGAGGCGATGTCGAAGAACCGATGCGCGGTCAGCAACGGCACCAGCACCAGCAGATTCTTCAGCCACTGGTAGATGCGCAGGGCCTTGATCCAGGTGATCAGGCCGCCGTTCTGCGAGGGCAGGTGGACCAGCACCGTGGTCTGCTTCGCCGCCGCGCTGGCGAGCGCCGCACCGTTGTTGACCACGATCGCGCCACCGGCATGCGCCCACACCTTCAGATCGACCGTGCCGTTGCCCATGTAGTCGAAGCCGCGTTCGCCGAAGCGTGCGGCGAGCGCCTGGCCCTTGTTGCTGCCGGACAGGTTGGTCTGGCCATCGCTGGCCATCACCTCCTCGAACAGGCCGAGGTGGTCTGCGATGGGCTGTACCAACAACCGGTCCGAGGCCGTGCACAGCACGCGGGGGCGTTGCGTGGTGGTGCGCAAGATCTCCAGTACGCGCTCGTCGTACGGCAGGGTCTCGGCCGGCAACTTCACGCGCGAGGCCAGCTGGCGTTTCACGTAGGCCTTGCCCCGCAGAAGCCAGAAAGGCACCAGGAAAATGTACAGCGGGTTGCTCGCCAGCAGCGCCAGCAGGGACTCGTAAAGGATGTCCGAGCGCAGCAGGGTGCCGTCAAGATCGACGCAGAGCGGGCGGTTGGAGATCGTCACAGCGTGTGTGCTCCGGGGGGTACTGCGTCGAAATGCTGCATTGCTGAGCCCTATGTATCGCTGTTGACCAAATGGATGATAAATGAAGGTGGTGACCGGGTCAGTACGCGCATCAGCGCCCGGTCGCAGCCGCCAAGGCGCGGGATTCCAGCGTGGCCATGGCCAGCATGCCCACCAGCACCGCCAGCCACAGACTGACCAGTCGGATGCCGATGGCCATGGCTAGTGCCGCGTCCGGGCCGACGCCGCAGGCTACCAGCATCAGCACGATGGCCGCTTCGGTGGTTCCGACGCCACCGGGCACGAAGGACAGGGCACCGATCAGCATCGCCAACGGATAGATGCCCAGCAGCAGCGGAGCCGGCACGGTAATGCCCGAGCTGTGGCACAACCATGCGAACGCAACCGCTGTGAGCAACCACGCTACGCTGCCCCAGCCCAGGCTACCCAGCAGCAGACGGATCCGAAGCAGGGCGCCCAGCGCGGTCCCACCGTCGATCAGGAAGCCTGCCGCCCTCCGTATCGGCGCGCCGGGCAGCCGCGTGGCCAGTCCGCGCGCGAACCGCGCCAAGGGCGGCCAGCAGCCAAGGGCAAGTAGCGCCAGCAAGAGCACAAGAATGATCAGCGCCAGCAGGCCGAACGCCGGAACCAGAGTGGCCGCTCCGATCGACAGCAGGGTGATCACCAGCAGGTCGCAGGCTCGTTCGAAGATGAACGTCGTCAACGTGGCCCGGGGCGGAATGCCCTGCCAGTTGAAGTAGCGGATACGCAGCAGTTCACCGGCCTTGCCCGGTGATGCCGTGAACGCGAAGCCAGCTAGATAGGCGACTAGGCCCTGCCACCAGGCATGCACAGGATGGCCCTGTGCCGCGAGTACTCCGCGCCAGCGCTGGTACCGGCAGATATAACCAAGCAGGACGAGAACGGCGCAGGCCGACAGCGGAGCTGCCATTCGGGCCAATTGCGACAGGATGTTCCTGTCGCGATCGAGGTACCACAATGAGGCCAGATAGATCACTGCAGTGGCGGCGACCCAGATGCCCGCACGCCCTCCGGGTGCCGGCTGAACCGACACTGGAGGGCGACGGTTGGCCATTACAGCGCCTTTTCCAGCTCCGGCAGGATCGCAAACAGATCCCCCACCAGTCCGATATCAGCAATCTCGAAGATCGGCGCATCACCGTCCTTGTTGATCGCGACAATCGTGCCGGCATCCTTGATGCCTGTCAGGTGCTGGATCGCGCCGCTGATGCCCACCGCCACATAAAGCTCCGGGGCGATGATCTTGCCGGTCTGGCCGACCTGCAGGTCGCTGGGCACGTAGCCGGCATCGACCGCCGCACGCGAGGCACCAACGGCGGCACCGAGCTTGTCGGCCAGCTGGAAGATGACCTTGAAGTTCTCTTCCGAACCGACGCCACGGCCACCGGAGACCACGCGCTTGGCGCTCTGCAGGTCCGGGCGGTCGCTGGCACCGGCGGCCAGGCCGACGAAGCGGGTGTGGGTCGGCAGGACAGCGTCGACGCTGGCTGCTTCAACGGTGGCATTGCCACCCTGGGCGGCTTCCGGCCACGAGGCGGCACGCACGGTGGCGACCACGATCTGGTCAGCCGGCGCTTCCACGGTGATGATCGCGTTGCCGGCGTAGATCGGGCGCTTGAAGGTGTGGCTGCCTTCAACGCTCATCA
>Ga0247725_1000775_pt1 | contig 20114 bp, 13 predicted proteins | sample OKSTACKMCFT3sol_FD_183021 | JGI IMG/M metagenome (GOLD analysis project Ga0247725, IMG submission 183021) | Subsurface sediment microbial communities from gas well in Oklahoma, United States - OK STACK MC-FT3-sol | ecosystem: Environmental > Terrestrial > Deep subsurface > Rock core/Sediment...
TCCGAGTACGGCGCCGGCTGAAGGACGTCGGGCGGGACGCTCTTTCGACAAAACGCTCCCTGACGAGCCCGTGAACACACAGCGAGCCTCGGCTCGCGAACCAAAGGAGTTATCGATGTTGCTCGACGGACGGATCGCGATCGTCACTGGAGCGGGCGGCGGCCTTGGTCGCGCCCACGCCCTCTATCTGGCCAGCCGGGGCGCCAAGGTGGTCGTCAACGATCTCGCGCCAGAGGCGGCCGAACGGGTCGCGGCCGAGATAGCGGCGCTGGGCGGCGCGGCGATCGGCGTCGCCGGGTCGGTTACCGACGAGGCGGCGGTGGCCGCCATGGTCGAGCAGGTCATAGCGCTCTGGGGACGCATCGACATCCTGGTCAGCAACGCCGGCATCCTCCGCGACAAGTCCTTCGCCAAGATGAGCCTCGATGACTTCCGGCTCGTGGTGGACGTCCACCTGATGGGCGCGGCCGTGTGCGCCAAGGCGGTCTGGGAGATCATGCGCCAGCAGGGTTATGGCCGCATCGTGATGACCACGTCGTCGTCGGGCCTCTACGGCAATTTCGGACAGGCCAACTACGGCGCGGCGAAGATGGCGCTGGTCGGCCTGATGCAGACGCTGGCGATCGAGGGCGAGAAGTACGGCATCCGGGTCAACTGCCTGGCCCCGACGGCCGCGACGGGCATGACCGAGGGCGTGCTGTCGCCCGAGAGCCTTCAGAGGCTGGATCCCGCGCTGGTCAGCCCGGGCCTGCTGGCCCTGGTCGGCGACGACGCCCCGACGCGCGCGATCCTGTGCGCCGGCGCGGGCCATTTCGCGACCGCCAACATCACCCTGACCCAGGGATGCTTCATCGGCGGCGGTCGCGATGCGGGCGAGCGGCTGATCGAACAGTGGGACCAGGTGGCTGACCGCGCCGGCGAAATCGTTCCGGCCTACGGCTTCGCCCAGTCGGAGCGGGAAATCGCCAGCGCCGAACTGTCCGCCGACCGCTTGGCGGTGCGCGCGTGACGCGGCGGGCCGTCATCGTCTCGACCGCGCGCACGCCGATCGGTCGAGCCTATCGCGGGAGCTTCAACGACACCGCGCCGACCGTCCTGGCCGCCCACGCGCTCAGCCACGCGGTCTCGCGCGCCGGCGTGGCGCCGGATGAAATCGACGACTGCATTCTCGGCTGCTCGTTGCCTCAGGGCTATCAGGCGACCATCGGCCGGATGGCGGCCCTGCGCGCCGGACTTCCCGTCGACGTCCCCGGCATGACCCTGGATCGACAATGCTCCTCGGGCCTGATGACCATCGCCACGGCCGCCAAGCAGGTCATTGTCGACCGCATGGACGTGATCGTCGCGGGCGGGGTGGAGTCGATCTCATTGGTCCAGACACCGCACATGCGGGTCGATCAGGACCGCGGCCTCGTGGCCATGCATCCGGACGCCTACATGCCGATGCTGGACACGGCCGAAACCGTCGCCGCGCGGTATGGCGTCACGCGCGAGGCTTGCGACCTCTATGGCCTGTCCTCGCAGTTCCGCGCCGCGGCGGCCCAGGCGGCGGGGCGCTTCGACGCCGAGTTGGTCCCGATGACCGCGACGATGAAGGTCACCGACAAGGCGACGGGCGAGGTCTCCATGCGGGAGGTCACGCTCGAGCGCGACGAGGGCGTTCGCCCCGACACCACGTTCGAGGGTCTGTCGGCCTTGAAGGCGGTGCGGCCGGGTGGGGTGGTCACGGCTGGCAATGCGAGCCAGCTCTCGGACGGGGCCTCGGCCTGTGTCGTCATGGAGGAGGGGCTCGCCGAAAAACGCGGTCTGGAGCCGCTTGGCCGCTACGTCGGCATGGCCGTCGCTGGAACCAAGCCCGACGAGATGGGCATTGGCCCCGTCCTTGCCATCCCCAAGCTGCTGGAACGGTTCGACCTTACAATCGATGATATCGGCCTCTGGGAGCTGAACGAAGCCTTCGCCTGCCAGGTTCTGTACTGTCGCGACCAGCTTGGTCTTCCGGATGAGCTGTTGAACGTCAACGGCGGCGCCATCGCGATGGGCCACCCCTATGGCATGTCGGGGGCCCGCATGTCGGGGCACGCCCTGATCGAAGGCAAGCGCCGCGGCGCGAAACACGTCGTGGTCACCATGTGCGTCGGCGGCGGCATGGGCGCGGCGGGCCTGTTCGAGGTGCTGTGAGCCGGCGAAGTTGCTCCGCGAGGGCGCGCGACCTTGCCAGGGAGGCGGGCATGAAATGGCTTGGAGCTCTTCTGGGGCTCATCCTGCTGTCGGCGGCATCCGGCGCGGCGATCGCGGCGCCGGACCCTGCCGTTGCGCACGCTGACTACGCCGACCCGGCGCTTTGGCTTTGTCGTCCGGATTTGGCGAATGACCGCTGCAAGGTCGATCTCGACGCCACGGTCGTGCCGGCCAGCGGCAAGCTGAGCGTCGAGAGGTTCGTCCCCGCCACGCAACCCAAAATCGACTGCTTCTATGTCTATCCGACCGTTTCCAATGATCCGGGCTGGATCTCCGACTTCCAGGCCAACAAGGACGAATGGGACGCTGTCAGGCTGCAGTTCGCCCGCTTTGGCGCGATCTGCCGCCCCTTTGCGCCGATCTATCGGCAGGGAACCCTGCGCCGGCTCCGCTATCCCGCCGGAGGTCCCAGGCCTATCGGCGAACAGCCTCCGTCTAGCGTCGGCGGCTATGCCGACGTGCTGGACGCTTGGCGCTGGTACATGGCGCACGAGAACAAGGGCCGTGGTGTGGTTCTCATCGGACACAGCCAGGGCGCGGCGATGCTGACGAAGCTGCTGGCCGAGGAGGTCGACGGCCAGCCGGCGCAAGCACAACTCGTCTCGGCCCTTCTGCTCGGCGGGCTCGTGATGGTTCCGCCCGGCAAGGATGTCGGTGGCTCGTTTCGGTCCGTCCCGCTCTGCCGAAGCGGCCAGCAGGTCGGCTGCGTGATTAGCTATGTCACCTTCCGTGACCGTCTGCCGCCGCCGCCGACCTCGCGGTTCGGCCGCGCGCGCGATGGTCTTCGCGCGGCCTGCGTCAATCCCGCCAACCTCGTTGGCGGCGCTGGGCGGCCGGTCTCCTATTTCCCCGCCATAGGCTTTCTGAACGGCTCCGGCGGCGATATCCCGACTGAGTGGACCCGCCCCGCGAAGGCGATCGCGACCTTCTTCGTCTCGACGCCTGGTCTGATCACCACCGAATGTGTCCAACGCGGCGAGTATGACTATCTGGCGCTGAGCGTGAACGCGGTTCCGACGGATCCGCGGACCGATGAATTGGGCGGCCAGATCATTCGGCGCACTGGGGTAGACCTTTCGTGGGGCCTTCACCTGATCGATGTTGACCATTCGATCGGGACGCTGATCCAGATTGTTCGACAGCAGGCTGAGGCCCACCAGGCCGCCAGCGTGGGAAGAGCGCCGCGTTGACAGACCCTAGCTGAACATGCGCCGCCGCTAGAAACCCGCCAGCAGCGGCGGCGCGCGATAGACGCCGTTGAGCAGGTCGGCTCGAGGCAGATAGGCGCGAAGGCTTACCATGTATGGGCCTTGGGCAGGCGCGGGCAGCCAGTTGCTCTCGCGCCCGGGTCCCGGCGGGCGACGCGAGATCCAGATGTCCAGACTCCCATCGGCCCCGTACTTCAGCCCTGGCGTGCGGTCGCCGATCGTATAGCGATCGATGGCGTTGGGAGTCAGGAAGAACTGGCCATCCGGCGTGGCGGCGTACATCGTCAGCGACCAGAAGCCGTCGACCGGCAGCATGCGGCCTGGCGGGAAGGTCAGGCGATAACGCTCGCCATTCAGAAGCCCCGAATTGTGGTCGCCGACAGGGCGGGTGTAGACCGCTTCGGCCAGCGGCAGGCCAAACAGCCCGGTCAGCGCGATCTGGCCCCGAAAGACGTAGTCCTGACCAAAGTCGCCCAGGTTGGCCTGCGGATAGACCCAGCCTTGAGCCGCGTAGAGCCCGCCGCGCGGCTCGGCGGCGGTGCGGACGGCTTGAGCCACGCCGTCGGCGATCTGCTGTTCCTGTTCCGCGGTGAAGGTCGGCGGATCAAAGCCTCGAGCGGTCAGGCCCAGCGCGCCCACGGCGTGGAAGAACCCCGCATCGGTCGCCGGCGGCGGGTTCTCGGCCAGCAATGCGCCCAGGCTGGCGAAGTAGTCTCGCCACGGGGCGGTGCGCGCGACCGGCGTGACGAAGTCGGTTGGCGGCCGTTCCGGGCCCGAGGCGATGATCGCGGCCTGGACGGCGCGCGCGGCGGCCAGGTCGCTGGGGCCATCGACCAGGGTGCGGCCCAGCGCGAAGACGAAATCGCTCGGCGCGCGGATCGCGCCGGAGGGCGCGGGGCCGCTCGGACCCGCGACGACGAAGCGGCCGCCGTCCGGGCCCGTAGTTCGCGTACCCAGGACGGCGAAGTTGTTGGTCCACATGTCCATCAGCGCCAACGAGAGATAACGCTCGCCGCTGGCCGGAAGGTTCAGGGTTACCGGGCCCTGGCGGAGATCCAGAAAGCCGCGGCTGTAGAGCGTGTCATTGTTGGGCGAGGTCACCTTCTGGTTCGCAGGGGTGACGAGATCGGTCTGATGGTAAAGGCGGTTGAAGGTCCCAAGCTTGGCCGTGCGGGCGCGGATGCCCGCCGTCTCGATCATGGGCAGGCCATAGAGCCACGCCAGCTTCGCCGCCTGGGTCAGGGGCAGGGGCGCGCGTCCGGCGGCGCTGGCTCGCGCGGCTAGGGACAGCGTTAGGGCGCCGGCCAGAAAATCGCGTCGCGGGATCATCATCCTATCCTCCCATGGGCGGTCTTCGACGCCCTCGGGCAGACCCTAGACCATCCCAAATGAGATTGGCAATTGTCTGACGTTCCGTTTCGTGAGCTTCTGGCTTACTATAACGTCAACTCAGGGAGGTCGGATGGACGAGGTCGGGTCGAGCGCGCCGCGCGTACGGCGCAAGAGTGATCAGACGCTGGATGCGCGCCTGTCTGAGACCCTCATTCGTGAGATCATCGACAATCATTACCCGCCGGGCGCCTGGTTGCGTGAGCAGGAGGTCTCGGCGCGTCATGGCGTAAGCCGCGCCTCGGTCCGCGAAGCGCTGCGCAGCGTGGCTCGGGCTGGGTTTGTGGAGATGCAGCCCTGGCGCGGCGCGCAGGTCGTCTCCGTGGGCTCCGAGGAACTGCTGGATATCTTCAGTCTGCTTGAGGAGATGTACGCGCAGTGTGCGCGACTCTCGGCCCAGCGCTTTCCTGAGCGCTTGATTCCGCGGCTGGACGCAATGCTGGAGGCTATAGAGGCCGCGGTGACGCGCGACGCCGATCGCGCTGAGCTCTACACGCTCTCGTTTGGCTTGGGGCAGCTGGTGGGGCGCTATTCGGGCAGCGTTCTGGCCTACCGGATGCTGACCCAGGTCGGCAATCTAGCGCTCTGGCAGCAAAGGCTGCTGAAGCCTGGGACCTCTCAGTCCGAGCAGCAGTCGCTGTCGGCGCACCGGATTCTGGTCTCGGCCGTGAAGGATCGCCATCCCGAGATCGCCGCCGCCGCGGCTCGGATGATCGTGATGATCACGCGCCGGTCCCTGGCCTCGGCGCTGGATCTTGAGTCGGTCGGTGAGTAGGCGTGCGTTTCAAAAAATTGTTTGACAATTTTCGCTGACGGCCGGAGCTTTCCCGCAACGATAAAAATCGCGGGGAGGCGCTCATGCAGCGTGGAATAGGACGTGGCGGCCTGATGACCGCCGTGGGGTTGGTGCTGTTGGCGACGCCTGTGGCGTCATGGGCCCGTCAGGCTGACTCCCAGGCGCTGGACGAAATCATCGTCACGGCGCGCAAGCGCAGCGAGACCCTGGTGGAAGTGCCGTCGGCCATTTCGGCGATCACCGCCGAGGAGCGGCGCAACCTCGTGCTCGACGGCATGAAGGACTATCTGCGCCAGGCGCCCAGCGCCACCTTGGTGACCTCTGGCCCCGAATACCTCCAGGACATCTCGATCCGCGGCCAGGGCAGCGGCCGGCTGGGCTTCTCCGAGGCCGCCACGGGCCTCTACAAGGACGGGCTCTACAACGCCGGCGGTGGTTTTGGCGGCCGATCCCTGAGCCGCATGGATCTTCTGGACATCGAGCGCCTGGAGGTGCTGCGAGGCCCCCAGGGCGCGCTCTACGGCCGCAACTCCGTGGGCGGCGCCGTCAATGTCGTGGGTCGCGCGCCCGACCAGACGCTGAGCGGGGCGTTGACCGCCCGCTATAGCCAGCCCGAGCGCGCGTCGATCGAAGGGGTCGTGAATCTGCCGCTGGCCGCCGACAAGCTCGCCCTTCGCGTGGCGGGACTTTACGACGACCAGAACGGCGGCTTCATCAAGAACCAGACGACCGGCCACGACCTGGACTGGCAGACCTACAAGGGACTGCGCGCGGGGCTTCGCTGGACGCCGGACTCAGCGACCACCGTGGACCTGACCTATGAGCGCTACGAGAGCGACACCCCGGCCTTCTCGAGCTTGGCCCGCCGCGCCGTGCGCGTCGATGGCTCGGTGCTGGACGCCTCGCGCTGGACGCGGGCGGACCTCGATCGCGAGGGACGCGCCAAGATCACCGAGGACTCGGTCTACCTGTCGGCCAAGCGCGACCTCGGCTTCGCGGACCTGACGGCCAAGGTCGGCTGGAAGACCCGCGACGCGGGGCGGACCAACGAGGACAACGACCACTATGCGGGCCATTCGGGCATAGACGTGGCCCCCGGCGCGGCGGTGCTGGCCCCGGACTACACCCTGGGCCAATTCGAGGATTACAGCCGCTTTGTCGGTCAGGCCTATCTGAGCTCAAAGGGCGACGGGCGCCTCACCTGGCTGGCGGGCGTCGAGTTCCTGTCCACGAGCGACGACGTGGTCATCGACCCCTATCTCTGCCCGGCCTATTCTGGCGCTGTCCAGCCGGTGGCCGCGGGCTGCGCGGTCGGCCAGGCCGGCGCCTTGAGCGGGACCTCCGCCAGCGTGCGCTCGGCGGCGCGCCTGTCGGTCAATCACGACGCCTTCTCCGAGTCCCTGAAGTCGCCGTCGCTGTTTGGCAGCCTCGAATACAAGATCACGGACGCCACGACCCTGGGCGTCGAAGCGCGCCTGCAGCGCGACAAGAAGTCGTTCTGGTTCGAGCGCTACGCCAAGGATCCGCTGGCGTACTTTGGCGCCGGCGCGGCGCCGACGGGACTGATGGCGGTGGTGACGGTCGATCCGGATGGCGCGACGGGTCCGCTGCCGGCCAGCTCGGTCGAATTCTGTCCGCCCAACGTGACGGGGGCGGCCTGCGCGGCCGGCAATGAGACCGCCCGCGTCGAGGCCGAGCGCCGCTGGACCTTCGTGACGCCGACGGTGACCCTGCGCCACCGCTTCGATAACGGCGCCAACATCTATGGCCGCTTCGCCACGGGCTATCGTCCGGGCGGCTTCAACAGCAATCTGCCGCCGACGACCGTCCGCAGCCAGATCGCCCAGCAACTGCTCTACGATCCCGAATACGCCTACTCCTATGAGGCGGGGGCCAAGGGGCGCTGGAAGGGCGTCCAACTGTCGGCGGCCATCTACTACACCTGGACCAACAACGTGCAGGTGGTCAGCGCGCCAAGCTCGCTTTCGCGCGGCTTTATCCTGCAGAACGCCGGCGACGCCCATGTGGCCGGCTACGAGATCGAGGCCCGCCGCCGGTTCCTGCTCGGCGCGGCGGACTTGACGATCAGCGCCAGCCTCAGCGGGCAAAAGGGCAAGTTCGAAGATGGCGCCAAGGCCAAGCTCGATCTGAACGGCGATGGTCTTCCCGACGACGCCGATCTCGGCGGCAAGGCCGTGCCGCGCCTGCGCGATTATCAGTTCGCGCTGAACGCCACCTATAGCTTCCCCCTTGGCGGCGCCTGGCGCGGCTTCGCCTCGGCGGGCCTGCAGATGGCCGATGGCGGCTATGAAAACCCCGACAACAGCCGCTCCTATCAAGGCTATGGCCTGATCGACGCGCGCCTCGGCGTTCGCTCCGAGCGTGTGAGGCTCTCGGTCTTCGGACGCAACCTCGGCGACAAGACCTATCTGGCCAACATTGTCAGCGCGAACGAGTTCTATACCGACCCGCGGGTGATCGGCGTCGAGCTGGGTTGGGAGTTCTAGTGATGGCCTGGAGCCGCCTGGCTCGCGCGGCCATGGCGGCCCTGGCGCTGGCCATGGCCGCGCCGAGTCTCGCGGCGGCGCGGGACGTCGCGAGCGCGGCCGCGCCGGCCAAGCCTGGTATTTCGTACGGCGAGTGGACTGACCCGGCGCGCGGCGGGCGTGAAGTGCCTTACAAGCTCTACATGCCCGCCGGCCCGGGGCCTTTTCCCTTGATCGTCCATTCCCATGGATTGGGCGGATCTCGAGAGGGCTCCAGCTACATTCTTCAGGCGTTGGCCGAGGCGGGCTTCGCGGTGGCGGCCCTGCAACATCCCGGCTCGGACACCGCGATCCTGGCCGGATTTCGTCCGGGCGAGGAAGCCGGACTGCTGGGCAAGCTGGCGCCCGACGCCGCCGCGAACCGGTTTGGCGACGTTCCCTTCGCGCTGGACCAGCTCACGCGCATGAACGCGCCTGGCGGCGATCTGGCCCGCAAGCTTGATCTTTCGCGCATCGGCATGAGCGGTCATTCGTTTGGCGCGCTCACCACGCTGGTCGCCGTCGGACAGGTCCTGCCCGGAGCGCCGGACGGCGCTTTCCGCGAACCCCGGATCAAGGCGGCCATCGTCTACAGCCCCAACAAGCCTCGGCAAGGCGGAGCCCACGCCGCGTTCGCCCAGATCCGCACGCCGATGTTGCACTTCACCGGCACGCTCGATCGCACCGCGCTTGACCTGGAAAAGACGCCCTGGGAGCGGACCATCCCGTTCCAGGAGATCACGGGCGCCGACCAGTTCCTGATCGTGCTGCGTGACGGCGATCATGGCGTCTACACCGGACGCCGCCAGTCCATGGGGACGCCCAAGCCCACGGATGCAACCCAGATGCGGGTGATCGTCGAGGAGACGCTGACCTTCTGGCGCGCCTATCTCGGGGGCGACAAAAGCGCGGCCAAGAGCCTGTGCGGCCTGCCCAAGACCCTCGCGCCGATGGGGGAGGCCTATGTGAAGGCCAAGGCCTGCGGCGCCCCCACGCCTATCAGACCCGCGGAGAGTCCATGAAGCGCTGTCTACTTGCGGTCGCGGCCTGCCTGGCAGGCCTTGCCATGACGGGCTTTTCGTCACCCGCCAAGCCGCGCGCGCCCAATGTCATCGTCATCCTGACCGACGATCTCGGCTATGGCGATCTTGGCGCCTATGGCGGCAAGGTGATCGACACGCCGAACATCGACGCGCTGGCCGCCTCGGGCGTGCGCTTCACCGACGGCTACGCCACCGCGGCGGTCTGCGCGCCCTCGCGGGCGGGCCTGATCAGCGGACGCCATCAGGCCCGTTTTGGCTTTGAATTCAACCCCGTCGGGCGTGACGAACAGACAGGCGTGCCGGTCACCGAGCACAGCATCGCCCAGGTGATGAAGTCGGCCGGCTACGCCACGGCGATGGTGGGCAAGTGGCACATCGGCCAGGCGCCGGGCTTCCACCCCCTCGACCGGGGCTTCGACAGCTTCTTTGGCTTCCTGGGCGGGGCCGCCAGCTACTTCAAGGATCCGGCGGAAAGCGGTCTGCAGGCCGATACGGGCGCCGACGGCGCCATGACCCGCGCGCGCTTTCCGATGGTGCGCGGACGAACGGTCGTGGAGCAGGGCGGTTATCTGACCGATGTGTTCACCGACGAAGCCATCGGCTTCATCAAGTCTCATCGGCGCCAGCCCTTCTTCCTCTACCTGGCCTACAACGCCCCCCATACCCCGCTGCAGGCCCCCAAGGCCTATACCGACCGTTACGCCCATATCGCCTCGCCCCACCAGCGGCTCTATGCGGCTATGGTCGCGTCCCTCGACGACAATATCGGTCGGTTGCGGAAGGCGCTGGCGGACGAGGGCCTGGAGCGCGACACGGTCGTCTTCTTCCTCAGCGACAACGGCTGTCCCAACTACATCCGCGGCGCCTGCTCCAACGGACCTCTGGCGGGCTACAAGGCCTTTCCCTGGGAGGGTGGGGTGCGCGTACCTTTCCTGATCTCGGCGCCCGGCCGCATCGCGCCGGGACTGGTCTCCAGCCATCCCGTCTCGACCCTCGACATTCTGCCCACGGTTGCGCACCTGGCGGGCGTGAAGGCGCCGACCGGCGTCGAAGGACGCGACATCGCCTCGGCGCTCGCGCCGACCGCCAAGCCGGTGGAGCGGACCCTCTACTGGCGAATGGGTCCCAATCACGCCGTGCGCGAGGGCGCCTGGAAGCTGCTGGTGGTCAACAAGTCGGACACGGTCGACGACATGGCCAACGTGCTGGGCTCGCCGACGCCCGATGGCGTCAAGGCGCAGGTCTCGCCGCTAGGTCAGTGGACGCTGCTGTTCGACGTCTCCAAGGATCCGGGCGAGAAGCACGATCTGGCCAGCGCTCATCCCGAAGTCGTGGCGCGCCTTTCCAAGGACTTTGCAGCCTGGGACAAGGCCAATGTCGAGCCGATGTTCACCAGTCGGCGACAGTTTCGCTCGGAGGTCGACGGGCGCAAGGTCCAGCTTTTCAATTGACGCCAGGCCACCGCGCGCCGGACTTGTCTGCCCGGCCGCGACCACAAGAAGGGCCCTCATGACACCCACGCGCAGATCTCTGCTGGCGACGCCTCTGGCCACCGGCCTGGCGGCTAGCCCTTCCTGGGCGGCGCCGAACGCGCCGTCCGCCGCCGCTCTGCTTGAGCGTTACGTCGCGTTCGGCGACAAGGCGAGCGGCGGAGCGGGGGACATGGCCTGCGGCGAGTGGATGGCCGCCTGGCTCAACGACCGAGGATTTGTCCTCGAGCGCCAGGCATTCGACGCGCCATTCTTCGAGATCGAGGAAGCTTGGCTTCAAGTCGGAGAGGCGCGGGCCGCGGTCATACCTCAAGCGATCGTCACGCCGACTGGGCCCGAGGGAATAAGCGGCCCTATCCTTGTCCGAGCGCCAGAAGATGCGGGGGCGCCGGCGGGCGGCGCGATCGTCATCATCAAACTGCCTTACGCGCGCTGGAGCAGCGCTTTGTCTCCCGCCGTGCGCGGGCCGGTCCAGGCGGCCTTGAGCGCTGGCGCGCGGGCGGTCGTCTTGATCACCACCGGCCCGAGTGGCGAGGCCTTGGCGCTCAACGCCGATGGTCGAGCGCCGCTGTTTCGATCGCCCGTGGCGGTGCTGGCGCCAAAGGACGCCCCGGCTCTGATCGCGGCGGCCAAGTCCGGCGTCGCCGGCGTTCTGAAGGTCACCGGGCGCGGCGGGCGGCGACCCAGCTTCAATCTGATCGGCCGGCGAGACCGCGGTCACGGCCAGTGGCTTGTGGTCTCCACCCCCCGTTCTGGCTGGTTCACCTGCGCGGGGGAGCGCGGTCCTGGCGTCGCGGTCTGGATGATGCTGGCGGATTGGGCCAGCCGGTCGAAGCTACCGGTCGATCTGGCCTTCGTCTGCAACAGCGGCCACGAATATGAGAATCTTGGCGCTCAACACCTGCTTGACGCTGCCGCCCCGCCGGCGGACCGGACCCGCCTTTGGCTGCATCTGGGGGCCAATGTCGCCGCGCGCGACTGGCATGAGCTGGGCGGGCGTCTGGCGCCCTTGCCCAGCGCTGATCCGCAGCGCTTCCTGATGGCTACCGACGAGCTTCTCCCCGCGTGCCGCGCCGCCTTCTCGGGGCTTCCGGGCCTGGAGGCGCCTTACGCGCTCGGTGGGGCCGCAACCGGGGAGCTCGCCCATATCGCGGCGGCGGGCTATCGGCGCGTCGCGGGCATTTTCGGCGCCCATCGCTTGCACCACGCGGCCATCGACGACGGGCGCTGCCTAGAGGCCAAGCCGGTCGAGGCGGTCTTCCTGGCGACCCGCCGCCTGTTGGAAGAACGCGGCGCGCTGGCGCCCATCTGAAGAACGCTCAGCTCGTTCAAGGCAGAGGCCTTGGCGGCGGAGATCGCAAGCGTCGGGCGACCGTCACCGCTCGCGCACATAGGATCCCGGCGCGTCGATCAGGGGCGGATAGCCCCGGTCCGGCGCGCCCAAGGGCGGCGGCGGGCGCGGCTCGCTGGATTGGCTGTCCAGCCATTGTTTCCAGTCCAGCCACCACGAGCCGTCCCTGGCCTCGGCGCGCGCCAGCCAGTCCTCAGCGTCGAGGGCCGGGCCGTGGGCGGGGCGTGACAGGACCCGATAGTGGCGGCCGGCATGGCCGGGCTCGGAGACGATGCCGGCGTTGTGCCCGCCGCTGGCGAGCAGGAAGCGGATCGCCGAGTCCGAGAACAGGTGGATCTTGAAGACCGAGCGCCATGGCGCAACGTGATCGGTCTCCGCCCCGACCACGAACATCGGCGCGTTCACCGCCGACAGGGTGACCGGTCGGCCGTCGGCCAGGAAGCGGCCTTCGGCCAGGTCGTTGCCCAGGAAGAGACGGCGCAGATACTGGGAGTGCATCGCATAGGGCATGCGCGTGCCGTCGGCGTTCCACGCCATCAGATCGTTTAGCGGTTCGCGCTGGCCCATCAGATAGGTCGACAGCACCCGCGACCAGATCAGGTCGCTGGACCGCAGCAGCTGGAAGGCGCCGCTCATCTGGGCGCTTTCCAGATAGCCTCGGCTCCACATCATGCTCTCCAGCAGGTTCACCTGGGCCTCGTCGATGAAGAGGCTGAGTTCCCCGGGCTCGGTGAAGTCGGTCTGGGCGGCCAGCAGGGTCAGACTGGCCAGACGCTCGTCGCCGTCGCGCGCCATGGCCGCGGCCGTGATCGCCAGCAGAGTCCCGCCCAGGCAATAGCCCAGGGCGTGGGTCCTGGTCGCGCCTGTGATGGCGCCGATCGCGTCAAGGGCGGCCATCGGGCCGAGCCGCCGATAGTCGTCCATGTCCATGCCCCGGTCGGCGGGGTGGGGATTGCGCCAGGAGATCGCGAAGACGGTGTAGCCCTGGTCGCGCAGCCAGGCGATCAGTGAGTTCTCCGGCGACAGGTCCAGAATGTAGTATTTCATGATCCAGGCCGGGATGATCAGCACCGGCTCGGGACGCACCTTATCGGTGGTGGGAGCGTACTGGATCAGCTCGATCAGCTGGTTGCGCAGCACCACCTTGCCCGGGGTGGCGGCGACGGCCTCTCCCACCGGGAAAGCCTCGACGCCGACCGGCGGCTCGCCGCGCATGGCGCGGCCGATGTCCTCGAACAGATGATGGGCGCCGTCCACCAGGCAGCGGCCGCCTGTCTCGATGATCCGTTGCTGGAGCAGGGGATTGGTCGCCACGAAGTTGGTGGGGGCGAACATGTCCAAGACCTGGCGGGCGGCGAACTCGACCACCTGCTCGTGGTGCGCGCTAACGCCGCCGACGCCGGTCGTGGCCGCGTGCCACCACTGCTGGTTCAGCAGGAAGGCCTGCGAGATCAGATTATAGGGCGCCTCTTTCCAAGCCGGATCGCGGAAGCGCCGATCCTGGGGCAGGGGCTGGATCGCCGGTTCGGGATCATCCTGCTCGAGGGCGCGCATGGCGAATTCCGTCAGGCGCTGGGTCTTGCGCGCCGACTTGGCCGCCAAGGTCAGCTGCTTGCCGGGCGACATCGCGAGGTGGGTCCACCAGTCCGAAAACGACTGAGCCAGGGTGGCGGGCGAGACGCCGCCGGTCGCTCGCGCCACCAGGGCGCCGGCGGCGCGATCCAGGGTTTCGGCGATACCGTCCAAGGGCTCCGGAGCCGGACCTGGCTCGGGCGGGGCTATGATCGCAAGGCGGTTGGGCATGGGCGGCTCACGGGCGGGGGGGAGCTTGGCGGTCATGGGGCGTCATCCGGCCTTCTGCATCTGGGCCCGGAAGCGCAGCAGGGCGAGGGTCAGGGCCAGGGATCCCACGACCATGATCGCCGCGAGGTGCTCCCAGATCTCGGCCAAGCCCGCGCCCCGGAACAGGATGGCGCTGGACAGCGCCACGAACTGGGTGGTGGGCGAGGCCTCCATGACCACGCGCATCGGGGCGGGCATGCTCTCCATGGGGGTCACCGCGCCTGACAGCAGGTTCAGGATCACGAAGACCGGGATCGACATCAGGGCGAACTGCGGCATCGATCCGGCCGAGGTCGCCAGCAGGATGCCTATGGCGGCGGTTGCGAACAGGTAGGGCGCGACACAGGCCATGAACAAGGCCACCGAGCCGTGGATCGGCACGCCCAGGCCAGCCTGCACCACGAACTGCAGCGACAGGAAGGCCGCCGCCGCCACGACCACGCCGTTGGCGATGATCTTGCCCAGCGCCACCTCCATCGGGGTGACGGGCATGACCAGAAGCCGCTCGATCGTGCCGCGCTCGCGCTCGCGCATGAAGGCCGCCCCGACCAGCAGGATCGACAGGATGGTGAGATCCAGGGTGATCTGCATCACCGAGACAAACCAGATGGCCTGGTGGTTGGGATTGAACGCCGTCCGCGAAACCACCCGTACGGGCAAAGAGGCCTCGGTCGACGGCGAGCCGAGCGCGCTGGCGACCTCGGCGGAGACGATCCGGCCGACGTGGCTGGCGCCTAGGCCCGCCTGGGTCATGGCCGTGGCGTCGATCAGCAGCATCAGGCCGGGCTTGCGGCCGCGCAGCAGGTCGGCCTCGAAGCTCGGCGGGATCTCCAGAACGAAGATCACCTGGCCCGTCTCCAGGGCCGCGTCGGCGGTTTGGGCGGTCAGGGGGATCGGGGCGCGAAACAGCGGCGGCTGCAGGGCGTCGGTCAGGCGGCGCGACAGGGGAGAGCGATCGTTGTCGACCACCCCGATCGGGGCGTTGTTGACCTCGGTCTTGATGTCCTTCGAGACGGTGTAGACCGCGAAGGTGAAGGCGAAGAGGATCAGCACGATCGCCGCCGGGTCGCGCCACAGGCTGGCGAACTCCTTCAGGGTCAGGTTCAGGACGTTGGCCGGGCGCACGGCTTAGGCCTCCTGCTTCTTGAGCAGGACCCGCGCGGCCGCCAACTGGACGAGGCCCAGGAGCGCCAGCACCGCGATCGCCGGCGCCAAGTCGGCCAGGCTGCGCGCCTTCACGAAGGCCCCGAGGCTGACCTGTTGGAACCAGGCGCCAGGGAAGATGGCGTGGATTAGCCGACCCGCGCCTTCGATCTCGGACGCCGGATAGAGGAAACCGGAGAAGTTGATGGCGGGGATCAGGGTCAGGATGGCCGCCGCCGCCATCACCGCCGTCTGGCTGCGCAGCACCGACGACAGCAGGACGCCAAAGGCCGTGCTGGCGAAGACATAGGCCAGCCCGCCCGCCAGCAGGGCGAGGTGGGAGCCGTTGACCGGCGCGTCGAACCAGCCGATCGCGCTGGCGACCAGGGCCAGGAAGGCGATCATCGCCACGACGACATAGGGCGCCTGCTTGCCGATCAGGTACTCGCCCACCGTCGCCGGCGAGGTGTAGAGGTTCAGGATCGAACCCAGCTCCCGCTCTCGCACGACGCCCAGGGCCGTGGTCATGGCCGGGATCAGCGCTAGGGCGAACATGATCACCCCGGGGGTGATGGCGAAGACGCTACGGAAGCCCTGGTTGTAGCGAAAACGCGGCTCAAGACTCATCGGCGCGACCTGGACGGGCGAGACCCCGTACTGCTGTCGGATGCGGTCGTAGGCGTAGGCTTGCATCAGAGCCAGGGCGTAGCCCTCCGCCGTCTCGCCCCGGAAGGGCGCGGCGCCGTCGACGGTCAGGCCGACCTCGGGCTGGCGTCCCGACAGCAGCGCCTTGCCGTAGCCGGGGGGGATGGCCACGGCCACCGTCACCTCGCCGGCGCGCAGGCGGCGGGTCATGTCGTCGATGCTCTCGAACGGCGGCTTGCGCTGGAAGTAGCGCGACCCCTCGAACGCCTGGGCCAGGCCGCGGCTCTCGACGCTCTGGTCTTGGTCGAGCACGGCGAAGGTCAGGTTCTCGACGTCGAACGAGATGCCGTAGGCGAAGACGAACAGCAGCAGCAGGGGCGCGAGGATCCCGAAACCCAGGCGCACCGGGTCGCGTCGCAGCTCCAGGCTTTCGCGGCTCGCGAAGGCCCAGATGCGCGCCAGCGGCCACGAGCGCGGGCGGCCGCCCGTCTTGGCGACCGAGGTCGCGGCCGCCGGGGCTTCGCCGCCTTGGGCCTCGGCGAGATAGTCGACGAAGGCCTCTTCCAGCGTCGCCGCGCCCCGCTGCGCGCGCAGGTCCTCCGGCGCGCCGACGGCCAGCACCTTGCCCGCGTCCATCAGCGAGATCCGGTCGCACCGGGCGGCCTCGTTCATGAAGTGGGTGGAGAGGAAGACGGTCACCCCGTCCTCGCGGGCAAGCCGGATGATCGTGCGCCAGAACATGTCGCGCGCGGCCGGGTCCACGCCCGAGGTCGGCTCGTCCAGGATCAGGATGTCCGGCCGGTGCAGGCAGGCGGCCGCCAGTTGCAGGCGCTGGCGCACGCCCAGCGGCAGGCTGGCCGGGTAGCTGTCGGCGTTGTCCATGAGGTCGAAGGCTCGAAGCGCCTCGTCCAACCGCCGGTCCCGCTCGCCCGCCGGAATGCCGTAGAGCTTGGCTTGCAGGGCGAGGTTACCCCGCACCGTCAGCTCCTCGTAGAGCGAGAAGGCCTGGGACATGTAGCCGAGGCGGGCGCGGCGGGCGATCGACGAGGCGTCGACGGGCTCGCCCAGCACTTCGGCCTCGCCGGAGGTGGCGGCCAGCAGCCCGACCAGCATCTTCATCGTCGTGGTCTTGCCGCAGCCGTTCGAACCCAGGAACCCGAAGATCTCGCCGCGCCGAATCTCGAAGCTGACGTTATCGACCGCTACGAAGTCGCCGAAGCGCCGGGTCAGGCCACGGGCGCGGATCGCCGGTGTTCCGTCGCCGTCGGTCAGGGGGGGAGCGACGACTGGCTCGGCCGGCTTGCCCGAGACGAGCAGGGTGTAGGCGGCCTCCATGCCTCCGGCGTCGCCAATCACCTCGGCGGCGGGCCCGTCGGCGAGGACCCTGCCGTCGTCCAGGGCGACGATCCTCTGGAAGCGCTCGGCCTCCTCCATATAGCCGGTGGCGACCAGCACCGTCATGTCGGGCCGGTCGGCGCGGAGCTGGTCGATCAAAGCCCAGAACTGTCGGCGCGACAGCGGGTCGATGCCGGTCGTCGGCTCGTCCAGGATCAGCAGGTCGGGATCGTGGACCAGGGCGCAGCAGAGCGAGAGCTTCTGCTTCATGCCGCCTGACAGCTTGCCGGCCGGGCGGTCCAGAAAGCGGGAAAGGCCGGTGGCCTCGGTCAGCCGCTGGATGCGCGCGCGCCGCTCATCGGACGGCTGGCTGTAGAGCCTGCCGTGGAAGTCGATGTTCTCCCGCACCGAGAGCGTCGGATAGAGGTTCTTGCCCAAGCCCTGGGGCATGAAGGCGATGCGTTCGAAGGCCTTGGCGCGCTGGCGCCCGCGCCGCATGTCGGCGCCGAACACGCGCACCTCGCCGGTCTGCATCCGGCGTGCGCCGGCGATCAGCGACAGCAGGGCTGACTTGCCGACCCCGTCGGGACCGACCACGGCGGTGGTCGAGCCGGCCGGTATGGTCAGCGACACCCCGCGCAAGGCCAGGCGCTTGCCGTAGCGGTGCGTGAGCCCGCTGACCTCGACCAGCGCTTCAGCGGCCATCGCTCAGCCTCAGATCGGCGGGCCAAGGGGCTTTGGCGTCGCGCCGGACATAGGCCTCGCCGGTCAGGCCGCCGTGGACGCCGTCGCGGTGAGCGGCCAGCCAGTCCCGGTCGATGGCCAGCTTCACGCGGTACATCAGCTTATCGCGCTCGGAAGCCGTCTCGACCGTGCGCGGGGTGAACTGGGCGTCGGCGGCGATGAAGGCCACGCGGGCCGGCGCGACCAACGGGCTGGCGGCGTCCAGCTTTAGTCGCGCCTCGGCGCCGATGCGCAGCTCGGCCACCTCCCGGGTGGGGATGAACACGGTCATATAGGCGTCGAGCGGGTCCAGCAGGGTCAGAACCCGCGAGCCGGGGCCGACCATCTCTCCGGGCTCCAGCAGCCGATACTCGACCCGGCCGGCCGCCGGCGCGCGCAGGCGGGCGTCGCCGATGGCCGAGCGAACCTCGCTGAGCTGCGCCTCGGCGGCCTGGACCATGGCGGCGGCCTGAGCTTGTGCGGCCTGCGCCCCGGCCAGGGCGGCGACGGCGGCGTCGCGTTGGGTGCGGCGACGGTCGGCGTCGGCGGGCGAGACGGCCTCGTCACCCACCAGTTGATCGGCGCGGCGGGTCTCGACCTGGGCCAGGGCGAGGGCGGCGCGGCGAGCCCGCACCTCGGCGGCCGCGCGGGACTCGGCCTCGCGGGCCGCGGCGGCGTTGGCGATGGCGGCCTGCGACTTGGCGTCCAACTGCTCGGTGTCCTGGGTCGCCACCACGGCGCCAGCCTCGACGAGGTCGCCTTCGCGCGGCGTGACCGTGAGCAACCGTCCCGCCATCTTGGCCGAGACGACGAAGCGCTGCAGCTCCACCCGGCCATTCGCGTAGACGAAACCCTCGGGCGGACCGGCGTCTTGGGCGCCGCGCCAGATCCAATATCCGCCGGCCGCGCCCAGGATGGCGAGGACGAGAAGGAAAGCTGGTAGCCGCTTCGTCATGTTTGCCTTGGCCGCGCCTGTGATCCGCACGAGAGTGATGCATATTACGACGTTGCAGTGCAGCATAATTTGATCAAGCGCACGACGGACGTCGAACAGCCGACATAGTTTTCGGTCTCCGTGGCCAGGGAGAAGAAGAATGATTTCGCGGCGAGCCTTTCTGGGCCGGGGATCTGCGATCGCCGTGAGCGCCTATGGCGCGGCCTTGGCCGGCTGCTCGGTGGGAAAGCCCTATGTTGCGCCGCAACCGGATCTGCCTCACCGCTTTCCCGGCCAGGACGCGGTGGCTTCGTCCGGCGCGGTGGCGCTCGCGGCCTGGTGGCGTGGCCTGGGCGATCCCTCCCTGACCGCCTGTGTCGAGGCGGCCCTGACCAACAACGCCGATCTTCGCGTGGCCGCCGGCCGGATCGAACAAGCCCGCGCGGGCCTCGACGCCGTACGAGCCCTGTCGCTGCCGATCGGCCAGGTCTCCGGCGTCGCCGGCCGTGGCGAGGACAGCGCCTCCAGCCCCGAGGGGCGTCTCCTCGATGGCTTCCGCCTGAGCCGCGAGACCGATCTCTACACCAGCGTCCTGGCCATCGGTTGGGAAGCCGACCTGTTCGGCCAAATCCGCCAGGCGCGCGAGGCGCGGACGGCCCAGGTCGAACTGGAGGAAGAGAAGGCGCGGGCCATGAGGGTGGCGGTCGCCGCCGAGACCGTCCGGGCCTATGTCCTGCTGCGCGCCCTGCAGGGCAGATCGACGGTCCTCGACGCGCGGACGGCCCTGGCCGAGCGCGCGCTGACCCTGGCCGAGCGTCGGGCCGCGGTAGGCGAGGGGGCGAGGGTCGAGGTCAACGCCTCCCGGGCCGAACTGATCGCGCTTCGCTCGGCCCGACCGCCCCTGGAGGCGGGCCTGATCAAGGCCGCCGACGCTCTGGATCTGCTGCAGGGCGCGTCGCTGGGCCAGAGCCGTGTGCTGCTGGCCAAGCCCGGGGAACTGCCGGCGGCCTTGCCCGCCGCGGTCCTGGACGCCCCGGCCGCCGCCGTGGCTCGGCGGCCTGACGTGGCGGCTGCCGAGCGCGCCGTCGCCGCCAGCCACGCGGGCGTGCGGGTGGCGATGGCCGGATACTATCCGTCCGTGAGCCTAGGAGGACTTGTCGGCTTCTCTAGCACGGACGCCGCCCGGCTGTTCGATCCGGACGCCAAGCTTTGGCTCGGCGGAGCGTCGGTGCGCTGGCGGCTGCTCGACTGGGGGCGACTGGACGCCGACCTCCGCGCGGCCAAGGGCCGCGAGGCCGAGGCGCTGGCCGTCTATCGCGCCACGACCGAAAAGGCGGCGGCCGAGATCGACGCCGCCCTGGCCGCAGTGCGAGCCGGGGCCGAGCGGACCCGCCAGGTCGAGATCCTGATCGGCGAGATCGCCAAGGTGCGCCGCGCCGCTGATCGCGC
>Ga0247725_1000776_pt1 | contig 20109 bp, 19 predicted proteins | sample OKSTACKMCFT3sol_FD_183021 | JGI IMG/M metagenome (GOLD analysis project Ga0247725, IMG submission 183021) | Subsurface sediment microbial communities from gas well in Oklahoma, United States - OK STACK MC-FT3-sol | ecosystem: Environmental > Terrestrial > Deep subsurface > Rock core/Sediment...
CGCATTGTAGCTCCTTACGGTTAGTTAGCCTCGGGTGAGCTCGACCAGACTCGCATAGAGGCAAGGAACGTTCTGGATGGTCGAAGGGGCGGTATTCTAGGGGTTTCTTGGCGTTAAAACAAGCAGCCGCACTAATTTTTATCTGTCTATAGCGTCAATTTTCCGGGGATATTGCTATTTTCCGCAAAAGCCCCCATAACATTTTCAACTGAGCAAGAAATACACAGGAATAAAGTCATGAGTTTCAGAACAGAACGCGACAGTATGGGTGAAGTACAGTTACCAGCAGATGCCTTGTATCAGGCACAAACGCAGCGTGCTTTGGATAACTTTCAAATAAGTTCACTGACGATGCCTCCGGCTTTTATTAAAGCCGTACTCAGAGTTAAACAAGCTGCAGCTGCTGCCAATCTTGAGTTGAAACTACTGGAACCACAGATTGCTTCGGCTATTCATACAGCGGCAGAGCAACAACTGCTTGAGCTGAATATGGCCAACTACCCTATCGACCTGTTTCAGACAGGATCTGGCACCAGCACCAATATGAATGTGAATGAAGTGCTGGCCACTTTAGCCAGTAAAAGTTCTGGTCTTCCTATCAGCCCTAACGATCATATTAATCTGGGCCAAAGCAGCAATGATGTGATCCCAACTGCCATTCATTTAAGTGCTGCTTTGGCAAATCATCAGTTGATGGAGACACTGACCAGGCTGGAAGCTGTCATAGCCACTAAAGCTCAAGAAGTTGGGCATGTTGTCAAAACTGGCCGCACTCATTTAATGGATGCGATGCCAGTGACTTTTGCTCAGGTACTATCCGGCTGGCAAGCCCAAATTGCCCATGCCCGGCAGCAACTGGAGTTTGCCCAGCAACAGGTATTGGCGTTGGCGCAGGGTGGAACTGCTGTGGGCACTGGTGTAAATGCCCATCCGGATTTTGCTGCTTTGTTTTGTCAGAAGCTAAGCGATCAGACAGGCTTACACTTCAAACCCAGCTCTAACTTCTTTTTCAGTTTAGGCTCGCAAGATTCTATTGTGGCGTTATCAGGTGCAACCAAAGTACTGGCAGTGGCTTTAATAAAAATCGCCAATGACTTACGCTGGATGAATTCAGGCCCATTGGCGGGTTTAGGCGAAATAGCATTGCCTGCGTTACAACCTGGCTCTTCCATTATGCCGGGCAAAGTGAACCCGGTGATCCCTGAAGCTGTGGCTATGGTGGCGGCTCAAGTGATAGGCAACGACAGTACTATTACAGTGGCTGGCCAGTCCGGTAATTTTGAGCTGAATGTGATGTTGCCTGTCATAGCCCATAACATCTTACAGAGCCTGGAGCTGCTAAGCTCTGCAAGCTCCGCTTTAGGCGAAAAAGCCATAGCGGGTTTTACGGTGCAGGAAGACAAGATAAACGAGGCGCTGTCACGCAACCCTATTCTGGTGACTGCACTAAATCCATTAATTGGTTATCTAAAAGCCGCAGATATTGCCAAGCAGGCGTACAAAGAAAAGCGGCCTGTGATTGATGTGGCGGTGGAACAAACCAGTTACAGCAGAGCTGAGTTAGAAAAGTTATTAGACCCAGCACTTTTAAGTCAGGGTTAAAACTAAAAATGGGGTCAGGCTGAAAGCCAGACCCCATTTTTATTACTGACGCTGACGCACAGCTTCAAATAAACAAATACCAGTCGCAACCGATACGTTTAAGCTGGAGACAGAACCAAACATTGGGATTTTCATCAGCGAATCACATAGCTCGCGGGTCAGGCGACGTAAACCATCGCCTTCAGCGCCCATAGCTATCGCCAGAGGGCCATTTAGCCTGGTTTGATAAATAGTAGTTTCAGTTTCGCCAGCAGCACCCACCACCCAAATACCAGCGTCTTTTAACTCGCGAATGGTACGGGCTAAGTTAGTCACCGTAATAAAAGGCACCACTTCTGCTGCACCACAAGCCACTTTACGTACCACAGGTGTTACTTTGACAGAGCGGTCTTTTGCCGCCACTACCGCATGAACTCCGGCTGCATCAGCACTACGTAAAATAGCGCCTAAGTTATGTGGGTCGGTAATGCCATCTAAAATCAGAATAAAAGGACTGGATTGTTCAGAGACAATGCGGGCTAAATCCTGCTCATTGCCTGACTGCTGAGCACGGGCTTTGGCCACCACGCCCTGATGCTGCGCGCCATTCACCTTTTCATCCAAAGCTCTGCGGTTGCAGTACTGTACCGATACGCCAAAATCTCGGGCGAATTTCAGCAAAGGCTGTAAACGCTGATCGTCTTTGTCTTTTAGGATAAAAAGTTCAAGAACATCTTCCGGCGCCCGTTCAAATAACGCACTTACCGCATGAATACCAAATACAAAATCTGCGCTCATCGCAACCTCTTTAAAAATGACCGAGCCCGGTAACACCGGGCTCAGTTTAACTAGCGTCTATACCCTTCTTACTTGAAGCCGCAGCTTTGTTGACTGCGGTATCTCGCCCCAATCACATAGGACAACTATGTATGTTGGGGTCTCGAACGCTTGTCGCCGCGCTGCAACTCCAATTAATTTGGGTATAGTGTAGCAAAAACACTGACCTGGCTGTTACTTACGCTTACGCGGCGCTTTACCTGGCCTTGGACCTGCCGGGCTTTTTGCAGCTGGTTTGCTACCCGCCGGCTTTTTCGCAGCAGGCTTTTTACCCGCAGGCTTTCTACCGGGTTTGGCCGGAGCTGTTTGCTCAACACCGGCTTTACGGGCGCCTTTTTTACGCATTGAGGCTTTTTCTTCCGCTGGTGTCATAGCGGCTTTTTTACTGGCGCTTATTTTACGATTCGACGTAGTGCGTTTTTCCATACCCACTATGCCTAAATCAATTTTGCGCGCTTCCAGATTGACCGCCAGCACTTTGACTTCAATCAGATCGCCCATACGGTATTGCACATTGCTATGCTCGCCGCGCAGTACCTGACGCTCCGTATCAAAGTGGTAATAGTCGTTTTGCAGCGAAGTGACGTGCACTAAACCTTCGATGTAAAGATCTGTGATCCGAACAAACAAACCAAAGTTTGTCACAGTCGACACCACACCTTTAAAACTGTCGCCAATGTGATCCTGCATATACTCACACTTCAGCCAGTCTGCTACTTCACGGGTGGCATCGTCAGCACGGCGCTCCGTCATCGAACATTGTTCACCCAAAGGATGAATTTGTTTTTCAGTGTAGCCTTTAGGCCCAGTGACTTTCTGACCCTGAGTTTGCAAAATGGCTTTAATAGCACGGTGCAATACCAGATCCGGATAACGCCGGATAGGCGAAGTAAAGTGGGCATAAGCTTCTAAAGCCAGACCAAAGTGCCCCAGATTATCGCCCTGATACACGGCCTGCTTCATTGAGCGCAGCATAGTGGTTTCAATCAGCTCTTTGTCCGGTCTGTCTTGCAGTTTTTGCAAGGTCTGCATCAGATCCAGAGGCGTAGGTTCCACAGGCAAATTAGCTTCAATACCTAACTCAGCGAGGAACCGGCGGAAGTTGGCAAAACGGTCGCCATCCGGGCGCTCATGCACACGGAACAGAGCAAAAGCTTCATGTTTTTCAATCAGCTTAGCCGCCGAAACGTTAGCTAAAATCATACATTCTTCAATGATCTTGTGCGCTTCGTTACGGTGAATTGGCACTATCTGTTCAATTTTACGATGGCTGTTAAAGATAAAACGGGTTTCGACCGTTTCAAATTCAATAGCGCCCCGCTCGGCCCTTACCTTCGCCATTTGCTTATACAGCGAATACAGGTTGTCGATATTAGTTAAGTTGGCTTCATACTGCTGACGCAACTTAGGGTCGCCTTCTAAGATAGCGTGAACCTTGTTGTAGGTCAGACGAGCACTGGAGTGCATCACAGCTTCATAGAACTGGTAACCATCCAGTTTACCTTGTTTGCTGATATGCATTTCAGCGACAAAGCAAAGCCTGTCTGTATGCGGATTCAGTGAACATAAACCGTTGGATAACACTTCAGGCAGCATAGGCACCACGTGATCCGGGAAATACACTGAGTTACCACGGTCCAGCGCTTCTTTGTCCAGCGGCGTATCAGGCATGACATAAGCACTTACGTCCGCTATAGCGACCCATAAATGCCAGCCGCCATCGGCTTTGCGTTCACAGTACACAGCGTCATCGAAGTCACGGGCATCTTCACCATCTATGGTAATTAAACCCAATTGCGTCAGATCAACACGGCCTGCTTTGGCTTCTTCAGGGACTTCAGTGCCATAACCTGCCACTTGCTGTTCAACAGCTTTGGAAAACTCGTGGGGGATCTGATGGTTACGAATAGCGATTTCGATTTCCATGCCCGGCGCCATATGTTCACCCAGCACTTCTATCACTTTACCTACAGCATTGACTCTTTTGCTTGGACGCTGAGTCACTTCAACCAACACCACCTGACCATGACGGGCTGCACCCTCTTCACCTGGAGGTATCACAATGTCCTGGCTCAGACGCGGATCGTCCGGAACCACCACACCTAAAGCAAAATCTTTAAAGTAACGGCCTACTATAGGTTCATTACGAGGTTCTAAAATGCGGACTATACGGGCTTCGATTTTGTCACGGCTGGCAAAATCACTTTTTGATGCCAGCACCACGTCGCCATGCAGCAGACGTTTCATCTCAAAGTTAGGAATAAACCAGTCAGGGCCACCTTGTTCCAGCTTGAGGAAGCCAAAACCATCACGGTGTCCTAGTACAGTTCCTTTAACTAAATCCAGGTCGTCGACCAGACCATAACGTTTGCTTTTGTTAAACAGCAACTGGCCGTCACGTTCCATGGCGCGCAGACGTTTTTTCAGCGCAAACATCGCTTCATCGTCTGTCAGCTTTAATTCAGCGGCCAACTCTTCAAAGTAGGCAGGTTGTTGCCGCTGCTTTAAGTGTTCGAGGATAAATTCCCGGCTTGGGATGGGGTTTTCATATTTTTCTTGCTCACGCGCAAGATGCGGATCTTTGACCGTCATGTTTTCTCTTTTTCACTAATTCAGCCTGCAGTGTAGCAGTCGCAGGTGAATTTTTCACTACAATGGCCTTTTGGCCCTCGTTAGCGCAGCACCCGGCATTTTATTCGCCAGCTGAGCTAACAGCTGTTGCACCTCTTGGTGCGTTTTGGTGTCGGCGATCACCGAGTGATGCAGCCAACGGTAACAATCTTCCATATCCAAAGGACTGGCGTCGCCTTTGATCAGCATTTGGGCAAAACGCATTTGCGCTTTTAAATTGCCCAAACCTGCGGCTTCACGCAGATATAACACAGCTTTGCTGTTGTCCTGCTGAACAAAACGACCAATGTGATAATAACGCCCTACTTGCTCCAGCGCTTCAGGTAAACCCTGAGACGCAGCTTGTTGCATTAAATCCCAGCCGCGTTCAACGTCCTTTTTAACACAAACACCAAAGGCCAGCATATCGCCATATAAAAACTGATAAGCAGGCACTTTCATCACATCGGCTCTGGCCTGAATATCACTGACCAACTGGCATTCGTCTTTTTGTACCCGCTGTAAATGGGTGTTTTGTTTAATTAAATCCAGTAGTTCGTCCTGAGTGTAAAGCTGAACTACAGCCACTTCTTGCGCTTTGACAGGCAGGCTAAGCAACACAAGCACTGAACTTAAGACTAAAAAACAAAACTTCATAGTTACCCCGGGTTATAGCCATTCATCTATAGATACTCAAATAAATCTATACAAAAATCAGGCCACAGCAAAAGACGGTGTTCTGACACCAGCATATCCTGTTTAGTTCGCATAGCAAAATAGTCGACGCGGCACAATGGCCATCATGGATGCGATCCTCTAAGTAATTGCTGTTGCAGCCAGGCGACAATCGTTTGAGTTCCCAGGAGCATAGTAGTCCTATGTGACTGGGGCGAGGACGTGCAGTCAACAACGCTGCGGCAGCAAGTACGACGAGGATCAAAAAACGCTGCACAAGGCAGCGTTTTTTCTATTTACCGAAGTTTAAACGGCAAAAGGATGACGCAGTGTGATGGTCTGAATACGATCCGGGCCTGTTGAAATAATATCAATAGGAACACCTGTTACTTCTTCCAGACGAGTGATGTAGTTGCGAGCCTCAACCGGCAAGTCTTCCAACTTCTGTACACCAAAAGTGCTTTGGGTCCAACCTGGCATTTCTTCGAATACCGGGGTGACAACTTCATAACCTTCAGCAGCCATTGGAGGCACATCAGTGATGGAACCATCTGCAGCTTTATAGCCAATACAAATTTTGACAACACTTAAGCCATCTAAAACGTCGAGTTTAGTTAAGCAGAATCCAGAGATACTGTTTAACTGCACTGCACGTTTCACTGCAACAGCATCAAACCAACCACAACGGCGCTTACGGCCAGTGGTTGCGCCAAATTCATGACCTTTCACACCTAAGTGTTCACCGACTTCACAGCTCAGTTCTGTTGGGAACGGGCCTGAACCTACGCGGGTGGTATAAGCTTTCACAATACCTAACACATAGTCTAAGTAACGTGGGCCAAAACCAGCACCAGTAGCAACGCCACCAGCAGTAGTGTTAGACGAAGTCACATAAGGGTAAGTGCCGTGGTCAATGTCTAATAAAGTACCCTGGGCACCTTCAAACATAATTTCTTTACCGGCTTTACGGGCTTTATCCAGTAAATCGGTCACGTCCACTACCATAGGCTTTAACACTTCAGCTATAGCTAAAGCGCTATCTAAGGTAGTTTGGAAATCTATCGCATCCACTTTGTAGTACTGAGTTAAAGTGAAGTTGTGTAAGTCCATCAGAACTTTCAGCTTTTCAGCAAACAGTTCAGGATTAAACAAATCACCTACACGCAAACCACGACGCGCGACTTTGTCTTCATAGGCCGGACCAATGCCACGACCTGTAGTACCAATCGGCTTATCGCCACGGGCTACTTCGCGCGCTTTATCCAAAGCCACATGGAAAGGCAGGATTAACGGACAAGCTTCACTCAACAACAGACGCTCTTTCACCGGAACACCTTTTTGTTCCAGCATCGCCATCTCTTTTAATAAAGCTTCAGGGGATAACACCACACCGTTACCTATCACACATTTTACGTTTGCACGCAGAATGCCTGATGGAATTAAGTGTAATACCGTTTTTTCACCGTCTATGACTAACGTATGACCGGCATTATGACCGCCTTGATAGCGCACCACATAGCTTGCCTTGTCAGTTAACAAGTCAACGATTTTTCCTTTTCCTTCGTCACCCCATTGGGTTCCGAGTACGACAACGTTTTTGGCCATGGTTCCTACATCATGGAGAAAAATTAGGCGGGGATTCTACCAAATTAACAACCAAAGTTCAGCGCGATTAAGAAAAAAAAACCAGATATTTTCTTTCTGGTTCTTTTTCAATAACTAACAGAGCTGTAAACAGCTAGGAGACAAAGAAAAACAGCAGCAAAACTCCAGCTGTAACTAGTATTCCACCCAGTTTTTGCATTTGTGCTGTGGGCTGCTCTGCGATTTTTTGCAGATAGGCGCGCCATTTATTTGGAAACAGCATAGGACCCAAACCTTCAATGATTAGTACCAGCCCTAAAGCAGTCCACCAGTAATCTGCCATTTAACGGATATCCTTCAGGCAACTTAAATTGTAATCAGCCACATTGTGATACAAAGCAAAACCAAAGCGCAGCCGGTCACCACGATAATCTGTCACTATACCGCGCAGCTTCAACGCAGCAGCAATGCGAGCTACATCATCAGCGGCAAAACGGAAAGTCAAAAACTGGCCTTGTTGCTGGTTTTGTTTATCCAGCAGATGAGCACGATTTAGCAGTGGATGCTGTATTTCATCTAATAAGGCAAGGAAGGCGTGTTGCAGGCTTTGGATATAAGCCTGCACTTTTTCTACCGTCAGTCCTTGCTGCTGGTATAACTCGAAGACGGCTAATACGCGGTATAAAGCCGAACAATCCATAGTGGCACCGGCAAAACGATAGCCGTTGTTGGCATAATGCACTTGTCCTTGTTTGGCCTGGGCCAGCTCACCAAATTCTGCAAACCAGCCAGTGTAAACAGGTCTGTGTTCACTGCCCTGTGGTACAGCCAGGAAACAACAACCTTCCCCACCCTGTGCGTATTTATAGCTGCCAGCCAGATAAAATATCCGTTCTGCTATCAGAGATAAATCCGTCGGCACTGCCATAAAACCATGATAACCATCGACTACTATCATCGCATCAGTGACTTTATCCAGCGCCTGCACCAACGCAGTTAAATCTTTAATACCTACGCCAGAGTTAAAAAACACCTGACTAAAGAACACCAGATCAGTGGGCTGAGCTGCAACTGCGGCTTCGAAACGCTGTGGGAAACTAGCAAAAGGTTCGGTCGGCACGCGAATAACTTCAACTGTGCTTAACTCAGAAAGACGGTTAATTTGACGATGAAAACTATGAAACTCGCTGTCAGTCGTCACCACAGTCAAAGGTTTTGCCCAGTCAAAGCAACTTAATAACCGCATCACAAATTCGTGGGTATTAGGTGCAAACACAATTTGAACTGCGTCAGGCAGCTGTAAAATACGGGCAATATGCTGTTGTACCGCAGGCACCTTTTCACCAAACACCAGATCCCATTTTTCGTCCACTAATCTCGCGGAATCGTCCCAGTAGGCCAAAGTAGCGTCGCGGGTTACATCAGGCCAGTAGTGGTGAGAGTGACAGGCAAAATGTTGTTTGCCTGGATTGGCTTTTAAAAAGTGCTGATAAAACTGCTGATACATAGGAAGACCCTTACGAAAGATACAGGCAGGTTAACCGAAAGTAGTTTAAATAGAAAAGGCCCTGCCGGGCCTTTTCTAACGATAGAAAACAAGCTGTTGTCAGCTTAGTTTTGCACTTTGTCCGACTTCATATAGCGGAAGAAGTCATTGTCAGGCTGGATCACCATGACGTCGTTTTTGTTTTGGAAGCTATTTTTATAGGCTTCTAAACTACGAACGAAACTGTAAAACTCGCCGTTTTTGCTATAGACATCTGCGTACACTTTAGCAGCCGCCGCATCACCTTCACCACGCACAGTACGTGAGTTACGCTCAGCATCAGCCACCATAATAGTGACACGGGCATCGACGTCAGCTTTAATGATTTCAGACTGCTCCATACCACGGCTACGGTGCTCTTTAGCTACAGCAGTACGTTCAGCACGCATACGCTGGAAAATAGAGTTGCTGATTTCATCAGGTAAATTGATTTTCTTCACACGAACGTCAAGGATATCAATACCCAACTCTTTTGAACCAGCTGCAGCTTGCTCCATGGCACGTTGCATCAGTTGAGTACGCTCACCAGAAACAATCTCCTGAATGGTACGGCTACCAAACTCAGTACGTAAACCGTTGTTGATATACTGTTTTAACAGCACTTCAGCCTGAGATAAGTTACCGCCTGTGGATAAAAAGTACTTACCAAAGTCAGCGATACGCCATTTCACATAGCTGTCGACCAATAAGTCTTTTTTCTCCGCAGTCACAAAACGGTCAGACGACGGGTCAGCCAGAGTTTGAATACGGGCATCGAGCTTACGAACATTTTCAATCAGCGGCACCTTAAAGTGCAGACCTGGTTCAAACACCCGCACAGCCTCTGCGTCATCACGCTGAATTTTACCAAATCGGATCACGATGCCACGTTCACCTTCTGGCACAACGAAAACTGAAGAGACTGCAACAATGCCCAGGATGGCGATTAAGGCTAATACTAAATTTTTCATCACTTAACCTCTGCCAGTTCTGGTGCTGTCAGCACGGTTTGATTCAGGACGCAGATCCGGAGTTCTGCCATCATTGCTGTTGGTTCTGTTACTTGGCACCAATGGATTCATCGCAGGGGCTTTAGTATCACCACTGTTATTGATCATTTTGTCCAAAGGTAAATACATAATGTTATTACCGTTTTTCACGTCAACCAGTACTTTAGAGCTGTTGCCGTAGACCTGCTCCAGAGTCTCTAAGTACATACGATCGCGAGTCACTTGTGGCGCAGCTAAATATTCAGGTAATAGTTTCTCAAAACGAGCCACTTCACCCTGAGCTTTTAACAGAGTCTGTTGTTTGTAAGCTTCGGCTTCCTGCATCATCCGGTTCACCTGACCACGGGCACGTGGTTCGATTTCACGGGCATAAGCTTCAGCTTCGCGGATGTAACGTTGTTCATCTTCCTGAGCCGCTATAGCGTCATCAAAAGCTTCTTTTACTTCTTCTGGTGGACGGGCATCACGGAAGTTGACATCAACCAGTTCTAAACCCATAGCGTAAGGAGAGATAATTTGCTCCAGCTCAGTTCTGGTGTTCTGACGGATCACTTCACGGCCTTTGGTCAGTACGTCATCCATAATGGAATGACCTACCACATAACGTAAGGCTGCGTCGGTCGCTTCGCGTAAGCTGCTGTCAGCATCAACCACAGAGAACTTGTAAGCGCGGGCATCAAACACACGGTACTGAATTTCAAAGGTCACACGGACCAGGTTTTGATCCTGAGTCAGCATAAAACCATCAGTACGTAATGAGCGCACGCTGGTGACATCAACCGGAGTGACAGTGTCAATAAAAGTTGGTTTCCAGTGAATACCCGGCATGACTTCTGAGTGGTATTGACCAAACCGTAAGATTAAACCCCGTTCAGACTCTTTAATGGTGTAAAAACCACTAAAAGCCCAAACCAGTAAAGCAACCACCAGGATCAAAACAAGAGCAGCTGAACCACCACTGTTATTGCCGTTGCTGCTGGTGTTTTTATTGCCACCAAAGATACCACCGAACTTTTTGCTTAAGTTACGGAAGACTTCATCTAAATCGGGCGGGCCTTGATCACGACCACCTTGTTTCCAAGGGTCGTTGTCTTTGCCATTATTGCCCGGCTCGTTCCAAGCCATGCTTCACTCCATCTCTAGTTGTGATATTAAAACTAATGTATCAAAAAAAGCGCAATGCTGACGATAAAAAACTAAAGGCTGACTATATAGTTTTGTAACAGTCCATCACTTTGTTTCAGTAACCGCGCCCATTCAGCTTTTGATAAGGCGATTCTCAGCTGAGTTTCACCCAGCTCAGTAAAAGATTCAGTCTGCACTGCAGAGAGTTCATGCAATCGCGCACGCCACATAGCAGCATCAGCAGGTAGCTTTAAATCCAGCTGTGTAAAGTCATCCGCTAAACGTTCGCGGATCACCTGCAGCAATAAATCTATGCCTTCACCTTGCTTCGCTGAGAGGTATACAGCAATTGGCTCTGCCTGCTCATTGTATTCTATACGTGCTTCTTGCTCAGTCTGGTCAATTTTATTAAACACCAGTAGCTGAGGTACCTGATCGGCATCAATTTCATGCAACACCAGTTGCACTTGTTTGATGTTGTCCGCCATCCGCTGATCAGCCACATCAATCACATGCAACTGCAAATCCGCATCACGGCTTTCCTGCAAAGTGGATTTAAAGGCTGCAACTAAGTCATGAGGTAAATGCCGGATAAAACCAACGGTATCCGCAAAGATAATAGAACCAAACTCAGGCAGCTTCACTTGCCGTAGCGTTGGATCTAAGGTGGCAAACAGCTGATCGGCTGCGTACACATCCGCACTGGTCAGGCGATTAAATAAGGTAGATTTACCGGCGTTGGTGTAACCCACTAAGGACACCACAGGAATTTCAGCACGTTGGCGGGCTTTACGGCCCTGCTCACGCTGCTTACTGACTTTATCCAGCTTCAGTAACAAAGCCGTAATTTTATCCCGCAATAAACGTCTGTCGGTTTCGAGACGGGTTTCACCTGGGCCTCTCATACCAATGCCGCCTTTTTGCCGCTCCGCATTGTCCCACCCACGCACTAAACGTGACGACAAGTGCTTCAACTGCGCCAATTCAACCTGCAGCTTACCTTCGTAGCTGCGGGCCCGCTGGGCAAAAATATCCAGGATCAAAGTGGTACGATCAATAACCCGGCACTGACAAAGCAGTTCCAGGTTACGGGTTTGAGCCGGGGTTAAAGCATGATTAAAAATAATCAGATCGACTTGTAGCTCGGCGACAGCTTGCGCTAGTTCTGCCGCTTTGCCACTGCCAAGAAAAAACTTAGCATCGATAGTACTACGGTTGGCAGTCATCACAGCACGTGATTGAACTCCAGCCGACGACACAAGCATCTCCAGTTCCTGCAAATCTTCACTGGCACTGTCTTGTGAAAGATAGATATGCACAAGGATTGCTTGCTCGGCCACCATTTCGCTGTCAAACAAGCTTAAGAATTCCTGATTATTCCATCTCGTCCATTTCGCCTGTACCAGTACCATGGCTAGCCATAGTATTGACAGCACGAGCCGGAACTACAGTAGAAATGGCATGTTTATACACCATTTGGCTGACTGTGTTTTTCAGAAGGATCACAAATTGATCAAAAGACTCGATTTGTCCCTGCAGTTTAATACCGTTCACCAGGTAAATAGAGACTGGGATACGCTCGCGTCTTAAAGTATTTAAAAACGGGTCTTGTAACGATTGGCCCTTTGCCATTTTCGCTTTCCTTATTTCTAATTATGTTTCTCTATATATGGATTATTATATTATTTTCAAGTCGTTAAATAACAACTTTTTTTCAATTATCTTTTACTAGCTTAGCGAAGTTAAAATGGCTTGCAAGTTTTCTGCCTGATTGTCTTCAGTTTTTAACCAATTTAATTCAGGCCAACTGCGTAACCAGGTCAGTTGCCGTTTCGCCAATTGACGAGTGGCGGCAATTCCCTGGTCGATCATTTCCTGCTCAGACAGCTGCCCTTGCAGATGTAGCCACATTTGACGGTAGCCGACACAACGCATCGAAGGTAAATCCAAATGCAGATCAGCTCGTTGCATCAAAGTTTTCACTTCGTCCGCGAAGCCAGCATCTAACATTTGCCCGAATCTGACAGCTATACGACGATGAAGTTCAGCCCGATCTGTTGGATTAATGGCAAATTGTTGCACCGGATAGGGAAAAGGCTCGCCTTTTTGCTCTGTCAGTTCAGTTAAGCTTTTGCCTGTAAGGCGGTACACTTCCACCGCCCTGTTCACTCTTTGTGGATCATTCGGATGAATACGGGCTGCGGATACCGGATCAAAGCTGGCTAGTTGCTGATGCAGATAACCCCAGCCGTATTGTGCAGCTTCGGCTTCTATCTGCTGACGTATTTCCGGATCAGCTTCAGGCAAAGGTGATATGCCCTGCAACAAGGTGCGGAAATACAACATAGTGCCGCCAACCAGAATAGCGCTTTTGCCCCTGCTGTGGATATCAGCAATAAGTCGTAACGCATCAGTACGAAAATCCGCGGCTGAATATGCTGAAGCAGGGTCAAGGATATCAATTAAATGATGAGGTGCGTCCAGCAGTTCAGCAGCTGTTGGCTTGGCTGTGCCTATATCCATACCGCGATAAATTAAAGCACTATCGACGCTAATCAACTCAGACGGGATATTTTTATACAAATCAATAGCCAGCGCCGTTTTGCCGCTGGCAGTAGGCCCCATTAAGAAAATAACTTTAGGTTCCATCTGAGTCCTGCAATAACTGAATAGAAGCTGTTAAATCCAGCTGAACGGCGTGCCAATGCTCTCCCTGCTGACTTGCCATCGGGAAATGCGCCACAAGAGAGCCTGCCTGTAACACTCCTGATGCCAATAACTGCTGTAATAGTAAGCTTAGCAGTTGAACGTCTTGTTGGTGCTGCCACAGTTGCCACCACTGAGGTAACCACTGCGCTACAGCACTTTGCCGCAGCCATGCCGGAACAGCCCTGACGATCAGAGTTTGGTTACTGACTAAGAAGTCAAAGCCCAAATAACTTAGTAAATCTGCTTTTTTTAATAAAAATGCTTGTTCTGTTTGCTGTAGCGTTAAGCGTACTGGCATCAGCAGAGGCAAAGGCTCGGCACCAAGCTTCAGCCACAATCTGGCCGCAGTAACAGCCAGGTCCACGACCCAGACCTGCGCTCTATCAGAGCACAGCAGATAACGATTCTGGCTGATCAAGGCATCCTGTTGCCCGAAAGAAGTCTGTTGAGTCGCAACCTGTTTTTTTTCCGCAAATACAGGCCAGTTTTGGGCTGCTGGTTGCGCCACCACAGGTCGATACGGCTGACCAGCATAAGCCGAGGGCCGTGCTGCATAAGCGGCCACTGAGGTTGAAGTCTGATTATGGCCTGAGACAGCCTTGGCTGGCTGGGCTTGAGGCACAGAAAAAGCTGCATGTTCCGGCCGGACCACTATGTCAATCTTGTGCTGAGGCTCTAACTGCGATAGTGCATTGGTCAAAGCAGACGCAACAAAGTCGTGCACTAAACGGGCCTGATGAAAACGCACTTCATGTTTGGCCGGATGCACATTGACATCAACCTGACGTGGATTAATGTCCAAATAGAGCACAAAAGCTGGTTGCTGTTCAGCGGTAAGCAGAGCCCCATAGGCCTGACGTATCGCATGATTGAGCAACTTGTCTTTCATCATACGACCGTTGACATAACTATACTGGCACTGCAGTTGTTCCTTACAGGCCGAGGGATGCAACAGCCAGCCCCAAAGCTTTAAGTCATCATAGGCAACTTCGACAAAAGCGGCCTGCTCGAGAAAATTTTTGCCACACAAAGCGGCTACACGTTTTTGCTGCGCTTCGCGACTATCGGCCTTTTTCAGTTGCCGTACTGTCTGACCGTTGTGCATCAAAGTCCAACTGACATCAAAACGGCTTAATGCCAGGCGTTTTACCAGCTCATCTATGTGAGCAAACTCGGTTTTATCACTGCGCAGAAACTTACGGCGCGCAGGCGTATTAAAAAACAGATCCAACACTTCAATGCTGCTGCCATCCGGATGAGCTGCAGGTTTAATTTGCACCTGCATATCGCGACCTTCGGCATAGGCCTGCCAGGCTTTATCCTGAGTGGCAGGTTTTGAAGTTAAGGTCAGACGGGACACCGAACTGATAGAAGCTAAGGCTTCGCCTCTGAAGCCCAGGCTGACAATTTGCTCCAAATCATCCAGAGAACTGATTTTACTGGTGGCATGCCGGCTTAATGCCAGGCCTAACTCGTTCTCTGCTATACCAGAGCCATTGTCACGAATGAGAATTTTTTTACTACCACCACGCTCAATTTCAATCAGAATTTGATCAGCACCAGCGTCCAGACTGTTTTCTACCAGCTCTTTCACCACAGAGGCAGGGCGTTCTACCACTTCGCCTGCAGCGATCTGGTTAGCCAGTTGCGGAGGTAATATTTGAATAGGCATCAGGGGATCCGCAAGACCTGGCCAATCAGAATATTGTCACTCTTCAGATTATTATGCCGACGAAGTTCTGCCATGCTGACTCCATACTGTTGGGCCACTCTGGATAAAGATTCACCACGTTTTACTTTATGAGTGCGGCTGCTATTTGTAGTTGCTGCAGTTCTGTTTTGTTGGCTTGGCATCACAGTGGGCACAGTGCGGCCACTATTTTTATGAGCGGCAAAAAGTGAATCTGCGGGCGGGGATTTTTCAAAGTAACCTTTAATAGCTCTGAACATAGCCAAAGCCAGCTTGTGCTGATGATTCGGGTCTTTCAGCAGGCGCTCTTCGTTGTAATTAGAGATAAAACCTGTTTCAAACAGAATAGACGGAATATCAGGCGCTTTTAACACGGCAAGACTTGCAGCTTGAGGTTCTTTTTTGTGCAAATGCGCTATAGGCGCTACTTCACGCAATATTTCTTTGGCGACTTCAAAACCTGTCACCATCGAATGATTCATCGATAAATCCAATACAGTTTGCGCCAGATAACGCTCATTAGCAGAGTCTTTGATGACCTCAGCTACACCACCTAATAACTCTGAATGCTGTTCGGTTTGCTCCAGCATCCGCCCCACTTCAGTGGTCGCACGACGCATTGATAACACCCAGACTGAAGCGCCATGAGCTTTGCGGTTTTGAACTGCGTCGGCATGCACTGAGATCAATAAATCGGCCTGCTTCTGACGCGCAACATCAGGTCTTTTATTCGGATGAATGTAATAATCCCCGGTGCGGGTTAACACAGCTTTTAGGCCAGGTTGTTTGTTGATCATATCGGCTAACTGACGCGATATAGATAGAGTGATATTTTTCTCATAGGTCCCTTTTGGACCTACAGCTCCAGGATCCTGACCACCATGACCGGCATCAATAGCAATAATAATATCGCGCCCAGTTGCTCTTGGGCTTACAGCGCTTTGCGATGCGGTGGGGACAGCCGAGGTTGCAGCCATTTCAGGTTGTGATGGAGTGACAGCAGTCACAGGCGCCCCCTGATTGGCGGAAACGCTGCCTTGCGCTTTTAAATCCACCACCAGTCTGTGGCCGTATGGGGGGGAAGGCGGTAAAGAAAAAATACTGTCATTGACCGGAAATGCCAATTCGATCACTACAGCTATGGCCGCACTTGGAGTTCGGCTGGCATAGACTCTTTTAACCAGCGGCGAATCACCACTGACAGAACCAATATTTAAACTGGTAACGCCTGAGAGTTCAATTTCAAGCCGACTTGGATTACTTAGACGTTTGACCTTATGCGAAGGCGCATTGGCAAGATCAAGCACCAGTCTGGTGTTATCAGGCGCATGCCAAATTCGTACACCTTTGACGTTATTCACAGCCCAGCTTTGACCACAAAGCAGCAACAGCAGCAGGCCAAAAACTCTAAGCGTCAGACTCATTGAGCCTGCTCCCAATCTAGTTTGATAGCGTCCATCCACAGCTTAGCTTCAGTATGGTTAGCTGTGACAGCCAACTGACGTTGATTGTGATAAATCTGCAATTGTAGCTGTAGATCAGCATCAGCCAATAAACCGTAACCACGTTCAGGCCATTCAATCAGACACAAGTTGCCATTGGTGAAATAGTCACGGATGCCCATAAACTCCAGCTCTTCCGGATCGCGCAGACGGTATAAATCAAAGTGAAACACCTGCTGCTCGCCGATACTATATGGCTCAACCAAAGTGTAAGTAGGGCTTTTCACATTGCCCTGATGTCCCATAGCCTGTAGCAAGCCGCGACTAAAGGTGGTTTTACCCGCCCCTAAGTCCCCCTGCAAATAGACCACGGCACCATTGCGTAAATGGGGTGCAAATAAGGCGGCCAATGCCAAAGTAGCGGCTTCATCCGCTAAATGAAAAATATAGCTTTGAGCTGTCATCTGTACCTAAGCTGAGTGATCTCAGTCATATCAATTTTTTAAGCGCACGTGCCGTATTAGTACAGCAGATGATTTGGCGGCTATGCTAACAAAAACAGCGCAGTGCAGCCAGTTTCTTCTATCCCCTTCGTACTTGAAGCTGCAGCTTTGTTGGCTACATGCTCTCGCCCCAGTCACATAGGACACTATGCTCCTGGGGTCTCAATCACTTGCCGCCTCGCTGCAACTCCAATTACTTTGGGGAAGTATAAAAGGTCAAAGCAAAAACCTGATCGGCTTTTATGCTAAAGTGCACAGCGAAAATCAGCGGATCTCAGAATGACCATTACCATCAATTGGCAACAACTAGCAGAGCAAATTAAAGTGTGGGGCCAACAGCTTGGCTTCCAGCAGATAGGTATTACCGATACAGATTTAACATCGGAAGAGCCTAAATTGCAGCAATGGCTGGATGCTGGTTTTCATGGCGAGATGGACTATATGGCCGCTCATGGCATGAAAAGAGCGCGCCCAGCCGAATTACACCCCGGTACTATCCGGGTGATCAGCGCGCGGATGGATTACTTGCCGGAGCATGCTCAGTTTGCAGCCAATCTGGCCGATCCGTCGATGGCTTACATCAGCCGTTATGCGTTGGGGCGGGATTACCATAAGCTCATTCGCAACCGCTTAAAACAGCTGGGCGAACGGATAGAAAAAGAGCTAGGTGCTTTGGGATTCCGGCCTTTTGTTGATTCAGCCCCTATTCTGGAACGACCACTTGCAGTGAAGGCGGGCTTAGGCTGGCAAGGAAAACATAGTCTGGTATTAAATCAGGATGCGGGATCCTGGTTTTTCCTCGGTGAATTGCTGGTTGATATTCCCCTGCCTGTGGATGCAATTCATACCGGCGATTGTGGCGCCTGTGTCGCTTGCCTTACGATCTGCCCAACTCAGGCTATAGTTGCACCTTACACAGTGGACGCCAGACGCTGTATTTCGTATCTGACCATCGAATTACAAGGCGCTATTCCGGAAGAATTCCGACCTTTGCTTGGCAACCGTATTTATGGTTGTGATGATTGTCAGTTGGTGTGCCCTGTTAACAGAGCAGCGGACACCACAGCAGAACAAGACTTTCAGCGCCGACCACAGTGGCTGAATAAATCCTTGCTGGATTTATGGCGCTGGACTGAAACTGAATTTTTAAAGTACACCGAAGGTTCTGCTATTCGCCGGATCGGCTATCAACGCTGGCAGCGCAATATTGCCGTAGCTTTGGGTAATGCGCCTTTTGATTTGGCTATTATTGAAGCCTTGCAGCAGCAACTGCCGTTAAGTGAGCCGTTAGTGCAGGAACATATTCGGTGGGCTTTATTACAACAGCAGAAAAAAAGCTTGTTGCAGCAGAATTTATTAAGTCGCCAGACCGACCGTTTAGTCCGGGTTATTCAGAAGGGTTTACCACGGGATGCCTGAGATCAAACTGCGGTTGAGCCGCAAGCCGTTGCTGAGCTTGCTGTAAGATTTCCAGCTTTTGAGTACGGTCCGCACTATGCCAGTCTTTAATTTCCTGCAAAGTACGGCCACAACCTAAACAGACATCAGAGTGATTTAAACAACAAATACGATTACAAGGTGATGCAGGCATAGAGCTCTCCGTTATTAGATTCATCATAGCCTCTCAGCAACCCATCCAAGCTTTATTTTCTTTGCTTCGGCACCCAGGCCCAGACAAATTCTGCGATGACAGGCTCCACATTCAGCTCGTCGGTGATCGTTACCAAAATCGTGATATCGCCTTTTTCGGTGTCGCGAATAAACTGAATTTGCTCATCTGTCAGTGAAGTGGTAGCCACCAACTTGCCCGTTGCTCTTTTGACATAATTCAGCTGCATCGACTTTAACAGCGGAATACGATCGTCTGCCACATGCAAACCCACCAGAAAACCACTGGCGGACTCGCCCAGTAAGGCCATAGCAGCTGCATGCACAGAACCTATATGGTTTTGCACTTTGGTTTTATTTGCCAGACTTAACTGCGCCTGCTGAAAATTTAATAAATCGACTTTGACCGAAGCTGTACCGGCAAACTTCACCGCTTTGCCAAACAACAAGGTCAATAAAGGCGAGCGAAGCCAGGGCGAGTAGTTATTGATTTTGGAGACATAACGGCCAAGTTTATTGATGGCTTTCATACTGGTCTTACCTGTCAGTTTTGGTTTGGCAAAGATAGCAGTAATAAAATCAGCCAGCAAGTTGGGTTCAAGGCAAAAGAGTAAGTTTTGGATTTAAAAATAAAATAGAAAATGGAGTAAAATTTGGAGCGGGCAACAAGGCTCGAACTCGTGACCTCGACCTTGGCAAGGTCGCGCTCTACCAACACAAATATACCCGGATCGTTAGATACAACTCTAGACCGTGGCCTTGATAGTTTTCTGTCTGAAAAATATAGAAATGCTGATATTGAAATTTGGAGCGGGCAACGAGGCTCGAACTCGTGACCTCGACCTTGGCAAGGTCGCGCTCTACCAACTGAGCTATGCCCGCATGCATGGGATCTTACTGATTTTTTTCAAATTGGTATTGGTGGTCCAATTTGAATTTGGAGCGGGCAACGAGGCTCGAACTCGTGACCTCGACCTTGGCAAGGTCGCGCTCTACCAACTGAGCTATGCCCGCATCCTGTTGTTAGTAACCATAACTCTTTATCTTGGTTATAAAGAAGATTACTAAAAACACCGCTTCAAATGAATTTTCGTTCGAAGCGGCGCGCATTTTACAAAATTCTCCGACCTTTGCAAGAGATTTTATTCAGGAATTTTGAAAAAATGTTTTTTATAAACTGCTAATTCAGCAATAGATTCCCGAATATCAT
>Ga0247725_1000778_pt1 | contig 20084 bp, 16 predicted proteins | sample OKSTACKMCFT3sol_FD_183021 | JGI IMG/M metagenome (GOLD analysis project Ga0247725, IMG submission 183021) | Subsurface sediment microbial communities from gas well in Oklahoma, United States - OK STACK MC-FT3-sol | ecosystem: Environmental > Terrestrial > Deep subsurface > Rock core/Sediment...
GCAGCCACTAGTGCCATCATGAGGTCGCAAGAGGCCACTTGCTCCGCGACCAGAGGCTCCGATCCGCTTTGGCGCAGAAAGCGTTCGACTTGCCGCGCGTGCCCCTCGCAAACCTGTGGATCGCAGAGCACCAGGGGGTAGCGCAGCAGCTCTTCCACCGGGATTCGCTTGTACGACAGAATGGGATGTCGAGCAGGCACCGCCACCATCAGTGACTCGCTCCAGACCGGAGTGGCGACGATGCCATCGCCGACCTCGTCCGACTGAGCAAAACCTGCGTCGTACAGATCTTCGAGCAACCCCTTGATCTGTTGGGCCAACGGCACTTCAGATAGGCGGATCTCGACTTCCGGCTCCTCCTCCCGACAGAGCGCCAGGAAAGAGGAAAAGCGTGATGGGGATATCCCGTCAGAAAGCGCCATTCGCAACTGGCCTCGAAAACCATTGGCAGCGGCCTTTACGCTGTCGCGCGCCTGTTGCAGCGAAGTGAACACACGCGGCACATGCTCCAGAAACAGTCGTCCGGCATGCGTTAGCCTGGTACTCCGGGTAGTCCGTAAGAAGAGCTGTGTGCCCAACTCTTCCTCGAGTTCCTTGATGGCACGCGACAGAGGTGATTGTTCAATATGCAGCCGCTCGGCAGCACGTGCGAAGTGCAACTCCTCCGCAACGGCAAGGAAACAGCGCAGATGCCGAAGCTCCATAGGGCAGTCCTCTCTATCGACGCGTAATTAGCTTTTTCTCCATACAATCCGATGTAATAGAACGCGCTGAATCGCAGGCCTAAACTCTCACAAAGAAAGACTATACCCATACCAAAAAAAAAACGATATAAAACTAAGACCAAGAGGCACTTTTAAGTGCGCCATAGAATCTTGCGTTACAACACATCATAAATCTGGCAACCGCCTCAAATAAGTCAACATGCCTTATCCGGCCCGCTCGGTGCCTATCAGGGTCAGGCTAGCGCCAAACTTAGCGACCTCAACTACAGGAACCTTTGCCATGGTAATACTGGCAAAGGAAAAACCGGAAACCACCGAAAACAAACCAAATGAAGCCTTCCAAAAAACATCAGCCTCCATTTATTTTTGTTAATGAAAAACTGCATATTCCGCAAAAACGACAGTGTTAAAAAACACATCTATAGCAAACCAAAAACAATAAAATATACGTAATTTTAACTCCATAATGGATAGATCAGGAGAGAGCCCCAATGGCTTTGAGCCCCCTCCTTTTATATCCATGGCAATTTTCGATATGGGATTCTATTAATCGGCTGCCATTAACGCTTTAACGCCACTTCTTGCATTCGCCTCGCGAGCCAGCACACGCTCTTCAGTGCTTGCATAGTCACGATCCCAAGCCAGCACTTTCGGCGTCATAAGCTTGTTCCACAGCGGCGGGATCATGGCAACTATGATAGTGGTCAGATAACCACCGACCATCATCGGCGCATCAGGGAACGGCTTGAGGTCTTGATAAGGAACTTCCCCTTGAGCATGGTGGTGAGAATGGCGGGTCAAATTGAACATAGCCCAAGAGCTGATACGTTTATTGGTATTCCAGGAATGGCGCGGCTGCACAGGAGTGGCAGGATTACGCACCATGCCGTAATGCTCCATATAGTTGACAATTTCCAGCAACGCTTTACCCGCGAGTGCACAGGCGATAAAGAATAGTGCAGCGTTTACACCCCCGATGAGATAGGCAACAACGACCAGAAGAACACTCATCAAGTGACCACGAATAACCGCATTGTGCCAACCGAAACGACTCTGCCCTTTACGCATTAGGCGCTTGCTCTCGATCATCCAGGCGCTGACATTGCCCTTGATAGTCGAAACCAGAACATGCCAGTAGACATTACGCCCACGCGGGGCTGTAGCCGGGTCCTCGGTGGTCGAGACATAACGGTGATGACCGTAGACGTGCTCAATCGAAAACACGGTATCGAAGCTAAAGGCCAGCAACCAACGACCAATTAGCATAGATATAGGATCCCAGGTGCGATGAGTGAGTTCATGCGCAGGAATAGTGCCCGTCAAGCCGATCATCAGCCCGGTAAGAGCCCAAGCAGAAACGTAGTGACCAGCGAAAGTGGCCTCACGGGCTGCGATAAGATCGTATCCGGTTAAACGACTTAGAGCTGCACCGAAGCCCATGAAGTCACCACTACTGACACTCCATACCGCCGAAAAGACAATAAACATCAATAACGGTAGAGCCAGCCACAACTGAAAGGTCAAGATGCCGGGATATTTGAAACTCGGGGTGCTGGTGTCATCGCCAGCAATTGCATCGCCAATGACGTAAATGAATACCACGGCTATCAGGCCGATCGTTATCCAGGCACCACCGGCCAAGATAGCTGCGGCAGACAGTAATCCAACCACATGAAAGAGAAAGTATTTCAGGTAATGCAGTGCGTTCATGGTCGTCTCTCTTGTTATTACTAGAGGAATATCAGGCGGTAGCCGCCAGTGAGTCATGATGAGTGGTGAAACGATCGGCGTGGATGTGATCACGGGGCACCGCAGAACCGCGCAACATCAAAACCGCGCTATCGATCATGACGGGGGGGCCGCACAGGTAGGCGTGAGCACCATCCTCCAGAAATGCGGGGATGAGTTCAGTGACCAGCCCCTTGGCACCCTGCCAGCTGGAGTCACTTGTCGCTCCAGAGAGAACCGGTACGAAACGGAACGAAGCATTCCACTCGGCTGCCAGAGCGCTAATTTCATCAAGTGCGTAAAGATCGCGTTCTTCGCGAGCACCGAACAGCAAAGTGACAGATCGCTGAGCCCCTGCGACAAGAGCCTCTTCGAGGAGAGCCAGGATTGGCGCCAACCCACTACCACCTGCCACCAAGAGCAGCGGAGCAGCGCTCGGGCGCAAATAGAAGTCGCCCATAGGCCCTTCAACCATCGCCCCCTGTCCGAGCAGCGACTGATCATTGATTACGCTTGTTACACGGCCGCCTGGCACCTTACGAATGAAGAAGGACACCTTGCCGTCAGGCTGCGGCCTACTCGCAAAAGAAAAGCTGCGGGCATACTGCGGCAGAGCGTCGAGACAAAGATCCGCGTACTGACCAGCCTTGTAAGGCAGGCTCTCCTCTAACTGGATAACCAGCCGAGTGATGTCGTGCGTGAGCCTGTCCTGCGCCACCACCTTACCCCTTACATGCCGCCGGGCTTGAGCAGCAGTAAGATCCACTTCAATGCTCACCTCACCCTTGGGAACGCTCTGACAGGCCAGGATGTAGCCGGCATCCAGCTCCTCATCACTGAGGATGTAGCCGGTTTCAGTCAACTCCTTCACCTGACCCGATATCAGCTTGCACTTGCAACTGGCACAGCCCCCCACACGACAGCTATGAGGGAAATCAATGCCCTGGCGCAGGGCAGCGTGCAGCAGGGTTTCACCCGGCCTGACGTCAACCCCGATACCATTGATAAGCGCTGCTGAAGCCTTGCGCTTGGCGAAAAATGAAAACATTTGCCCTCCGATATTCATTGTTGGAGTAGGAGCTACGGACGTTCACATCCTAGCGACGACCTATGGCGGGCAAGAGGTTCCGGATTGACAATAAGAGGTCATTTATTGACAATTCACGCAACACTGAATCATCAATGGGACAGGGGAATCGTTATGCTCGACTTCGTCTTGCCCGTGCAGTACTTACGGCAAATTGCTGAACTGGTTCGGGTCTTTGGCGTAAATCCGGAAGACTGGTTAGCGCGCAGCCAACTGACCCTGATCCAGCTAGATGAAGCTAGCTTCCACCCCAGCTTCGACGTGTTTCGCCAACTAACTGAAGATGCGTTGATACTGACCGACGAACCGGCACTCGGCTTGTTGCTGGGTGAGCGACTGGTCATCAACACACATGGGATTCTTGGTTTCGCTGCGCAACAGAGCGAATCGCTTAACCAAGCCATTCAATTGGTAAGGCGCTATCTAGCGTTACGCACAACCCTGTTTGACCTTGAGCATGAGCACGAGGAGGCAACCCAGTTAGAACATCTGCGCTTCCGTGCGAACTTCTCTCTCGGTGCCTGCGAGCGAACATTGCTTGAAGCAGTGATGTTGGCGGTGAAGAATATTTTTGACACGATCACCTTGGGTTGCGCCAAGCCTCAACAAGTCAGCTTCCCTTTCCCGAAACCAACTTATGCCAGCCTGGCAATCGATATGTTTGGTTGCGATGTAGCCTATGGGCAGAGCTGGGCTGGATTCACACTGGATACCGAGCTACTTGAACAACCGCTCAAAATGGCCGATCCGGCAGCTTTCCAAGAGGCCGAAAAAATCTGCCAGCGTGAGCTGGTAAAGCTGGCCGCCAAGACATCAGCCAGCGCAGGCGTGCGCAGGATTTTGCTGGAGAAACAACACGGCTTCCCGAGCCTGAACGTAACGGCACGACTGTTCAACCTAACACCACGAACCCTCCACCGCCGATTGCTTGAGGAGGGAACCTCCTTCAAAGAGATCCTCGAAGAAGTGCGCCATACACTGGCAGTCGAACATCTCAAAGCTGGCCACTTAACGATGGGAGAGATCGCCTACACGCTGGGCTACACAGATCTCGCAAACTTCCGTAGAGCCTTCAAACGGTGGACGGGCAACCCTCCCTCTCAGTACCTGAAGAAAAGCAGGTAAAGCGGTTTGAACCCAGCATCCACGGTGTATTGGGGCGATGCTGAAACTCAATACCAGTGACTGGGATCCACGGCACTGATGACTGCATCGGATCCCTTTCTGTACTGTTACTCTCTTCAGGCAGAGGCTACCCATTCGGCACCGCGCTCGGCGATCATGATCGCCGCTGCGTTGGTGTTGCCACCGACCAAGGTCGGCATGATGGAGGCGTCTATCACTCGCAGACCTTCAATGCCGTGCACTCGCAGCTGGCTATCGACGACAGCCATCTCATCCTGGCCCATTTTGCAGGTTCCAACCGGGTGATAGATGGAGTCAGTACGGCGACGAAGCAATTCAATCAGTTGTTCATCACTGTGCAGGTTCTGGCTGTATATGTCCTTGAGACCAAAGCGCGCCATGGGAGCCTGCGCGACTATCTCGCGGGCGATACGATAGCCTTTGAGAAGCGTCTGCACATCGTCGTCGTGACCGAGGAAGTTGGGGTCGATCCGCGGTGCAGCGCTGGGGTCCGCAGATGTAAGGCCGACGCTGCCGATACTCTTTGGCCGCAGTACACAAACATGACAGCTGAAGCCATGCCCCCAGTGAAGCTTGCGGTTATGGTCATCGACAGTGCCGATTACCGAGTGCAACTGGACATCTGGGCGCGCCATGTTGGGGGCTGTTTTGAGGAAGCCGCCACCCTCGGCACAGTTGCTTCCAAATGGACCTTTTTGGTTGCGCAGATACTCGAACAGAGCCTTGCCCATCTTCATGCTACCGCCGAGCGAGATGCCCAACAGCGAGGTATCGTGACTCTTGTAGCAGAGTACGATATCCGGATGATCCTGCAGGTTCTGGCCCACACCTGGCAGCTCGTGCTGCACAGCCATACCCAATGGCTTCAGCTCAGCCTCCGGGCCTATGCCAGATAGCATTAGCAAGTGTGGGCTCCCGAAAGCACCAGCGGCCAGCAGCACTTCTTTGTGGGCCTTCAGTTGCATGCGCCGCCCTTTGATCAGAGCTTGCACGCCATCAGCTCGCTTGCCTTGCAACAATACGCGCTCGACATGGGCACCCGTGAGTACTGTGAGGTTCTCGCGCTGGCGGATCGGTTTGAGGAAAGCGGTGGCAGTGCTCCAGCGGCGCCCGTCACGGATGGTTACGTCGTAGTAGCCAACGCCTTCCTGTTGCGCACCATTGAAGTCCGGTGTGTAGGAATGGCCGGCCTGAATTGCGGCTTCGACAAAAGCTTCGGTGGCGGCGTGACGGTGGGCTCGACCGACGTAGAGTTCGCCTTCGCCGCCATGGAATTCACTGTTACCGCTGTGGTGCATCTCGCTTTTGCGAAAGTACGGCAGCACATCAGCGAAGGACCAGCCGGGATTGCCTAATGCTTGCCAGTCATCAAAGTCACTGCGGTGGCCACGGATATAGATCATTCCGTTAATCGAGCTACTGCCACCCAGCACCTTACCCCGTGGCTGATAGCCAACGCGGCCGTTAAGTCCGGGTTGCGCGACAGTGTCGAAGGCCCAATTGACGTGGCGAGTCGGCAGGATTGCGGCGACACCCACCGGCGTGTGAATCAGCGGCGAGGTATCGTTTGGTCCAGCCTCCAGTAGGCAGACGCGGATGTTCGGGTTGGCGCTCAGTCGATTGGCCAAAACGCAGCCGGCAGAGCCGGCGCCGACGATGATGTAGTCGAATTCCATCTGTGCAGGTCTCGATTGGTGGCGAGGAGAACAGTGGAATTCTCAGTGGATGTGACAGGCTCTTTATTGACTAACGGCGACTATTTTTTGACTTATGACGACTTTCCAGGCAAGCAGCACGCAATTTTTCGCGTGGGTGCGCCGCGCATAAGACGAAGTGCAAGAGATACCCGAATCGGGTTTAGCCGGCCAGACCAAGCTCCTTGGCACGCGCCACAGCCTGGGTTCGGCGCGCCACGCCGAGCTTAAAGTTTATGTTCTGGGCATGAGTTTTCACCGTGTGCAGAGAAATGAACAGGCTATCGGCGATCTGCTGATTGGAGTACCCCTGGGCAATCAGTTTGAGCACGTCCAGTTCACGCCGGCTTAACAGGGCAGCAGGGCTACCGTCACCTGAGCCGCCGCTCTCAGCGGCCCAGCGCATCATGGCCGGATTGCGCTGGGCAAAGGCTCGTTCAACGCTGGCCAAGCCTATCTGCCGGGCCAGTGCTAGGGTATCGAGCAGAGCCTGCTTGGCTTGCGCTTGCCTGTTGTTGGCATGCAGGCCCTCGGCCAGGCTAAAGCCTATCTCGCAGACTAGCGGGCGGCGACCTTCGGACATTGCCTGGTTGAGCAGCACGTTCAGGTTGGCCAGGGCCAACTCCGGCTGATCGCCGGCAAGCTGTGCCTGGGTCAGTGCCAGACGCAGACGCAGTTGGAGTTCGGGGGCGCCAAATGGTGGCAGTTGCGCTCCACCTTCCAGCAAGGCGCGCAGGGCCTTTTCGGCCTGAGCATGACGGCCCTGGCCCAGCCACAGTCGCGCCTTGGCCAGCAGTAGCAAGCCCTGATAAAGCTGCACGTTGATGTGGCTGTACTGCATCAGACGCTCGGCATCGGCAATACGGGCGAAGGCGTCCGCAATATCGCCGTGCAGACCGCTCAGCTCCGCCAAGCCCAGGTGGCCCCAAACGGCGGCCGGGTCTGCACAGGACTGACACTCCCGCAAACCTGAAGTAAAGGCAGCCTCGGCTTCTTGGTAGCAACCACGTTGCAATAGTAGGCCCGCGCGCAGCAGTTGGGTACGACCGCGCATTGGGCTGGGCTCAGTGTCACCCCTGGCGTCAGACAGCTCGGTATACAGGCGGCTGAGCAGGGTTTCTGCGCGTAGCAGCTCACCACGGATTTCCAGCAACTTAGCGTGCTCGAGCGCCACTAGACTTTCGAAGGCCAGGCTGGCGTGCTCACGAGCCTGCTTAATGGAAATGCGGTTGAGCTCTTGGGCCACCTCGAAGCGCCCCTCAATAAGTGCTTGATCGATCTGTGCCAGATGGCAGAGAAGGCGCTGCCCCCAAGACCTTTCAGGCAGTTCGTCGACAGCCTCAGCCAGCAGAATGCGAGCTCGCTCAGCATCGCCGCTGTGAAAAGCCAGCTTGCCAGCTAAAGCCTTCCACTCCGCAATCAATTCTTGTTGATGTCGCGCGTCGGGTTGCGGCAGAAATTGCTCTAGCGCCGCGATGTAGTCCGGGACCTCGTCGAGCCGGCCACTGAGTAGCAAGGCCCAGGCATTGAGCAGAGTCAGTTGAGGGGTGCTGCTGAGCAGAGGGGCCGGCAGTTCACGGCGCCACTCCAACAGCAGAGCAAGGCCGCGACCCTGGAGCAGACGATCCTGGGTGTAGCGCTGCATCAAGCTGGCAGCCACTTCTGGCTGATCCGCTTTAAGCGCGTACTCCAGCGCAGGGCGGATTTCCTCGCGACTGATGTACCACTGGCACGCCTTGCGAAATAAAGCCTTGGTCATACTGCCTGGCAACTGCCCGGCCAGGAAGGGGGCCACGGCTGGCTGTACGCGTAGCCGTCTGCCGTCTTGGTCTGCCACCTCAATGAAAAGCCCCGCTTCGCGTAGTTGCTCCAGCAGTTGCACGCCCTCACCAGCGCCGAGCAGGTGATCGCACATCTCGCGCTCAAAGGCGGGGAACTGCGCCAGAGTGTAGAGAGCCTGCTGCCAATCATCAGGCAGCTCATTCAGCACTTCGCGCTTGAGGTAGTCCAGAAGCAGTCCTCCGTTACCGTCGGCCGCCAACGACTGTCCGGGCTTGAAGCCATGCAGGCGCACACGCAGCCCCGCACACCAGCCATGGGTTTGCTCCAGTAGCTCCAGCTGGGTTGACCTTGACCATTGATGGCCTGCGAGCTGCAACAGCTCTCCCAGTTCGTTTTCGTTGAATGCCAACTCCTGGCTACCCAGCTCGAATAGTTCTCCATCCAGTAGCAGCCTGGCTAGCTGCAGTTGTGGTCGACGCCGACTAGTGATCCACCAGTGCACTGTGGTTGACGAGGCAAGAATTAGCTCGTTCAGGAGCAGATCGAGCGAGGCGTCGGGGAGGCGTGGATAATCGTCGAGCATCAGCCAGAGCGGCTGCGTTTGATCCTGCAGGTGGCGCCCAATGCCCCCCCGGGGGACCTCACCAAGGCCCAGGGCCGCTCCCAAGCGTCGCACAAAGGACTCGGTACTCAATGATGAACCGCGCAGGTCGAGATACGCTGTACCAGTGTCTTTTGGCTTCAGTAGCACGCACTCGCTGAGCAATACACTCTTACCACTGCCGGCTGGGGCGCATAACAAGCGTAGGCGGCAACTGGCCTGCAGCAAGGCGTCACGCAAGCGTGGGCGGGAAAGATGGCCCGGAGGTACACGCGGCAAGTCGGCTGGACGTAAGGATGGTAGCGGCGAGGGTGCCATGGATGCGTTCGACCTTCTTGTTCAGAAGTGAACAATCCTTGCAGAGCATGGCGCTGCTTGGCAAATACGGAAAAAAGGCGGCCCTAGGGCCGCCTAAAAATGGAGTAGCACAAAGAGCAATGGAATTATCAGCGCACGCCGGCCTGACGCAATGCTGCCGGGGTATAGCTGGCGGCAAATGCTTTGGCGCCAAACTCAATGCTCTGTTTTTCCTCGTTCTTCAGACCAAACACAGAGTATCGGCCGGAAATAAGGTCATACAGTGTTTCGGCGGTATAGCCTGGTACTTGCTTATGGTAGTACTGCTGAGTGTGCCCCTCACCTACGCGCCATAGTTGCCCTCGCCCATCGTAGTGATCTACTAACGCGAGCTGCCAGCTGTCTTCATCGAAGTACATGTGACGAGTGGCATAGATGTGGCGCTCCCCACTTTTGAGTTTAGCCACCACCTCCCAGACGCGGTGCCTCTCGTAGCGGGTCAGATCTTGGTTGATGTGTCCGGGCTTGAGGATGTCTCCGTATTTCAGGTCTGGCGAGTCCAGCTTATAGCTGTTATAGGGGATATACATCTCCTTCTTGCCAACCAACTCCCAAGTGTAACGATCCGGGGCACCGTTGAACATGTCGTAGTTGTCAGTGGTGGACATACCTTCGGAGGCGGTCTGCGGAGTGTCGTAGGCCACCTGAGGTGCGCGCCGAACTCGGCGCTGCCCAGAGTTATACAGCCAGGCCATACGTGGCTCCCTGACTTGGTCGATCGTCTCGTGAACCAAGAGCACATTACCCGCCTGGCGGGCAGGTGCAGTTACCCGCTGGATGAAGTAGAACAAGATATTCTCTGCTTTGCGCTTATCCAAGTCCGGAAGATTAGCGGGGTAAGAGACCTCGTCGGTAAGATGAACCGTGCTAAATGTGCCGTTGACCTGTGGCTGGACGAGAGTTACATAACGCTTGATGTTACCGCCCCGGTAACGGGTGGTGTGATTCCACACCACCTCGACACCACTCTTCGGGATTGGGAAAGCGTAGTAGCGACTATCGCCGAAACCCTTAAGCCCGTTTCCGCCGTCGACGCCTTCAGTGTTGAGTGCACTGATCTTGGCGAGCGCATAGATATCCTTAGGCAGAACTGCACTGCGATGAGTCTGGTACACCGGCATCTTGTAGGTATCCGGGTATCTCTTGAACATCGCGAGCTGACCGGTCGACAGTTTGTCTTTGTACTGCTCGGCATTGCTCGCCGTGATGACGAACAGCGGCTTCTCGCTGGCATAGGGGTCGGCAAGGAAACCTTTTTCATCAACAGCGCCAGCGTTGATTGGCAAACCGCCGTCCCATTGGGGAATACTTCCATCGGCGTTTCCGGCCTTCTCGGCACCAATAGGTGTCAGGCTAGTGCCCAACTTGGCAGCTTCATCCGGAGAGACCTTGGCCATTACGCTGGTAGCCAGCAGAGAGAGTGCGAGAGCACCGGTATGAATTAAGGACTTCGTTGTGATCATCGTTATATCCATTCTTATTGCGCCCTAGATTAGAAACTCGCACCGAAGCTGAGTGCCAGGAAGTCGCGGTCAATCGAGGTGTTGTAATCGCCGCCGAAGAAATCCGTATAGGACAGGCTGGCGGTATAGGTATTTCGGTACTCGGCATCCAAGCCCAGGCTGATGGCTTTGGAACCTTCGGTGAAGAGACCGTTGGGACCATTGCCATCGACGTCATGCGAGAAGGCAACGCTTGGCTTGAGGTTCACCCCGGCGAACACGTCGTTGTAGTCCCAGACGGCACGGGTGCGATAACCCCACGCTGTACTGGTTACGAAACCCTTATCGTTACAATGCGCACTGGCATAGGCCGAGGCCGGTGTGCCAGCGAAAGTTCCGGCGTTGATCGCCGTGCAGCTAGGTACGCCTCCAGCCAGGTCACCGGGTAACTCGCCCGGACCATAGACTGAGTCGCGGCCATACCGTGCCTCCGAGGTCTTTTCCAACCCGCCCACATGTACCACGCCAACTTCCCCCACTAGGGTCACGCGCGCGGCTCCCATCATCGGATCAAGGAAGTGGATAAAGGTGCTCTGGAATTGAGTGATTTCCTTGCGGTTGTAGCCATGCACGGTACTGCCGGGAATCGAAGTTGGATCGCCGCCCAGCAGTGAATACTGGCTGAACGCGGAATCGAATTGCGCAAGACCGCGAACCGGTGCGTAGGTCACATCGGTGGTGTTGAGCTGCACCGGAGCATTCGGGCGGTAACTGATCTCGCCAGACCATGCAGTGCCGCTAGGCAGGGTGGTAGCGAAACTCAAGCCATACAGGCGGATGTCTTCCGGATACTCCATGAAGTATTCGCTGCCACCCGCCACATTGCCAATGGCTATTCCTGGCACTCCACCTGGAACCCCACTGATATTGCCCAGCACCGCATTGAGGGACTCCAAATAGTCAGCTTGCCCTGCAGCTCTGGCACTGAAGAACGGTGTTCGGCTGTGATAGTTCATTGCATAAGCGCCGAACTCGGTATCCAGTGGCTCGAAGATATAGCGCAGAGCCAGCCCCCATTGACCGTTATCACGTGCGTCTTTGTCACCGCTACGAGGCACGATTACGCCTTCCGAGGTTGCCTGGTAACCGAGCGCATTGCCGAAGGGAGCCAACGCGGGTGTCAGGACATTCAGACCACCGTCACACCCATCGGCCACATTGTCGTATTGAGCGAAGAAGGTTCCGCAGTTGTCGACGACAGTTTGATCCCACTCCAACTGGTAGAAGGCCTCGGCGGACAAGTTCTCGGTCAGGCTCTGCGAGACATAGAACATATTTACCGGTATCAGGCCTTCCTTGATCTCCGCCCCGGGCCGGCGGAAGGCTGCTGCGTCGATTGGGTTAATCGCGTTAATCGAGTTGAGGATGAAGGTGCTCTCGCCCCAGCTTACGACTTGTTTGCCCAGACGAACGGATCCCGGTTGCTCGCCAAAGAAGTAATTGTGGTAGACGAAGGCGTCGAGAAACTGAGCGCCAGACGCTTGGGCAGCCTCTTTGCGGTTATGGTCGTCGATATCCTTGAATAGACGGTGCTCATCTTTCAGCTCGAAGTCGTACCAATATTTGCCGCGAATAAAAACACCACTATCACCGTATCTAAGTTCGAGATCGTGGATCCCCTTGAAGATTTTGGAGAAGGTTTCACCCTTCTTGAAGTTCAGACGGCCGTCGTCGGATGCCTGAAGCAGTCCCTTACCACCGTTGTGGCCACCTACCAGCTCCGGATCAGCGCCCCGCATCGACCAACTAGCCCCAACGGAAAGCGAGGAGTCAAGGTTGCCCTCGATCTCGCCAATGTTGAAGGTTACGGCTTGCACCCCGCTTGATAGGCCCACTGCGATTGCTGCTGCCAGTGCATGCGGCCGGAAAATTGCGCGCCTTGTTGTTGTAATCATGCGCTACCCCTGTATGTGGTGATTGATCGACGGCAAAAGTAATCAATCGTCACGGATCGGGTAACGGGCAAAGGAGTGATCCTTAGACTCATACTTTGTAATGAGTCCGTGGTTCTTTTTCGGTGATTTAGACCTCACAACTTGAAGGGCAATAGACTTTCAATCCAGCCACACACTGCCGGTGTAAGGTGGTAACAGGTTGACGGGGCCACTGTACGAATTGCTATGGACCGCGTAGCAGAAGAGCGGTTGACCGGTGTTGAATCGCGCCTTGATATAGGATACGGATATAAGCTTGTTGGAAGATGCTTGCCTGGCCGACTTGTGGAATTCCGTATCGATCAGCACCTTTTGGCCTTCACTTCCCACAGATTGGCGACAACTGGAATCTCCAGCTGTACCTAGGGTCTCAGCACAGTCGAGCCAGTAGCAATTGGAGCTATTCTCTTTCCAACAGCTTGCGGCGCCGCGCCCGTGGTGCCATGCCGAACCAACGCCGGCAAGCACGGTTAAACACACTCTGTTCGCTATAACCAAGCAAGCCGGCGACCTGCGACATCGACATGTCTCGCTCAGCCAGATAGCAGTCGGCTCGCTCCTTGCGCAGGCCCTCCAACAGGTCGTCGAATCCACACCCCTGTTCAGCCAGACGTCGCTGCAACACCCTCTCGTGCAACCCCAGCTGTTCGGCCACAAGTGGCAGGCGGCATCGCTGGGTCGGCAACATACGCAGGATGAGAAACTCCACCTGAGAGCGCAAGTCTTTAGGCCGCGCGGCATAAGCACTGAGGTACTGAACCAAGGTGCGGTAAAGCAGCGGATCTCTAAGCTCGATGGCCTGCTCAAGCTGACTACGATGAAAAACCAGAGCATTGCAATCCTGGCCTTTTAAAATGCCAGCGTTGAAGTAACGTCGATAACGGGTAATGGGTAATGGGCTGATGCCCCGCAAAAGAACGGCCTGGGCCCTGAAGCTTGAGCCACAAAGTAGCTTCATAGTGTTGTGCGCCACCCCGAGAGCTAACTCCTGTAGCTGTCGGGGCTGTATAGCACCCGGCAAACGAATATCGATTCGCAATCGTGATGTCTCTGGCTCGCTGCTGTCTAGCTCAAGACGAATCCCTGGGCTGTGATAACCGATGAAACGGACTATTTCCTCCAGAGCCTGCCCCACAGTAGCAGCACTGCGCGCGATCAAAGCAATAGGACCAAGTACATGCACATCTTGATAGTGGGCCATGCGCAACCCGAAATCAGGGCAACTCAGAACCGACGCTGCGTTCTCCAGCACCTCAATAAACGAACGAAGCGGAACGCGCGCGTCCTCATCCCCAAGCAATCGGGGATCAATGTGGTAGCGCTGCAAAAAAATCTCGGGCTGACCACCCAACTGGCTCACAAGCTCACTAAATCCCCAAAAGGAAGTGGTCCGAATAAGAGTAGTCATGTTGACTGGAATCCTATCCACATCCAAGCAGCCTCAGCCCTGTCGTTGAATATGTGCATAGTTGCAAATGATAATTTCTAGAGGCGGAGCTTGGAGAGTATCTAGGAAAACCGGGGCGATTCAACCACACACAGCCGACTCTGTTAAAAGTAATAAGTATGTGATTTCGTAAATAAAAAACGGGGTCGCCATGGCAACCCCGTAAAGTCCGGACACTCAGTTGAAGCTGGGAGTGCTGATTTCCCCTGAATGGACCCGGGAACTCTATATGAGCGAGGTAATGTCAGGGCGTAGTCCGATAGCGCTCTGCCGCATGATCCTGCTTAAGGTCTGACAGCAGCCCTTGCCGCGCCGCCTCCAGAGCACTCCAGCGCTCGGCAACATGCAGCGGTGGAATGGTCACCAGCTCACGGCGATCGAAACCAACCAACGCCGCATCGACCAACTCCTCCACATCCATCACTCCAGGCAGCGTGTCGACATCAATGCCCGCAATATCCCAGAGCTCCGTGCGGGTCGCTGCGGGAAGTACCGCCTGCACATAGATGCCCTTGGGCGAAAGCTCCAGATGCAGCCCCTGGGAGAGAAACTGCACGAAGGCTTTGGTCGCACCATAGATCGACATGCCGAGCTCAGGCGCCAATCCCACTACGGATCCGATATTGACGATTGCGCCCTCGCCTGCCTCCGCCAGTCGTGGGGCAATTGCGCTGGCGAGTCGGGTCAGCGCGGTGGTGTTGAGCGCAATGAGCTGCTCAATGCTGGTCGCCGTCTGGTCGAGGAAATAGCCGATCTGGGGAATACCGGCATTGTTAATAAGAATGCCAATTCGGGAATCACCGCTGAGTCGCGCCTCAACGGCGGCAAGGTCATTAGGCTTCGTAAGATCAGCCTGAAGGACATCGACAGTTACGCTGAATTGCTCACGCAAACGAGCCGCGAGGCTGTCCAGTCGCTCCTTGTTACGCGCAACCAGTACGAGATCATGGCCACGACGAGCGAAGCGCTCGGCGTAGGTGGCTCCGATGCCGGTAGAAGCACCAGTGACAAGAACAGCGGAATTAGGGGTCATATATTGGCTCTCTCTGTTAAATCAGCCCGTGCGGGAGTAAGCAACGGGTAAATGTGGTGATGCCTTTACGCCGCCAGTCTTACTGGCTGCTGGACTCAGCAAGGGTCGGATAGTCGATGTAGCCCGCCGCACCGCCACCGAACAGCGTGGCCGGATTGAGCGCTGCCAACGACGCGCCGGTCTTCAACCGCTCCACCAGATCCGGGTTGGCGATAAAGGGGCGGCCAAAGGCGAACAGGTCGGCCTTGCCCTCCGCGAGCCGGGTGCTGGCGAGATCCAGGTCGTAGCCGTTGTTGGCGATATAGGTGTTCTTGAAGCGCCGGCGCAGGGAGTCGAAGTCGAACGGCGCGACATCACGCGGGCCGCCCGTCGCGCCCTCGACGACATGCAGATAGACGATGCCCAGGGCATCGAGCTGATCGACTATGTAATCGAACTGCGCCTGCGGATCGCTGCTGGAGACGCCGTTGGTCGGTGAAACCGGTGAGATACGGATACCGGTACGCTCAGCGCCGATCTCGTCCACCACTGCCGCGGTGACCTCCAGCATCAGCCGCGCACGGTTTTCGATGGAGCCGCCGTAGGCGTCGGTGCGGACGTTGGAGCCGTCCTTGGCGAACTGGTCGAGCAGGTAGCCGTTGGCGCCGTGGATCTCGACGCCATCGAAGCCAGCGGCGATGGCATTAGCCGCCGCCTGGCGGAAGTCGTTGACGATCCCCGGCAACTCCTCAAGCGCCAGAGCCCGCGGCTCGGACACATCCACGAAGCCGTTATTGACGAAGGTCTTGGTCTCGGCCCGGATCGCCGAGGGCGCCACCGGCGCGGCACCGTTCTCCTGCAGGTCAACGTGAGAAACACGTCCGACATGCCACAACTGCAGGAAGATCCGCCCACCCTTTGCATGAACGGCAGCGGTCACCTCGCGCCAGCCGTCGATCTGCGCCTGACTATAGATGCCGGGCGTGTCCTGGTAGCCCTGTCCCTGTTGCGAGACCTGCGTGGCCTCGGCAATCAGCAGGCCGGCCGAAGCCCGCTGACTGTAATAGGTTGCCGCGAACTCACTGGGCACGAAGCCCGCACCAGCCCGGTTGCGCGTCAGCGGCGCCAGCACGATCCGGTTGGCGAGCGTCAGTGAGCCCAGGGTATAGGGCTCGAACAAAGTCTTGTCGGTCATGTCTTCTTTCTCCGGTGCTGCGAGGTGGGTGGCGCTCATAGTCAAGATCCTTCGAGAGGATTCGCGAGCAGTTATGATGATGATCATCATCTTTGCCGTCAACATTTTTGATTACGACCGACATCAATGTATGCTTGCGCAGTTGGCTATTGGCTTCAACAAAGAGGCGTATGGGTATGAAAGTCACCAAAGAGCAGGTGCAGGCGAATCGTGCGCACATCGTCGAAACGGCCTCCGCTCTGTTCCGTGAGCGGGGCTACGATGGCGTGGGCGTAGCGGAACTGATGGCGGCTGCCGGCTTTACCCATGGCGGCTTCTACAAGCACTTCGGCTCCAAGGCCGACCTGATGAGAGAGGCGGCTGTGAACGGACTCTCGCAGTCTATTGCCAGCAACGAGAGCTTGGAGATCAACGAATTCTTCAAGTATTACCTTTCCCGAAAGCATCGAGACTGCCGCAGCGGAGGTTGCACGATGGCAGCTCTCAGTGGGGACGCAGCACGTCAATCAGAAGACCTCAAGGCCGCGTTTGCGACCGGAATCGAAGACTTGCTGACTGCGCTTCAACCTGAAAGTGCAGCAGATACGGATCAGCACGCAGCACGGGCAAAGGTGCTCGACATGCTCACCCATGCGGTCGGCGCGATCGTGTTGTCGCGGGCCTGTCCGGACGACTCGCCCCTAGCGGATGAAATTCTGCAGATATGCCGCGCACAGATTCTTGAGTCACTGCCCCACAAAAGCAGCAACTAGCCAGGCCCGACAGCCCTGGCCTACAGAAACGGCCCGATCCTCCCATCGCTCAGCCAGCGCCTAGGTCTGCAGCTGCAGGGCAAGATCGGCGAAGCTGCTGGCCTGCCAGTCCCAACTCTGGGCATAGCTAGCATCGGGCGCTGGGGCTCCACCATATTCCATGGGTCGATCGATATAGGCCGTCAGCAAGCCGCAGGCTCTGGCCGCCGCCAGGTCGCTGTGGTGGCAGGCAACCAGGCACAGCTGCTGCGGCTCCAGGCCTAGCGCCTGGGCAGTGCTCAGATAGGCCGCGGGGTTCGGCTTGTAGGTTTGCGCAAACTCCGCCCCCAGAAGCGCATCCCACTGCAAACCGTTGTAGCGGTTCATGGCGACCATCAACTCCACGTTGGCATTGGACAAGGTCACCACGGGAAAGCGCTGGCGCAGCCGGGCCAACCCCTGCGGTACATCGGGCCATGGGTCCAGGCGGCGCCAGGCATGGGCGAGTTGCCACAGCAGATCGGGGTCGATCTGGCTGACGTCCAGGCCGTGAGTTGCCAACAGCTGCTGCAACGTCTCATGGTGCAACCTGTCCAGAACGACGAAGCCCCTCTGGGCGCTGACGGCATCTTGCATAGTGTTTTCCTCAGTCAGTTACCAGCATCCGGCGCGAAGTTCGAAGACGTTCCACTAGCCAAGCACAACGCGATGCTCAACGTGAACGTCCAGGGAATGATTACCGGCTGCCACAGTGCCTTCCCTTATCTGCGGCAAACACCTCGCGCCCATGTGATCAACATGGCTTCCGCTACCGCAATCTATGGTCAGCCTGACCAGGTCACCTATTCGGCAAGCAAATTCGCCGTTCGTGGCTTCACCGAGGGTCTCGATCTGGAATGGAGCAAGCTTGGCATTCGTGTAAGCGACATCTGGCCCACCTTCGTCAACACTGCGATGGCCGCAGGTTTTGGCCCAATCTCTGCTGCAAATTCCCTTGGAATACGACTAACGCCAGATGACGTCGCATCGACGGTATGGACTTGTGCAACGTCAAAACGATGGACTCATAAAACGCACTGGACCGTCGGCCTTCAGGCCGGCTTCCTGGCTCTCGCCACACGTCTTGGCCCAACAGCATTGACCCGTTGGGTGGTCCAGTACCTGGCACGCTGAACAAAGCGAAACGGCCTATCGCCCATCGCAAGCGATTGATTGACTAGTAGCCGAGACCTGGCGCCCTGATCGGCGCCAAAGCCTATAGATATCGCAAGGACAGAACAGATGAACTATTCAACACTGGATTGGGATGTGGACGATGGGCTGCTGAAACTGACGCTCAATCGCCCCGACAGAATGAACGCTTTTACCGTCGAAATGGCCCATGAGTTGGAACACGCCTTTTACCGGGCCAGCATGGACGATGAGGTCCGCGTCGTTTTGGTAACAGGTGCGGGACGCGCGTTCTGTGCCGGGATGGATCTTTCGGTTGACGGAAATGTCTTCGGTCTGGACGAAACACTCACCCCTAGCCTCACGGACATGCATGAACAACTCGATGCTCCGGAGATCCATGACGGCGTACGAGACACCGGCGGCCGGGTAACCCTTGCAATCCACGCCTGTCGCAAACCAGTAGTGGCTGCCATCAATGGTGCTGCAGTCGGCATTGGCGCCACGATGACGCTGGCGATGGATTTTCGCCTTGCCTCGGAAAACGCCCGTTTCGGTTTCGTTTTCGGGCGCCTAGGCATAGTTCCCGAAGCCTGCTCAAGCTGGTTTCTGCCCCGTATAGTCGGCCTACAACAAGCGCTGGAGTGGGTATACACCGCCGACATATTCGACGCCCAGGAAGCACTGCGCGGCGGACTGGTGCGCTCGGTCCATGCACCGGAAACTCTGCTGGAAGAGGCCGCAGCATTTGCCCGCCGGTTGGTGAAAGAGCGCTCACCAGCAGCTACCGCACTCAGCCGTCAGATGCTTTATCGCAACAGCGCACTAGCTCACCCCCTAGAGGCCCACCGTATCGACTCGCTGGCAATGTTCTACACCAGCATCGGTGACGGCAAGGAAGGTGTGACCGCTTTCCTCGAAAAACGCCCACCGCGTTTCAGCGCAAAGGCCTCCAGCCTCCCCCCTTTTTATACTGACTGGACCGCCGACGCCGCAGAGGAAAATAAATAAAAACTGCACCACCGACGTACGTGACGTCCAACCCCCAGTTTCCCAAGGCGGCATAAGCCCGGAAGATCTACAAGAGCAGGGAAGTCCACAGTGCCCCGCTTTTCCGTATGCTTTAGGTAAATGCCAAGCTCTCTCGGAGACTCACATGATTCAGCAGCCATTGCCCATACCGCTGCTCCTCCTGATCGCGGCTGCCTGTTTCGTCATGCTAGGCGGCGCCTTGTTGATGCAACATCAATTCGGCTGGGAACCCTGCACGCTATGCGTGCAAATCCGCCTATGGCTGCTCTGCGGCGGAGTTATCAGCCTTTTGATCATGGCAGCCGAGGCAATTGGCTTACGCTGGCTAACTCTGCTGTTCTGGCCGATCCTGCTGGCGGCAGGAGGGATGGGGCTGTACGACAATACTTACCTGGTGCTGATCGAGACCGGCGTGCTGGAGAGCTTTAGCTGCTCTCCCTTCCCCTTCTACACCCTCTACTTGCCTTTGCACGATTACCTGCCCGAGGTATTCATGAGTGCCGGCGTATGTGGACAGAATCACTACCGCGTCCTAGGTCTGCCCTTTACCAGCTGGACCCTACTCAGCGTCACGCTGCTGTTCGCGTTGATCCTATTCAGCGCCTGGCGCGCCCTTAGCTTTCGGCGCTAGTCAGTCGCAGATTCAAACCCTCTGCAGAGTTCAGACGCCATCTGACGTAGGTAAACTTTAGCCCCACCCTCTGATTCAAGGCCATCACTCTCCCTTCCGCGGTCATCACGGCACCTGTCCAGAACTAGCTGCTGAACCGAGCGAAATCCTGGAGATGTCTATCAGACACGTGTGGTAGTAGCCAGCAACCAACGGCTGGTAGCGCCGAAATTTTATTTTAGCCGCTTCGCTTCCCCGACCTTGAATTCCGATTTAGCGACCTCACCTGATCTCAAAGAGCCAGTACGCATTAGTGGTTCTGATGTTTCTA
>Ga0247725_1000779_pt1 | contig 20076 bp, 18 predicted proteins | sample OKSTACKMCFT3sol_FD_183021 | JGI IMG/M metagenome (GOLD analysis project Ga0247725, IMG submission 183021) | Subsurface sediment microbial communities from gas well in Oklahoma, United States - OK STACK MC-FT3-sol | ecosystem: Environmental > Terrestrial > Deep subsurface > Rock core/Sediment...
ACGGCACCTCCACCCCGGTCGGCGACACCGCCGAGGCCCGTGCGGTACGCGAAGTGTTCGGCGCCAAGGCACCGGCCATCAGCTCGACCAAGAGCCTGTCCGGCCACTCGCTGGGCGCCGCCGGCGTGCACGAGGCGATCTACTGCCTGCTGATGATGCAGGGCGGCTTCATCGCCGGCTCGGCCAACATCGAGGAGATCGACCCGGAACTGGCCGACCTGCCGATCCAGCGCCAGACCCGCGACGCCCAGCTCAACACCGTGATGAGCAACAGCTTCGGTTTCGGCGGCACCAACGCCACCCTGATCCTGCAGCGTTACCAGGGCTGATTCCCGGCCCCATGAAAAACGGCGCCCACAGGCGCCGTTTTTCATTGTGCGCAACTCAGATGCGGAAGCGTGCCACCAGCGCGTTGAGGTCCACGGCCAGGCGCGACAGTTCCTGGCTGGCGGCGCTGGTCTGGTTGGCCCCCGCCGAGGTCTGCAATGACAGGTCACGGATGTTCACCAGGTTGCGGTCCACTTCGCGGGCGACCTGCGCCTGCTCCTCGGATGCGCTGGCGATCACCAGGTTGCGCTCGTTGATCGAGGAAATCGCCTGGGCGATCTCGTCCAGGGCGCGCCCGGCGGCCTGCGCCAGCTCCAGAGTGGAAGTGGCACGCCCGGTGCTCTGCTGCATGGCCCCGACAGCGCGCTCGGTACCCTGCTGAATGCCACCGATCATCTGCTCGATTTCCTGGGTCGACTGCTGCGTGCGATGGGCCAGTGCGCGTACCTCGTCGGCCACCACGGCGAAGCCACGGCCGGCATCACCGGCGCGCGCCGCCTCGATGGCGGCATTGAGGGCCAACAGGTTGGTCTGCTCGGCGATGGCACGGATCACGTCGAGTACCTGGCTGATGTTGCGTACCTGCTGCGCCAGCTGCTCGACCTCATGGGCGCTATCGGTCACCTCGGTGGCCAGACGGCTGATGGAATCGACGGTCTGGCGCACCTGCTCGCGGCCATGCTGGGCCGTACGGTCGGACTCGCGCGAAGCCTCCGAGGTGCTGACGGCATTGCGCGCTACCTCCTCCACTGCCGAGGTCATCTCGTTCACCGCAGTGGCAGCCTGCTCGATCTCGGCGTTCTGCTGATGCAGGCCACGGGTGGAGTCCTCGGTGACCGCGTGCAGCTCCTCGGAGGCGGATGCCAGCTGGTTGGAGGAGTCGGCGATGCTCTGGATGGTGTTGCGCAGGCTCTGCTGCATGCCACGCAGAGCACTGAGCAACTGCGCTGGTTCATCCTCACCGTTGATGTCGAACTTCTGCGTCAGGTCGCCGGAAGCCACCACCTGCGCCACCGCCACCGCCTCGCCCAGGGGGCGCACGATGCTGCGGGTCAGCATCAGGGCCAGGAAGATGGTCGCCGCCAGTGCCGCGACTATCAGCAGGATCACCAGCTGCGTCGCATCCGCGTAGACTTCGCTGCTGAGCTGGGCCGCCTCCGCGGCTCCGTTGTTGTTCAGCTCGGTCAGGTCGCGCAGCAGGGCTGCCATGTCCGCGGCATGCTGGTTGAGCTCGCCGCTGGCGACGGCGATCGCCGAATCGACGTCGTCCTGAGCCGAAAAGCTCATGAGCTTTTCCTGCTCGCTGAAATAGGCCGACTGCTTCTGCTGGTAGCGCTCATACAGCCGGCGCTCCTCATCCAGGCTGAGCAGTGCCTCGTAGCGCGCCTGTGCCTGACCCAGATCGGACCTGAGCTGGTTGAGCAGAGCGGTGTTCTGCGCCAGGGCGGCCGGCTCGCGAATGACGATCAGGCGCAGGGTGGCCGTACGGATACGCAGGATGTTCTGCCCCATGTCGTTGAGCGCCACGATACTGGGCAGCCAGACCTCCTTGACCTCGGCCGCGGCGCCATTCATGCGCTTCATCTGCAGCAGGGAGAAGCCCCCGACCAGCACCACCAGCAGTGCCAGGATGGCGAAGCCCAGGCCGGCTCGTGTGGCGATTTTCATATTTCTCAGAGACATGACGGGTTTCCTGATGGTTACTGGGCAATCTGACGATAGTCGCAAGCGGTGGCAGGTCTTGGCGCCGGCCTGGAAAGCGGGAGATCCGTCTCGCCCTCTGCGTATCGGCCGTCACCGCCACGCCTTGAGCCAACTGCCCATAACGCGAAAGGCCCGGGCGCTGCTGCGGCCGGGCCTGGGTACGACATGCCGGGGATCAGCGCACCTGGAAGCGCTGCTCGACCAGCTTGCGGTCGCCCTGAAATACCATGAACTGCCACTCGCCCGGCACCACCTCGTGGTGTTCGGTGAACTCGAAGGCCATCACGTCCTGCTGCGCGCCGACCACCAGCTTCTGCATCAGCTCGATCTTGTCCTGGCGCTTGCCGTCCGGGCCCACCAGGCCGGGGGTGAAGTACATCAGGGTCAGCGGCTGCTCCGTCTCGGTCTTGCCGACCAGGCGGTAGCGCACGCCGAACTTGGTGCCCAGCCGCGCCGGCACCTGGTCGGTCTGCTCGATCGGCTGGTTGGCACGGGTCAGCACGCGCTCGCCCGGCTGCGGATCCTTGAACTGGGTGGCGAATACGCCGTACTCGATCGGCCCCTCGACACGCACTTCGGCCAGGGCCAGGTTGGCGGAAAGGCCCAGGGCCAGGACGGTCAGGCTGAACAGTTTCATCTCGCGCTCCTTGTTGGAAGATCGGGCGCGAGGCTATGACGCCGCGGTTACAGGCTGATGACAGTCAGTCAGCCAACTCGGCCTGGCGCTGGCGTGGCAGCACGGCTAGGAAGTTGTCGCGCGCGACCCGCCGCGCCACATCCTCCGGCAGGGCATCGAGGAAGGGGCGGAACTCGGCGAAGTAGTTGCCTAGGCCATCGAAGCGGCCGACCACGTCCGAGCCCAGCATGAAGCGCGTCGGGTGGCGGCGCACCAGCTGCAGCCAGGCCGGGTCGGCCCGCCCCTCGGCATCCAGCAGATAGGGCCGCAGCACGCTCCAGGACAGGTCGATGTACAGGTTGGGGTACTGGGCGAGCAGGCGCTCCAGCGTCGGCAGGAGGAACTCCAGCTGCTCCTGGTGTCGATGGATCTCCAGGCTGGTGCCGGCATGCGCCCAGATGAAGCGCACGTGCGGGTGGTTGCGCAGCGGTTCTTCGAGCTCCGCCAGGTACAGCGGGTTGCGCTCGCGCTTGGAGGTGATGTTGCTGTGCAACAGCACCGGCAGGTCGTACTCGGCGGCCAGGTGGTAGACCCGCGTCATGGCCTCGTTGTTGGCCCGCGGGGTGTCGCCGTAGGTCAGCGCGGTGAGGTCGTCGTGGCGGGTGAAGACTTCGCCGATGCCCTGCCAGAAGCCGGGGTCCAGCTCCAGCATGCGGCGGATATGCGCGTCGGCATTCTTGTCGGTGGGGTTGAAGCCGCTGAGGAAGGGATGCAGGCGCCGGCGCTGCTCGGCCGGCAGGCGCTTCACCGCAGCCGCCACCAGCACGTCGGTGGCGCTGTACCAGTAGGCGCCGGCATCGTCGCCCGCGTAGTAGCGCGGGCGCTTGGGCTCGTCCTCGTGCCACTTCTTGGCCACCGGAATGCCGGTGATCAACGCATGCTCGACCCGCCCGGCGTCCATGGCCCGCAACAGCGGGGCCATGCCCTCGCTCTCCTGGAAGAAATCGACGTAATGCAGGTGGGCGTCGCTGAAGCGGTAGTGGCGGGCGCTGGCCTGCAGCGCGCAGAGCGCGAGCAGGCCGCCGAGCAGCAGTCGATGAACGAACAATGGCGGTCCTCCCTGGCAATCGAGCAAGGGTAGACTGCCGGCTTGCGCCGCCGTTCACTGGCGGCCGGCGCAACCAGGGGCCATCATGCCTCTACGCCACCTCGCCAGTGCCTGCGCATGACCCTGCCCCGCCTCGCCGCCCTGCTCGTCCTGTTCTCGCCCACGCTGGCCGCCGAGACCCTGACCTATCCGCTGCACTCCAGCGGCGTCGACCCCGAGGCCTATGTGGTCGAGCTGCTGCAGCAGGCCCTGGCCAGGAACGGCGGCGACTACCAGCTGCGCCCCTCGCCCCGGCCGATGCCGCAGAGCCGCGCCGAGCAGTCGCTGGAGCAGAACGACGGCAGCGTACAGCTGATGTGGAGCATGACCACCCGCGCCCGCGAGGAGAGCCTGCTGCCGGTGCGCATTCCGATCTACAAGGGCCTGATCGGCTGGCGCATCCCCCTGGTGCGGCGCGAGGACAAGAACTGGCTGGCCCAGGTGCAGGGTCTGGATGATCTCAGACCGCTGCGCTTCGGCCAGCGCGCCGACTGGCCCGACACGCGCATCCTGCGCAGCAACGGCCTGCAGGTGATCACCAGCCAGAGCTACGACAGCCTGTTCCGCATGCTCGATGCCGGGCGCTTCGACCTGTTCCCGCGCGAAGTGGTGGTGGTCTGGAACGAACAGGCCCAGGCCGCCCGAGAAGGGCTGGCGCTAGAGGTCGACGAACACATCGCCATCCACTACCCCACCGCCTTCTACTTCTTCACCTCGCGCGCCCGTGCCGACCTGGCGCAGGCGGTGGAACGTGGGCTGGAGGCGATGATCGCCGACGGCAGTTTTGATGCGCTGTTCCAGCAACACCACGGTGCCACCCTGGAACGCGCCAGACTGGACCAGCGCAAGGTGATCGAACTGGAAAACCCCGACCTGCCGCCACAAACGCCGTTCCAGCGCAAGGAGCTGTGGTACCGGCCCAATGCACCGCAATAGAGCCTGGTGAGCCGAATTGGCGCAAACCTGACGGCGGACCGTCGGCGCCAGCCTTGTGACGCAGCGCACAGTGCATGGTGGCACCCGGCTTGCACCTCTCCCCACAGAACTCTCAGGGAGATGCACCATGCTGCAGTTGTTGCGCAAACCCTCGCGCCGTGAGCGGGACGAAGAAGCCCTCGCCGCCCTCTTCACCGGCCACGACCTAACCACCCGCCTGCCCGAGCAGCAGCCCTGGATGGGCCGACTCAACCGCTTCAGCGATGGCCTGCACCAGCGCATCCGCACCAGCCTCGGTGCCGCCGTCGGCATCGCCGCCCACGCCCCGCAGCTGGCCAGCATCGCCAGCGCCAACCAGGCCAGCGGGCAGAGCCTGGCGCAGTCCTCGGAGCTGATCGCCAGCGCCAGCGAGCAGGTCACCACCACCCTGGACGCCGAGCTGGTACCCGGCGCTGCCGAGGTGGCGCGGCTCTCCGGTGAAGTCGCCAACACCCTGCGCCAGTGCCAGCAGAGCGGCCAGAGCGTACTGCGCCAGGTGGAGGCCATCGGCGCCTGCGAACAGGAACTGGCCGAGGTGATCGGCAACCTCACCGCGCAGCTGGAAGAGGTCAGCAAGGTCATCGGCGTGATCGCCAGCATTTCCCAGCAGACCAACCTGCTGGCGCTCAACGCCGCCATCGAGGCCGCCCGCGCCGGCGAACACGGCCGTGGCTTCGCCGTGGTCGCCGAGGAAGTGCGCCGCCTGGCCGGCCACACCACCGAGGCCACCGGTCAGGTCGGGCAGATCATCGAACGCTTCCGCGACGGCATGGACCAGCTCGGCGGCGCCGGCGAGCGCATGCACCGGGCGGTGGAGGACGGCCGTGCCGGCATGCTGCAGGTCGGCAGCGGCCTGGACAGCACGCGCCAGGCCATGGACCGCCTGGACGAGCGCGTCGGCCATATCGCCACCGGCACCGAACAGATCGGCGCGGCGGTGCGCTCGATCAACGGCGACGTGCAGCAGATCGCCCAGGTCGCCGGCGACCTGCTCGGCAAGGCCGGCCAGGTACTGCGCCACAGCCAGGCCGTGCGCGAGGACGGCGACCGCCTGCTGCAGGGCCTGGGCGACTTCCGCCTGGAGCTGCACCGGGCGGTGCAACGCAGCATCGAGCAGCTGGCCGGCGACGCGCGTCTGGCCGGCGAGGTGGCTGGCGCCGAGCGTCTGCTGGCCGACACCCTGCGCCGTGATGCGCGCTTCGAGCTGTTCTACCTGGTCGACGCCAGCGGCGTGCAGCTCTCGGAGAACATCTTCGCCGCCGATGTGCCGCACCAGGACGCGCCGAGCTGCCGGGGCCGCGACTGGAGCCAGCGCCCCTGGTTCCGCAGCGTGGCCGCCGACCGCTGCAGCCATATCACCCCGGTCTACCGCTCCTCGGCCACCGACGACTTCTGCTTCACCGTCTCGGTGCCCATCCTCGGTGGCGATGGCCGTCTGCTGCGCGTGCTGGGCGCCGATGTGCGCCTCTCCGTGCTGGTCTGAGAAGCGCCGCCTGGGCTAGGCTGGAGCCATCCAACCTAGCCCGGGAGCCACCATGATCCGCATCAGTACCGAGTCCGGCCTGCGCCACAGCATCGAAATAGGCGAGCACCTGCTGCACGCCGACGTGCCCGAGTCCTTCGGTGGCACGGCCTCCGGCCCCGAGCCGCACGACCTGTTCGACGCCGCCCTCGGCGCCTGCAAGGCCCTGACCCTGATGCTCTATGCCAAGCAGAGGGGCATGCCGCTGGACAGCCTGGACGTGCGCGTGGTCCGCGACGACAGCCAGGAGCGCCAGGGCATCTACCGTCTGGCCGTGGAACTGGACCTGCACGGTGCCCTGGACGATGAGCAGCGCCAGCAGCTGCTGCGCATCGCCGACAAGTGCCCGGTGCACAAGCTGATGACCAGCGCCGAAGTGCAGGTGGAAACCCGCCTGGGCGAGGCCTGAGATGAGCGAGCTGCTGCTGATCCGCCCCAGGGCCGAGGACATCGCCGGCCAGCCGATCCTGCGCCCGCTGCCATCGGCCAAGTGCCGCAGCGTCGGCCCCTTCGTGTTCTTCGACCATATGCTGGAAAAGACCTATGCCCCCGACAGCGGCATGAACATCGCCCAGCACCCGCATATCGGCCTGTCCACCCTCACCTACCTGTTCGACGGCGAGCTGCAGCACAAGGACAGCCTGGGTTCCGACCAACTGGTGCGCCCCGGCGACGTCAGCTGGATGACCGCCGGCCGCGGCGTCGCCCATGTCGAGCGCACGCCCGCTCAGCTACGGCAGAGGGGTTCACGGCTGCACGGCCTGCAGGTGTGGCTGGCCCTGCCGCAGGAGCTGGAGGCGTGCGAACCGGGCTACAGCCACCACCCCGCCGCCAGCCTGCCGCGCAGCGAGGCCATGGGCGTCGCCATCACCCTGATCGCCGGCACAGGCTTCTGCCTGCAGTCGCCGGTGCCGGTGCCCTCGCCCACCCTCTACGCCGAACTGAAGCTGGCCGCCGGCGCCAGCCTGCAGATTCCCGCCGAGCACCGCGAGCGCGCGCTGTACCTGATCGAGGGCGAGGCCCAGCTGGAAGGTGAGGACCTGCCGCTGCGCGGCCTGGCCGTGCTGCCGGAAGGCGAGGAACTGCTGCTTTCCGCCTGCGGCGAGTGCCACCTGGCGCTGATCGGCGGCGAGCCGCTGGGGCCGCGGCGCATGTTCTGGAACTTCGTCGCCAGCGACGTGCAGCAGCTGGAACAGGCCAAGCAACGCTGGGCAGCCGGCGACTGGCCGCAGGTGCCGGGCGAACAGGCACGCATCGAGCTGCCCGGCTAGCTGCAGCTCGGGCTGGGCTAGCGATCGGCCTGGGCCAGAGCCGCCTCCTCGTCGGCCAGGCGCCGGATATAGGCGGCGAAGTCCGGGTCCTCGCCGCGCAACAGGTGCGGCAGGCGCGCGCGGAAGTCCTCGCGGCGGCTCCACTCGCGCATGTAGTCCTCCCAGGAATGCCAGCGCCTGCGCTGCTTGGCGTCCATGTCGTCCTGGTAGGCGAGCAGGTAGGCGCGCTCGAACAGCGAGATCAGCATGTCGAAGATCACCCACATGCGCTCGCGCTGCTCGTCGCTGAGATCGGGCGTGGCGTTCTGGCTGCGCAGGCGCAGGTCCGGGTTGGCCAGCACCACTTCGAGGAAGTCGATGTAGGCGTCGGAGATCTGCTGCCAGATGGCCTCCTCCTCGTTCTCGCGCTCCTTGCGCTGCTCGAAGAGGAACACGCCGATGGCGAACGGCAACGCCACCACCGTGACTATGTAGGACAGCAGCTCCCAGCTGGGCAGGCTCATGATGGTCTCCAGGCGAACGAGGCGGCCATTGTGCCCTACTCCACCTCCGCCCAGCGCTCCTTCACTTCCAGGATCGCCGGCAGGATGCCGAGGAACAGCTCGACCAGTTCCGGATCGAAGTGCCGGCCACTCTCGCGACGGAGGAACTCCAATGCCTCTTCTACCGGCCAGGCCGGCTTGTAGGGGCGCACGCTGGTCAGCGCGTCGAACACGTCGGCGATGGCGACGATGCGCCCCTCCAGGGGAATGGCCTCGCCGGCCAGGCCATTGGGGTAGCCGCTGCCGTCCCACTTCTCGTGGTGGGTCAGGGCGATGCTGCGGGCCATGCGCAGCAGGCCGGACTCATGCTCGCCGATGATCTCGGCGCCGATCTGCGCATGCTGGCGCATCACCTGCCACTCGGCCTCGTCGAGCTTGCCGTTCTTCTGCAGGATGGCGTCGGGGATGCCGATCTTGCCCACGTCGTGCATCGGCGCGGCGTTCAGCAGGTCGTCCGCCTCCACCTCGCCGAGGCCGGCGGCCCTGGCCAGCAGGTGGGTGTAGTGGCTCATGCGGATCACGTGCAGGCCGGTCTCGTTGTCCTTGTACTCGGCCGCCAGGCCCAGGCGCTGGACGATCTGCAGACGGGTCTGGCGCAGCTCGTCGACCCGCACCAGCGACAGGTGGGTACGCACCCGCGCCCGCACGATGGCCGGGCTGACCGGCTTGGTGATGTAGTCCACCGCGCCGACCTCGAAGCCCCGCGCCTCGTCCTCGACATCGGCCAGGGCGGTGACGAAGATCACCGGGATGGCCGCCGTGGCCGGCTGCGCCTTGAGCCGGGAGCATACCTCGTGGCCGGTCATGCCCGGCATCATCACGTCCAGCAGGACCAGCGCCGGCGCCTCGCGCGCGGCCAGCTCCAGGGCCTTGTCGCCGTCCTTGGCGAACAGCAGGCGGTAGTCGTCCTGCAGGATCTGCCGCAACACCTGCAGGTTGGTCGGCTCGTCGTCCACCAGCAGCAGCTTGGGACGGGTATCGGCGGGTCGGATCATGGGGCTACTCCGGACTGCAGTTCCAGCCAGCCGAGCAGCTCGGCCAGCAGCGCGTCGGCGCGCTCGAAATCGAAATCGTCGATCGCCTGCTCCAGGCCCCTGGCCTGGGCGGTTGGCAGCGCGGCGATCAGCCGTTGCAGGGCCTGCTCGGCCAGTTCGCCGTGGCCCAGGGCGGCGCGCGCCTGCTCGATCAGCGGCGCCAGCTCGGCCAGTGCCGGTAACGGTGCCGCTTCGTCCGCAGGCAGCGCCTGCTCCTGCGGCAACTCGCCCGGCAACTCGCCGAGGGCGGCCTGCAGGACCAGCAGCAGCCCGCCGGCCGAGGCGGCCACCTTGCCCTTGAGCGCATGTTCCAGCTGCCCGGCCAGGCGGCTGACGCGCAGCAGCGCGAGGTTGGCGGCAGCGCCGCGCAGGCGGTGCACCAGCTCGATGGCGGCCTGCGGCTCGGCATCCTGCAGCAGGCGCTCGATGTCCACGCAGCTGGCGCGATGCTCGTCGAGGAAGCGGCGGATGGCGGCGACCATGGCCGCCTGGCTGCCCCACAGCTGCAGGCCGCGCGGCCAGTCGATGGCGATGTCCGGCACGGCCTCGGCGGCGGCCGACGGCGGCACCGACGGAGCCGGCGCCACGCCGATGACGCGGGCCATCTCGGCCAGCAGCTGGTCCATCTCCAGCGGCTTGGAGGCGAAGCCGTCCATGCCGGCCTCGCGCGCGGCGAGACGGTCCTGCTCCAGCACGCTGGCGGTCAGGGCGATGATCGGCGTCGGCGCCAGACCCTGCCATGCCTCTTCCTGGCGAATCCGCCGGGTCGCCTCCAGGCCGTCCAGGCGCGGCATCTGCACGTCCATCAGCAGTAGGTCGAAGCCACCGGTGCGGAAGGCCGCCAGCGCCTCCTCGCCATCGCCCGCGGTCACCACCCGGTGGCCGAGCTGGCCGAGGCTCAGGCTGAGCAGTTCGAGGTTCTGCGGCACATCGTCGGCGGCCAGGATGCGCAGCGGCGGCAGGCCGAGGCTGGCGGCACGCGGCGCGGCCGCGCTGGCCTGGCCGGCCGGCAGCGGCAGCTCGACGCGGAACAGGCTGCCTTCGCCCAGGCGGCTCTCCACGGTGATGCGCCCGCCCATCAGCTCGGTCAGCTGGCGGGCGATGGTGGTACCCAGGCCGGTACCGCCGAAGCGCCGGCTCATCGAGGCATCGGCCTGGGCGAAGGGGTCGAAGATGTGCTGCAGGCGGTCCGCGGCGATGCCGATGCCGCTGTCGCGCACGGCGAGCAGGACCTTGCCCGGCGCGCCGCTGACTTCCAGGCGCACCCAGCCGTTTTCGGTGAACTTCACTGCGTTGCCCACCAGGTTGGTCAGTACCTGCTGGATGCGCAGCGGGTCGCCGCGGAAGTGCTCGCCGAGGCCGGCCTGGTAGTCCAGGCTGAGGCTCAGCCCCTTGGCCTCGGCGCTCAGGCGCAGGGCGTCGCAGACCTGGCGGCACAGCTCGGGCAGGGAGAAGTCCAGGCTCTCCAGCTCCACCGCGCCACGCTCCAGCTTGGCGGTGTCGAGGATGTCGTTGAGCAGGCCGAGCAGCGAGCGCGCGGCCTGGCGCACGGTGCCCAGGTGGCGGCGCTGCAGGTCGTCGAGGCGGGTGCCGAGCAGCAGCTCGGTGAAACCGATGATGGCGTTCATCGGTGTGCGGATCTCGTGGCTCATGTTGGCGAGGAAGGTGGTCTTGGCCTCGGCCGCCTGCTCGGCGCGCTCCTTGGCGTCGCGCAGGGCCTCCTCCATCTCGCGGCGCTGGCTGAGGTCGGTGGCGAACTTGACCACCTTGAACGGCTTGCCGTCGGCATCGAAGATCGGGTTGTAGGAGGCCTGGATCCACACCTCGCGCCCGCCCTTGGCCAGCCGCAGGTACTCGCCGCTGTCCAGTTCGCCGCGCGCCAGGCGCGCCCAGAACTCGTCGTAGGCGCCACTGTCGACGAAGGCCTGCTCACAGAAGATGCGGTGGTGCTGACCGCGGATCTCCTCCAGGCTGTAACCCATCAGCTCGAGGTAATTCTGGTTGGCGTTGAGCACATGCCCCTGCAGGTCGAACTCGGCCATCGCCAGGCCGCGCCCGATGGCGGCCACCGTGCCCTCGAACTCGGCGTTGCGCAGCTTGCTCTCGGTGATGTCCAGCATCACCCCGTCGATCCAGTGTGGCGCCCCCTCCTCGTCGGCCACTGCACCACCGCCCTCCCACACCCAGACCTCGCGGCCGTCGCGGCGTAGCAGGCGGTACTCGACCTCGTAGCTGCGCCCGGCGGCGATCGCCGCATGCACCAGCTGGCTGACCCGCTCGCGGTCGTCCGGATGGATCAGCGCGTTGAAGCTGCAGCGCCGCTCGATGAACTCCCGCGCCGGCCAGCCGCTCAGGCGCTCCACTGCATCGCTGATGAACAGCATGCTCCAGTCCCGGTCCAGCAGGCAGCGGAAGGCCACCCCTGGGAGATTGCCGATCAGCGAGCGGTACTGCTGTTCGCGCTCGCGCAGGGCGCGCTCCATCGCCTTGCGCTCGCTGATGTCGCTGATGAAGCCGACGTACAGGGTCTGCCCCGGCAGGCTGGCCTTGCCGATGGCCAGGCGCATCGGCAGCAGGCTGCCGTCCTTGCGCCGCCCCTCCACCTCGCGGCCGACGCCGATGATGCGGGCCTCGCCGGTGCGCCGGTAGTGCTCAAGGTAACCGTCATGGGCGGAATGGTGCGGCTCGGGCATCAGCATGCTGATGTTGCGCCCGACCAGCTCGTCGGCGCGCCAGCCGAACAGCTGCTCGACCGAGGGGTTGATGTCGCGGATCAGGCCGCGCTCGTCGATGGTGATGATGCCGTCCACCGCCGTGTTCAGGGTGGCGCGCAGGCGCATCTCGTTGTCGCGCAGCTGGCCGACCAGCTGGCGATAGCGCAACAGGCCGTTGGCAGCGGCGACGAAGATGGCCAGCGAGACGGTGATCAGCGCCACCGCCAGGGCCAGGTACAGGCTGTGCTCGCTGGCGCCGGCGTCTTCGGCCACGCCGACGAAGCGCGCCGCGGCCATGCCGGTGTAGTGCATGCCGCTGATCGCCAGGCCCATCACCAGGCCACCGAGGACCACCGCCCAGATGCCCAGGCCGCGCCCGCGCAGGCCGAAGCGCACCCACAGGGCGAGGATCGCCAGCACCACCGCCACCCCGATCGACAGGGCGAACCACCAAGGATCGTAGCGCAGCAGCGGCGCCATCTGCATCGCCGCCATGCCGCTGTAGTGCATGGCACCGATGCCGGCGCCCACCAGCACGCCGCTGCCGACCAGCTGCGCCGGCGTGACCTGGCGCCGCGCCAGCAACTGCAGGGCGACCCAGGAGGCGCCCAGGCTGGGCAGCATGGACAGCAGGGTCAGCCCCGGTGCGTACTCCACCCGCACGCACAGCTGGAAGGCCAGCATGCCGATGAAGTGCATGGCCCAGACGCCGCCGCCCAGGGCCAGCGAGCCGGTGATGATGGCCACCTGGCGCACCGCCGGGCTCTGGCTGACCCGGGCCATGCCCGCCACCTGCAGGGCCATGGCCGAGGTGAAGGCGGCGATCAGCAGCGAGAGCAGCACCAGCCAGGGGTCGTAGCTGCCGAACAGCAGCAGGCTGGGGTCGGCGTCGAGCAGGAACAGGCTGGTCAGGTACGACATAGGGGCAGCGGGCACGGATAGACGATGGCAAGTTAAGCAGGCCCGCACGGGCCGGCGCCAGGCACTGGCACCTGGAAAGAGCCATTAGATAGCCATCATCCGGCAAGCTCCAGCGCTATTTTTCGCGGCCATGAAAAAGCCCGCCGGAGCGGGCTTTTCACGGTACTGCCGATCAGGCGGACAGCTCGACCAGCAGCTTGTTGAGGCGCCGCACGTAGCTGGCCGGGTCCTTCAGGCTGTCGCCGGCGGCCAGGGCGGCCTGGTCGAAGAGGATGTGCGAGAGGTCGGCGAAACGGTCCTCGTCGGCCTCGGCATCCAGCTTCTCGATCAGCGGGTGGCCCGGGTTGATCTCGAAGATCGGCTTGGATTCCGGCACTTTCTGCCCGCTGGCCTCGAGGATCTGGCGCATCTGCAGGCCGAGGTCCTGCTCGCCGATGGCGAGGATCGCCGGCGAGTCGGTCAGACGGTGCGACACCCGCACTTCCTTGACCTGTTCGCCCAGCGCGCCCTTGAGGCGCTCCAGCAGCCCCTCCTTGGCTTTGGCGACTTCCTCCTGGGCCTTCTTGTCCTCTTCCGAGTCCAGCTTGCCCAGGTCCAGGTCGCCACGGGCGACGTCGACGAAGTGCTTGCCGTCGAATTCGGTCAGGTAGCTCATCAGCCACTCGTCGATGCGGTCGGTCAGCAGCAGCACCTCGATGCCCTTCTTGCGGAAGACTTCCAGGTGCGGGCTGCTCTTGATCTGCGCATGGGTCTCGCCGGTGAGGTAGTAGACCTTGTCCTGGCCTTCCTTCATGCGGCCGATGTAGTCGGCCAGGGCCACGCTCTGCTCGCCGCTCTCGTCGGCGGTGGAGGCGAAGCGCAGCAGTCCGGCGATCTTCTCCTTGTTGGCGAAGTCTTCCGCCGGGCCTTCCTTGAGCACCTGGCCGAAGGCCTTCCAGAAGGCCTTGTAGTCCTCGGGCTTGTCCTTGGCCAGCTTCTCCAGCATGTCCAACACGCGCTTGGTCAGCGCCGACTTCATCGAGTCGATCACCGGGCCGGACTGCAGGATCTCGCGGGAGACGTTGAGCGACAGGTCGTTGGAGTCGACCACGCCCTTGATGAAGCGCAGGTACAGCGGCAGGAACTGGTCGGCCTGATCCATGATGAACACGCGCTGCACATAGAGCTTCAGGCCCTTGGGTGCTTCGCGGTGGTACAGGTCGAACGGCGCGCGGGCCGGCACGTAGAGCAGCGAGGTGTATTCCAGCTTGCCCTCGACCTTGTTGTGGCTCCAGGACAGCGGGTTCTCGAAGTCGTGGGCGACGTGCTTGTAGAACTCCTGGTATTCCTCGTCCTTGACCTCGGTGCGCGGGCGGGTCCACAGCGCGCTGGCGCGGTTGACGGTTTCCCACTCCGGCTCGGCCGGCTTGTCCTTGTCTTCGCCGTAGTGTTCCTTCGGCAGCTCGATGGGCAGGGCGATGTGGTCGGAGTACTTCTTGACGATGTTGCGCAGGCGCCAGCCGTCGGCGAACTCTTCCTCGCCGCTCTTCAGGTGCAGGACGATGCGGGTACCGCGCTCGACCTTGTCGATCGTGGCGACTTCGAACTCGCCCTCGCCGCGGCTCGACCAGTGCACGCCCTCGCTGGCGGCAGCGCCGGCGCGACGGGTGAACACCTCGACCTGGTCGGCGACGATGAAGGCCGAGTAGAAGCCCACGCCGAACTGGCCGATCAGGTGCGAATCCTTCTTCTGGTCGCCGGAGAGGTTCTTCAGGAAGTCGGCGGTGCCGGACTTGGCGATGGTGCCCAGGTGGGCGATGACTTCCTCGCGGCTCATGCCGATGCCGTTGTCCTCGAGGGTGACGGTCTTGGCGTCCTTGTCGAAGGACAGGCGGATCTTGAGCGGATCGCCGCCTTCGAGCAGCTCGGGCTTGGCCAGGGCCTCGAAGCGCAGCTTGTCGGCGGCGTCCGAGGCGTTGGAGATCAGCTCACGGAGGAAGATTTCCTTGTTCGAGTACAAGGAATGGATCATCAGGTGCAGCAGCTGCTTCACCTCGGTCTGGAAGCCCAGGGTCTCTTTTTGAGTTTCCACACTCATGGTCATCGAACTCCACATGCAGGACAGAAGGCCGCGAACGCGGCGGATGTCCTGCAGATGGGGACTTCGGGAGGGATTTCAAGACCTTGCCCGAATCAGGGCTGCAACAACTCGATGCGCGCGATCTCTTCCGGCCTGAAGCTGAAGCTGGCCTGGCCGGCGCCGCTGCCCAGCTGCTGGCTGAGACGGATGCTGCCATCGCCGTCGAGACCGACGAAGCGCCCCTCCAGGGTGCCGCCGCTGGCCTTGCTCACGCGCATCAGCAGTTGCCGGTACTGTTCCGGGTTGCGCTGCAGGCGTGCCAGAGAGAAACGCAGGCGGCGATCCAGGGGCGCCCGGGCGCTGGCCTGCGGGGCTTGTTCCGGCTCCTCGGCCTGGACCACCGCTTCGGTACGCGCCTCCTGGGCCGCCAGCTCGGGGTAGCGATCATCGCGCACCTGCCAGCCACGCGGACCTTTCTCCAGCACCAGCGCCAGGCTCTGCTCGGCGCCGTTGATCCTGGCCTGCACCTGCAGCGGCAGCTGGCTCGCCGGAAAGGTCACGTCCGGCAGCTCGGCCAGCTGCACCAGGCGGGTGGCGAAGCGCCGCTGCAGGTGGTCCTCGATGACCTTGGCCAGGGTCTCGCGGGAGTCGAAGCGGGTATCGAGGCGACCGTCCTGGTAGCGCAGGCGGTCGGCGAACAGTTCCAGGCGCCCACTCAGGCTGGTCTTGAAGGACGGCGGCAGGACCAGGTGGAAGTCGCCCTGCAGCTTGTTCGGCGGCAGGACCTGCAGGTCCAGGTGCAGGGTGTAGCCCTGGCTCAGGCGGCGCGCCTCCGGCAGGTCCTGATCGGGCAGAAGCCAGCTGATCTCCACCTCCGGCAGCGAGCCCTCGTCTTCCGGCAGCACATCCAGCTGTACCGGGGCCTTCTGCGCCTGCGGCAGGCGGATGGTCACCTCGCGGCGGGCGAAGAAATCCTCGCCTTCGCGCAGGCTCAGCACGCCGTCGATCAGCTCGGCATACTGCGGGTTGAACGGTTGGCCGTTGAGCTCGCCATGCAGGCGGATATCCAGCTCGGCCGGGGCCTTGGGCGCCTCCTTGAGCCAGCGCAGGCTGAGGATGGCCTCCAGGCGCGCGGCATCCCGGTTGGCCATCAGCACCATGCCCACCACCAGCGGGATGCAGCCCAGGGCCATGAGCACCACGGCCTGGCGCGCCATGCGCCAGTGGCGCAGCACGTAGACCAGGGTGAGCGGCGGTATCAGGCTGCCCCAGCCCCACAGCAGGCTGGTGGAGAAGGCCCGCATCACCAGCCAGACCAGGCCGACGAGGATCAGCAGCAGGCCGCCGAGGATCAGCAACGCATCCATTGAGGATTCCTTGTTCTGTTCTTATGCAGCGCCCCGCCACTCACTCAGGGTTCGTCGACCTTGAAGTGGGCGCGTGCCGTGGCGATGGGCTCGCTCTGGCTGGTCTGCCAGGCCGTGATGGCGACGTTGGCCACCCGCCGGCCCTGGCGCCACACCTGGCACTGGGCGTAGGTGTCACGATAATGACCGGCGCGCAGGTAATCTATCGAGAAGTCGATGATTTTCGGCAAATGCGGGATGCCCATGAACATCAGCAGATGCAGCATGGCCGCATGTTCCATGAAGCCGGCGATGACTCCACCGTGCAGCGCCGGCAGGATCGGGTTGCCGATGTTGTCCTTGCTCGCCGGCAGGCGGAACACCATGTCGTCGCCCAGGCGCAGGCACTCGATGCCGATCAGCTTGGCGTAGGGGATCAGGCTGATCAGCGCGTCGTAGTCGTTCTTCTCATGGGCCTGGCGCACCAGGGTATTGAGGTTGAGCGCGGCCATCAGGCACCTCCCTGGATATTGCGTTTGAGTTCCTTGTCGCCCTGGGCGCCCTTGCCCATGCGCATGAAGGCACCGACCACATGGGCGATCGGCTCGTCCGGGTTGTCCTGATAGGCATAGCCGCGGGTGAAGATGATGTTCTCGGTGACCCGGTAGCATTCGGCGAAGCCGAAGACGTCCTTGTGCGGCTGAGCCGGACGCATGTAGTCGATGCGCAGGTCGAGGGTCGGGCAGATCTCGAATTCCGACAGCACGCAGACGGTGGAGATGCCACAGGTGGTGTCCATCAGGGTGGTGATGGCGCCGCCGTGGATCACCCCGGTTTCCGGATTGCCGATGATCTGGGTGCTGTACGGCAGGCGCAGGGTCAGGCCTGTGGGCTTGGCCTCGTGCACGCCAAGACCCAGCACCTGACAATGGCGCAGGGCCGAAAGAAAGCGCTCGGCGCGCTCTAGAACAGGGTTATCGCTCATGACTGCAGTTCCCGGCGATGTTGCAAAAGGCGCGCATGATACCCCCTCGGCCGCCACGCGACACAGCGCACGGGATGTGATGCGACGCACGCTTGGCCGGATGCGGCGGAACTTTGGCCGGTCCGTCGCCCTCCAATTACCGGATTGAGGATAGTCCCGTCACCAAAGGAGAGACGACATGAGCAAACCCTTTACCTATGCCCTGCTGCTGGCCGCCATGCTGGGTCTGACCGCTTGCGAGCAATCCTCGGAAGACAAGGTGGAATCGGCCAAGGAGAATGTCTCCGAGGCCATGGAGTCCCTCGGCGAAGCCGCCAAGGACACCGGCGAGGCCATCGAGCAGAAGACCAACGAAGCGCTGGGCAAGGAGCCCACCGTCGGCGAGAAGGTCGAGGAAGCCGCCGACGACGCGGCGGACGCCATCCAGGAAGCCGGCGATGAGGCCAAGGACGCGATCGACGCCCAGTGAGACCAGGAGGCCCGCAGATGCGGGCCTCTTGCCGTTCAGGCCAACGCCGGGCTGAGCATCAGCAGCAGGCTGCAGGCCAGCCCCACCACCCACACCAGGCTGCGCTGCCAGGCCAGATCGATCCAGTACAGCACCACATAGAGCACCCGGGCGAGCACGAACAGCAGTGCCGCCCCGTCCACCAGCGCCCCCTGGCTCTGGGTCACATGCGCCACCAGCACGCCGGCGGCGAACAGCGGGAAGGCCTCGAAACTGTTCTGATGCGCAGCCAGAGCGCGCGCACCGAAGCCCGTCAGGCGGGCCTGCTGGGCCCGCGGGTGATGGTTGTCGTAGCGCCCGCCGCCCTCCTCGGCCATGGCCTTGGCCACCGGGATCTTGGCCAGAAAAATCAGTATCGCGCTGATGAACAGGCACCACAGTGGCAATGTCATGGGTTTTTCTCCTTGGTCGGCGTGCCGGTGGTCTGGGTATGAACCATCACTTTCAGGACATCGGAATGGAACTCGCGGTGATACAGCACCAGCACCACGCCGGCGCTGAGCAGCATGAAGAACCAGGGGTGGATGAACCAGCCCAGGGTCGCCATGCCGAAGTAATAGGAACGCAAGCCCAGGTTGAACTGATTGGCCGCCATCGAGATCACCCGCGCGGTGCGCACCGCATAGGCCTCGCGTTGCGGCTCGGACAGGCCGCGCTCGGCCACCAGCGGCGCCGAGCCGATCAGCACCGAGGCGAAGTTGTACTGGCGCATGCACCAGCTGAAGGTGAAGAAGGCATAGACGAACACCATCGCCAGGCAGATCAGCTTGAGCTCGGAGAGCTCACGACTGGCGGCCTGCACCAGCGGCAGGTCCTGCAGCAGTGACACCGCTCGATCCGAAGCACCCAGTACGGTAAGCACACCGGCCAGGATGATCAGGGTACTGGAGGCGAAGAACGAGGCATTGCGCTCGAGGTTACCGATCACGCTGGCATCGGCGATGCGGTTTTCCCGCAGCAGCATGCGGCGCATCCAGTCCTCACGGTACAGATGCATCACACTGGCCAGGCAGGCCGTGTCGCGCCCCTTCCAGATCGCATAGCGGGCATAGCCCAGCCAGCACCCCAGGAACCACAGCGCCGCCAGCAGGTGCGGCAGGTAAGCCTTGTCGGAAAGCATGCGGACTCCTTGTGCCGTAGGCCCGATTATAGGAGGTCGCAAGGAGGGAAAGCTGTGCAGATGGTGCCCGAAGCCGGACTCGAACCGGCATGCCATTGCTGGCGAGGGATTTTAAGTCCCCTGCGTCTACCGATTTCGCCATTCGGGCGGTAGCGCGGTGAAGCGAGGGCTGGACTATATACAGCCAGCGCCAGCCCGGCAAGGTAAAGAAAAAGCCCCGTAGATCAACGATCTACGGGGCTTTTCTTGTAGTGGAGGCCGAGGTCGGAATCGAACCGGCGTACACGGATTTGCAATCCGCTGCATGACCACTCTGCCACCCGGCCTCAAACGAAGACGCCGCTTACCGCGGCGTCAACGTCAACAATCTGGAGCGGGAAACGAGACTCGAACTCGCGACCCCGACCTTGGCAAGGTCGTGCTCTACCAACTGAGCTATTCCCGCGTCTTGGTGACGGGCGCCATTCTATAGATTCGAAGCGCCTCGTCAACCCCTTGATTCAAAAATACTTTATTTCTTCTCGGCATCGATGCTGAGGTGCGGCCAGGCAGCCAGCAGGTATTGCAGCATGGACCACAGGGTCAGTGCCGCCGCCACGATCAGCAGGACATAACCGAGGCCGACCCAGACGGTCAGTTGCGGCGGATTACCCAGCAGGATGATCAGCGCCACCATCTGCGCGGCGGTCTTCCACTTACCCAGGTTGGACACGGCCACGTGCGCCCGCGCGCCCAGCTCGGCCATCCACTCGCGCAGCGCGGACACCACGATCTCGCGGCCGATGATGATCACCGCCGGCAGGCTCAGCCACAGGTTGGCGTGCTCCTCCACCAGCAGCACCAGCGCCACGGCCACCATCAGCTTGTCCGCCACCGGGTCGAGGAAGGCACCGAACGGCGTGCTCTGCTCCCAGCGCCGGGCCAGGTAGCCGTCGAACCAGTCGGTCACCGCCGCCAGGGCGAACACCGCACTGGCCGCCCAGTAGCTCCAGGCGAACGGCAGATAGAAGAACAGGATGAAGACCGGAATCAGGGCGACGCGCAGTACGGTGAGCAGGTTGGGGATGTTCATCGGGACCACTGGCCAGCGAGTTGAGCGCGCATTCTACTCGCTGTGCAGGGCGGCATAAATCGACTCGGCGAGCTTTTTGCTGATGCCCGGCGCCTTGGCGATCTCCTCGACGCTGGCGCGGTTGAGTTCCTGCAGCCCGCCGAAGTGCTTGAGCAGCTCGCGCCGGCGCTTGGGGCCGATACCGGCGACATCCTCCAGGCTCGAGGTGCGCCG
>Ga0247725_1000781_pt1 | contig 20060 bp, 33 predicted proteins | sample OKSTACKMCFT3sol_FD_183021 | JGI IMG/M metagenome (GOLD analysis project Ga0247725, IMG submission 183021) | Subsurface sediment microbial communities from gas well in Oklahoma, United States - OK STACK MC-FT3-sol | ecosystem: Environmental > Terrestrial > Deep subsurface > Rock core/Sediment...
CCAACCCCTTAAAGGCATCGGGGCGACGGCCTTGACCGCTCCAGGATACGCCGTCTTTTGAATATTTCGCATTATCAGGTTCTGATTTGCTTGTGTACATCTCATTGAGAAGATTGATGTCCACTCCACATGATTCCATGTCACTCATTATTCGCTCGGCCTGAGCTCGCTTTTCTTTTTCTTCTTCTTCTCGCTTTTTGTACTCTTCCTCCAGTTCATTAAGAACACCTTTCATTCTGTCTATGATCTCCCGAACTTCATCCAGCGGGAGACCTCGCAATAGAGTGCGTATCCGGCTTTTTCGCTTTAACTCTGCGATTATTAATTCTCTACGTTCAGCCGCTGATAGCGTAGAGAATTCCTCGTGGTCTTTCATGTTATACGGAGCCCATCAGTTTTCCTTTAAGTTGATCACGCTTGGAGTCCAGTTTATCTTCAACCTGCAACTGCTCAGGTTGAGACTTAGCAATTTGATGCTCTGAACTCGGTTGCCCAAAAGACCCAATGTTGCCAGAAAAACGAAGAGAATAAAGCCCCAATAGAGCAAGTGCGCGCAGCCGATCACTACGCGCCTTGTGCTGCATCTGGGACAGCTCACGATATAACTCCGGAAATCCTTGCTCCGAAATATTCAGATTAGATATTTTCCCATCCCATTTGCTACCAGCCACTACGACCTCCTATCTATTAGCCGCAGTACCAGAAGCCTCTGGCATTGGATGCCACGGATTCTTTGGGTAGTACGATCCTACTCTTAGGAAAAAGCTCTTTGGCTGCATCCTGGTATGCTTCGGCACCACCACCAGCCAGCAGAACAACATCAGCATCCATCCCGTCTTCCCGCATTGACTTACGCATAGGGACTAATGCGTTTTGAGCCACCTTGGCTGAAGCCTTCTTAAAGTAATCTTTGATCGATACCTTCTCACCATAGAGAAAAATTTCAGTCTTACCGGCGCGAATTGCTTTTTCGATCTTTTCTATGCCAGGCGCACCACCGTGGTCTTCTTGGATGAGTCGATTAGTTTCTTGTAGCAACATCGACATGGCCTTTAGGCTGGTGCCAGATGAGTGATAACGAACTTCACCTTCTTCAAGCGCAACCCAGTCAACAGAGAAAAATCCGGGGTCAATAACAACAGTTTTCCCTCCCTGAATAATTTCGAGTAGGTCATCATCCTTTGTAGAGCTGACAATATCCATGTAAGCACCGGCAGGTTGAGGCACAACCACGACAGACTTAACCGTTACCGTTCGTTTAGGTGTGATCTGGTGCTCACCCTCCAGCCGAGCTTTCAATGCCTCTCTGAGTTCCGCTTCCATGTACTGGCTTACTGGAAGACCTGTCACCAGCACATCAATTTCCTTCTGTTCCGACATCAGAAGTGCAGCGTAAAAAAGAGCCTTATACGGTTTCGTTGATGGGTAGTCACCGTGAAGCTCTCGCTCCCACCCTTGCAGACGGTCAGGTTCAACACCAGCAACCCACTTCTCCCCATCAATCACAACCTGAATACAGGTCCCAGCGCCACCAGTTAACTGCTGTGGCATCAGTTCCAGTGGACCAGCGCCAACAGGCATAACAACAGTACGAGCTTCTTCACCTTTATGACCCATAGCCATTTTCAGGTTGGAGTAGCCAATATCCAAACCCATAACAAACTGATTCATGAAATCCTCCAAAGATTGCTTTTTGATTGCTTTTCGATTGTCTTTCTCTTGTTGGAGAGAGAATACAGCCTGACTAAGGCCTATATAGCCTCTGTAGTTGCCCAAAAGGGGCGTTTAGATTGCTTTTCGGTGGCGTTTGGGTTTTATAACCGGCCATACATGTGGGTATGCTGCACGGATAGATAAATTAATGACGACAGCACCCCACCACATATCAAGCACTCCTTTACCAGTACCCATAGTGATCTCGTAAATATTTGGAATCTTATGGTTTTTTTTCCAATCTATCTGGAATCTTGCCTAGTGGATTCACATAGAAATTATGGGCATCTGAATTAAGGCTGTAAGATTCCAGATAGATAGAGGGGTATTTGACAAATTCCAAAGATGGGGTAGCCTAGTAACAGGATTAGATTCCAATATTGGAATAATCAGCTTTAAATTCCAGATAGATAGTTATGTGGATAGGAATTGGATAGGAATTGGGAGGGTTTTGAAGTGAGTCTACCAAAAGAGCGATGGTTGGATCTGCTAGATCCTAAGCTCGAAGAAGAACGATCCGAGATAACAGAAGATCTGCTTGAGGCAGAAGGTCGAGAGTTTGTCACGGAGTTACGGAGCAAGCTGGATCACGCTATAGCTGTTCTTGCTGTCGAAGCACAGCAGGAAGCAGATATGTACTGGAACGCGCACAGGTCTGCGCGTGAAGAAGCATCGGAGGACGAACAAGGGCGTGTTGGTACACGAGTTCGCATTCTAGGTGTATCACTCGTTGCAGAGTGGTATCGCAACAGATTTGTCGAACAGGTTCCAGGTCAAAAGAAAAGGGTTCTATCAACACATATCAAGAAGGGCCGAGGTCACGCCTACAGCATGTCGCACTTCAAGAAAGAGCCAGCTTGGGCACAAGAGCTTATCCAGCAAGTAGAAAGCAGGTATGCCGCGTTAAGACAAAGAGCGACAGCGTTAGCAAAAATTCGCCGGGCGCTTAACGAGTATGAGCGACTGCTAAACAAGACTCATAACGATGAGGTGTAATAACATGACAGTATCTGTAGCGGCCACTGAGCTGGCGAAGCTCGGCAAATGCGAAACGATGATAAAAAGATTTGCTAAGCATCCTCGCCCTGCCCCAGCAAAACGCCCACAATCGCCACAGGGAACCGATAACACCCTTAGAGGTGAGTTCGCCCATTTTCGGTATGAAGCTGCTGCCCTGCGCTTCATGAACAGTGCTGCGGGGGCTAAGCGTCGCATCTACCAGTTAGTGTTTGCAGCAACGGTAGCAGCGGGAGTATTGACACTGCTGGCGGCATGGACCACCAGCTAGATAGTATCGACGGAACAATCATGAGCAAGAGAACCAAAGACAAAGACGTGGAGAAACTAGACGTAATCAAAGACTCACCACAAATGAGCCTGTTTGAGATCATTGAGTCTCCGGCCAAAAAGGACGACTACTCCAACACCATCGAAATTTACGATGCGCTGCCCAAGTACATCTGGGACCAAAAGAGAGAACACGAAGACCTTTCTAACGCTGTAGTGACGAGACAATGCTCAATCAGAGGTCAGCAGTTCACAGTAAAAGTGAAACCAGCCATCATCGAGAAAGATGACGGTAGAACCGTTCTGATCTATGCAGGACAGCGAGAGGAAATCCTTGAGGATGCGTTACGCAAGCTCGCGGTGAACGGCAAAGGACACATGATCGAAGGCAAAGCCGGAGTTATGTTCACTCTGTACGAACTCCAAAAAGAGCTGTCAAAGATGGGTCACGGTTACAACCTGAACGAGATCAAGGAAGCCATTCAAGTTTGTCGCGGTGCAACACTCGAATGTATTAGTAATGACGGCGAAGCCTTCATCAGCTCCAGCTTCTTCCCGATGGTGGGCTTGACCACCAGAGGTGAGTTCCGTAAGAAAGGTGGTAACGCCAGGTGCTATGTGCAGTTTAACCCTCTGGTAAACGAATCGATCATGAATCTGTCGTTTCGTCAGTACAACTACAAGATCGGAATGCAAATCCGCTCCCCTCTCGCCCGGTACATCTACAAAAGAATGAGTCACTACTGGACTCAAGCATCCCCAGATTCGCCATACACGCCATCACTTATCAGCTTTCTGACCCAGAGCCCTCGTGAGCTCAGCCCACGTATGCCAGAAAACGTCAGGGCCATGAAGCTCGCGCTGGAAGCTCTCATCAAACAAGAGGTCATAAGTGATTACGACGCGAACCAGATTAAGGATGGCCGCAAAGTCATCGACGTGCGTTACGTCATAAGGCCTCACGAGAACTTCGTGAAGCAGGTAATGGCATCCAACAAGCGTAAGCAGCAAACAGAACTAAGAGCCATTAAGCAAGGCATGATTGATCACGACATCATTGATGAGCGCCAGCGTAAGGGACGATAGCTGCCAGCATCTCCTTGCTGAGGGATCATGAAAAAGGCGCTGATGCGCCTTTTTTCATGCGTAGAGGAAATTCGATCTCCAAGGCTTCCAGTCAAATCCAGAAAACGGGATGACATCGGCATATGGGAAACCTGCACGTATACAACGAACTGGAGACCATATGCAGCGGGGACTTTCGCTCTATATATGGGTTTGTTGCACGTTAAATAACGGTGCAACCTTAAAACCGTGCAAGCTCGGTAGAAACTCTGCAATAGGGAGTCTCGCAAGACCAAGGCTGAACTTGTAAGACATTGATACTTAAAGGACTGATGTGTGGGGGAGCTGCACGTTATGGGGTTTGATATATGGGAGCGTTGCACGATTGACAAAGCAGAACAAAGATTGACAGGACAGGACAAACACCAAAAGTGGTCAAAATTACCCTGACAGTCCAAAGTGTGACCATGTTCACGCTGAGAAAGGCTAAAAGTTATCCACATTTCCTGTGTATAAGCACGAGGTTGGTATGTGGGTACGCTGCACGACTACATGTGGGTATGCTGCACGGTGCAAAAAACGACCAAATTTGATATGTGGGTACGTTGCACGTTAGTAGAAAATATATGGGGCAACTGCACGTTTAAGGGAAAACATATGGGTACGTTGCACGAACGACAACACAAATATATGGGAACGCTGCACGAACGGTCTGTTTTTTAAAGATTTTGTGGAAAAAAAGGGGGTTCCGTGTGGATAACAGTGGATAAGATCCAGAGGCATATGGGAACACTGCACGGCAACCTATGGGAACGCTGCACGTAACTATGTGGGTTCTTTGCACGGTACAAACAGGGGATTCTCAATAATATCAAGGCGTTGACGGCATATTTAGAGCGGCTAACCTATCTTTAACCGCTTTTAATCCTTTATACAAAGATCAAAGATCTTTATATTTATCCTTATGATCGCTGAACAAAAAGTAATCACCTTTGTTTTTTTAGAAAAAAGTCTCGTGCAATAGGCCAAACACGATTAGTATCACCAACAATACAAACATAGACAGCACAAAGTAACCCGACTCATACAGCACTGTTTTGATCAATGAGGTAATGCGTATTGATCTTCCAGAGATCCGCCCAACGATCCATTGATATGCAACGAACGAACCTAGACCACAGAGCAACACTACCACCACAGAAACAAAAGAATGATCCCTCAGAACAGACTCACTCAACAGACCGTACTGGATACTTAAAAATACGAGTTTGCCTATTCCAAAACCCAGACCTAAAGCAACGATTCCTCGCACCAGCACTACCTTAAAAGACTGAACCCATGTCAAATCAAGATCCATTGCCTTCCGCGAAGAACGGCGCACCAGCACAGTGGATATAACTAAGCCCAAAAACACCAAAAGAACAAAATCAAACATTGCCACCTCAGCACAAATCAATCAGAACCACAGGCCTCTCGGCCAAACGCACCACCAGGAAGAGCCCACCTCTGACCCTCAGGTACGAAAATAGGGAGTGTGTAACTTTCTCTGGATACCTGCTCCAACGCTTCAATATCACTTATATGTATCGGCGCAACAGCAGAACCTAAATCAATAACGTCAATTTTTTTCCTTGATACCGTTACACCAAAGGTTTGTTCATACCGAGCAATATTCCAAGCTCTATCAGGCCAGTAGTGACGGATCGTGGACCAAATCCGTTGTGAGTTGTAGATACAAGTCATACATGACGACCGGCTCCAGCCAAGCCGATATGGAACAGGAGCCAGGATACAATGACGCTCTATCACCTCCCAGACTTGCTCCTCGCTCCAGTGGAGAACTGGTCTCCAAGCATCCACTAACCGTGCAGTCTTCCCATATCTTCTGTCACAAGCATGGGCTTCGAGCTGGTTATACTTCGATCTGTTTGCACTTTCCTCACGTCTCTCACCAGTGATAAAAAGGATCTTCTTCTCCTTAAAGCGCTCCTGGTTATTAATCGCCCTACGGCCCACATCAATCTTCAAGGCAGATGAGCACCAACGTGTTTGCAATGACGGCGATTGCTGTGGAAAACGAAGGCGTGTGCCAGGCTTAGATCTATTATGGTCTCTAGGCAGCACCAGAAGCCCCTCAGGCGTTTCTACGCGATGGGGGTGGCTGTAGGTATTCTCCTTGAGCATTTCCCCCTCAAAACCGCCCTCAAGCCATGAGAAGTACATTGGGATACCCAGTGCATCCCCAAGCTGACGGCAGTAATCACGCATAAAGGCCCAATCCATCAAAGAACTACCTTCCTGCCCGTCAACGTCATGGTGCCAGAATTCCACCTTTGACTTATCAACCCCCATGTCTACCAGTCGCAGATACGCAGCAATTGAGTCTTTGCCACCTGACAGACAAACAATGATGTGGTCGTACAAACTCAAGTCCACATCCGGAGCAGAGAAGTACGTTGTTCTTTCATCACAAACCTGCTTTGAAGACATACCGGTAAGAACCGATTCCAAGGATGGCAAGATCACATGGTCATCGAACAGATCTCGTTGATTTTCTCGTTTTAACATAAGCCGATTTTTTCTTTACTGGGTTGTTTTTATGATTTACAGTATTATAAAATGATACTGTGAAAAGTAAAGTTTTCAGATCGACTAATCACTCAGGAGAACTTGAGAAGCACCAAAAAGCAATCTAAAGGTGGTTTTTCGGTGATTGGTGTTCAGGTGGCACCTGTCGCAATTAGTTAAAAGTCATTAGAAAGTGGTTTTTTGGTGGGTTTACAGTTTGGAGATGAGTATGTGGGAACATTGCACGGATAAAGGGGGCCGCACATGAAAGCGATTAAGCGGTTCATCATATGGGTTAATTACGGGCTTGAGGGCTGGAGCATTTTTGGTTCAAGCGATGACTGGGATGAAGCTGTATCCATCCGCTCAGAAGCTATAGACGAATGCAGTATTGATGAAGATGACATCATCCTGGCTGAGAACAAAAACGAGCTGGTGGTGAAGCCAGTGGCTAAACAGATGACAGAGTGGCACCGAGAGCTGGAAGCTGTCCTTATGACACTTGACGACTGCCAAATGGAATGTGACGGCATGACATGGGCGGTAAGTCACCTACTGAACGAAGCTGGTGTCCCGCATGACTGCATGTATGGATTTGTGCGAAACGAACAGACCAAGGACATCGTTACACCTCATTTTTGGGTTGTCCTGGATGATGGTTGGCTGGTGGATCTTAGGCTTCGCATGTGGCTTGGCGATCACGACAACATTCCTCACGGGGTATTTCATACCGATAACGAGCCCGGATTTTTCTACAAGGGAGACCCTGTTCAAAACCATAAAGGGATGAGATTGGGCAAAGCTGTCCTGGACATCATGACCGACGGAAAACTTTCACATGTGAAAGTTCCTGAACGACAAGACGGAGAATAATAGCGTGGAATTTGATTACGACAAATCAGTGTCAAACGCACATCTTGAGGCTGCTGGCTGGGGTATGGATGCCTTTAACCACTCCAATCCATTTGAGAGTCATGTCATCTATGTACGTGATTATCGTAACGATCACATCCGTCTGTTCACAATCAAGCAGGCTGACTTCGACACCATAAAACTCCCCCTTCACCTTACCTCCGACATGCTGGCTTCGGTGATCGCTGAGTTCGTATCAAAGGCTGCAAAAGGAAAATTGAATGCTAAGGAGTCCGATACGCTGGCTCCGGCCTTGGTCGGCTATGCCAAATCAACGGAAACTTACCGGAGCTGGCGAAGAGTGTCAGGGGCAGCAGAGCGATTGCACATGGTAATCAACATTTACGCCGGTTCTGGATTGTTGAGGCCTTTCATTGCTCGGGCTCCTAAGACCGTCCTGACGAGCCAAGAGGTGTTGGCATTCTCATCGCAGGTTAAAGGCATGGATGTATCTAATCATCCTGAGTGGTTTAGGGGCCGGAGGTAGTCATGAAGGCAGCTCTCTGGATATTCGTCCTGATCATCGCCCCTTTCGTCATTGCGAAAGTGGACCAGTGGCGCAAGCGCGGTATTGGAGACACCTGGGCGTGGTGGAAATCAGAGAACATGCCGCCGGAGCTACGATCAGCCACTTTGTTTCTGTCCGAGCAGGATGTATCAACCACTCTGCCGGTGCCAATGCACGGCAGGGTTGATCAGGTGTACCAAACAAAGAGAGGAATTCTCATCCCCCTGGACACAAAGTTACGTCAGATAAACCACATCTATGAGTCAGACATTATCCAGCTCTCTGTTTATCAGGTAATTCTGTCACACAAGTACAAAGTGCCCGTTGCCAAGTACGGCTATGTCCGAACCGTTGTGGAAACAGCAGACGGAGATAAAGTCCGTTACATCAAAACAACCCTTCTTAGCGAAAAAGAAGTGGTCAAGCTGTGGCACCGCTACCAATCGATCCGTTCTGGTCAGGTAAAACCCTCCTGTTCCTGTGGCGGAAAGTTTCACATGTGAAAGTTTTTTTTGTGAAAAATCGGTTGCCCGAATTGGGCAGTTAGGCGGGGTTGCATTTTTAAAAAGTCCTGTACGCTGGTTGGCATAGGAGGTGAATCGTGGCTCAACTTAAACATAACCGCTTAGTCATGTTGGGGTCCCTGATGGCAACAGTTGTAGCTGCCGCTAATGGGTTGAGCTTTATCACCCTTATGGCTGGTGGAATAACCCTTCTCCAGTTCTTGGCTTGGAAGCAACAAGATGCTGTCCAGAGTCGTTTCAAGGCTGCGAAGAATGCTTTTGAAACGTTGAACGTCATTGCGTTCGACAAGCACTGGGTAGGTTCAACCGCGACGGTTGCAAAAGTGTCGAACATGCTTACCCCGGCAGAAAGACTTGATAAACCTTGGGCGGTACAAGTTCTGGCAGTAGCCGAAGGTGGAACCTGGTTCGCAGTTGACCTGCAAGTGACTGGTACTAACAAAGTTCAGATGCTCAGTCTCCACCAGCTCAGTGAAAAGGCAGCAAAGACTATGTTGGCCTTTGACCTCGAAGTGTATGAGAAATTTTTCGGAAAACCTGATGTTGCATGAGGAAAATGTGATGGAAAAAATCAAAAACGTAGATGCTGTGGAATTCACAGTTGAAGATAAAAAAGCGATGACCCATGCGGCATACGCCCAGTGTATCTTCATTCTGGCCCAAGCGCTTGCTTTCCCTTCCCAGGGGATGGCTGGCGCTATGGTTGCAGCTTTATGCGGCATGATGCCGTGGCTGACTAAATTCGCTAAAGAAGCCCCGTCGAAAGCCTTTGGTATGGTGATGGCTTCACTCTGTATTGCACCTGTTTACGGGAAGCTCTGTGAGCTTGTGATCCACGCGATTCAGGGGGCTTGAGCTTATGGGGCTAGTACGAGCTCCCTATCTCTTGGCTGAGCTTAAAGAACGCGGCGGTGATGAATCTGCTCTGGCTAAGATCATGCAGCCCGGTTGCAGGATTGGAGAGGAAGACCTGCGAGCGTTGGCCTCCAAATTAGGGATTGAAATATCCTCTCTGGCTCCAGCGCCAGAGAATGCGGCCAATACCCGGTTCAAAGCAAAGCTGAGAGGAGGTTTGGCCTCCTTTCTTTTTGAGTATGACGGGTGTTTTCGACATGCAGAAGGCTCCAGCCATGCAGAAATGCTGGGTATCGAGCAAGAAGATGATATTGGTCTTCCGAGTCGAGCTGCTGATGCCATGCTCTTGGAAAAGACTCTCTACCAAGTGATAGCTCGGGCCAAATATATGCTGAGCAAGATCGACAGCAAATTTGTTCGGTCAGAACAAGCAATAGAGTTCCGTGAACAACTTGCTCCAGGGATCTTCAAACCTGGTTACAGAGGGTTCCGGTTCAAGGAAGCGGCTTCTGGTGATTTGCCTACTGTCATGATTGATGGTCGGAAATTCAATTGCATTGCCAGTATAGCCAGAGCACATGGACTTGATCCGGTTACAGTGCGGAGACGCATTGCGGATACCGGAAAGACCGCAGAAAAACTCACCAATGATGAGTGGAAACTCATCCTCTCCAAGAAAAAAGGTAAAGGAAAACCCTTCACCTACCAGGATAGAACCTACAGCAATATTGCTCAGTTCTGTCGTGAGCATCAGCTCAACAGCAACCTTGTTTACCAGAAAGTCAAAGATCGGGCTGATAGCACTGATGAGGAGTTCTGGGGACAGATTATTGAAACATGCAAAAGGAACGACTAATGGCAGAAAACAAAGAAATCCCCTGGGAGAGAGAACTCATTGAGAAATACATGTTCACCCTTCACAAAGAGCAAGTGAAAGATCGTCGCTGGCGGACAATGTTGCGTGTGCTTCGTGCATCAGGCTTCGTACTTCTCATGGTCGGCTTCATCATCCTAGCTTCCAATCCAGGTGGAATGCCTTGGCAAAGCGCCAAAGCAGCAGCTCCCCATACCGCCTACATCAACATCCGTGGCGAGATTGCAGCAGGAACGCTGGCAGACGCGGACCATCTTATTCCGTCCATTCAGGCTGCATTCGACAACCCTAACTCTCAAGCGGTAGTTCTTCGCATAAACAGCCCAGGAGGTAGCCCTGTTCAGGCTGGACGGATTTATGAGGAGGTGAAGGCGCAACGGGCTCTGCATCCGGAGAAAAAGGTTTACGCCATCATTGATGACATTGGTGCCTCAGGCGGTTATTACATCGCCTCTTCGGCGGATGAAATCTATGCAGACCGCGCCAGTCTGGTTGGTTCTATCGGCGTTATCAGCTCCGGGTTCGGGTTTACCGGCTTGATGGACAAGCTCGGCATTGAGCGACGGGCTATCACCTCCGGAGAGCACAAAGCACTTCTCGATCCTTTCTCCCCTCTTACCGCTGATATGAAGACGTTCTGGGAAGGAGTTCTATCAAAAACCCACCAGCAGTTCATCGAGCGAGTGAAGGCTGGTCGGGGGGAACGACTGAAAGACGACCAAAAGGTGTTTTCTGGATTGCTCTGGAATGGTGAGCAGGCCAAAGAGATTGGTTTGATTGATGGGCTGGGTAGTTTGAACTCAGTGGCGCGAGACGTCATTCACCAGACCAGCCTAGTGGATTACACACCAACCGAAGACATCATCCGGAGACTGACTCAACGAGCCAAGCTCGAAGCCAACTCGTTCGTGCAAGAACTCAGCGCTGTGAAAGTTTACTGATAGGAGCAATTTGATATGACAGAACAAAGTACCAAAACACTACGCACCGGGGTTATTGCCGCCGTTTTTTTAGGGCTTGTAGGAACCGGCTTCGGGATTTACCAATTCGTGAAAGAGAAAGAGCTGGCGCAAGAAATCGCCAGCGTGAAATCCACTGTGAACCAGGTGAAGGATGCCGAAGGCGTCACTTTCAAGAGCAAAGCCGAGTTTGATGCGGCTGTGGCGGCAAGCATCAACAAGTTTGTCGAGCAAAAACAGCAATCGGACATCGATCAAAAGTATGCCCAGTTTGAGGGGGCTCCCGAAAAGGTTGAGGATGGCAAGCACATCTATGGGGACCTTGGTGCCCGATTCACGCTGGTGGAGTTTTCTGATTTGGAGTGTCCGTACTGCAAGCAATTTCATGACACACCAAAACAGATTGTGGATGCCAGTAAAGGGAATGTGAACTGGCAGTGGAAGCACATGCCCCTCGATTTCCATAACCCGGCTGCTCACAAGGAAGCTCTGGCCGCTGAATGTATTGCAGAGCAGAAAGGCAACCGAGGCTTCTGGGTCTTTATTAATGATGTATTCCAGCGTTCCCAAGGTAACGGGCGCGGCGTTGAAGACCTTGCTTCCGTTGTCACTGGCGTAGGTGCTGATCTGGATGCTTTCCGTGAGTGCCTCAGCTCTGGCAAGTACGAAGATAAAGTTCAAGCTGACATCCAGAAAGCCAAGAGTTACGGCGTTAATGGTACTCCAGCCACCTTTGTTGTAGACAACCAGACAGGTAAGAGTCAGTTACTTGGTGGTGCTCAACCAGCACAAGCCATCATGGCGGTGATGCGAAAAATGATGATTGAGTCGCAACAAGACGACTCAGCGAACCAATAAAACTTTCACATGTGAAAGTGGAGTGAGAACTGATGATCAATACAACAACTAAATTGGGATGTTTGCTTGGGGGGCTGCTTGTCCTGTCGGCTTGTTCCAGCGCCCCTCAGCCAAGCAACGAATACAAGATGGCTCTGGATGATACAAAACAGTTATGTGAGGCATGTGCTTTGGTTGGTAATGACCTGCTGGTGGCCCTTAACAAGTCATGCAATACCCCGATGACCCCTGAGAGTTTTACCGGAGTCATGAATAGCAACCCGATGTTTGCAGCAATGATGGCAATTAACTCCATTGGTGGAACCGATCTCTATCAGGTTTATCGTGACGCGGCCATAGACACCCTGCGTTGCAATGAGATGGACTCTTGGCCTGAACGGACCAAGATTCGTTTCCAGCAGCCCGATATGCAAAAGGTGCTGGCCTTGAAGGTTTCTGCCAGACAGCAGAAAGCAAATTAACTTTCACATGTGAAAGTCAGGCTCTCCGGGGCCTGATTTCACTATGAGGTGAACCTATGGAGTTACAAGAAGCAAAAGAGGCCCTCGATAGCCTTCATCCTCACAAGGCCTCAGCGCCTTTGAGGTTAGTCATCCACCAGCCAGGTGGGATTGGTGGAACCCCTACTGTGGGGATCAAAGCTATTCACGCTGGCTTTGATTGGGACAGCAACACCATCCTGATCTATCCGGAAGAACAGCTCACACGTTTGACGCCGGATGAGGTCGCCGCCATCACGAAGTCAGTATCGAATGGACAATCCTGGCATTCGCAACAGAAGCTCAAGGAGTACCGGGAGAAGCTGATGGAAGCAACAAATGAAAATAGTAGGCTCAAAGCTGAGCTGGAGAAATATTCCAAGGGAGTGAGACATGGTTAAAAGCCTAATTCATCAGGGAGCTCGTCAGTTTGGCTACATGCCGGTGGAAAAGCTCAACTACGCGAGAAACATTGCCAAACGTCTTGATGAGCATCGGGAACTGGTCGAAGCCATAGCCAGCAAGACCACCTTATTGTCGCAGTGTGAATGGCACATAGGGCATCTTGCTACACAGGATGACTTCCTGATGCGACTCTACTACCAGGTGTATTCCAAGTGGCCTGAGGAAGATCCATTTGTAAGGCAGAGGCCTCCAATTCTTGGGCCTTCGACCCTCCCAGAATATCCCAGCGAACTTAATACTCACCTCCTCAATAGGGAAGGTAAAAAAAACTCGCACTTGGCGCAGGAAGCAGAATTTGACTATGGCGAAGCCAAGCAGGGGCACTTCTACTTTTACTACATCGGTGATGTGAACGGTTTTGCTATTGGAAAGCGTGACTGGGTTCCTGTCAGCGTTCTGATCGGTTTGGTATCCGGTCGCCAATGGCTGCTCCAGAAGCTATCTGATGGGACTTGGATAGATAGAGAGTCTCCACTCTGGGTTGACTGGGTTAATGCCAATCTCGACGCGGTGATGAGGACTGTAGCCCCGAGCAGGGAAAGGTTCTCTCGCAACATTCCTGATGAGCTGCGCTTAGCAGAGGAGAACTATTACGCCGATGTTCAGGATGTTGATGTCGAAGAGCGCGTGATGGCCCACACCCGGTTCGACACAATGACGCATGAATACCTTCGAGTGATGGCAATTACGTGCCCTGTAAAAGCCACTACAGCATTCGCTCTTGCGGTCCCTCCTGAAATTTATCGTTATCAGCAGACAGCGACGTCAAAGGCCCTGAACAAGGCCACTGGTGAGGCAATCGTCTCTGTCAACAAGATGGCTGTTGCCTGGTTCAAGCATAACGGTTTTGAAGTCGATGAAGAGCTGCAACTCGTGAAGGTCCCAGACTACCAGCCACTGTTCTTTGTCGGCAGTCAAGATTTATAGGAGAGGGCAATGCTAAAACGCGGAATAATCAACCTCGCTGCCAGTTACATCATTGTCGATGCCCTGCTCCGGAACGCGGCAATTTGGATATTTGGCCTGTCTTTCTCCGTTGGTGGTACTTACGTTGTTGGTGAGGCCAGTTCATGGGTCATCTACCTTGCAACCTCTGGAGCAGTGACACTCTGCTCTGTCGTAACAGCCTATCTGCTCGTTACTTATCACCGATGGGGACTGATGGCCGCTAGAGTGTGGCTGTTATTGAGTGCCTGTCTAAACGGTTACGCCGCCTACTTGAGTGGTCATAACATCCAGTTGATGGTGGCTCTATTTGCCAGCTTGTTCATTGCTCTGTGGATGCTCAAGACCCTTGAGCAACCAGCAGTAAAGGGGACATACAAGGTAATCGCTGATCTTCACTCTCAGTTATGGGGAATGTTAAAGGGGCAAGCCAGATGACTACGAATAATGAAAACGCGAACACCAACCAGGTTAAGTCTTTACGCGACATGCTTGTCCCCGCCCTGTTGTTCTATGTGGTGATGACGTCCATGTTTGTGGGACTTGACGCCTTCATGGATAAACCCACCAGCATGAACCTGCCATTCATGCCGTTCCTTATCTCGATGGTGAGTTTTACCAGTGACGCACGTCGAGCGTGGGACTGGCGGAACGCGATCAAGGTTGTAGCCGTATTGACAGCGGTAGCCATGCTGTTTGCATTCATTTATCAGCTCGCGGTCGGAGAGATGAATCTCTTAGGGATTGGTGTATACCCCGCGACGGCTCTGCTTATGCTTGTTGTTACCTGGACAATTCGCTCTATCGGAAAGACGGCACCATTCCAGTTCCTGGGGAGGCTCCTTGCGCGGTTTGGTGCATCGAAGTGGGTCCAGCGTACCGCCGCAGTCATTGTTCTCGCTGGAGGCCTTTCGATCACTGTCTACGCCTACTGGCTTAACCACGGGAGCTGAGGATGATCATTGCAACGAAGAGCGGCTTGCTGGTAGCCGCAGAACTAATCAAGGAAGAGACCGGATATTGGCTACTACAGCCTCGTGACCAAAAGACGCCGGTCAGGGTGAATAAGCAGGATGACAATAAACGCGCTTTCACGCATATGGGAGACGCCCTTCGCTGGGCCGGTGATCCTGAGCTTGCAAAGCAGTTCGATGACGAGAGGGAAGAACATGCAAATTCGTGACTACATGACAAAGTTGTTTGACGCATTCGGTGATGCACAAGAAGTCACCCGAGAAATGCTTCTGGAGCAGGCAGAGCTCATTCATACGATTAGCGACAAGTGTCAAAGCACAGGCCTGTTTCTGGACAGTCAGGCTCGTTTCAACCAGTTCGTTCAAGAGATTGAGGCTGACGACAAGGTGGAGGATCGGTTGCTTCATGCTTGGTGCTGGGTGATAGACAGGATAGTGAAGGCACCAACATCCTTTCATATGGATGGGGCTGTGATTTTGACAATGCCTCTGGTCGCAAAATACCTGCCACCTGTTGAACGGGAGCCGGAAACCATCGTGGTGAATCTCGATGAGGACTACAAGGCTCCTGTAGGCAACCAAACACTCTGCGAGCTCATTATGGAACGGAGGCATTGGCCGCAAGGTGCAACCTGTGCGACCCAAGATGCGGACGGGGGAGTTCTCTACTGGGACGCCCCAGTTGATGTGGTAGAGGAAGGCAGAAAGGTCGCCGGTAAGCACGGCATGATGGCCGAGGTTGGATTAAAGCATCAAGTCGATGCCTGGTATGCTGACATGAACGATATACGTCTAGCAACCGATTGGAATTCCTCTGTCATCACGCCTCACTGCTTGCTGCTTGCCTATCTTGATGTGCTCCAAAAGAACAAAGTGCCGTTTGATGAAGGGGTACGGCTCGCTGCCGAATGGGTAACGCAACTTGGTGGGGAGTCTCGTGAAGATACCGAGGAAGAGCCGGAAGCTGAGGCTACGGTTCTTTCCCTGGGGAGAGCCACAGCTCATTGCTTCAAACCCTACCCGGACACGAAGAATTTCTATTACGAGGCATAAGCCTCAATCAAACAGGAGAGACAACATGCGATACCATGTATTTAAAACGAAGGAAGGTGGGCAGCCGGTGTTTACTGCACCTTGGTACTGGTTAGCCTCAACCATAGCAAACTGGACATCTCTTAAATGGGATGCTTGTCGAATTGTAGATAGCAAGGTGAATGAGACAAGGCTCTGCTGGGCCAAGGCATTGCCTGCTGAAAAAAACAATTAATTTGGTGGAGTGACTATGACTATGGGTTTTGTGAAAAAGATGGGGATTTCAGCGTTCCTATCAGCAATGCTGGTGCTGGCTCCTCATGTGTGGGCAGAGACCTTCACAGCAAAAGTTGTGGGGGTGTCTGATGGTGATACCGTCAAAGTTCTAACGGAACAAAGCTGCGATACAGGGAAAGACTGCCGGAGTGGCAAGGTCCAGTATCGAGTAAGGCTCGCGGAGATCGATACCCCAGAGAAAAAGCAGCCATACGGCTCAAAGGCGAAGCAGGCCTTATCAGATCTGGTGTTTGGTCGAATGATCAAAGTGGAGCAAATCGACAAAGACCGTTATGGCCGCCTGGTTGCCAATCTCTATGTCGATGGCAAGTGGGTCAATGCGGAAATGGTCCGCTCTGGTAGTGCGTGGGTATACCGGCAGTACGCCAAAACACCGGAGCTGTTCAAGCTGGAGGCCGAGGCTAAAGCAGATAAGCGAGGCCTTTGGGCGTTACCAGAATCAGAGAGAACCCCACCTTGGGAATGGCGTAGGAAAGACTAAGTTTTTGATGCGCTGTACCTGGTGGTCAAAGTTTTAGTCGATTTTATTCACGAATTCAGGAGTTAAAATTCAGGAGTTAAGAATGAGAAAATTAATACAGGAAGCTGTGGCCGATATAAATAGCAGAAACCCTGGGATAGAAAATGCGATAAGCATAGCTCTTAATCAAGGGAAAATTCCGTTACTGGTCGGTAGCTCAGGAACAGGAAAAAGTGTCCTTGCCACAAGAGCTCTTGGATTGCCTTACGAATCGGGCGACAAGATAATCGAACTCTATTGGGAAAAAAAAGGACAAAAGCTCTCCAGTAGCGACTATTTTCAACCGACGGAAAATGGAACGTTATTGATAGACGAAATTCATTGCTACCAACAAGGCGATGAATTGGATCATGTGCTGGCGCTGGCTATTAGTCATGATATGAAGGTAGTCATAACATCACAAAACATTGGGGATGTAGATCCTCAAATATTGAAAAACAAACGAATTGTTCAAATTAATTTGCACTAAGGGGACGATATGAACAAAAGCGAACTGATTATGAAAGTGGCCGAAGACGCTGACATTAGCAAAGCAAAGGCCGAAGCTGCGGTGAATGCGCTGATCAACTCAGTGACAGAGGAGCTTAAAGCAGGTGGAACTGTGGCGCTCACTGGTTTTGGTACTTTCCAAGTCAAGGAACGCGCTGCGCGAACCGGGAGAAATCCCCAGACTGGTGAGAATATCCAAATCGCTGCGGCCAAGATACCTGGGTTTAAAGCTGGTAAGGGGCTAAAAGACTCCGTTAACTAGCTCTTAATCATGTGACACATGAATAAGATTTACATAAGGCTCCTTTTGTGGGAGCCTTATTCATATTAGACATGAATAAGGGGGGCGGCGTGAGACTGTCGTCAACGCAGAAGGATGTTCTGTTCATTCTATACGCAATTGAGGCTGGTGGAAAAGCCCAGCCTGTTCCTGGCGTGAAAATACTGGAGATGATCAACTCATCGCGTCATAGCGGTATTCATGGAACGAATTTCAGAACATCATGCCACACGCTGGTGGAGAACGGTTTATTGAGTAAGTACAGGAACCCTTCTCTAAAGCTGGCTTTTAAGCTAACCGAAGATGGAAGGGAACGTGCAGGAGAGATATACCGCAAGCGGCTAGAAGAAGATCAGGAGAAGTAATACGCCCCGCTCCGGGGCGTAGTGCATGTTAAACAGAAAAACCGTAGTGGGTGCCGTCCGGCAGTTCCACATCGAGTCGCAGCTTACCGCCGGATGCCTCAACGTAGCGCTTAATGGACGAAAGTTTTAGATCTCGTCCAGGTTTCTCCATATCAGAGACTGTCGGTTGTTTAACCCCCAGAGAAGCAGCAATTTCACCTTGGGTGAGTTTCATGCGAGAGCGAAGCTCTGCTAGGTGGATGTTCAGCAACATTTCAGTCGCCGCTTTCTGTGCTTTGGCAACAACATCAGGCTTTTCTGTTGCCAGCATTTGGTCAAGAGTTCTTGCCATAACGTTTACTCCTTCTTTAATTTATCCAAGTGCGCCGCAAATTCACGGTCTGCAATTGGGATCATTACTTCATAAAATCGTTTCTCATCCCCAGTCTTATTACCGGCACAGAGAAGAATCCCCTTACGCTTTGGATCGAATGCAAAGAACGCTCTGAGAGGATCTCCTTTGCTTTGAACCCGTAGCTCTTTCATGTTGCTGTAGGATGAACCGTTCACAGTGTCAGCGTATGGCCTCGAAAGCATAGGACCTCTGTCACGAAGTACCATCATCGAAGCAAGGACGTTGGCTCTATCAGTATCATCCAGAGCATCGAACCACTCATCAAAGGTGTCGGTTGTCTCGATGGCCCACATGATTCCTCCTTACTTAATATAGGTGCAATCCTATATAGATTCAAACCTATAATCAAGAAAAATCGACGACTGGGGTTTGATCCAAGCGAGCAGGTGTAAACAAGAAAACTTTCACATGTGAAAGTCTTGCAAGGCGTCTTTTTATTGTTTACAGTATCATAAAGTGAATCTGTAAAGGTGCGAGATGAATGTGCTTCCAACGAAAAGCTGGCCTTGGGCGTTATAACTCAGCCAGACCTGAATGGCTGGCGGCGTACCGAAACGCAAGATGTATGAGAAACTCAGGTAAAGAGCCTGATGCTTCTCTTTCCGGGATCGCTTGGAAGGCGCAACTCATTGTTGCCCACGAAAGAGACGGAATTGACAACCTGGCAGTCCCTTTGGAAGCCAGATTGATAGCAAAGAACCTCATCAACGAGATTCTTGCTGAGGAGAGCTGATGGACGAAAAAATCACCTACGAAGAAATGATTGAACAACTCGATCAGAAAGGCATCCGCATTACCAATGGTGCGCGACGGCTTTATGTCGCGTTGAACAATGGAGTAAAAGCTGAGGTGCTGGGTAACTGCGGCCCCGCCACAATCAGCTTGGTTGACGGAATAATTGTTGTGGAAGAGCAAACTCTCCACTAAGGGCAGCAGCATGGGCAAAAAAGTACATATCATTTGCGGAAAGTGTGGCAGTGACGAGATGAACTTTGTCATCAATGAACACTGTCCAGACGATCCACAGAATGTTGCCAGTATGTCCTGCTCAAACTGTTGCGAACTGACAGGCATAGCCGAGTGGTCGGAATTTAATGGCCGGGAGTTGAAAGGTGAAGCAGTCGCCCTATCAGCATCGGCAAGCGTGAATGCTCTTCTGGGATTGCTTCGCCAGGCGATGGACAGCGTTGAGTATCGCCTCTATGGCGGGGACATGTCATTGAGCGGTCATGATGCTGCCGAACTGATAGACCTCCAGGAGCGAGCAGAAAAGGCCTTATCTGCTCTTCGGAGTGATCAGCATGAGTGATTTATACGAACCGCTTGAGTTTGTGTTCTGTGGATTTAGGAAAGGGGACGCTGGGCTCTTTATCTCGGTAGCTACTTTGCGCGATGGCGTTTTAGGCCGTGAGATGTATTTCTCAAAAGCCAAAAGCAAAAGGCGCTGGGTTGTCGGTGGCATTTACTCAGGGGCCTCTTTTTCAGACAGCGGAGCAAAGGGTCTGGATGATGCTCGTTACGTTAAAGCATGGGAGGTGCAGGGCGACCAGATAGAGTGGCAAGCAAAAAGCGAGCAAGCCGAAGCCTTGGCGCGGAGCGAGAAACTTGAAGCCGACGATAGGAAGCGCAATGAACTCGAAGAGGTGATGTTACCCATCAGGAAGCAATATGGGGCATTAATAAAACGTCGTGATAGA
>Ga0247725_1000782_pt1 | contig 20038 bp, 13 predicted proteins | sample OKSTACKMCFT3sol_FD_183021 | JGI IMG/M metagenome (GOLD analysis project Ga0247725, IMG submission 183021) | Subsurface sediment microbial communities from gas well in Oklahoma, United States - OK STACK MC-FT3-sol | ecosystem: Environmental > Terrestrial > Deep subsurface > Rock core/Sediment...
CGGTGATGGTCGCCGCGATCATCGTCGCCGTGCTGGTGATGATGCTGGCCGCCGGCACCATCAGCGACTTCATCGACAAGCACCCGTCGCTGAAGATGCTGGCCCTGGCCTTCCTGGTGGTGGTCGGTACCGTGCTGATCGCCGAAGCCTTCGAAGTCCACGTGCCGAAAGGCTACGTCTACTTCGCCATGGCCTTCTCGCTGGGCGTGGAAGCCCTGAACATCCGCATGCGCGTACTGCGCGGACGCAAGGAAGACCCGGTCAAGCTGCGCAAGGACATTCCGGGGCAGTAAGCCGGACGCGTGGACAAGAGAACGGGGCCGAATGGCCCCGTTTTTTTAACGGCTGCCACCCCCTCGGACAGCCTCCCAATAGCCGCTGCAATCGCATACCAACCGCGGAGATCCAGCGACCGAAGACGATATGCAACAACACCAAAGGACACGCTGGGAAGCGTCAGAAAACAGTCCGGTAGCAAATTGACGAAAACAGCACTTTGCCATTAGTGTTTACAAGTAATTGTGCACTGTTGCACATGACTCGTGCTTGAAACACAAGGAAAACGCAGGATGCGGGGTGCTTTGCTACGCAGCGGTAAGAGCCAGACCTTTACTGCTTTGGGGGAGACCGGCCAACCGGTCTATCGCGCAGCACTGCAACTGCGTGAAGCGATCCGCCGCAAGAATCCAACGCTGGTCGATCACCTGGCGATCCCGCAGAGCAACGAAGTGGGCGACCAGATCGACTGGTACAGCGGCATCGAAGGCGATGTCGTGCCTTGGACTTCCGCGACCGAGGAGGAACGTGCGCCTGCACGCGCACAGCTAGAAGTTCTGAAGGCCTCCCTCGAAGAACTCAGCGCACGCTTCCTCGCCGCCGACCCGACCGACCGTCCTGGCGATAAGGCGATCTTCGGCAAACTGCTCAAACGAGTGATCAACTTCCCTGACGAGACCTTCGTCTACCTGGTCAACGGCAAACCGATCCTGACGTTCTGGGGCTTCGAGCATGCCAATGCCGATCGCAACCTGGAGCCTTTGCACTGCCTATATCCACACAACGAGCCCGCTGCGCCGTTGCCAACCAGCGCCGCACCACTGCTTGAAGCGCAAGCGCCAACCACTGTCGAAGCCGTCGAGCAACGCCCTTGGTGGCGCCGCTGGTGGTGGCTGCTGCCACTTCTGCTACTGCTATTGCTGTTGTTGTTCGGTCTGCGCGCCTGCGCGCCCAGCCTGGGCCTACCAGGCCTGCCCGGCGTGACGCTGCCCAATCTACCCGATGCCAACCTGCCGGATGTCTCGCTGGGCAATGGTCTGCAACTGAACGGTCCGGGTACTCCTGGTGGCGAAGGCGTGGGCAATGGCCCAGGCCTTCCGGGCGAGCCTGCAGCCACTGAAGCACCACCGGAGCAGGAGCAAAAACCGCCAACCCCGCAAGCTGACCAGCCGGAGCCAGCCGCCGAAGAACCGCCGGCCAGCGAAGCGCCGCCCGCCGAGGAGCAACAAACACCAGCCGAGCCGCCACAGCCGCAGCAGCTGCCAGAAGAACCGGCAGAACCGGCAGAACCCTTGAGCATTCCTGAGCAGGCCGGCAACGGGCCGGCCGATTTTCTCAATGGCGACTGGCGCGCCGGGGCAGGTATTCAGGATCGCCGCACGGGCAAGCCGCTGCGCCTGGAATACCGCTTCAACGACGGCAAGGGTGAAGTCACCGTGCGCCGCCCGGATGGCGTGACCTGCTCCGGACCGGTGGCAGCCGCCATGAACGATGGCCGCCTCGGCATCGACAGCCAGGGCCAGGCCGCCTGCGCCGACGGCAGCAACTACGACATGCCGCAGGTCACCTGCGCCCAAGGCGCACAGAGCATTGCCGACTGTACCGGCAGCTATGGAAACGAACGCTTCCCGATGTCCATGCGCCGTGCCGGCGAATAAGACTGGATAAATCACGATGTTGCCTGAAATTACACAATTCGAAGAAACCGTCACGCTGGTTAGCGACACCGGCATCCAGTTCATGGACTTTGCTCTTGCGCTCGACTTGCGCAAGGAGCCACCAGGTGAATTTGTTCCTCTCACCCACTCGCTGCCGATCCGTCTGCTCTACAACGAAGAAAAGGATTTCTACTTCTACGAGCCAGAGCCGGAGAAGATCGAAAAGGCCAAGCCGGTTTTCAGCATCGATATGAAGAGCAGCCTTGAGCTGCTCGACGGTCTCTGGCTGCCGATCCCGTTCTTTCGTTTCATGCCACCACACCGTTTCGACGAAGGCCCCAGCAACTGGGCGCGCATGCGCCTGGTCAAGCTGCCGAACCCTGATATCGACGGTAACAGCCATCGCCTGACCCTGGCCTTCGACAGCCGAGTGATGCCCAAGCAGGACGGCACGGCCTACCTGGCGCCGAACGAGGAAGACGTCAACTCGGGGGTGGCTTTCCGTCTTGCCTGCAATACCCGCGACACACAGTGGTTCCTGGACCGAGACTGGGTTCGCGAATGGCTGCTGGAAATCTTCAACGAAGGCAATGCTCACCGGCCGCGCGAAGAAGTGGACGCAGAAGTTCGCCAGAACCATCACCTGGCTCACTACCTCAATGTGCTGAGCCTGCTAGCGCAACCCTCTCCCGCTCAGCAGACCCATGCCCGAGCCAAGGTGGAAATCCCCGAACTCAAGGTGGTTGCCAACGAGACCAATGGCCAGGTCAAGCCAATTCCGGTGGACCTAGTGCTGGACGTCGGCAACTCGCGCACTTGCGGCATCCTGATCGAGAACCACGGGCAGGCCGGTTCGGGCCTCAAGCAGAACTACGTGCTGGAACTGCGTGACCTGATCACCCCCGAGCACACTTACAACCAGCCATTCGAGAGTCGAGTGGAGTTTGCCCAGGCGTACTTCGGCAAGGACCACTTCTCGGTCAAGAGCGGGCGCCATGACGCCTTTCAGTGGCCGACCATCGCCCGCGTCGGCAGCGAGGCCGGCCGCCTGGCCAGCCGCCGCCGCGGCACCGAAGGTTCGACCGGGCTGTCCAGCCCCAAACGCTACCTGTGGGACGAGAACGCATACGGCCACGGCTGGCGCTTCAACTGCTCATACGTTAAGAGCGACAGCGAGCCCTACGCCACTGCGGCCCCCTTCTCGCACCTGATCAACGAAACCGGTGAAGCGCTCTACAGCCTCGACGAGGACGATCGCCTGCCGGTGTTCATGCCACGCTATTCGCGCAGCTCACTGATGACCTTTATGCTCGCCGAGGTGCTGGCCCAGGCCCTGTCGCAGATCAACAGCCCGGCGCAGCGCTCGCGCCAAGGCCATACACGGGTACCGCGGCAGCTCAACAGCATTATTCTCACTGTACCGCCGGGCATGCCCCAGGCCGAGCGCAGCATCCTCAACGAACGCATGCTGCAGGCCATCGGCCTGGTCTGGAAAAGCCTCGGCTGGCACACCGGCGAGGACGACCCGCACGAAGAGGAAGTCAGCCGCGCACGCACGCCCATCCCGAGCATCCGCGTCGAATGGGACGAAGCCTCCTGCGGTCAATTGGTGTATCTGTACACCGAGGTCAACGAAAACTTCGCCGGCCACCCGGAAGAGTTCTTCGCCACCCTGGCCCGCCCGGACAAGGCCGACCGCGAGCGCATCACATTGGCGACCATAGACATCGGCGGCGGCACCACCGACCTGGTGATCACCGACTATCGCCTGGATCGTGCCGGCAATGCCGGCAGCGGCAGCAACGTACACATAGTACCGGAACAGCGCTTCCGCGACGGCTTCAAGGTGGCCGGCGACGACATCCTGCTCGACGTGATCCAGGACTTCATCCTGCCGAGCTTCGAGAAGGCCCTGCAATCCGCCGGCGTACGTGCGCCGGCCGCGTTGATGTCGCGCCTGTGCGGTGATGAGTCGGTCAGCGCTCAGGATGCCGTCCTGCGCCAGCAGCTCAACCTGCAGGTCTTCACCCCATTGGGCCTGGCCATGCTCAAGGCCTACGAGCAGTATGACCCGGAGCAGCCGCAGGAGATCACTCGCCTGAGCTATAGCGAGCTACTCGGCGAGCGCGCTGTCAGCGACACCGTGTGGGAGTATGTGAACAGCGCGGTGCGCCGCGAGGTCGGCGGACAACAGTTCGACCTGTTGCAGGTGCCGATCAGCTTCGACCTGCAGCAAATGCATGGCGCCTTCCTCAATGGCCAGATCAACCTGACCAAGATACTTGGCGCACTGTGCGAAGTGATCTTCCACTACCCCTGCGATGTGCTTCTGCTCACCGGCCGACCGTCGCGCCTGCCCGGGGTACAGGCGTTCATCCGCAAGATGCTGCCGCTGCCGCCAGGGCGCATCCTGCCGCTGCAGAACTATCGCACTGGCGGCTGGTACCCGTTCCATAAGAGCGGTCTGATCGACGATCCGAAGAGCACCGCCTCTGTAGGGGCCATGCTCTGCCTGCTGTGCGCCAACCACAGCGTCCCGAACTTCTACTTCCGCTCGGCTGCGCTGAAACCGTATTCGACGGTCAAACACATCGGCGTGATCGACCTGAACAACGTCATCAAGGATGCCGACGTGCTCTACCGCGACATCGAGTCGGAAGACGGCAAGATCCGTCTGCCACTGGTCGGCACAGGCACCGATGCCGACACGCCACAGCTGGAGATGCGCGGCGACCTGCGCCTGGGTTTCCGCCAGCTGGCAGCAGAGCGCTGGGCCGCCTCACCACTGTACACGCTGCGTTTCACCGCAGCAGGGCGCGAGAAGTTCTCCCGCGCAGTAGGCGAGAACGGTGAGGCACCACTGCTCAAGGTACGTCTACAAGTGAAAACTCCGGACCGCCACACCAAGAAACAGGGCCTGATCAGCGATCGCCTGACCATCGCCAACATCGAATCGAATAGCAGCAGGGTCATGTTCAACCCGCGCAGCGACCTGGAGCTGGAGCTCAACACCATGCTCGATGCCGGGCTGAGCGAGACCAAGTATTGGCTGGACAGTGGAAGTGTGAAGCGCAAATGAGCAACCTGACCCCCGAACAAAATCGCCTGGCCCAGGCCTGGTCCGCCGTCCACCAAGGCGCCGGCCAGGCGCTGGAGTGGATTCAGAAAGTGCGCGGCAACGCTCCGCGTCTGGACAGCGAGGCCGACAGCTTCAACCTCAGGCTGCACCGTGCACGCAACCTGGCGAGCAGCCTCGGGCGGGTCGCCGGCACACCGATGACCATTGGCTTCTTCGGTCTTTCCCAGGCCGGCAAGTCGTACCTGATCTCGGCCCTGGCAGCGAGCCAGAACGGCAAGCTGGAGACCCAGTTCGGCGACGCTCGCCTGGACTTCATCCAGCACGTCAACCCGGTCGGTGGCGGCAAGGAGGCGACCGGCCTGGTCACCCGCTTCAGCCGCAGCGCGCAGAGCGGGCCGGCAGACTTCCCCATCGAGTTCAAGCTGTTCAGCGAGATCGAGATTGCCAAGATCCTGGCCAACGCCTGGTTCAAGGACTTCGATCAGGACAAGATCGACTACGAGATCGACGAAGCACGCATCAACCGTGTCCTCAAACAGTTCGAGGGCAGCAGTGGTACCGGCCAGCCCGGGGTCAGCGCCGACGATGTGGTGTCGCTGATGGACTATATCCACGGCCTCGCCGAAAAGATGACACGCAAGCTCGAACACAGCTACTGGCCCAAGGTGCTGGAGCTGGCGCCGCGCCTGAACCATCAGCAGCGCGCCGAGCTGTTCTCGATTCTCTGGGGCGAGCTGCCGGAACTGACCCGCACCTACAGCCTGCTGGCCGGGGCCCTGCAGCGCCTCGGCTCGGTACCGCGCGTGTATGCACCGCTGCAGGCTCTGGTGAGCCGCGAGGGCAACGACTTCAAGCAGCGCGACAGCATCATGAACGTCGATATCCTGAGCCGGCTGGGCACCAGCAGCGATCTGCCGATCGAGGTACGCCCTGCCCGCGGCGACGAACTGCTGGCACCGGTCAGCGTGCCCACCGCTCAGTTGGCCGCCCTGACCGCTGAAATGATCTTCCCGCTGGTCAACCCGACTCAGGACCCGCGCGTCGAACAGGTCGACCTGCTCGACTTCCCCGGCTATCGCACACGCAAGGGCTACCGGGCGATGGCCGACATCCATCAGGACGACAATGCCATCTCGCAGCTGATCCTGCGCGGCAAGGTTGCCTACCTGTTCGAGCGCTATACCGACAACCAGGAAATGAACGGCCTGGTGATCTGCACCCGCTCCGATGCACAGATTGAAGTCAAGGACGTCGAGCCAGTGCTGACCCGCTGGATCGAGAAGACTCAGGGACGTAACGAGAGCGAGCGCGGCAAACGCGCCGCCGGCCTGATCTGGGCCATCACGGTATTCGACCTGCGCATCCAGAAGGCCCTCGACCAGAGCGAAAACCAGTTCGAGGAGTTCTGGGAAAACCTGATCAAGATGACTCTGCAGGAGCGCTTCGGTCACGCCGACTGGATGAAGAGCTGGGCCGGACAGCCATTCAACAACACCTTCCTCGTCCGCAAGCCGCGCCTGGTTACCCCGTTCCTGGAACTGGAGAACGGCGAGGAGCGGGCCATCCGCGAAAGCTGCCGAGAGGCTATGCAGCTGATGGCCAGCACCTTCGTGCAGAGCGCCAGTGTGCGCCAGCACATCCATGCCCCTGCTGACGCCTGGCAGGCCATGCTGACCCTCAACGATGGCGGCATCCGCCGGGTCAGCGAATACCTGGGCAATGTGGCTAACATCGACTTCAAGCTGCAGCGCATCAACGAACAGCTGGAAAACTGCCTGGACGACCTGCTGCACAGCCTCAACGGCTGGTACCAAAAGGATGGCGAAGGTGCTCTCGCGCTCAAGCGCGAACAGGCACAGATGATTCTCCAGGAGCTCGGCCGCAAGCCGGCCGTGCTGGGAGAGCTGATCGAGCACCTGCAACTGCCCGGTGACAAGGTGCGTGATCTTTACCTGAGCGGCGTCTATGAAGTCACCGAGGAAGATGGCGCACAATCCACCAGCGAACAGCCGGTCGCCACACAGAGCCTGTATGGCAACGATGGCGGCTTCGACTTCGGCGATGCATTCGCCAGCACTAGCAGCAATGCCCCTGCCGGCAAGGTAGTGGTTAGCGAGCAGCACAACAGCGAGCAGCGCTTCGCCAAGGCCGTCATGGGGCTGTGGATCGGCCAGCTGCGCGAGCTTGGCAACCGACAGAACCTTCTCAACCTGCTAGGCCTTAGCCGCAAGGTAGTGGAGGCGGTGGTCGATGAGCTGATCACCGGCGCCTATCGTCTGGGTATACCTGAACAGCTCAGCCAGGCGCTGCTGCAGCGAGCCCAGAGCGGTGCACGGCGCGACCAGCTGGTGCAGCGTCAGGTACTCGCCGTGCAGCTGGTGCTGCGCGACTACGTGTCCTGGTTCGGCAACCTGGGCAAGCCACTTGAGCAGAGGCCCAAGAGCCTGATCGGCAACAAGGACCACCTGTTCGCCTTCTACCGCAATCCTCAGCCAGGCCAGCTGCCTGAACTGCCGCCGCAGCCGGCCAACCAGGCCCAGCTGTTCCTCGGTGACTGGCTGTCAGGTCTGGCCTGGGTCACCCAGGAGAACGCCGGGCACAGCGCCGGCCGCGAAATCACCCTTGAACAGAACGAATGGCTGGGCCGTGTGCTGCAGACCTTCCCCGCGAGATAAGTCATGACCATACGTGTAGATCTGCTTGCACTGCAGCCCAGCATTCCCGGTCAGGCTCGCCTGGTCGTCAAGAAATGGCAGGGCGCCGAGGAACAGCTGGAATTCTCCATCCAGCGCAATCAGGACCACTACTTCCTGCAGGACGGCCGACAGTGGAGCAACAACGCCTTCTGGTTCAAGGTCGCGCGCTTCACTCCGAGTAGCGATGGCGACTCGCTGGAAGCGCTGGTCGGCGCCGAAGTGGTAGACCCCCTGCTGGAAGGCAGCAGCAGCTCCAACTACCGTTTCGAACTGCGCAGCCAGGATGGCAGCCAGAGTGACCAGGGGGTAATCCGGCCGGGCTCGGGACTGCTGCTATCCTCTTCGGAAGGTGCGACCCGTTCAACCGGCGCCAGCGCCGAACTCAGCCCCCCCCTCGACATCCCGCGCCTACCCGAACTGGAGCTGGCCCAGGCCGCAGAGCCAACGGTCGCCGAGCCAGCTGTCGTCCCAGCCGCGCCGGCAAGCGTCGAGCCGCCGCAAGTGCCGGCCTCTGCGGCACCCGAACAACCACAGCAGCAGAAAAGCCGGCTGCTACCGGTGATCCTGCTCCTAGCATTGCTCATCCTGCTGGGCGCTGCGGCTGGCGCCTGGCTCTGGTTCAACAAGGACAGCGCACAACCGAGCGCCAGCACGCCCGCCGCCAGCGAAAGCAACGCGGTGCAGCCTGAAGCTGTGCCGGCCGCGCCGTGCGCCGTGGAAAACATGGGCAGCCTGTCCGAGCTGGCCTTCGTCCAGGGCTGCGTGAAACAGGCGCCGAGCAGCGCCGAGCTGCTCGAGGTGATCGCCAGCGCCAAGGCCGGCAAGTACTGCGGCATCGCCCAGCGTCTGTACGCCAACCGCTCGCAAGCCGGCGACGTGGAAATCGCCAGGGCCTATGCCCGCGAATACGACCCCAAATACCACCAGGCCAGCGAATGCTTTGCCGAACCGGATGCCGCCACGGCCGCCTACTGGTACGAGACCATCCTCGGCTACACACCGGATGACGCCGAAGCCAAGCAACGTTTCGAGGAGCTGAAACCGTGAACCTGCGTCGCCTGCGCCTTTCATCGATAGGCCTGCTGGTAATTTGCGCCAGCCCCCTGCTACAAGCCGCCGACAAACCGCTGCTGCAGGAGGGCAAACAGACCCTGTTCCAGCGCGTGCTGACCACGCCCGGTTGCCAACTGAGCCCTGCAGCCGGCGGCGCTCCGGCCGGCGAGCAGCCTCCGTTCAGCCGCTTCTATGTTTATGAAAGGGCCAATGCTGCCAATGCCGAGTGGCTCAAGGTCGGCCCGGACAGCTTCGGCAAGACGGTCGGCTGGCTGCCGGCCAGCTGCACCGTGGACTGGAAGATGCAGCTGACCCTGGCTTTCACCAATCCTGCCAACCGTGATCGTCTGCTGTTCTTCAAGGAGCGCAGCACCCTGGAAGGCATCCTCGATGCGCCGGATCCGGTCAGCCACATCGCACCGCTGCGTGCCAAGCTGAAACAGGGCAAGCTGGCCGAAGGCATACTGGCCCAGGAACCGGAGTATTTCGTCGACCTGCAGAAAGAGTTCTACCTGTTGCCGGTACTCAGCGGCGAAGAGGTGATGACAGAAGAAGGCTTCCGTACACGTATTCTCAACGTCGCCTCGGTGAGCAAGGCCGAGGCCACCAGCAGCAACGCTGGCGCTACCAGCAACGGCGCCAACCCGCAGGCCGTCACCAGCCAGCTGAAGGAGTTCAGCGCAGCGGTGGTGTTTGTAATCGACTCGACCATTTCCATGGACCCCTATATCCAGCGCACCCGCGATGCGATCGGCAAGGTCTATGCGCAGATCGAGAAGGAAAACCTCGGCAAACAGGTCAAGTTCGGCCTGGTTGCCTTCCGCTCCAGCACCGACGCGGTGCCAGGACTGGAGTACGTCAGCAAGATGTACGCCGACCCCAACAGCGTGAAGGACGGTGCCGACTTTCTGACCAAGGTCGCCGATCTGAAACAGGCCAAGGTCTCCAGCAGCAGCTTCGACGAAGATGCCTATGCCGGAGTAATGCACGCCATCGACCAGGTCGACTGGAGCCAGTTCGGCGCACGCTACGTGGTGCTGATCAGCGATGCCGGTGCCATCGAGGGTGACGATAAGCTGTCGAAGACCGGTCTTAGCGCCGAGCAGGTGCGCATCGAGGCCAGCAACCCCGGAGTGGCCATCTACAGCCTGCACCTGAAGACCAAGGCCGGCCTCAACAACCATGGCAAGGCCGAGGCTCAGTACCAGGCGCTGTCGACCTACCCAGGTACCAACACCTCGCTGTACTATCCGGTGGATGCCGGTGATCTGGATGCCTTTGGCCGCAAGGTGGATGCCCTGGCAACGGCCATCACCGGCCAGGTCAAGGCCGCCTACATGGGCGAAGACGCAATCGGCAGCGCGCTGAATGCCAAGCAGGATCCGGCCGAGCAGAAAATGCTCGAAGACGCTGCGCTCATTGGCCACGCCATGCGCCTGGCCTACCTCGGCGAGAAGACCGGCAGCCAGGCGCCGCCGGTATTCCAGGCGTGGATTGCCGACCGTGACCCGATCAAACAGAACGTACCGACCACCGACGTGCGTGTGCTGCTCACCAAATCGCAGCTCAGCGACCTGAGTGACGTGCTCAAGCAGATCCTCGACGCCGCCAACGAAGGCCTGATCTCGCCAACCGAGATGTTCGAGCGCCTACGCGCGGTGGCGGCCACCATGGGAGCCGACCCCAACCAACTGAAGCAGAATGGCAACGCCAAGCTGGCCGATCTCGGCATGCTCGGCGAATACCTGGAAGACCTGCCCTACCAGAGTGAAGTGCTTAACCTGGACGAGGAAACCTGGAAAAGCTGGGACGGCCTGGCCCAGGAGAAATTCATCCGCACCCTGAGCACCAAACTGCGTCACTACCAGCGCTACAACGCCGATGTCGACCGCTGGGTGGCACTGGCCAAAGACAGCGATGCACGTGACAACGTGTACCCGGTTCCGCTGGAAATGATGCCCTGAGCATGCTCGACATCCAGGGCCTGGAAGTACAGCGCGGCACAGGCGCCCAAGCTCACCGCGTGAGCCTGCCGCGCCTGTGCCTGGAGCCTGGCGAAGTGCGCGCTATCACCGGCGAGAGCGGTTGCGGCAAGAGCACCCTGCTTGAAGCTATCGGCCTGCTGCTGGCTCCCGACGCCCTGGGAGTATACCGCCTCGGTCGCGAACGCCAGGACATTCGCGCGCTGCTGGGTGCCAACGACCAGCCAACCCTGGCTGCAGTGCGCTCACGCCAACTCGGCTTCGTCCTGCAGAGTGGCGGCCTGCTGCCCTTCCTCAAGGTGCGCGACAACATTGCCCTGCCTCGGCGCCTGCTCGGCATGCCGACGGCCAGCACAGTGGTGGACAAGGCCGTGCGCGCGCTGCGCCTGGAGAACCTGCTCGACAAGTTGCCGCAGGCGCTGTCCATCGGCGAACGGCAACGTGTCGCCTGCGTGCGCGCCATCGCCCACGAACCACAATTGCTGCTGGCCGATGAGCCCACCGCAGCACTCGATCCGCACAGTGCCCGACGTCTGTTCCAGCTGCTGCTGGAACTGGTCGAGGAGCTGCGTCTGAGCGCCCTGGTGGTGTCCCATGACTGGGCGCTGGTGGATGAATTCGGTCTGGCGCGCCTCGGCGCCGTCAGCGTAGCCGGGGAGACTCGCTTTGAAGCGCTGGGTTGAACGCCTCGGTCTGCTCACCTGGCTGGCAGTGCAGGATCTGTGGCACGACCGTAAGGTATCGTTCTGCGTAGCCGCATCACTGGTTGCGGTGATCGCCCCGCTGCTGCTGCTGTTCGGCCTCAAGCATGGCGTGGTCAGCCAACTGCAGAACGAGTTGCTGCGCGACCCGCGCAATCTCGAAGTGAAGATGCTCTCCAGTGGCAACTACGACGCCGCCTGGGTTGCGCAACTACGCCAGCGTCCGGAAGTCGGTTTCGCCATCGGCCAGACCAGGTCGCTGAATACCCAGGCCGATCTGCTCGCCGGCCAGCGCTTTGCGGAAAGTGCCGAAGTACTACCCAGCGAAGCCGGCGATCCGCTACTGGGCAGCCAGGCGCAGACCCTCGTCGGCAACCAGACCATCCTCAGTGCCCGCGCCGCCGAGCGCCTGGCAGTCAAGGTCGGCGACAGCATCCGTCTGCGCGCAATCCGCCGCCTAGATGGCGTCAGCGAACGTGGTGAGCTGAACCTGCAGGTGGTCGCAATCCTCGATGCGGCGCGCTTCGGCCGCCCCGCCGCCTTCGTCGCCCCGGTGCTGCTACTGCAGCTGGAGCAGTTCCGCGACGGCTATCAGGTGGCCAGTTTCGGCGTTGCCAGCGGCAAGCCGCAGGCCGCCGCCAGCGAGCTGTATGCCCGCGCCCGTTTGTATGCCCGGGATATCGACGCTGTCGCGCCACTGGAACGCTGGCTCAACCAGCAGAACATCGAGACCGCCAGCCGCCTTGCCGATATCGAAAACGTCAAGGCGATCAACCATGTGCTCGGGCTGATCTTCGGCATCATTGCCGCCGCCGCCCTGATCGGTTGCATCGCCTCGCTGGTCGGCGCCTTCCTGGCCAACATCGACCGCAAGCGCAAGAGCCTCGCCGTACTGCGCCTGCTCGGCTTTGGCAGTCCAGCGGTGGCCGGCTATGTGGTGCAGCAGGCAGTGCTGCTCAGCGCCGTCGGTTACCTGGGTGGGCTGGCCTTCTATTTCGCCGGTGCCCAGTTGTTCGACCAGCTGCTCGGCGGCGCCCAGGCCACCGGCAGCTTCGTCTGTCGGATCACTGTCTGGCATGGCCTCGCGGCCCTGCTGCTGTCTCTGCTGGTCGCCGCACTGGTCGCCGTGATCGGCGCCATCCGGGCGATCAGTATCCAACCTGCGGAGAGTCTGCGTGAACTCTGAACACTGCTGGCGCCTCGGCGCGCTGCTACCACTCGGCCTTGGCTGCCTGCTGCAGGCTCATGCGGCCGGATGGGAAGAGAAACACTACAACCCGATGCCTGCTGCGGACGACGTAGTGCTGCCAATGCCCTGCGAAGGCGCGATGGTCTTTCGCAAGGTCTTCATCCCGCTGGCCGGGCCGCTCGACGACTACCCGATCAATATCGGCCAGGACAGCGCCGAGTGGGGCTACGTGGAGCAGAGCCGGCCGGCCTTCATCGCCGGTAGCTTCACCGCTGAAGACTCGGAAAATTCGCGCTACTACCTGCTGGCCAAGTACGAGATGAGCCAGTTGCAGTACCGCGCCCTAATGGACGAAAAGTGCCCGACGCCCTCCAACAAGCAGCGCCTGCCGATGGTCTCGCTGAGCTGGCTGGACGCCCTGCAGGCATCCGACAAGTACAACCTGTGGCTGCGCCAGAACGCCGCCGACCAGCTGCCCAAGGAAGACGGCGTGGCCGGCTTCGTGCGCCTGCCCACCGAGGTGGAGTGGGAATTTGCCGCACGCGGCGGGCTGGAAGTCGGCACTGCCGAATTCCGAGACAGCCGCTACCCGATGGCCGAAGGCCTGAACGCCCACGAGTGGTTCGCCGGCGCCCAGTCTGCCAATGGTCAATTGCAGCTGGCCGGCCTGCTCAAGCCCAACCCACTGGGTCTGCACGACATGCTCGGCAACGTCGACGAGATGATGTTCGAGCCCTTCCGCCTGAACAAACTCGACCGCCAGCACGGCCAAGCCGGCGGCTACGTAGTGCGCGGCGGCGACTACCGTACCGCTCAGGGCGAACTGCGCACCGCCCTGCGCAAGGAGCGTAGCTACTACGACGACAAGGCCGCCTCGAAGAGCAAAACCACCGGCCTGCGCCTGGCCCTGGTCTCGCCGACTCTGACCAGCCGCGAGCGGGTCGCCAGTATCGAGAGCAGCTGGAAGCAGCTGGGCACCCAGGCCTCCGCCGAAGGCGAGGAGAAAGGCACTGTGCAGGAGCTCGAAGCCCTCGCCTCGGGCGTCGAAGACCAGGCCCTCAAGGACAAGCTGAAATCCCTGGAAAACCAGCTGCGCGCCAGCAACCAGCAGCAGGAGGAGGCCCGCGACCAGGCCATCCGCGCCAGCCTCAATCTGGGTGCGTTCCTCTGCACCAAGATGCTCGACGACGGTCAGTACCTGGACTTCCTGCAGAAGAACTACGACCTCAACTGTGCCGAGGGAAGCGAGCAGGACCCCAGCTGCCCGATGCGCAAAGGCAAGCTCGACGAACAGCAGACACGCCTGCACAAGCTCAGCCGCTACTACGCCAGCAGCCTGGTGGAGTCAGCCAGCCTGTATGGCCAGCCGCTGCTGGAAAAACAGGTGCCAGTTATGGAAGAGATCGTCAGCCGCAACAAGCAGTTGCAGGAGCTGACCCCTTACCTGCGCACCCACTGGACCAACCAGCGCACCTTCCTGCAGCAACAGAAGATCGACACCCAGGCCTGGCTGAACAGCTGCAAGACCGTATCCCACTAAGAGAAGCCCAACCTACGCAAGGAGCAACACCATGAAACCGAGCCAGTGGTTCCATTCCAAAGCCATGCTGAGCTTTGTCATGAGCGCCAGCATTCTGCTCGCCGGCTGTGCCAGCACCGGTAGCACCTATACCGACAGCTCCGTACCGGCAGCCGATCCACGTCTGACCCAAGGCAATGACGCCAAGTTCTTCAGCAAATCCGGCTACCAGGCCTGCGCCGTGGCGGCCGGTGTCGGCATCCTCGGTTGCGCGCTGTCCAACACTGACAACAAAGCTCAATGCGCCATCATCGCCGGTATCGCCGCCTGCGGCGTGGCCATGGGTGCCAACTACTACCTGGACCAGCGTCGCTCGGAATACGCCAATACCACCGAGCGCCTGCAGGTGATGAGCCAGGAAGTGCAGCAGGACACCCAGAAAGTCGCCGCCCGTACCGAGACCCTGCAACAGGTGATTCGTGACGACCAGCAGCGTCTGGCACAGATCAAACGCGACATGGACGCCAAGACCATCGACAAGGCCAAGGCCCAGCAGGAAATCGCCACTATCGACGAGAACATTGGGCTGATGCGCAAGGACCTGAACAACATGAAAGCCAAGGTCAGCGAATACCAGAAGGTGGCCGATCAGGAGCGCGCCGAGGGCGCAGGTGATGAAGTCGCCACGCTCGATGAAGAAATCAGCAAGATGAACCAGAAGGTCGCCGCGCTGCAGAGTGAAGTCGATGGTCTGTACAACCAACGCTCGGCAATTACTCTGGGTTGAGGTACGGATCATGAAGGGACATCCTTTCTTCACTCTGCTCGCCCTGCTCGCCCTGGGGGGATGTGCAACCAGCCCAGGCAGCTGTAACTCAGCCGACGCAGATGCCAGCCTGCTGACCAAGGCCAGCTGCGACTACTCGGGCGGATATGCCGACCAGGTGCGCCGCCAAGAGCAGGAACTGGCAGACGCTCGCGCCGAAAACGAGCAGTTCCGTCAAGTCTACGAACAGATTGCCGCCCAGCAGAGCGCCACGCGAGATGATCTAGAGGCTCAGCAGCGCAAGCAGGCGGAACTGGACCGTTCGCTCGGCCAACTACTCAGTAAGCTGAAGAGCCGACACGCCAACAAGAGCGCAGTGCAGCAGCAGATCGCCAGCTTGGAGCAGCAACTGCAGGTCACTCGCAGCACACCAACTAGCAGCGACCCGGCCGCAGTGGCAGCCCGGCAGGCGGAGCTCAAGGCACTGCAGCAGAAGGTCAGTCGCCTGCAACTGAGCCTCGGCTACGAGTAAGTCCCCGCACAGGCATCGCATCGGTGCCTGTGTCCCTTTTTAGGAATTCGGTTCATGCAACGGGTCACACGCGATCCCGAGGCCAGCCAGGACGGCCTGGCTGAACTCGAGGGCAAGGTCGCCCTGATACGCCAGCACTTTCCACCCAGTGTCGCCAACCTGTATGCCATTCCACGCCAAGGCAGCGGTGGCGTGCTGGAATGGTGGAGCGAACTGACCGGGCAGCCGCTGCGCTACAACGACCTGAAGCCCGCCGAACAACAGGCCCTGCTGGACAAATACCGGCAGCGCCAGGAGTCCGTCAGCCACCTCGCCGACACCCTGCAGGCCCGCGGCCAGGCTAGCGAGGCCCAGGAACTGCGCAGCCTGGTCGGCAGCCCCGATCTGAACAACCTCTACAGCCTCAACGGCGCCCCTCTGGTGGTGCGCTGGGGCCTGACACCACGCGTCGCCGCCCCCCCGGCGCCAGCCGCAGTACCTGCGCCTGCGCCACCACGCCGGCTGAACCTGTGGCCCTGGCTGCTCAGCCCCCTGTTGCTGGCCTTGCTCCTGGGGCTGCTCTGGTGGCTATGGACATCGCGCGCCTATTGGCTCGGTATGTTCCGACGCCCGGAGATCGTTTCCTACGCCTGCCAGAAAGATCCTCAGGCCTTGCCGCCGGAGTTCGCCGTGGTGCTGGATACTTCGGGCTCAATGAATCTCAACATGGATATTTCCAAGGAAGACGAAGAGTGGTTCATGGAAATTGGCCAGAACCTGCCCGAGGGTAACCCTCGCCGCCAACGCCTGATCAGCGGACCAACTCGGCTGGATGTCGCCAAGCAGTCGTTCGCCAACATGGTCGGCAACCTGCATGGCGACATCGACATGCGTCTGATCACCTTCGCCGGGTGCGACGCTCAGGTCGACCATGGAGTCTTCGACCAGGCCCAGCGCAAGGCATTGGTGGAAGGAATCAATACCCTGCAGGCAGACGGCGGCACACCGCTGGCATCCAGCCTGGAAGAGGCCGCCAGCCAGGTCGACGGACGCGATCGCGATGCGGTGATCGTGATGTTCATCGACGGAGCGGATGGCTGCAACAGAGATGTCTGCAGCGTGTCGAGAACTATCGCCCGTGAACAGCCGCGTCTGCGCGTCAACGTTGTGAATATCAGCGATAGCGACAGTTCCGACTGCATAGCCGACAACACCGGCGGGCGTGTCTATTCGGCGGAGAACGCCGAACAGGTCGCACAGATGCTGCGCGAGGCGACCGAGGAAGTGTCGCAGAGCGCCAGGTGCTCTACCCCCGAGTGAGCAGCCACCCCACAACCTGACGAACCGAGCCTGGACAGAGCCCCATAGCAAACTGGTGGAGTGCATGAAATGAAGATTGTGAAGTGGTGGTTCATCCTGACTCTGATCTCGATGAGCATCTATACACCGGTATATCTGATCGCCAACGACTCGCTGGACGCGCTGGACGAAGCAACGCTGATAGACCTGCTGCCCACCGTCGGCATGATGAACCGCGACTACGAGCATCAGGCCGCTGTTCTGGCACGTCGCGGCATCGATGTCGACAAGCAGTTGAGCGACGCGCTGGACGACAACCCGCTGATCGATGATTACTCCATCGATTTCGTCGACAGCGCGGAAGCCCGCAAGGTTCTGCTGGTCAGCGGGGAGAAACTGGTGGAAATCAAGGCTGAGACCGAAAGCGGTAACGAGCTGCTCATGGTCTTTACCACCTTGGACAAGAAATTCCTCAAACACTATGCCGCCATCGGACCGATGGTGCGCCTCGCCATCAGCAATGGTGAGGACAGCTACGAGGTTAGCCCTGAGGACATGCAGCTCTACCTGACGGTGTTGTTCGCCGACAAGGAAGAACATGCCGCCGAGGCGATCAACCGACTGGAGTCCCTGCTGCCCAGCAAGGCACAGAAGGCCCGGCAGGCACTGGTTGCAGCCGAAGCCAGCAACCCGGTGGAGGCGCAACCGGTGGCCGCCCCCGTGGCCGGCCTGCAGACGGCCATCGAGACTCATATCCAGCAGGAGATCGCCCGCGACGGTGGCGCTGAATACGCCGAGGCGCGCGTGGTGCAGGAGCTAGACCTCAATGCCGACGGTGCCCAGGACGCCCTGGTTCTGTACAGCATCGAAGGCCAAGGGGGCGGTAACAGTGCCGTCCAGACCCTGGCAGTCTTCCACTCCGAGGAGGGTGGCTATGCCCTGCGCGCCAGCACCGTGGTCAACGGCAGCGCCACCGGTGTCAAGCTGCTCGCGCCGCAGACCATCGCAGCCAGCTCCCTGACGCTGGGCCCGGACGATCCAATGTGCTGCCCCTCGGTGGAGAGCCTGCAAAAATTCTCCTGGAACGGCCAGGAGTTGGTTGAACTCCGCTAGCCAACAGCCTTTGGCAGCTGTCAGAACAGCGTCAGCTGCCCCTGTTCCGCACCCGAACCGTCTGGCGCTTCCTGCGCCAGCCGCTCAGCCAGCCCCGCTGCGCGCTCAGCCTTGGTGTTGACCGCCTCGGCCAGGCGCGCCGGCAGGCCCCAGATTTCCACCTTATGTTTGGCGCGGGTGATGCCGGTGTAGAACAGCGCGCGGGTCAGCAACGGGCTGGGGCTTTCCGGCAGGGCCAGCAGCACTTCGCTGAACTCCGAGCCCTGGCTCTTGTGCACGGTCATGGCGAAGGCACTGTCGTGGCTGGGCAGGCGCGCCGGGGCGAAGGCGCGGAAGCCCTCATCACCCTCGAAATAGACGCGCAGGCCGTGCTCGCCGGCCAGGCACAGGCCGATATCGCCGTTGAACAGGCCCAGCGCATAGTCGTTCTGCCGCACCATCACCGCGCGGCCGGGGTACCAGCGTTCGCGCTCGGCCAGCGAGTAGCGGCGCTTGATCCGCGTCTCCAGGGCCTCGTTGAGGCCGCCGACACCCCAGGGGCCCTCGCGCTGCGCGGTCAGCGCGCGGAAGGCGTTGAAGGCGGCGAAGGCCTCGGCCGGCTCGCCCCGGCGCGCGGCCTTAAGGTAGGGCGCATAGCCCTGCTCCAGGCGTTCCAGCAGCGCGGCCTGGCTCGGCTCGGCCTGCCAGGCCAGGTCGGCGCGACCTTCACGCAGCAGATTGAGGGTGCCGGCAGCATCGCCCGTGTTGATCCTGCGCGCCAGCTCGCCGATGCCGCTGTCGCCGGCGAAGCGGTGGCTGTGGGTGAGCAGCACCACTGCGTCGCCCAGGGCCGAGCGTGGCGTCTCGACCGGCACCGCCTGCCCGGTGATGCGCTGCAGCTCGGCGGCAGCTTCGGCATCGAAGCCGCGCCCCTCGCACAGCTCGGCGAACACCGCGCCGGCCTCCACGGCGGCCAGCTGGTCCTTGTCGCCGAGCAGGATCAGCCGCGCCTGCGGCGGCAGGGCATCGACCAGCTTGGCCATCAGTGCCAGGTCGACCATCGACGCCTCGTCCACCACCAGCACGTCCAGCGCCAGCGGCCGCGCCGCGTCGTGACGCACGGCCGGGCTGTCGCCGCGGCTGCCGAGCAGGCGGTGCAGGGTGCGCGCCTCCTCGGGCAGCAGCGCCTTGAGGTGATCGGCCAGCGGCAGGTCGGCCTTGGCATTGCGGATCGCCTCGGCCATGCGTGCCGCGGCCTTGCCGGTCGGGGCGGCCAGGCCGATGGCCAGGCGCTCGCCGCCAGGTTGCTCCAGCAGTGCCGCCAGCAGGCGCACCACGGTGGTGGTCTTGCCGGTGCCGGGGCCACCGGAGATCACCGCCAGGCGCCGGCGTACCGCCTGGGCGGCAGCCAGGCGCTGCCAGTCCGGCTGCTGCCGGTTGAAGGCGAACAGGCGCGCCAGGCTCTCGCTCAACAGCGCCTCGTCCACCGCCGGGCGCTCGGCGGACAGCGCCAGCAGGCGCTCGGCCAGGCGCTGCTCGTAGGCCTGGTAGCGCGCCAGGTACAGGCGCTCGCCATCGAGGATCAGCGGGGCGAAGCGGCCGGGCGCACCGACCAACACGGAAGCTTCCAGCAGGGTGCGCAGCTCGGCCAGCGGCGGCAGGGCGAAGTCGAATTCCGCCCAGGGCCGGCGACCGGCCACCCGCGCCAGCGGCAGGCACACGTCGCCGGCGGCCAGGGCCTCGCTGCACAGGGCGGCGCAGGCCAGCACGGCGTCCGGCGCCTGCGGCTCCAGGCGCTGCAGACTGGCCAGCAGGGCACGCTCCAGGGGGCCGAGGGGTAGTTCTTGCAGCCTCATGCCGCACCTCCGAACAGCGCGTCCAGCGCATCCAGCAGCGCATCACTGGGCCGGGCGAAATACACCCCGGCCTGCGGCATGCCACGCAGGAACAGGTACCAGGCGCCGCCCAGCTGCGCGTCGCTGAAATCGGCCAGGCGCGTGCGCAGGAAACGCCGCAGCGCCACCAGGTAGATCAGGTACTGCAGGTGGTAGTGCTCGGCGGCGATGGCCTGCTCCAGGCGTTCGGCGCCATAGTGCGCGGCGGTCGGGCCGAGCCAGTTGGACTTGTAGTCGAGGATGTACCAGCGCCCGGCGTGCTCGAAGGTCAGGTCGATAAAGCCTTTCAGGTAGCCCTTCAGCTCGTCGAACTGCAGGCGCT
>Ga0247725_1000784_pt1 | contig 19981 bp, 16 predicted proteins | sample OKSTACKMCFT3sol_FD_183021 | JGI IMG/M metagenome (GOLD analysis project Ga0247725, IMG submission 183021) | Subsurface sediment microbial communities from gas well in Oklahoma, United States - OK STACK MC-FT3-sol | ecosystem: Environmental > Terrestrial > Deep subsurface > Rock core/Sediment...
CTTTATGCTGAACATGATTGCAGGACTCATCGCCTATCAATTGAAGGACAATAAGCCACAACTGAATATCACAAACGCGGAGTTTAATGCGATCACAGTCATGGCTCGTTAAACCGATCTCGGGTTATGTTAAGCACACCGGTGTTTGGCGCCAAAGATCCGGAAAACTTCTTAGGTTTACTGCAAACTCTAATCCCTGATCCGGCGACGGGCAAACCTGATCTGGCCAAAGTTCAGGCATTCCGCGCCGCTCACCCTGATACTCAGCCACAGGCTGAGTATTTAGCGAAAAACTCCCCTCCATGGAGTTACGCCACTACGCCTTATTTTGGTATTCATACGTTCTTTATTAAAGACAACAGTGGCACTGAACAAAAAGTGCGTTGGCAATTTGTGCCAAAAGATGGCGTCAAAGGGTTAACTGAAGCTGAAATCAAAGCGCCGCCACAAGATTTTCTGCAAAAGCGTCTGGCGGAGCGCTTAGTGAAAGGCCCAACGCAGTGGACTATGCAGCTGGTGCTGGGTGAAGCTGGGGATACAGAAACTGACCCTTCGGTACTATGGCCAAAAGAGCGCAAAACTCTGGATGTAGGGCTGTTATCCATCACAGGACAAGGTGGAGAAGCTTGTACAGGCCTTAACTTTGATCCAAATGTGCTGAGCGCTGGCTTACGCCCAAGCTCAGACCGGGTGTTACAAATGCGTTCACCTGCTTATGCTATCTCTTTTGGCAAGCGTTTAACCAACCAGTAAGCCTATTTAGCGTTAAAACGACTGTGCCAGATGGGTGCATTCGTATGCAGTCTGGCCCTGTTGGCTGAATTTGACTAAGCTGGGGCAAATTCAAAAAACAGGGATCTTCGAATGCTGAATAAATCAGTGCTGGCGCTGGCTTTAGCCTGTGCTTTAACAGGCTGCGGCAAAGCGCCGGAACAAGCCTCCACCACAGCAGAAACTCAGGTTACTGCTTCCCAAATTGCTGCTCCAGGCACAGAAGCAAAAAAAAACTGGTGGCAGGACGCAGTGTTTTATCAAATCTGGCCCCGCAGTTTTTACGACACCAATGCCGATGGCACAGGTGATTTTAAAGGCATTGAAGCTAAGCTGCCGTATTTGCAGGATTTAGGTATTAACGCCATCTGGCTGACGCCTATGTTTGAAGCGCCGTCTTACCATGGTTACGACTTCACCGAGTTTTACCAGGTCGAACAAGACTATGGTTCTATGCAGGATTTTGAAGAGTTGGTGCAGGCAGCCAAAGCTAAAAATATTAATATTATCCTCGATTTAGTCATCAACCATATTTCCGATAAACACGACTGGTTCCAGCGTTCGGCCAAAGGCGAAGCGCCTTATAAAGACTACTTTATCTGGCGTGATCAACTGCCCACAGATGGCTGGGGTCCGGCCTGGAGTACGGAAGTCAAGCCTGAAGCCGTCTGGCACTGGAATGCTGAGCGCAAAGCCTACTACTACGCTGCTTTTGGTGCCTCACAACCTGATCTGAATTTAAAACACCCTGATGTCATAGCTGAAATGAAAAAGATGGCCAAATTCTGGCTGGACAAAGGTGTTGCAGGTTTTCGTTTAGATGCAGTGCGTTATGTGCAGGAGGATGGTCCACAACAAAGGGCTGATACTCAAGGCACGATCGACTATTGGGTCGACTTCACCCAGTACGTCAAAAGCGTAAAGCCGGACGCTTACTTGGTGGCAGAAGCCTGGGTGGATTTACCTATAGCGGCCAAGTACTGGGGAAATGGCAAAGGTCTGGACGCTGGTTTTGATTTTGAATTTGGCTACAAAGTGCTGGAGCTGTTAAATGCAGGCAAACAAAACGCCGAGTTTGGCACCATGCAGCAAAGCGCTTCATCCACAGATAATCTGCTGATGGCGAACCTGCAACAACGCAAAACCACTGCAGCACCTATGGAGTTCTTTAGTCCTTTCCTGACCAATCACGATCAGCCACGTTTAAGCTGGCAAATAGGTCAGGATTTTAATAAAGCCAAGCTGGCGGCGGCTTTACTCTTTAGCTCGCCAGGCACCACTTACATCTACTATGGTGAAGAAATTGCGCTGACGCAGGCATCGGATAAAGAGCATTTACACCGCCGTTCGCCAATGTTCTGGGATCACAGTGCTCAGTCGGGTTTTAGTACAGCCGACAAAGTCTGGGTGCAGCGTGATGATTTATTCCCACCTCAAGCCGAAAGCAGCTGGTGGACGCCTTTCCTTGCGGCGCAGCAACAAGGGCCAAACAACGTGGCAGCCCAGCAGGCCGATGCGAAGTCGGTCTGGTCTTTGTATAAATTTCTGATCAAACAAAAAGCCGAAAGGCCGGAGTTTAGTAGTAAAGGGGATTACAAAGCAGAGTTTTTAGCAGAAGGTAAGTTGCTGAAAATTGTTCGCTCTATGGGTGATAAACAAAGCCTGATGCTGCTGAACTTATCCACTGAAACTATGGCTGTGCCTGCTGATGTAGTGCCTGCAGGTTTTACTGCGACCTGGCAGGAAGATGAAGCGCCAGAGCTGAAGGCTCATCAATTGCAAATCTGGCAAAACTGAAAGTGATTCTGAGTCACAGATTATCCTGTGACTCAGCTGTAACTTATTGCTGGAAATACATCTTGTTGCTGCTGTAATCCATCACCATACGGCCATTTTTAAAGGCCGCTATACCCAACAACATAAAAGGCTTGTCGCCATAACCCAGATGATTAAACACATGCATATCAGCCAGATAAGACTGTGCCTCGTCCACTTTGTGTCCATTGAGCTGGTAGCTTAAACCTTTTAACACATAACGTTGCTGAGTATGCTCTGTCATGCCTTTGGTTTCTTCGGCTTTACCTTTTGTTACGCCTGACAGTTGCTGAAAGAGCGGCGTATTAATAAAGCTATGGTGTGCGCCGGTATCCAGTAATACATCTGTCGACACTCCCTGCACTAGTGCAGTCAACCAAATAAAATCGTTCTCAATTTTAAAGGGTGTCGCCTGTAATCCCGCCACAGCGGTGGCATCACAGGCACCTTTATTCAAGCTGACAATAGCCTCTTTAAAGTTCAGGTCAACACAGTAGTTGTGTAAAAAGTCATGTCCAAGAATGCCCGGAATCTTGCCATCCGGCAGTGTCAGGTTTGCCATATCCCTCAACAGATAGTTCAGTTGTTTGTGCTCAAAGTGCCCAACCACAGTGCTGGCTAAGGTAGCAGAGCGCATTGTGACGCTACCTGTCGCACCTACAGCCTGCTCCGGACTCAGAGCTTCGTCGTCCAGCTTTAATAGAGGTAATATACTTTCTGGCAGCAATCCTGTCTGAGCTCCTGTATCAAGCACCATAGGATGATTTTTAACTTGCCCCAGATCGGCCAGAATATAGGCATGACCTTTGGTTGTCAGATGCATAGGAAAAACCTGCTTTTCCGGGCTGGCCTGCAGGCCAAAGCAACACAAAGCAGCAATCAAACTTAATGAGGTAACATTTTTCATGGGTAGCTCCTTAACGCTGAAATATCTGGGAGCCACTGTACAAAGCAGATGTCAGGAAATTATCAAGAAATAGCGGAAACAGCAGGCAGCACTACAATAAAAGTGCTGCCTTTGCCTACTTTGCTGTCCACACTGATCTGTCCTTGCATTAATTCAGTCAGCTGTTTACAAATCGCCAGCCCCAAACCTGAACCAGGTTGTTTACCACTGATTGGGTCGCGGTAGAAGCGTTCAAATACCTGCTCTGGCTGTTGCGCCTGAATGCCAGGCCCTTGATCGGCCACCACCAATTGCCAGTTCGCTCCTCCGGACAGAATCGACACTTTGATCTGTTTGCCGGCAGCTCCATATTTAAAGGCATTGTCCAGCAAATTGCTGATCACCTGACGTAAACGTAGTGGGTCGGCCAACACTACTGCGTCCTGCAATTGCAGCTCAAACTCCAGTTGCAGTTGCTGCGCCAGAGGCTGATAAGTTTGGTGTAGTTGTCTTAGCATGGCGGCTAAATCTACCTGTTGCAGTTCTATTTTCAACTGGCCTGCTTCACTGAGCGACAACAGTCGTAAGTCTTCAACCAAACGGGTCAGATTATGCAAATCGTCCAGCAATTGCCCAATCTGAGCAGGGTCCGCTGTTAACAAGCCATCCTGAATAGCTTCCAGTCTTGAACGTAAAGCTGTTAGCGGAGTGCGTAGCTCATGGGCTATATCAGAGCTCATTTGTTTGTATTGCTGCTGCAGGCGCTGCAAGGTCGTAGCCAACTGGTTAAAACTGTGAAAAATACTGCCGACCTCATCCGTGCGTTGACTCTCTATCTGTACTGATAAATCTCCTTGTTCCAGTCTGGAGAATCCTGCTTTGAGCTGAAGCATTGGGCTGAGTAAATAACGGGCACCCAGCCACGCCAAAGCTACTGCAACAATAGACAGTACAGCAAACCACAAGGCAAAACTCTGGTGTAACGAACTACGCAGCTGATCTTCTCTGTTGCCTATATCAAGCAAATTTTTTGGCAAGGTCAGGACGCCATATGTTTTTTCTGCGATCTGTACAGGCTCTGGGTCATTAATTAGATAAATCACACTGGTTTTATTGTCTGGCCCTTTTAGTTTTAAATGAAATCCACGTTCAGTTTCATCCGATTCCAAACTCAGGTCTGTATCACTCAGGCTACTGTGCTGCAGTTTTCTGTCGAGCAGTAATAAAAAGTGATGTTGTGGGTACTGCAGTGTTAATTGTTCCAGCAGGCTTTGCCCTGTTTTTGCCTGATGTTGTTGTAGTGCTTGTTCCAGCTGGTCCGGATCGGGGATAGATTGTTCCAGTATGATGGTGCTGCGTTTATGAAAGTCGACAATGGCATTGGTGGCACTTTGTAGCGACAAAAGATAATAGCTTCCCAGCATCAGGAAGGTACAAAAGCCGACCAGTAACGCTATTTTAGTGCGGATTTTCATCAGACGACCTGCCGATAAACTGATAACCCAGACCATGCCGGGTTTGAATAAAACGAGGACTCTGGCTGCTGTCCGCCAGCTTTTTGCGTAAGTTTGTCAGATGAGTATCAACAGTACGTTCACTGACAGCCGCATCATCGGGCCAGACTTTATCCAGTAATGTCTGACGATCGAATACCCTGTCAGGTTGACTCGCCAGGGTGTACAGCAGCAGGTATTCAGATTTTGTTAGCTTCAATTCTTGCTTGTCCAGCCAGACGGCTTGCGACTGCAAATCCAGTGTTAAGCCGTCAAACTGTAATTCTTTGCGCTGATGGCCTTGCTGGCTGCGTTTTAACAGAGCTTGTACCCGCGAAACCACTTCACGTGGGCTGTAAGGTTTACAGACATAATCATCAGCGCCCAGCTCAAAACCTTCGATTCTGTCTTCTTCAGACACCCGCGCCGTGACCATAATACAAGGGATTTGTTTTTGTACCGCCAGCTGCAACAAATCACGACCGTCACCGCCAGGCAGCATCACGTCCAGAATAGCCAGATCAAAATTCAGATTCTGCAACGCACGGCGGGCATCGGAGGCATTGGCATAATGCTGCACCTGATATCCTTGCTGTTGAAGATATAACAACAGCACAGCCGAAATACTTTGCTCGTCTTCGACATAAAGCAAATGACAACTTCTGGTTTTCACTACTGCTCCTGAAAGAGAAGATTTGTTGTGCTAAATGAGGCATTGTTAGAGATTATTTCACAGGTAAATCAACATAAAAAGTGCTGCCCTGGCCCTGGGTACTTTCAAACCATAAAGCGCCGCCGTGATGTTCCACTATAGATTTACTGATACTCAAACCTAAGCCTGTTCCACCAAAACGCCTGATATCCGAGGTGTCGGACTGACTAAAAGGTCTGAAAATGACAGCTTTAAAGTCTTCGTCTATCCCAGAGCCATGATCTTCAATAGCTATACGTACGAAATCAGCATGCCTCTGTGCCCTGATGTGCACTGTGGCATCTGCGGGTGAGAATTTTGCCGCATTAGACAAGAGATTCGCCAAGACCTGCATCAAGCGGTTTGGATCTGCAGATAACCACAGATCATCTGCAACAGGAGCTAACTCAAAAGAGACCTGATGCTGTACTGCGTAACCCTCAAGCTGCTTTATGGCTTGACTGAGCCAGGGCGCGAGTTGGATTCGGCTAAAATGAAAGGCCATCTGGCCAGCTTCCACTTTTTGCATGTCCAGTATGTCGTTGATTAACCGAATTAAACGCTGGCTATTTTGCTCTGCTATTTCCAGCATAGCCCGAATTTTAGGTTCAGGTGTTCCCAGTGCATTGCCCAGCACTAAACCCAGAGCTCCATGAATAGCTGTGAGCGGAGTGCGTAACTCATGGCTGACCGTTGAAACAAACTGATTCTTCAGTAAGTCCAGTTGCTTACGGGCGCTGATATCTTCATATACAGCTATGCCGAAGGTTAGATGCCCTTCTGAGTTATAAGTTGGCCTGCCCCAGGCTTGCACGTAGCGCCGCTGACCAGCTGATTCAATTTCCAGCTCTTCAATTTGGCAGGTTTCACCCCGCAAAGCACGCATAGCCGGCATGTCGGCCATAGGGTAAGGCGTATTAGTGCCAGCGACAAAGGCAATAGGATGAGCCTGTTGCTGAGTTCCAAACATTTCAGTTGCAGCGTGGTTGGCGTAATAGGATTTCAGATCTGGACCAAGCACCACTATGCCCACAGGTAAGTCTTCTATCCATTGCCTGAACTGGTGTTGAGTAGTGGCCTGTAAACTGGCGGTATAGCTGATAAAGCTCCGGATAATGACAAAAAGCACCATAAAATTAACCAGCAGATAAGCAGCCCAGGTCGCAGGATCTGACAGATATGGCGTCGCGCTATGAGGAGGCGTCAGACTATTCGAAATAAAGCCTGCTGCTACGGCGAGCAGACAAAGCAGCGTAAAACCTGCAAGGATCAGCGCTACTCTGGCTTTAAACAGCACATAGGCGACCAGACAACTGGCTAACAACCACCAGACACCGGGAGAGGCATAACCATAGTTCAGTGTGCCTGGTAATCCAGCCAGCCAAAAGACCAGCACTAACAACATGCCTTTAAAAGGTAAAGACAGCTGTTTGTTGTATAAAGTACTCAGCAGTAAGACTAAACCCAATAACAAATGGGCGGTATAAAGGGGTAACCAGCCTGTATTAAAGGCTCTGATGATGGACAGGGGAATACCAAAAATCGCAACAATCGCCATACTGCGTAACAGCGTGTCAGCAAACTGATGGCGAATACTTGCCAGTTGTTGCTGTAAGGCTAGAGTCGCTGTGTTTTGGGACTTGCTCAAAGATCGATGTCTCCGCACTAATAGTGGCAACACTCTAACCAGCAACAGCAGCAGGTGCAATCGATCCTTGAGACTAAATACATCGCTTAGGCTGAAAAATCAGCTCAGCTTAGTTTTACAGATGAATACCACCTGATACTTCAATACGCTGGCCATTAATCCAGCCACTTTGCTCTGACAATAACATCTGTACTACTGGGCCAATATCATCAGGCAAACCAACCCGGCCCAATGCAGTTTGTGCTGCAATAGCGTGATTTATTTCAGCATTATCTCTGACTGTACCGCCACCAAAATCAGTTTCAATAGCGCCCGGGGCCAGCGTATTGACCCTGATACCCCGTGTGCCGGATTCCAGCGCCAGATAGCGGCTTAATACCTCAACAGCACCTTTCATTGCCGCATAAGCGCCATAACCAGGCAAAGCAAAACGGGTCAGGCCGGAAGACAAATTCAAAATGCGGCCGCCATCGGCAAGCTGTGGCAGCAGGGTCTGAGTTAAGAAAAATACGCCTTTAAAATGCACATTCATCAGCGCATCAAACTGTTGCTCTGTCGTTTGACTTAAAGCTGCATAAGCGCCAAAACCCGCATTATTCACTAAAAAATTAAATTGGTCCCTTTGCCAGTTTTGTTGTAAATGGCTGGCTAATTGTGCTGAAAAGTCGCAAAAAGACGATACATTGCCGGTATCAAGCTGCATGGCTACTGCTTTGCGGCCCAGCCACCTGGCTTCCTCTACGACAGCTTCAGCTTCGTCAGCTTTGCTGTGGTAGGTGATGATTAAATCTGTACCGGCTTTGGCCAAAGCTAAAGCTGCATTTTTGCCTAAGCCACGGCTGGCACCTGTAATTAAAGCTATGTTCGGACGCATGTTTTTTCCTTATGTTTCACACTGGCTGATTTGACCAAGGCAGTGTATTGTTTGTTTGAAATCGGATAAACAATGCAAAATCGAAATCACTGTTCGTAAATTCAGGATAGTGGGGCGGGAGATAAAGCGGTATGGACAGAATTCAACAGATGCAGATTTTTCAGCGGGTGGCCGAACTAGGCAGTTTTATCCGCACTGCTGGGCAATTGGGTTTACCTAAAACTTCAGTATCTGAAGCTGTGCAGCAGCTGGAAACTCAGCTGAATGTGCGGCTGTTAAACCGCACCACCAGAAGGGTTGAGCTGACTCAGGATGGGATGAATTACTATCAGCGCTGTGTTGAACTGCTGGCCGACTTTGACGAGCTACAGTTATTGTTCCAACAGCAGCCTGAACAACTCAAAGGGGTATTGCGTGTCGATATGCCCACGGGCTTAGCCCGGGAGGTTGTGATCCCTGCTTTGCCACAATTTTTGACCGAGCATCCAGAGCTGCATATTCAATTGAGTAGCACCGACAGGAGAGTGGATTTAATAGCAGAAGGCTTTGATGCTGTGATTCGGGTAGGTCAGCTCAGCAGTAGTAGTTTAATAGCAAGGCCCTTGTCACAGCTCAAATTACTGAATTGCGTCAGCCCTGCTTATCTGGATAAATATGGTGTGCCTGCAACTCTGGATGATTTAAACAGTCATAGTATGGTGTTCTACAGTCAACAGTTATCCGGCAAACCCGATGGTTTTGAATACCTGCAGGATGGAAAAACTAAATTCTGGCCTATGAAAGGCGCCATCACAGTAAATAACGCCGAAGCTTATACAGCGGCTTGCCTGGCTGGTTTAGGCATTATTCAGGTACCTGAAGTCGGAGTGCGGCAATTGGTACAACAAGGCAGGCTAATGACTGTGCTCCCGGACTATCAGCCAGCTGCCATGCCGGTTTCAGTTTTGTACGCTCATCGGCGACAATTGAGTCGCAGATTAAAAGTTTTTATCGATTGGTTGCAAGGACTGGTGAATTCAGGCTACAACTAAAGAGTCATCACTTTGGACGCCTGCGGTTTCAACCTGCTGCAGCACACTCATTTCATCGACCATAACTGAGGAATTCTATGCGCTATGTTTGCATCAGTCTGTTGTTGTGGTTCAGCGCAGTAAGTCATGCTGCGATCCACATGCCTGATCAGTTTATCGTGGATGGTGTGCCCCATGAGGTGGACAGCAGCCCGTTAGAAAAACTGTATCCATCCCAGCATATCCGCCAAAAGTTACAACTGCAGCCACAGTGTGGGGCAGACGAACCCGGTTACAAAGGGGTTTGGGAGCTAAAAGGCCAGCAGTTGTTTTTAAACAGATTATTGCAAAGTGGCTGCAAAACAGCAGCTGCCAGCATAGATCCAAAATTGCTATTCAGTGAACAACAGTACCCGCTAAAAGCCCGCTGGTTTACCGGTGCTATCAAAGTGCCGCTGACAGACAAAGACTATAAACATTGCCTGACCGATCAAGGTTCAGACGAAACCATAGGGTACGCTTACCTGGCATTAGTCTATGAGTTTGTCCAGGGTGAGCTGGTTAAACAGTCCGAGCAGATAGTGACAGAGAACTGGCAAAGACCCCGCAGTAACTGCGCTAAAGTGCCAACAGCCAGGGTTTAATTTCACAAAAACTGGTGGGCGTGGACATGTTCCCGCCCGTCCAGAATTACAATCCAATCTCAGAGTTCTAAGTCCCAGATAATAGGAATATTGTTGCCTGGCGCTGCGGCTTCGCCCGAATTCAACTTTTGCTGTGCCGCCTTTTCAGCAGCAAGCTGTGCCAGTTTGGCATCACGGCGTGCTCTGCGTTGTTCCAGTAATTTCAGGATATGGGAGCGTTCAGCCACAGGTTTGTTATGCCAGTTAAAGCGTTCATCACGCGAACGCAAACAGCCGAGGCAATAACCTCTGCTGTTGTTTTCGCAGACCCCAATACAAGGATTGGGTAAATCAAACAGCTCTAATTGATCCATCATACTCAATGAATAACAGCACTATGAAATAGGATTCTGGCTTATTCCGCGCAAAAATGCAGCTTTTGTAATTTTTTTACAAAAATCAGCGAAAAGCAAAAATAGTTGTTGACTAAAGATGGTTAGACGGCTATTTCTATAGGCACAAATTTTCGGCACCTAACGTAAAAACACCGCCGAAGTAAAAAATATACTTAACCAAAGAGTTAAAATTAAAAAATGCGTTTAGCTTCTATTCTGAACATTATTGTGGTCCTCGTAATCGTGGTGATTAGTCACTGCGGGGGCTCGTGTTTGGAATTTTAAGCAGCAAAAAAATTCTCAACAAAACCCCCGCACCGAAAGGTCCGGGGGTTTTGTGTTTTAAGGTCCCCGGAAATTTCGAAAAAGGTTTTGTTGAAACGGTATCAACAATAGAAAACAGATTGGCCAAAGTAATTGGTGTTGCAGCTAGGCGAGTGAAAACGTAGGGGCGGGGTTTACCCCCGACCGTCCAGAGTCCAAGTGGATGCTGGATTAGTTGTCAACAACGCTGCAGCGCCAAGTACGAAGGCCAAAAGAGGGGAAGGACATGAAAGGCGCAGAACTGGTAATCAAGCTGCTAGAGCAAAAGGGAGTCGAACATATCTTCGGCTATCCTGGCGGAGCTATTATGCCAATCTACGACGCGCTGTATCAGAGTAAAGTCAAACACTACCTGTGCCGTCATGAACAGGGTGGGGCTTTTTCTGCCATAGGTTATGCCCGCAGTTCAGGCAAGGTAGGCGTTTGTATGGCCACCTCTGGCCCCGGCGCTACTAACCTGATCACTTCCTTAGCCGACGCTTTATTAGATTCAGTGCCTTTAGTCGCCATTACAGGCCAGGTGTCCCAAGCCGTGATGGGCACAGATGCTTTTCAGGAAGTTGACGTTTTAGGTTTAAGCCTGGCTGTGACTAAACACAGCTTTATGGTGACAGACGTGACCGAACTGGAACACACCTTAAACGAAGCTTTTGAACTGGCGATGTCAGGTCGTCCGGGCCCAGTTCTGGTTGATATTCCCAAAGACGTGCAACTGGCTGAAGTGCAGTTTAAACCCCGTTTAGTGGAAGAAGCTGATACAGCACAACAGCAGTTTTTGCCAGCAGCGGCTTTAGAGCAGGCACGCTTATTAATTCAAAGCGCCAAACGCCCTATCGCCTACATAGGCGGTGGTGTGCATATGGCCGATGCAGTGCCGCAGCTGCAGGACTTTTTAGCCAAAAGCGCTATGCCTTCGGTGACTACCTTAAAAGCCATGGGTACAGTGCCGCCATCTAACTCTTATTACCTGGGCATGCTGGGTATGCACGGCACTCAGGCGGCGAATTTGGCGGTGCAGCAATGCGATTTACTGATCTGTTTAGGCGCACGTTTTGATGATCGCGTGACAGGCAAACTGGCGGCTTTTGCGCCGGATGCCAAAGTTATTCATATCGATATAGACCCGGCCGAGCTGCACAAATTACGCCGTGCTGAATGCGCCATGATAGGTGATTTACGCCAGCTGTTGCCTGCGATGTCAGTACCCACTCACTGCCAAGACTGGTTAAAACATTGTGTGAGCATGAAACAGCAACACGGCTGGCGTTATGACCATCCGGGTGAGCGTATTTTCGCGCCTTTAATGCTGAAACAGTTAAGCGAACGTATGCCAGACAACGCCGTCGTATGCTGTGACGTAGGCCAGCATCAAATGTGGGTAGCCCAGCATATGAGCTTCAGCCATCCGCGTAATCATTTAAGCAGTGGTGGTTTGGGCACTATGGGTTTTGGTTTACCAGCGGCCATAGGGGCGCAGTTAGCAAGGCCAAAAGATACGGTACTGGCGGTTAGCGGGGACGGTTCTTTTATGATGAATGTGCAGGAACTAGGCACTATCAAGAGGTTCCGTCTGCCAGTGAAGATTGTGATTGTGGATAACCAGCGCTTGGGCATGGTGAAACAATGGCAAGAGCTGTTTTTTAACGAACGCTACAGCGAAACCGATTTATCCGACAACCCGGATTTTGTCTCTTTAGCTGCTGCTTTTGCCATTCCAGGCCATAGCATCAGCCGCAAAGACGAAGTTTTACCAGCGCTGGAGGCCATGTTTACCTGGCCAGGCCCTTACTTATTACACGTTCGAATAGATGAAACAGACAACGTCTGGCCATTAGTACCGCCAGGAGCAGCTAATCAGGATATGTTAACGGAGAAAGCACAATGAACCATGTACTGACCATTCAGACTAAAAACCAACCTGTGGTATTAGAGCGGTTATTGCAGGTTACCCGTTACCGTGGCTTTGAAGTGGCAGGCATGGAAATGAAGCCAATGGCCGATTTCAGCGGCTTGCTGGTGACTTTGTCTATCGTCAGCGACAAACCTATCAGCCTGCTGACCAATCAGTTAAACAAGTTATACGATATCGAGTATCTGGATTGTGTGGAGTCTGAACTGACGCAAGCAGAAGCAGGAACAATGCGGGCTTAAGCCGCTAAACTTAAGAACAATTAGTAGTGCTCTGTAGAAAATGATACGGAGCTTAAACAAACTCAATGCACCCCAAAGTAATTGGGATTGCAGCTAGGCGACAAGCGAGCGAGACCCCAGGAGCATAGTTCACTATGTGACTGGGGCGAGGAGCGAAGTCAACAACGCTGCGGTTCCAAGAACGCAGGGGAACTAAATAAATCGGAGCAACAAAACCATGCCGAAGCTTAGATCCGCCACTACCACTGAAGGCCGCAATATGGCGGGAGCCCGTGCTTTATGGCGTGCCACAGGGGTAAAAGATACCGACTTTGGTAAACCTATTATTGCCGTAGTGAACTCCTTCACTCAGTTTGTGCCTGGCCATGTGCATTTACGCGATTTAGGCAAACTGGTGGCTGAAGCTATAGAAGAAGCTGGTGGCATCGCCAAAGAATTCAACACCATCGCCATAGACGATGGTATCGCCATGGGTCACGGCGGTATGTTGTACAGCCTGCCGTCACGCGAAATCATTGCCGACTCGGTGGAATATATGGTCAACGGCCACTGCGCCGACGCTATGGTTTGTATTTCCAACTGCGACAAAATCACCCCAGGCATGTTAATGGCGGCTTTGCGCCTGAATATCCCGGCCATTTTTGTCTCTGGCGGCCCTATGGAAGCAGGTAAAACCAAACTGTCGGACCAAATTATCAAGCTGGATTTAGTAGACGCTATGGTCTCCGCCGCTAACCCTAACGTGACAGACGCTGACAGCGAAAAAATTGAACGTAGCGCTTGCCCAACCTGTGGTTCCTGCTCTGGTATGTTTACCGCCAACTCGATGAACTGTTTAGTGGAAGCTTTAGGTTTAGGCCAGCCGGGCAATGGCTCTATGCTGGCGACCCACGCCGACCGTAAAGCGCTGTTTATCAGTGCTGGCGAGCGCATTATGGACTTATGCAACCGCTGGTATAAACAAGACGACGCCAGCGCTTTGCCTCGCAGTATTGCCAATAAAACCGCTTTCGAAAACGCCATGATGCTGGATATCGCCATGGGCGGTTCCACCAACACAGTGCTGCATTTATTGGCCGCCGCTATTGAAGCCGAAGTCGATTTTGGCATGAGCGACATCGATCGTTTATCGCGCATAGTGCCGCACTTATCCAAAGTGGCGCCAAGCACGCAAAAATACCATATGGAAGACGTACACCGCGCCGGTGGTGTGATTGCCATTCTGGCCGAATTAAACCGCGCCGGTTTATTAAACCCAAATACACCTCATGTGGCCGGTACTTCACTGGGTGATGTGTTAGAACGCTTCGACATTATGACCACTCAGGATCAGGCGGTAAAAGACTTTTACCGCGCAGGCCCTGCCGGTATCCGCACTACTCAGGCTTTTTCGCAGGATTGTCGTTACCCAACCCTGGACGATGACCGCGTTGAAGGTTGTATCCGCAGCAAAGAATATGCTTATTCACAGGACGGTGGTTTGGCTGTGTTGTACGGCAACTTAGCGCCTAACGGCTGTATTGTAAAAACTGCCGGTGTGGAAAAAGAAAACCTGGTGTTTAACGGCCGCGCCCGTATTTTTGAAAGCCAGGACAGTGCAGTAGCCGCCATTCTGGCCGGTAAAATTGTTGCAGGCGATGTAGTGATTATCCGCTACGAAGGGCCAAAAGGCGGCCCAGGTATGCAGGAAATGTTGTATCCAACCAGTTACTTAAAGTCGATGGGCTTAGGCAAAGCCTGCGCCTTAATCACGGACGGCCGTTTCTCAGGCGGCACGTCGGGTTTATCTATAGGTCACGTATCACCAGAAGCCGCCAGCGGCGGCGCTATTGCCTTGGTAGAAGAAGGCGACGCCATCGCCATTGATATTCCCAACCGCAGCATCGCCATTGGCGTCAGTGATGCCGTATTAGCAGAGCGCCGTGCGGCTATGGAAGCTAAAGGTAAATTAGCCTGGAAACCAGTCGACCGCGTGCGTTCAGTCAGCCCGGCGTTAAAAGCCTATGCCATGCTGGCAAGCAGTGCCGACAAAGGCGCAGTGCGTGATCTGAGTAAATTGGAAGAGCTATGAGTGCCGTGAATAAAGAGCCGAGTGCTGTCGATGTTGTAAAAGACACTGTAAAAGACGCGGTAAAACAGCAAGGCAAAACTGCAGCCGACTGGCAGCGCCCAACGCCTAACCCGGCTTTGATGCAGCAGTATTTACGGGAAATTTTATTGTCGCCTGTGTATCAGGCGGCGATAGAAACCCCGCTGCAGGCTATGCCAAAACTCAGCCAGCGTATTGGTCAGCATGTGCTATTAAAGCGCGAAGACATGCAGCCAGTGTATTCGTTTAAGCTGCGTGGCGCTTTTCATAAACTGCATAAAGTGCGTGAGCAATTTTTAAGTAGTGGCGCTGCAGCCAGCGGTCAAAGTGCGCCTGCTGTGGTGTGTGCATCCGCTGGTAATCATGCGCAGGGTGTGGCTTTATCCGCCAGCAAACTGGGCCTGAACGCCACTATTGTGATGCCTATCACTACGCCGGAAATTAAAGTAGCAGCAGTCAAAGCCCTTGGCGGCAAAGTACTGCTGCACGGCACCGCCTTTGACGAAGCCAATAAGTTCGCCATTGAGTTATCCAAAACTCAGGGCGCCACTTATATTCCACCTTTTGACGATGCCGACGTGATCGCAGGCCAGGGCACAGTCGCCAAAGAGCTGTTAAGCCAACATAACAAATTGGACGCGGTATTTATTCCGGTCGGCGGCGGTGGCTTATTGGCGGGTATGGCGGTGTATATCAAAGCCGTAATGCCAGGCGTAAAAGTTATAGGCGTAGAACCAGACGACGCAGCCTGCTTAAAAGCTGCTATGGACGCGGGCGAACCTGTGACTTTAGACAGAGTAGGGCTATTTGCCGACGGTGTAGCAGTCAAACGTATAGGCACGGAGAACTTCAAACTGGCGCATTTATACTGCGACGATGTGATCACAGTCTCCAGCGACGAAATTTGTGCCGCCATCAAAGATATCTTCGACGACTTACGAGCCGTCGCAGAACCTGCTGGTGCTTTGGCTTTAGCTGGCCTGAAAAAATATGCGACTACTGCTGACAAGGCCGAGCGCAGCGGAAATCAGCCACAGAATTTAAGTGCAGTACTGAGTGGCGCTAACCTGAACTTCGATACCTTGCGTTATGTGTCGGAGCGCTGCGAGCTGGGCGAGAAAAAAGAAGCGGTATTTGCCGTCACTATTCCGGAAGAAAAAGGCAGCTTCCGCCGTTTCTGCCAAACCTTAGGCGGCCGCGCCATCACCGAATTTAACTACCGCTACGCCAGCGACAACAAAGCCCATATTTTTGTTGGCATCAAACTACGCCACGGCGCGGAAGAACTGCAACAGGTCAATCAGGCCTTATCAGCAGCAGGCTACGACTACCAAGATTTATCCGACGACGAACTGGCCAAACTACACGTACGCCATATGGTCGGCGGCATGCCACCGCGTTTAGTGCAAGAGCAGGTTTACCAGTTCAACTTCCCGGAATACCCGGGCGCGCTAATGAACTTCCTCAATACACTAGGCGAAAAATGGAATATCACTTTATTCCACTACCGCAACCACGGCGCAGCTACGGGTGATGTATTGGCGGGGTTTGAGATTGCAGATCATGCTGAGATTGCCGAGCATTTGGATACTTTAGGGTATGAGTATCGGCTTGTTACTAGTAATGGGGCTTATAAGGTGTTTTTGACGGCGGCCAATTCTTAGACGTTAGCTGTGCTTGAAAGCGCAAGCCCGGGTAAGCACAGTCAAACTATACGTGATTTTTATCTTCTCTTTTTCTTCTTTTGGTTATGTGGTTTTACATTAGAAGGCATGGAGATGATACTTTTTTCGTTAACTTCTAAGGCATGTAAAAACATTTTATGAACCATGATCTGGTTTGAACGCTTAACTTCACTTTTCGTAACTTTAGGCTGATCTTGATAGGACCATACGAAGGGATCTAATGTACTAATTTTTAGGCCAATAGCGCCAACGTGGTAAAGGCAGATTATTATTTGAACAATTAAGTCTGATTCATTGTAATGACTGTGAGCTTCATACATCTCTTTAGCAACGATAACGCATGGATCTTTCATGTCCCCAGAAGTCAATTCCAGCGATACGTTGTCGATTTTCTGACCTTGGAGGTTTGAACGTGTAAAAGGGATTAAAATTCCTCTTAGAATTTCTATTGTTATGTCTAATGAGGGATAATATTCTGACCATTCTTCAATTAGTGATTTAAGTCGTCTAACGGAGTAGTTTGATTCAGCACTTCGAATTGTTGTCCAAGAAATGCTGGGTTTGTCAGAGGCTAATGAGAAACATTCATTTGCAAATTGAATCGCATCGCGTGGCCTCATTAAAGTCCGGTCTAGCATGTAATCTATTGACGTAATTCCAGATCTATCTGGAAGAGGGAAAACCTCATCAAATTGCACATTGTTAGATGTATATTGTCGTCTAAATACCTCTGTTACTCGAGTGTTCAATAATTTTTTCAAATCATTTGTAGACCAAATGAGCCTGATAATATAGGCATCGTATTTTTCTTCTTGAAAACCCGAATCTCTAGTCTTATCAAAAACAAGGTCTAGTAAATCAACTCTCAATGCTGTTACGATTTTGACCTGAGGAATCTTTCGCATTGATTTCGTTTCCTCAACTAAAGCTCTGATAAATCTGCATCGTGTCTCTGTCTCTGCCCAGTCTTCATCAAGTTTATCAATAAGAACATAAAATCTTCTTTGCCTGTCGTTGAAAGCGTGTTCAGATAGTAGCTCCAAAACTTCTGTAAGTCGTTTGATCTGCAGTGAGCTAACGACTTGCGTTGCGAGCGAGCGTATTTCCGTTTTAACTTCTTCAGATAGTGATTTCGCTCCTTCTAATGAAATTTCGACACCTTGATATTTTGTACCTAGTTTCTTTTTGACATCAGAAGTGAATTTTGATGTTAACTCTCGAAGTTGTTCATCGGTTTCCAACCAAAATTTATCTCCCCACTCGGTGAAATAGGATAGTGCTTTTTCTTTTATAGGGTCTTTTTGCACCCAACCATTTATCATTTCAAGCAAGCTCTTACTCTGCTTTTCACTTTTTAATTCATATCTGAGTTTTAAAAGTTCTACTGTTAAAATATGGCGCCATAATATTCTATAGAATAGATCTAGCTTTACGCCTATTTCATTGAAGAACTGGATTATGTTTGAGTGTTCAAGAAATCGTATCGAAATATAATTGGGATCGAGTGAGGACGAATGTTCGACTTCCTTAGATATTTTGTAAAGTAATGCACTCTTTCCTGCGCCAGTACGACCTAACACTATCGATGCAGGAGAGTTCACATCTAATAGTGGTTTAAGTTGTCCATTGTCTACAAAACATGTTTCGAGCAGGCTCTCGTCAGCTTCGGCATCAAGTTCGCCGATCTTGAGGCCCTTTTTAATAACTATTCCGTTCATTCAATCTCTCTGAAGACTAACAAAAACATAACAGTTCTCGCCCCGTAAACCATGAGAAAACCGGTGTTAGGGCTTGCCCTTTGCCCTAGTGAAATCTGAAGTTGCATAAGAAAAGCAGAAGGTATAAAGCGGGAGATCTAAAGGCTAAAACGCCAAGAAGAACTGAACAGCCATAGCTTCCTTTTCCGGCAACTTCGTTACCTACCCTTCGTCCTTGAAGCCGCAGCTTTGTTGGCAGCGTTCTCTCGCCCCAATCAAATAGCACATCTATGTTCATGGGGACTCGCTCACTTGCCGTCGCGCTGCAACTCCAATGACGTTGGGTATGGTTGTAACTTGTTTAGAACCAAGGTAAATCAGCTTTTCAGAAACGGCAAGCTGTTTTTCGGGACTTGCCAGATAAGGAAAGTGTCGTTACACGCCATTAATGCGATCTATTCGCAATTGTGTTGATGTTTCGTATCCAGTTGATTATTCTCGGATCAGGTTTTCAAACTGGTTCTGCTGCGTTTGAGTTCTTAATGGATGGATCCAGTTTTTCCAGGAGGGTATTAGCTTATGTATAGTTTTGGTTTGATGGTGCAGACGTCAACCATAGTTTCGTTGGTCGTGTTAGCGCTGAGCTTACCTGCGGTGGTGGCGGCTGCCGAATATTTGCTAACCCGCAAAATCTCCAGAGCAGCGCTACTGCTTGCCAGTGCTGCCGGCTTACTGACAGCTAGCTATTTTGCGGCTCAGGTGGCGAGTTCTAAGGTTAGTGTTACGGCAGAAGGTGTAGAGCTGAGTAGCCTGATGTATAACAAAACTGTGAGTTATAAAGATATTAAGTCTGCCGCTTTGCTTGATGAGCATAGCTCTGTTGGTGCTCCGGCGTTATGGCGCAGAAATGGCATAGGTTTGCCAGGTTATCAGGTTGGCACTTTTGCATCTGAGTATAGGCGCAGTATTTATTTGTTCCGCACCACCGGGCCTTACATCAAACTCAGATTAAACGACAGTCAAGAGGTCATCATCTTCTCATCAACTCAAGAGCAGTATGATGTGCTGGATAAGTATTTGTCGGGCTGAATCACTTAAGCTAACTAGCTCTTTTATCCGCTATCGTTGCTGCAAGGCTAGCTTCTACTGGCTTTGCAGCACCCGCAGGCACAGACAACAAGAGATTAATGAGCCAGATGAAAACCATCAGCTGTTAAAGCCTGTTTGGCGAAAGCGGTAATGGCTTTGGTGTCGTTATGACGAATGGTATGCAGGCCACACTGAGCAAACTCGCGTTCTACTTCTTTAAAAGCGCCAGCCAGTTTAGTGTTGGTTTGTGTTGGGCCTTGTAGTGGCAGCAGTATGTTGTCTTTTTTCAGTACATCGTTTTGCGCTAAACGGTCAAAGCGTCCAAGCCAGGTTTGAGCATGATCCAGAATTTTTCCGGCGTTTTTATGCTGGAATGCCAGAGGGCGGATCACAAAGGTGTCGTTGGTTTTTGCAACCAGCGGGAAGGTTATTTCGTCGTAGCGGCCAGCAAGTGCCTGCTTTTTAAAATGAGTCAGCTTTTCAGTTTTCAGCTGCGCTTTGATGGCGCGAACCATTAACTGTTCCTGATATTCTTCGGTTAAAAAAGTACGGTGAACCAGCTGTTCAAATAAGTGGTCTGCTAATTCGGCTGGCTTTTTATCCACGTACATAGTGCGAAGGTCTGAGTAACGCACCAGCGTTTCCCTTGGTCGCACCAATTCCTGCATTGCTGCCACCAACTCTTTGGGTAATACAGTGGTGGTGTAGTCTTTAATGCGTTTTAGCTCGTTTTGCACTGT
>Ga0247725_1000786_pt1 | contig 19958 bp, 8 predicted proteins | sample OKSTACKMCFT3sol_FD_183021 | JGI IMG/M metagenome (GOLD analysis project Ga0247725, IMG submission 183021) | Subsurface sediment microbial communities from gas well in Oklahoma, United States - OK STACK MC-FT3-sol | ecosystem: Environmental > Terrestrial > Deep subsurface > Rock core/Sediment...
CTGACGACCGCCTACACCCTGGCCAAGGCCGGGCGGGGCGTAATCGTGCTGGAGATGGATGCGGCCCGTGTGGGCGGCGTCGCTCGGACCCTCGACTACAAGGGCCTGAAGTTCGACATCGGCGGGCACCGGTTCTTCTCGCGCAATCCCGAAGTCCTCGACCTGTGGCGCGAGATCCTGCCCGAGGGCTTCGTCGAGCGGCCGCGCCGCTCGCGCATCTATTATCGCGGGCGCTTCTACGCTTTCCCGCTGAGGGCCTTCCAGGCGCTGGCCAACCTTGGCCCCTGGATGGCGGCCAAGTGCCTGGCCTCGTTCGCCTGGGCCAAGGTCAAGCCGGTCAAGGAGCCTCAGAGCTTCCGCGACTGGGTGCGCAATCATTTCGGCGAGACGCTGTTCTCAACCTTCTTCAAGTCCTACGCCGAGAAGGTGTGGGGCATGAGCTGCGATGAGCTGTCGGCCGATTGGGCGCGCCAACGGATCCGCGGGCTGCATCTGGGGGCCGCGATCATGGACGGCGTCCGCCGATCGCTGGGCCTGCGCCGCAAGGCGCCGGTCGCCGCGCCGACCAAGACGCTGAGCGAGCGCTTCCTGTATCCTCGCCAGGGCGCGGGCATGGTCTGGGAGGCTTGCGCCGAGAAGATCATCGCGCTGGGCGGCGATGTCCGCCTCGGACGACGCGTCGATGGCCTGCATTACGACAAGCTGGCGCGCCTCTGGACGGTCTCGGTCGCCTGCGCCGACGGCCGCAAGGAGATCTACACGGCCGACAACGTGGTTTCGTCAGCGCCGGTCCGCGAGCTGATGCAGTCGATCAGCCCCACGCCCATGAGCGTCTTCCACGCCGGCGAGCTGATGTACCGCGACTTCCTGACGGTCGTGCTGATGGGCAAGCCGTGCAAGGCGCCGCCGGACACCTGGATCTATGTCCACGACGCCTCGGTGCAGGTCGGCCGCGTACGCGACCTGCGCGCCTGGTCGCCTGAAATGGTCCCCGACGGCGTCGAGGCGGCGCTGAGCCTGGAGTATTTCTGCTTCGAGGGAGACGCCCTCTGGAGCCTTTCGGACGCCGAATTGATCGCCAAGGCCAAGGCCGAGATCGCCGGCATCGGCCTGATGGACATCGAGGCGGTCGAGGACGCGTGCGTCGCCCGCCAGCGCAAGGCCTATCCGGTGTATGACGAGGCCTATGCCGAGCATATCCGCATGATCCGCCTGGACCTGAAGATGCACTATCCGGGCCTGCATCTGGTCGGCCGCAACGGCATGCACCGCTATGGCGACCAGGACCGCGCCATGATGACCGGCGTGCTGACCGCGGAGAACATCATCGCCGGCGAGCGCAGGCACGACGTCTGGGACGTCGACGAAAACGCCGCCTACGACCGTCCCGCGGTCCGTGTCGAGCGACCGGCCCCGCAACGCGCCGCGGCCTGAGCACGGTCCTAGGCGGTGATTCTCCGGGCAGGCGTCTGCTCCGGCTTTTGGCGCTTCGATTCGCCCATCAGCTGGCTTACGCCGCCGAAGGCGAGACACACGATCGCGTCGGCGAGGCCGGCCATCGCGGCCAGCACAAACACCCCGGAAATCACCACAACCGCCAACGCCAACATGGAAAACTCCCGCTCTCGATGACCTAGCGGGGGAGGGCGTTTTCCGTTCCGAAACGACCGTCGGAACCGCAAAAAATCATACAAATGGTTGACAACGTTGTCGCGCTTCCAATGAATGGCGCGTCCGCGCAAAGACGGACTCGCGAACATCGTCGCTTAGGGAGTGGTCCAGTGATTTCGGTGCTCAAGTTCAATCGCGGAGGCGTTCGATGAGCGACGCCGCGATCGCCAAATCCCCGGCCAAGAGCGGGGGCTCCAAGCTGGCTATCGTCTATGTGACGTGCCTGTTCTTCATCTGGGCGCTGGTCACCAATCTGCTGGACCCGCTGCTGAAGACCATGAAGACGGTCTTCACCCTTACGCCGGTTGAAGCCAGCCTGACCGGCTTCGCCTTCTTCATCGCCTACGGCGTCATGTCGATGCCCTCGGCGGCCTTCCTGTCCAAGTTCGGCTACGCCAAGTCGGTGATGGTGGGTCTGGGCGGCATCGTCGCCGGCTGCTTCATCGCCATCGCGGCGGCCAAGCTGCACACCTTCGCTCTGGTGCTGACCGCGCTGTTCGTGATGGCCTCGGGCATCACCCTGCTGCAGGTGGCCGCCAACCCGCTGATCGCCTCGATGGGCCGTCCCGAGGACAGCTCGTTCCGGCTGAACCTGTCGCAGGCGTTCAACTCGCTGGGCGCGGCCTGCGGCCTGTGGTTCGGCGCGAACTTCCTGCTCAAGGGCCAGATCTTCGAGAAGGGGATCACGATCACAGACCCCATGCGCGAGCAGGCCTTGGGCTTCGTCTCCAACGTCTATTTCGTGATCGGCGCGGGCCTGGCCCTGTTCATCCTGGCCATCTTCTTCGTGCGTCGTCAGATCACCGAAGCCGCCCCTAAGACCGGCCACTTCGTCAACCCGCTGTCGGCCCTGTCGTCCAAGTGGGCGAACCTGGGCGCGATCGGCATCTTCCTCTATGTCGGCGCCGAGGTGGCGATCTCGCTGAACCTGCTGCTGTTCCTGGAAGAAGCGCACATTCTGAACATCCCGGCCGAGCAGGCCGGCAAGATGACGACCTTCTACATGGTCTTCGCCATGATCGGCCGCTTCGCGGGCTCGGCCCTGCTGAAGAAGTTCAAGGACTATTGGCTGCTGACGGCCGTGGCCGTGGGCGCGATCGCGCTGAGCCTGACCGTGATCCTGACCAAGGACATGGTTCCCAGCGCCCACACGGGCGACATCAACCTGATCCTGGCCACGGTTCCGATGACGACCGGCCTGATCCCGGCCTTCGCGGCGCTGCTGATCGGCCTGTTCAACTCGATCATGTTCCCGACGATCTTCACCCTGACCCTGCAGCGCTCGTCGGCCCCGGCCTCGGCGACCTCGGGTCTGCTGTGCATGGCCATCGTCGGCGGCGCTTTCCTGCCGCTGGCCTTCGCCAAGATCGAGGAGATGACCGGCTCCAAGTCGCTGGCCTTCATCGCCCCGCTGATCTGCTACGTCTACGTCCTGTGGTTCGCGCTGGTGTCCAAGAACGCTCCGACGCACGAGATCGAGGACGAGGCGGTGGCCGGCGGCCACTGACGTTTCGAGACTTGCCTGCAAGCGCCCCGGAAAGCTTCGGCTTTCCGGGGCTTCTTTTTGCCCGACAGTTTTCCTGCCCGACAGTTTTCCTGCCCGACAGTTTTCCTGAAGGCGCCTATCGAAAAACCTCGGTCGTAATTCCCAGTGCGCGGCACGACATTCCACGGTCTGACGAACGAAGGAACGCGCATGGCCGCCGCCCAACCCAAGAGCAGCCGCTTCATCAGTGGTTTTGGCGTCCAGGTCCTGGCCGCCATGGCGATCGGCCTCGGCCTGGGCCTGCTGGCCCGTCAGCTCGGGCCGGCCGAAGGCCAGGGCGGCTACGCTCTGGCCGAGACCCTGCATCAGGTCGGGGCCATCTTCGTCCAGCTGCTGCGCACCCTGGTGCCGCCGCTGGTGTTCACGGCGATCGTCGCCAGCATCGCCAATATCGCCCAGCTGCAGAACGCCGCGCGCCTGGTCTGGCGCACGCTCTTCTGGTTCGCGGTCACCGCCCTGATCGCGGTGCTGATCGGCATCGCCCTGGGCCTGATCCTGCAGCCGGGCCTGCACACGACGGTCGAGGCCGCCGCGGCCAAGGCGCCCAAGACCCACGGCTCGTGGCTCGACTTCCTGACCGGCCTCGTGCCGGTCAACGTGCTGGGCCTGGCGGCCTCGACCAAGATCAGCGACGCCGGCGCGGCCTCGACCTCGCTGTCGTTCAACGTGCTGCAGATCGTGGTGATCTCGCTGGTCACGGGCGTCGCCGCCCTCAAGGTTGGCGAGGCGGGCGAAGCCTTCCTCAAGTTCAACGCCTCGGCCCTGGCGATCGTGCGCAAGGTGCTGTGGTGGGTCATCCGTCTGACGCCGATCGGCACGGTCGGGCTATTCGGCAACGCCGTGGCGCAATACGGCTGGACGACGCTCGGCCAGCTCGGCGCCTTCACCGGCGCGATCTACATCGGCCTCGGCCTGGTGCTGCTGGTCGTCTATCCGACGATCCTGGCCCTGAACGGCCTCAATCCGATCAAGTTCTTCCAGGGCGCCTGGCCCGCCATTCAGCTGGGCTTTGTTTCCCGCTCGTCGGTCGGGACCTTGCCGGTGACGGAGGCGGTGACGGAGACCAGCCTGGGCGTTCCACGCGCCTACGCCGCCTTCGCCGCGCCGCTGGGCTCGACGACGAAGATGGACGGCTGCGCGGCCATCTATCCGGCGATCTCGGCGATCTTCGTGGCCCAGTTCTTCGGCGTGCATCTGGCGCTGTCGGACTATTTCCTGATCGTCTTCGTCTCGGTGATCGGTTCGGCCGCCACCGCGGGCCTGACCGGCGCCACGGTGATGCTGACCCTGACCCTGTCGACCCTGGGGTTGCCGCTGGAAGGGGCCGGTCTGCTTCTGGCGATCGACCCGATCCTCGACATGGGCCGCACCGCCGTGAACGTCGCCGGCCAGGCCCTGGTCCCGACCATCGTCGCCAAGCGGGAAGGGATCCTCGACCTCGAGACCTATAACGCCGGCCAGGTTCCGGCCGAAGCGGGACTGATCGCCGCGGAATAGGTCTGGGCGGTTGCGCGGGAAAGCTTTAGCGGCGAGTTTGCGCGCCTCGTAAAGCGTCCCCGGGGGATTCCATGGTTTTGAAGACGGCGAACGGCGGCCCGGAAGGGCCGAGCCGGCGTGGATTCCTGTCCGGCGCCGCCGCTCTCGCGGGTCTCGCCGTCACCGCGCCCCGCGCCTTCGCCCAGGCCTCGGACCGCGTCGAGGCCCTGCTGGCCCAGATGACGATCGAGGAGAAGGCGGGCCAGCTCTCGTGTTTCGCCGACATGATCCGGCCGCCGATCGGCGACATGAACCCGCTGGTCAACCTGCGCAACGCCCAGACCCTGACCGCCGAGATCAAGGCCGGCCGGATCGGCGTGCTGATGAACGGCGTGGGCGCCCAGGCCGCCCTCGATACGCAGAAGGCGGCTGTCGAAGGCTCTCGCCTGAAGATCCCGCTGCTGTTCGCCGCCGACGTGATCCACGGCTTCCGCACCGTCTTCCCGATCCCGCTGGCCGAGGCCGCCAGCTTCGACCCGCATCTGGCCGAGCGTACGGCTCGCGCCGCGGCGTCGGAAGCCTCCGCCTCGGGTCTGCACTGGACCTTCGCGCCGATGGTCGACGTCGCTCGCGACCAGCGCTGGGGCCGGGTGGCCGAGGGCTCGGGCGAGGATCCGTTTCTTGGCGAGGTCATGGCCGCCGCCCGCGTGCGCGGCTTTCAGGGTCAGGACCTCAAGGCCGACGACAGCATGCTGGCCACGCCCAAGCACTTCGCCGCCTACGGCGCGGTGACGGCGGGACTTGAGTACAATTCGGTCGAGCTGTCCGAGGCGACGCTGCGCGAGGTTCACCTGCCGCCGTTCCAGGCCGCCTTCGCGGCGGGGGCGATGACGGTGATGTCGGCCTTCAATGACGTGAACGGCGTGCCGGCCACCGCCAACAAGCGCCTGCTGACCGGCGTGCTGCGCGAGGAGTGGGGCTTCAAGGGCGTGGTCATCTCCGACTACACCTCCGACCAGGAGTTGGTCGCGCATGGCTACGCCGCCGACGACCGAGACGCCGCGCGCCTGGCGATCCTGGCTGGCGTCGACATCAGCATGCAGAGCGGGCTCTATATTCGCTACCTGCCGGAGTTGGTCGCTTCGGGCGCCGTGCCCATGGCGGTGGTCGACGCCTCGGTGCGCCGCGTGCTGGCGCTGAAGGAAGCGATCGGCCTCTTCGACAATCCTTACCGCTCGCTGGATCCCGCCGCTGAGCAGGCGCGCACCGCCACGCCAGCGCTGCGCGCCCTGAGCCGCGAGGCCGGCGCTAAGTCCATCGTGCTTCTGAAGAACGACAATAGTCTTCTGCCCTTGCCCAGGGCGGGCAAGCGTCTGGCGCTGATCGGTCCGTTCGCGGACGACCGCGACAACGTCCTGGGCGCTTGGGGCGGCTTCTTCGCCGACAAGGCGTTGAACGTCGATCTGGCGACCGGCCTGCGGGCCCAGCTGGCGGATCCGGGAAGCCTGATGGTCGAGCGCGGCTGCGACGTCGAAGCGCCGATCGCCGGCGGGATCGAGCGGGCGGTCGCCGCCGCCCAGGCCGCCGATGTCGTTCTGCTGGCGGTCGGCGAGAGCGAGGCCATGACCGGCGAGGCCAAGTCCCGCACCGACATCCGCATTCCACCGGCCCAGCAGCGCCTGGCGGAGGCGATCGCCGCCACGGGCAAGCCGGTCGTCGTTCTGCTGCGCCACGGCCGCGCCCTGGCCCTGGAAGGGCCGGTCCGCGACGCGCGGGCGATCCTGGCGACCTGGTTCCTGGGCAGCGAGATGGGCCACGCCGTCGCCGACGTGCTGTTCGGCGCGGTCAATCCGTCCGGCCGCTTGCCGGTCAGCTTCCCGCTCGACAGCGGCCAGGAGCCGTTCTTCTACAACAGCCGCACCACGGGCCGCCCGGCGTCGGCCGATCCGAACGCCCAGGAGTACAAGTCGCGCTGGCGCTCGATCCGCAACGAGGCGCTCTATCCGTTCGGCTTCGGCCTGGGCTATGCGCCGTTCGCGCTGAGCGACCTGCGGCTGAGCACCGACAGGCTGGCCTGGGACGAGACGCTCCTTGTCACCGCCAGGGTCCGCAACACGGGCCCCGTCCACGGCGAGCATGTGGTCCAACTCTATGTTCGCGACCGGGTGGCCAGCCGCACGCGGCCTGTCCGCGAACTGAAGGGCTTCCAGCGCGTGTCGTTGGCTCCTGGCAACGAACGCGAGGTTCGGTTCGAGCTGCGGCGCGAGAACCTGATGTTCGTCGGCGACCATGACTACTGGGTCGTCGAACCTGGCGTATTCGACGTCTGGCTGGCCAATTGCGCGACCGACGGCCTCGTCGCCAGCTTCGAACTCCTGCCGGCGTAGGCGAAACACGAATCGGCGCTCGTGTGAATTGCGGATGAATTGGAGCGGCGCGGGCTTCTTAACCCCCGGTTTTACTCACCCGTTAAGCGAATCTTTATTGTGCGCCGGGTCGGTGTACGGAACATCCAGGTATAGACCATCCCTTTGACTTGAAAGGCTTTAGGGCCAATTTGACCTCCTAAGGTGCGACCCGATGTTTGACTGCCGAGCGACAGGCGCGGCCTGCGTCGGGATGTCTCGTTGAAAGGACTTGGAAACTAAATAAGGTTATTGCCGATGGGCCGTAGTGTGGCTTGTTGCTGGGACGCTTGCGTAAGGGGGGGCGTCTCCACGTTGCTTTAGGCGCGCCAGAAGGGTGCGTCTGCCTGCAGGGGATGGATGTATGCCGATCTCGAGCCTTTCCGCCGCCCAAATCTCGAACCTGTCGGTCACCGCGATCCAGGGTTTGACGACGACGGATATCCAGTCCCTCAACGGAACTCAGGTCGCCGCGATCAGCACGACCGGGATCAGCGCTCTGGCGACTACCCAAGTCGCCGCGCTCAGCGCGACCCAGGTCAAGGCGCTTACCGCCACCCAGATCCCCAAGTTCGCGGCGTCGGTGACCTTCGACGTCACCCAGCTCACCCAATTCTCCAGCCAGCAGGTTTCGGCCCTTACCTCGACCCAACTGGCCGGGCTCGACACCTCCCATATCGCCGTCCTCAGCGCCACGCAGATCGGCTCGCTGTCGGCGACCAACTTCTCGGGCCTGGACGCCACCCAGATCGGGCAACTGAGCGAGACCCAGGTCAAGGGCATCACCGCGACGCAGCTGAAGGGCGTCTCGGCCGCCGATATCGCGGAGCTTTCCGCCACCCAAGTCGCGGCGCTCAGCGCGGATCGCATCGCCGCTCTTTCGGCCCCCAACCTGTCGGCGATGGACGCCACGCAGGTCGGCGCGCTGAGCAACACGCAGATCGCGGCGCTGACGACCACCCAGCTCAAGAATCTGAACACCACCGACATTGGCGAGCTGTCGGCCACGCAGGTCGGCGCGCTGTCGACGGCTCAGCTTGGCGCGCTGTCGTCGACCAACTTCTCGGCCCTGAGCGCCACGCAGGTCGGCGCTCTGTCGACGGCCCAGGTCAAGGGGATCACGGTCGATCAGATCAAAGGTCTGAACACGACCGATATCGGTGAGTTGACCAACACCCAGGTTGGCGCCCTGAGCGCCGCCCAGATTGGCGCCCTGGTTACGGCGCAGGTCCAGCAGCTCTCCACCGGTCAGCTCTCCGTTCTGTCCTCGACCCAGATTGGGGCGTTGGGCGCGGCAAACTTCGCTGCGCTGAACGCGACGCAAGTCGGCGCGCTGAACGAGACGCAGATCAAGGGTCTGACGACCGCCCAGCTGGGCGGGCTGTCGGCGGCCGACGTGGGCGAGTTGTCCGCGACGCAGGTTGGCGCCCTGAGCGCCGGCCAGTTGGGCGCCCTGAGCACCACGGCCGTCTCGGCGCTGGACGCGACCCAGACCGCGGCGTTGTCGACGACCCAGGTCAAGGGGCTGACGGCCAACCAGCTGAAGAACCTGACGGCTACGGACGTCGGCGAGCTGTCGGAGACCCAGGTCGGGGCGCTGGCCCCGTCGCAGCTGGGCGCCTTGAGCAACGGCGCCCTATCCGCCCTGAACGCGACGCAGGTCGGCGCGCTGTCGACGACCCAGGTCAAGGGGCTGACGACGACCCAGGTGTCCAATCTCACCACCACTGACATCGGTGAGCTCTCGGAAACCCAGGTCGGCGCTCTGACGGCCGATCAGATCAAGAATCTGTCGACCACCAACCTGTCGGCGCTGACCGCTACCCAGGTCGGCGCTCTGACCAACACCCAGATCGCCGCGATCACGACGACGCAGGTCAAGAACCTGACCACGACGGACATCGGCGAGCTGTCGGCGACCCAAGTCGGCGCCCTGACGACCGCCCAGGTCGGCGCCCTGAGCCAGGCTCAGACACAAGGGCTGTCGGTTACCCAGATCGGCGGCCTGTCGGCCAGCCAGGTCGGCGCCCTGACCACGACGAACCTGACCTCGCTGAACGCCACCCAGCTCGGCGCTCTGTCGACGACCCAGGTGAAGGGTCTGACGGCGACCCAGCTGTCCAACCTGACGACCACGAACGTCGGCAACCTGAGCGAGACCCAGGTGGGGGCGTTGAGCGCCTCGCAGATCGGCTCGCTGAGCGCCAACTTCTCGGCCCTGAACGCGACCCAGGTCGGCGCCCTGAGCGAGACCCAGATCAAGGGGATCAACGCTACGCAGCTGAAGGGGCTGTCGACCACCGACGTCGCCGAGCTGTCGACCACCCAGGTCGGCGCGCTGTCGGCCGCGCAGGTCGGCGCCATGGGCGCCAACTTCTCGGCCCTGGACGCGACCCAGGTCGGCGCTCTGAGCACCACCCAGATCAAGGGTCTCACCGCGGCCCAGATGGCCGGCCTGACGACGACCGACGTCGGCGAGCTTTCGACGACCCAGCTTGGCGCGCTCGGCGCTGACCAGATCAAGTCGCTGACGGCGGCCAGCCTGTCGGCGCTGGATGCGACCCAGACGGGCGCTCTGTCGACGACCCAGGTCAAGGGTCTGACGACGACCCAGCTGAGCAACCTGACCACCACGGACATCGGCGAGCTGTCGGGGACGCAGCTCAGCGCCCTGAGCAACGCGCAGCTGGCCTCGCTGAGCCTGAACAACGTCAAGGCTCTGTCGACGACCCAACTGGGCGCGCTGAGCTCGACCCAGATGGGCGCCTTCTCCGCCACCAACTTCTCGGCTCTGGACGCCACGCAGGTTGGCAGCCTGACCGAAACCCAGGTCAAGGGCCTGACGACCGCCCAGCTGGGCGGCCTGACGGCGGCCGACATCGCTGAACTGACGGCGACCCAGGTGGGCGCGTTGAGCGCCTCGCAGCTGGGCGCCCTGAGCACCACCGCCGTCTCGGCGCTTGACGCGACCCAGGTCGGCGCGCTGTCGACGACCCAGGTCAAGGGCCTGACGGCCAACCAGCTGAAGAGCTTGTCGACCACTGATGTCGCCGAACTGTCCGAAACCCAGGTCGGGGCTCTGAGCCCGACGCAGCTGGGGGCTCTGAGCACCTCGGCGCTCTCGGCCCTGAACGCGACCCAGGTGGGCGCGCTGTCGACGACCCAGATCAAGGGTCTGACGACGGCCCAGCTGTCCAACCTGACCGCCACCGACATCGGCGAGCTGTCGGCGACCCAGATCGGGGCCCTGACGGCCGATCAGATCAAGTCGCTGACGCCGGCGAACCTGTCGGCGCTGGACGCCACCCAGGTCGGCGCCCTGACCAACAGCCAGGTCGCGGCCATGACCACGACCCAGCTGAAGGGCCTGTCGGTCACTGACATCAATGAGCTGTCGGCCACGCAGGTCGGCGCCCTCGCGGCGGCCCAGATCGGCGCTCTGAGCCAGGCTCAGGCGCAGGAGCTGTCGGTCACCCAGATCGGCGGTCTCTCGGCCACCCAGGTCGCGGCCCTGAACACCACGAACCTGACCTCGCTGAACGCCACTCAGCTCGGCGCGCTCTCGACCACCCAGGTCAAGGGCCTGACGGCGAGCCAGCTCGGCAGTCTCAGCGTCGCGAACGTTGGCAACCTGAGCGAGACGCAAGTCGGGGCGCTGAGCGCCTCGCAAATCGGCGCCCTGGCCGCTGGCAGCTTCTCGGCCCTGAACGCCACCCAGATCGGCGCTCTGAGCGAAACCCAAATCAAGGGCGTCACCGCCACGCAGCTGAAGGGTCTGACGACCGCTGACGTCGCCGAGCTGTCGACCACCCAGGTCGGGGCGCTGAGCGCTTCGCAGGTCGGCGCCCTGGGCGCCAACTTCTCGGCCCTGGACGCGACCCAGGTCGGCGCGCTCAACACGACGCAGATCAAGGGTCTGACGACGACCCAGCTGTCCAACCTCACGGCCACGGATGTCGGCGAGCTGTCGGCCACCCAGGTCGGCGCTCTTGGCGCGGATCAGATCAAGTTCCTGTCCGCCGGAAACCTGTCGGCCCTGACCGGAACCCAGGCGGCGGCTCTGACGACGACGCAGATCAAGGGTCTGACCACGACTCAGATCAACGGTCTGTCGACGACGGACGTCGGCGAACTGTCCGAAACCCAGCTGTCGGCCCTGTCGGCTCAGCAGGTCGCGGCGCTGAACGTTGACGACCTCACCGCCACCCAGATCTCGGGCCTCAGCGCCACCCTGATCGGCGCGCTTGGCTCGGCCAAGTTCTCGGGATGGGACGCCACCCAGGTGGCCGCCCTGAGCGAGACCCAGATCAAGGGCCTGACCGCGACGCAGCTGGGCGGCCTCACCAACGCCGATATCGCTGAGCTCTCGGCGACCCAGATCGGCGCTCTGACGCCGACCCAGGTTGGCGCGATCAGCGCCTTCTCGGCCCTGGACGCCACGCAGACCGCGGCGTTGTCGACGACCCAGGTCAAGGGGCTGAAGGCCAACCAGCTGAAGAACCTGACGGCCACCGACGTTGGCGAGCTGTCGGAGACCCAGGTCGGGGCGTTGGCCCCGTCGCAACTGGGCGCCCTGAGCACGACGGCTCTGTCGGCCCTCACGGCGACCCAAGTGGCCGCGCTGTCGACGACCCAGGTCAAGGGCCTGACCACGACCCAGGTGTCCAACCTCACCGCCACCGACATCGGTGAGTTCTCGGCGACCCAGATCGGCGCCCTGACGGCCGACCAGGTCAAGTCGTTGACGGCGGCCAACCTCTCGGTCCTGGACGCCACCCAAGCCGGCGCCCTGACCAACACCCAGATCGCGGCGCTGACGACGACCCAGCTGAAGGGTCTGTCGGTCACCGATATCGATGAGCTGTCGGCCACCCAGGTCGGCGCGCTCTCCGCTCTGCAGGTTGGCGCCCTGAGCCAGGCTCAGGTGCAGGAGCTTTCGGCGACCCAGATCGGCGGCCTGTCGGCCAGCCAGGTCGGCGCCCTGACCACGACGAACCTGACCTCGCTGAACGCCACCCAGCTCGGCGCTCTGTCGACGACCCAGGTGAAGGGTCTGACGGCGACCCAGCTGTCCAACCTGACGACCACGAACGTCGGCAACCTGAGCGAGACCCAGGTGGGGGCGTTGAGCGCCTCGCAGATCGGCTCGCTGAGCGCCAACTTCTCGGCCCTGAACGCGACCCAGGTCGGCGCCCTGAGCGAGACCCAGATCAAGGGGATCAACGCTACGCAGCTGAAGGGGCTGTCGACCACCGACGTCGCCGAGCTGTCGACCACCCAGGTCGGCGCGCTGTCGGCCGCGCAGGTCGGCGCCATGGGCGCCAACTTCTCGGCCCTGGACGCGACCCAGGTCGGCGCTCTGAGCACCACCCAGATCAAGGGTCTCACCGCGGCCCAGATGGCCGGCCTGACGACGACCGACGTCGGCGAGCTTTCGACGACCCAGCTTGGCGCGCTCGGCGCTGACCAGATCAAGTCGCTGACGGCGGCCAGCCTGTCGGCGCTGGATGCGACCCAGACGGGCGCTCTGTCGACGACCCAGGTCAAGGGTCTGACGACGACCCAGCTGAGCAACCTGACCACCACGGACATCGGCGAGCTGTCGGGGACGCAGCTCAGCGCCCTGAGCAACGCGCAGCTGGCCTCGCTGAGCCTGAACAACGTCAAGGCTCTGTCGACGACCCAACTGGGCGCGCTGAGCTCGACCCAGATGGGCGCCTTCTCCGCCACCAACTTCTCGGCTCTGGACGCCACGCAGGTTGGCAGCCTGACCGAAACCCAGGTCAAGGGCCTGACGACCGCCCAGCTGGGCGGCCTGACGGCGGCCGACATCGCTGAACTGACGGCGACCCAGGTGGGCGCGTTGAGCGCCTCGCAGCTGGGCGCCCTGAGCACCACCGCCGTCTCGGCGCTTGACGCGACCCAGGTCGGCGCGCTGTCGACGACCCAGGTCAAGGGCCTGACGGCCAACCAGCTGAAGAGCTTGTCGACCACTGATGTCGCCGAACTGTCCGAAACCCAGGTCGGGGCTCTGAGCCCGACGCAGCTGGGGGCTCTGAGCACCTCGGCGCTCTCGGCCCTGAACGCGACCCAGGTGGGCGCGCTGTCGACGACCCAGATCAAGGGTCTGACGACGGCCCAGCTGTCCAACCTGACCGCCACCGACATCGGCGAGCTGTCGGCGACCCAGATCGGGGCCCTGACGGCCGATCAGATCAAGTCGCTGACGCCGGCGAACCTGTCGGCGCTGGACGCCACCCAGGTCGGCGCCCTGACCAACAGCCAGGTCGCGGCCATGACCACGACCCAGCTGAAGGGCCTGTCGGTCACTGACATCAATGAGCTGTCGGCCACCCAGGTCGGCGCCCTCGCGGCGGCCCAGATCGGCGCTCTGAGCCAGGCTCAGGCGCAGGAGCTGTCGGTCACCCAGATCGGCGGTCTCTCGGCGACCCAGGTCGCGGCCCTGAACACCACGAACCTGACCTCGCTGAACGCCACTCAGCTCGGCGCGCTCTCGACCACCCAGGTCAAGGGCCTGACGACCGCTCAGCTGGCCAGCCTGAGCACCGCCAACATCGCGGCCCTGGTCCCGACGCAGGTGGGGGCGCTCAGCTCGACCCAGATCGCCGGCTTCACCCCGGGCGGCCTGTCCAACCTGGACGCCACCCAGATGGCGGCGCTGAGCCCGACGCAGGTGCGCGGCTTCACGGCCACGCAGCTGAAGGGCCTGAACGCGGCTGATATCGGCGAGCTGTCGGCGACCCAGGTCAGCGCTCTGTCGGCTCTGCAAATCGGCGCCCTGACGGCCGCGAACGTCTCCGCCCTGGACGCGACCCAAATGGCCGCGCTCAACGAGACGCAGATCAAGGGCCTGACCGCCTCGCAGATCTCGAACCTCACCACCACCGACATCGGTGAGTTGGCGGCGACCCAGATCGGCGCGATGGCGGGCAGCCAGCTGGCGGCGCTGTCGACGTCCAACCTGTCCGCTCTGACCGCGACGCAGGTAGGCGCGATCTCGACCACTCAGATCAAGAGCCTGACCGTCACCCAGGTGAAGAACCTGACGACGACGGACATCGGCGAACTGTCCGAGACCCAGGTCGGCGCCCTGACGAATAGCCAGGTGACGGCCCTGACGTCGAACCAGGCGCAGCAGCTCAGCGTCACCCAGCTTGGCTCGCTCAGCAGCGCCCAAGTGGGGGCCCTGACGTCCACCGCGTTCTCCACGCTGGACGCGACCCAGGTCGGCGCCCTGACGTCGACCCAGGTGAAGGGTCTGACGGCTACGCAGCTGGGCGCTCTGAGCGCGGCCGACGTCGGCCAGTTCGTCGACACGCAAATCGCGGCCTTGAGCATCCTGCAGCTGGCGGCTCTGTCGGCGGCGAATGTCTCGGCGCTCGACGCCACCCAGACCGCGGCTTTGACGGCGACCCAGGTCAAGGGCCTGACGGCGACCCAGCTGAAAGGCCTGAACGCGACCGATATCGGCGATCTGTCGGCGACCCAGCTGTCGGCGCTGACGAGCACCCAACTGGGCGCTCTGTCGACGACGGTGATCAACAGCCTGACGACGACCCAGGTCGGCCAGCTGCAACCCTCGCAGCTGAGCGGCCTGACCTCGACGCAGCTGGATCATCTGTCGACGACCAACATCGCGAGCCTGACGTCCACCCAGGCCAACGCCCTGACCCAGACCCAGGTCCAAAGCCTGGACGACGCTCAGATCGCGGCCTACCTGACCGTGAGCTGATCCCAGCCGCCGCTCGCGCTCTCGGGCGCGGGCGGCGATGGCTCCAGATGAATGGTCGGGCCCTGAACCCCATGCCATGATCGGACTTGGCGCGACTCGCGCGCCATGCTCACCCATGGCTGTCCGTCGCCTACCGGTATCAGGAAGACTATGGCCGACATCGATACGTTCGATCTGCTCAGCAAGCTTACCGCCGAGGGCTGCTCGCTCGGCGAGTTGATCACCATCGCCTCGGAACTGGCCCAGGCGGGCAAGCCGCAGGTGGCGGACCAGGCCTACAAGATCTGGGCGCGCTTCAACCCCGAGCATCCGCAGCTGTGCGTGGCGCTGTTCAATCGCTCGGTGCTCCAGTCGGCCTTAGGCGACAACGCGGGCGCGGCCGCCTCGCTGGAGCAGGCGATCACGCTCAATCCAGACTTCATGCCGGCCTATGTGAACCTGGGCGGCCTGCAGGAGCGGGCGGGGCTGGGCGAGCTGGCGATCGCCACCTGGGAACTCGGCGCGAACCGCTCCGCCAACATCAACGGCATGGCGGTCAGCTACGCCTTCACTTGTCTCAAGCAGATCGCGCGCCTCCTGGGGGACCTGCATCAGCCGGCGCGCGCCGAGATGGCGCTGCAGCGCGCGGCGGACATCGATCCGAACGCCATGGACGTGATCGGCCAGCTGGTCGCCACGCGCCTGTCGCAGTGCAAGTGGCCGGTCCTGGCGCCGTCGGAACGCGTCAGCCGCGAGACCCTGCTCAGAGGCGTCAATCCTCTGTCGATCGCGGCCTATACCGACGATCCCATGCTGCTGCTCGCGGCGGCCAACACCCTGATCGAGCGCGAGGTCAAGGCGACGCCCGAACAGATCCGCGCCGACCGGCGCGACGCGCCGATCGACCTGGCCGGCCGTCGGCTGCGGATCGGCTACATCTCTTCCGATCTCCGCGATCATGCGGTCGGCTATCTGATGGCCGAGCTGTTCGAGGTCCACGACAAGAAAAAGGTCGAGGTCTTCGCCTATTACTGCGGTCCGGAATCCAGCGACGGCCTGAACACCCGCATCCGCGCGGCGGTGGAGCATTTCATCGACATCCGCCCGATGAGCGATGATGAAGCCGCTCAGCGCATCGCCGACGACGGCATCGACATCCTGGTCGACGTCAATGGCCACACCCGCGACGCCCGCACCGCCGTCTTCGCGCGCCGGCCGGCGCCCATCCTGGTCAACTGGCTGGGCTATCCGGGGACAATGGGCAGCGACTTCCACCACTACATCATCGCCGACCCGTGGATCATCCCGCCGGAGATGGAGCACTACTACTCCGAGGCCGTGCGCCGGATCCCCTGCTATCAGCCCAATGATCGGCGCCGGCGCGTCCAGGAGGAATGCCCGACCCGCGCCGAGGCGGGCTTGCCCGAAGACGGCTTTGTCTTCTGCTGCTTCAACGGCGTCCAGAAGATCACGCCGCACGTGTTCGACCGCTGGATGCAGATCCTGAAACGCACGCCCGGCAGCGTCCTGTGGCTGCTGGACAGCAATCCAGAAGCCAACGCCCGTCTGCGCGACTCCGCGGAAGCCAAGGGCGTGGACCGCACGCGCATCGTCTTCGCGCCGAAACTGCAGAACGCCTACCACTTGGCGCGTTATCGGCTGGCGGACCTCTTCCTGGACACCACGCCCTATGGCGCGCACACGACGGCCTCGGACGCCCTCTGGATGGCGGTGCCGGTGCTGACCTGGTCGGGCCGCAGCTTCGCGTCGCGGGTCTGCGGGAGCCTCGTCCGGAGCGCCGGCCTGCCCGAAATGGTGGTCGATAGCGGCGAGGCCTATGTCGAGAAGGCCGTCGAGATCGGCGCCGATCGCGAGAAGGCCAGGGCCTTGCGCGCGACGCTGGAGGCCAACCGCGACAGCTGCGTGCTGTTCAACATGGACCTGCTGGCCGACAGCCTTGAGACGCTCTATGGCGAGATGGTCGCCGAGTATCAGGCCGGCGGGCGGCCCAGCCCGGACCTGACCAACCTGGACGTCTATATGAACGTGGGCCTGGAGCTGGACCAGGATCAGCGCGAGATGCAGGCGGTGGAGGACTACGAGGGCCTTTATCGGCAAGCCTTGGCCCGTCGTCACAAGCTCAGGTCGATACCCGCCGACAACCGGATCTGGACGCCCGATGCGCGTCGGACCGCCGTCTGACCACGACATGCGCGTCTTTCCGCCCGTCTATCCCTGGAACGCTTTCGACAGCCGCCGATGGATGGAGTTCTATCGGTCGCCGGTCATCCCGCGGGTTCCTGGGCCGAGAAACCTGACGGTCCACGCCGAGTCCGAGGAAATGCGGCATCGGCTGATGTCGGAATTCGACCACGTGCATTTCGACCGGGTCGGACGCCTCGACGGCGAGTTTGTCAGCAGCAGCACCGGCTTGCTTCTGTTCGACCGGGCCGGCGCCTGCCTGCAAGCCAACTTCCCCGGCGGCAGCTCGATGGCGGCGACGCTGACGTTCACCGAGGCCAACAGCCCGGCCCTTTGGGACTATCGCCAATCCCTGCGAGACGACTGGGACACGCTGCCGCTGATCGAGAACGCGGCGGTCTTCAGCCACATCTATTCGAACAACTACTACCACTTCTCGTTTGAGCTTCTGCAGAAGTTCCGGCTGATCCAGGACCACGACATCAGGGTCGTGGTGATGCCCTCGCCGATCTATCACAATGGCGTCTTCCGCGAGATGATCTCCCAGGCTCTGGGCGATCGCCTGCTCTTGCCGGCGACCGAGGTCGCTCGCCTGAAGAACCCGATGCTGGTCGAGGCCTGGCAGTCCGACGAGGGGCTCCGCTGGCTGCGGGCGTTCGTGGGCAAAACCCTGCCGGCGGAGGGGCGCCGCTACTACATCCGGCGCAATCCGCTGAAACCGCGTCGCGGCAACAATGTCGCCGAGACGGAGGCCTTCCTGGCCTTCCTGGAGCGCCACGATTTCACGACGATCGATTTCGGCAATGGCGAGCTTTCGCTGTCCGAGCAGATCGACAAGCTGCAGGGCGCGTCGTTCGTCCTGGCCGCGCACGGCGCGGGCCTGACGAACCTGTCCTATCTGAATGGCCCCGCCCGCATCGTCGAGATCTTCAGCCGGGCGGTGATCTCGACCTCGTTCATCCGGGTTTCGGACGCGCTGGATCTCGAGCATCACGTGATCATCGCCGAGACGCTGGACGAGCAGGGCGACATCATCGTCGACTGCGACCTGCTGGAAAGCCTGATCGCCTAGGCCTCGGCCCTGGCCCGCATCAGCACCGCCCCGCCGCTTTCGGCCCAGAGCTCGGCGCCGGCGTCCGTAGGGCCGCCCAGCGCCGCGATCGTCTCGCCGCAGAAGGCCGGCTTCAGGGCGCGGAACGAAAAGCGCTTGAGCGGTCTGGCGGGCATGGCTTCCAGCAGCAGCAGCGCGATCAGCGGACCGTGGACGACGAGGCCCGGATAGCCCTCGACTCCCGTCGCGTAGTCCTGGTCGTAGTGGATGCGGTGGCTGTTGGTCGTCGCGGCCGAGAAGGCGAACAGCAGGGCGGGGTCGGTGGCGGTCTCGCGTCTCCACGCCGCGGCCTGGGGCGGATCGTCCTCGGGCGTCCGCGGCGCGGGCGGCGCGGCGGTGTAGACGATGGTCTGGCGCTCGCTGACGCGCGTCTCGCCGCCCTGGCTGAAGATCCGCTCCACGGTGACGAAGGTGAGGGCCCCGCTGACGCCGGTCTTCTCCTCCACCTTGGCGATCGTCTCGACGAGTTCGGTCTCCTGGCCGGGCAGGAGGGCGCCGGCGAAGGTCATGTCGGCCGCCGCGAACATCCGGCGCGGCGCTTCGATCGGCGGCAGGAACAGGCCGCGCCGGGGATGGCCGTCCGGGCCGAGGTCCGAGCGCCTGACCGGCTCGGCGAGGCACGCCCAGTGCCAGGCGGGCGGGACCTCCGCGGGCGGGGCGGGGCGGTCCAGCACGGCGGCGAGCCGCGCGAGGTCAGACGCCTCCAGCACCGTCGTCCGCCGTCTCTGACGGCCGATCCAGTCGGCGTAGGCGCTCATCAGTAGGAGCGGGGCAGGCCGAGCACATGCTCGGCGACATAGGCCAGGATCAGGTTCGTCGAGATCGGCGCCACCTGATAGAGGCGCGTCTCGCGGAACTTGCGCTCGATGTCGTACTCCTCGGCGAAGCCGAAGCCGCCGTGGGTCTGCAGGCACATGTCGGCGGCCGCCCACGAGGCTTCGGAGGCCAGCATCTTGCCGATATTGGCTTGCTCGCCGCAGGGCTGGCTGGCGTCATAGCGGGCGGCGGCGTCATAGACCGTCAGGCGCGCGGCGTGGGTCTGGGCGTAGGCGCGGGCGATCGGGAACTGCACGCCCTGGTTCTGGCCGATCGGGCGGCCGAACACGACGCGGCTGTTGGCGTAGTCGCGCGCCTTGCCGATCAGCCAGGCGGCGTCGCCCAGACACTCGGCCCCGATCAGGATCCGCTCGGCGTTCATGCCGTCCAGGATGTAGCGGAAGCCCTTGCCCTCCTCGCCGATCAGGCTGTCGGCGGGGATGACCAGATTGTCGAAGAACACCTCGGTCGTGGCGTGGTTCAGCATGGTGGCGATCGGCTTGATCGTCAGGCCGTTCCCCTTGGCCGCGCGCATGTCGACCAGGAACACCGACAGGCCGTCGGCCTTGCGCGCGACCTGGTCCTTGGGCGTGGTGCGGGCCAGAAGGACCATCAGGTCGGAGTGCTCGGCCCGGCTGGTCCAGACCTTCTGGCCGTTGATGACGTAGGTGTCGCCCTCGCGCCGGGCGAAGGTCGAGATCGAGGTGGTGTCGGTGCCGGCCGTGGGCTCGGTGACGCCGAACGCCTGCAGGCGGATCGAGCCATCGGCGATCCTGGGCAGCCAGGTCTCTTTCTGCGCCGGCGAGCCATGCCTCAACACCGTGCCCATGGTGTACATCTGGGCGTGGAGAGCGGCCGCGTTGCCGCCGCTGGCGTGGACTTCTTCCAGGATCGCCGCCGCCGCCGTCAGGCCAAGGCCGCCGCCGCCGTACTCCTCGGGGATCAGCACGCCCAGCAGCCCGGCCCTGGTCATGGCCGCGACGAAGTCGGTCGGATAGG
>Ga0247725_1000787_pt1 | contig 19945 bp, 22 predicted proteins | sample OKSTACKMCFT3sol_FD_183021 | JGI IMG/M metagenome (GOLD analysis project Ga0247725, IMG submission 183021) | Subsurface sediment microbial communities from gas well in Oklahoma, United States - OK STACK MC-FT3-sol | ecosystem: Environmental > Terrestrial > Deep subsurface > Rock core/Sediment...
GAGGTCGATTATCTGGCTCCGCTGCTGAGTCTGCCGCGCCTGCTGAATATCCAGTTAGCGGATCTGCCCGTAGCCAGCCGCTATCTGCAGGTCCCCAGCGCGGCACAGCAACAGTGGCGCCAACGGCAGGGACCACAGCTCAAGCCGCGGATTGGACTGGCGTGGCGTGGTAACAGCATTCACAAGAACGATCACAATCGCAGCCTGTCACTGGCAGCACTGCTGCGGGCACTGCCCGAGCAGTTCGAGTACGTCTGTCTGCAAAAAGAGCTGGACACGGATGAACGTCAGCGGCTGCAGGCGCGACCTGATATCCGGGTGTTCAGCGATGAGCTGCATACCTTTAGCGATACCGCCGCCCTGTGCCAACAGCTGGATCTGGTGATTAGCGTCGATACCAGCGTGGCCCATCTGGCCGGTGCGCTGGGCACGCCGCTGTGGGTATTACTGCCCTTTAATCCGGACTGGCGCTGGCTCCTGGATCGCACCGACAGCCCCTGGTATCCCGACGCCACCCTGTTACGACAACCTAGCTATGGCGATTGGTCCAGCCTGCTCGACACCCTGCCGCAACGACTGAGCGCCTGGTTACAAGAGCCCCGCCCAGCAACACAGCCCCATGCCTGCATCGAACAGCTCGCCGAGGCCTGAGCCGATACCCCGGGCCGAACGCCTGTTTTTGCGCGGCGTGCAATGTCACCGCCAGCACAAGAGCGAGGCCGCCAGTCGTGCCATGGCACGAGTGCTGGCGCTACAACCCGATCATCTGGATGCCACCCTCTGGTCCGGTATTCTAGCCTATCACCGCGGCCAAACCGCCAGCGCCGCTGACTGGTTCCAACGCACGCTACGGCTCGATCCCACGCTGGCCAGCGCCCACTACAATCTCGGACTCTGCCTGCACGATGCCGGCAACCACAAGGGCGCGCTGGCCGCTTATGATCAGGCCATTGCCCTGCAACCGAACCAGGCGGAAGCCTATAACAATCGGGGCCTGTTGCTCGCCGAGTTGGGCGACTATGGCCGCGCCATTGCCAATTACCAACTAGCCCTCGCTTGCCGCCCGGACTATCTGGCGGCCCGTTTCAATCAGGGTGTCGCCCATGCCGCCCAGGGTCAGTTCCAATTGGCAGAACAGGATTATCTGGCAGTCACCGCACGGGATCCCAGTCATAGCAGTGCCCAGTTCGCCTTGGCGATCCTCTGGCTGACGCTGGGTCACTGGAGCGCAGGCTGGCCGCAATATGAGTGGCGCTGGCGTTACCCGGCCGCCGGCCTATGCCCACCGGAGCCGGTGGCTCCGCCCTGGGATGGCCTGAGTACCCTCGCGGGTAAATGCCTGTTGCTGGATGCCGAACAAGGCTTGGGCGATACCCTGCAATTTTGCCGCTTTATTCCACACCTACTGGCCCAAGGTGCCCGCATCACAGTGCGGGCACCCGCTCCGCTCATACCGCTGCTGCAGGCAATGCCTTGCCAGTGCGAGGTCCTGCCGACCGGAACGGCGGTGGCTGCGGACTACCAACTTGCGCTGATGAGCCTACCGGCGCGGCTCGGCATCACACCCGCCAATATTCCTAGTGCCAGCGGTTACCTCGCCGTTCCGGAGTCCTACCAACTGCGCTGGCAAGAGCGGCTCGGCCCCAGGAGTAGACAGCCGCGAATTGGGCTGGTGTGGGCCGGAAATCCGAATCATCGGCTGGATGCGCAACGCAGCCTGCCGCTACGGCGGCTGCTCGACGGGCTACCAGCTGGCTATCAGTATCTGGCGCTGCAGAAGATGCTGCAGCCCGAAGATCAGGCGCCACTGGCCCGCCGTGATGACATCTATTGGCTCGGCAATCAGCTGCTGGACTTTGCCGATACCGCCGCCGTCTGCAGCCAACTGGATTTGGTGATTTCCGTCGATACCGCCGTCGCCCATCTGGCGGGCGGCTTAGGCGTCCCGGTGTGGATCCTGCTCCCTCATATTCCCGACTGGCGCTGGCTGCTCACCAACGACACCACCGGCTGGTACAACAGCGCTCGCCTCTTTCGCCAGGAAAAATCGGGGGATTGGGACTCTGTGCTCTATAACCTCCGGCTCGCTCTTACCCGTTTCCCGGAGCTGCTATGCCAGTAGTGCCGGACCCAACCACTCTTTCTTCATTCAACGGCAGGATTGCAATGGAATACTCAAAACGCCCGGTGGCCTTCGTCATGACCGCGACCCACCACGGGAGCATGCTGGTCAACCGCCACGACTATCGTCTTACTCCCAACGGCGGTTATGGTGTCGGCTTTCAACTGCTCAACCACTCCGCCTTCGATCCCGACGAAATCACAGTTGCCCTGCAACTGCTGCACCTGCGGCGGCAGCATTTCGGCGATGGCGTGATTGCCATCGATTGTGGCGCCAACATAGGGGTGCACACCATCGAGTGGGCCAAAGCCATGTACGGCTGGGGCGAGGTGCTCTCCGTCGAGGCGCAGGAGCGGGTGTTCTATGCCCTCGCCGGCAATATCACCCTGAACAACTGCTTCAACGCCAGAGCCATATGGGCGGCGGTTGGTGAGAAAAATGGCTCCATCGACGTACCGGAGCCGGACTACTTCAAACCCTCCAGCTTCGGTAGCCTGGAAATCAAGCCCGGCGCCCATAACGAGTTTATTGGCCAAACCCTCGACTATTCGGCGGCTGGCACCATCAAGACCCGCATGCTGGCGATCGATGGCTTGGGATTGCAGCGACTGGATTTCATCAAGATCGACATCGAAGGCATGGAAATGGAGGCCCTTCGGGGAGCCAAGCAAACGCTAACGCGCTGCAAGCCCCAGTTAATTATCGAGAAAATCAAATCGGATGAAGCGGCCATCACCGCCTTTGTCAGCGCCCTGGGCTACAAAACCTTCACCCTGGGCATCAATATTCTGGCCATCCACCACACGGATCCGAGTCTGGCAGCCGTGACGCCCAACCCACCCGCCAAATCCTGATAGCGAGCCATTTGCACGGTCTGTTCCCCGCCCGCGCGGGGTGACAGACCGCCTTCAATCCGTGATTGCCGCTCCGGCAACCGGCGTGAATAGGGCGGTTAACTCGTCTGCCGGCATCGGCTCGCCAATGTAATAGCCCTGCAGATAGCGGAAGTTGAGCCGCTTCAACTCCTTGATCTCCTCCTCGCAGCTGACATGCTCGGCGACCAGCGGAATATTCAATTCCAGCGCGAAAGAGGCGATCGCTTTGACGATGGCATGGGCGGTTTTCTCATGGCGAAACTGTTGAATAATGGAACCATCCACCTTGATGTAATCAATATCAAAGCGGGTAACATACTCGAAGTTGGAATAACCGACGCCGAAGTCATCAATGGCCAATCGAATACCGTAGCGTTTCAGCTGGGCGATAATCTCCTTCATCCGCTCAAAATCACTGACATATTCTGATTCTATCAGTTCGATAATCACTCGCCCCACCATGCCATGGCTCTGCACCCCCTCGATCAAGGCGTTGATAATGCCTTCATCCTTCATATCGACAGCATCCAGATTCAAGGACACGGTTAATCCGGTATGGGCCATATCCTTCAGTGCGCTATGGATCATTGCCAGGGTCAATTGCCGATATAAATTGCTGCGTTTCACCACATTCAGAAAGGTGCCGGGGGCATAGATATGTCCCTCCGGATCGCGCAACCGCACCAAGGCCTCGCAACCTATGACCTGATTGCTATAAATATCCAGGATCGGCTGGTAATAGGGTAATACCAGCCGCGAACGCAGCGCCTGTTGCACCCGGTTCAGAATATAGAGATTCTCCTGGTAGGCCTTTTCCAGATGCATCTCTTTTTTGTAGATCACCCAATCCTTACGTTGCCGCCGCGCCTCCTCTTTGGCCAGACGAGCGTAGGCCAGCGCTTTTTCATAATCATCGACCCCCAGGCAAATACCGGCGGTAATCGTCAGCAAGGTGGCATGGTCATGGAGGTGATAATTTTCATTGCTGATGAAATAGATGATTTTGCCAATCAGATGCACCACATTGTTATGCTGGTTATTCTGGCAAACGACCAGATATTCTCCCTGATTTAATTTATACAACTCACCCTGCTGTTGACATATTCCCTGCAACAGGCGGGCAGTTTTTTGCAGCATCTGCTGACCCATATCATGACCAAAAATAACATTGATATCGGTGAATGAATTCAGCTCAATCAGAATAAATGCCGAGGTGTTATATTTCCCGGGCTGTTGTCCATTTAATGCCAGCTGTTGCTCATTGGGTAATCCGGTTAATGCATCAAATAGAGTGGCCGCCCATTGCTTATTCTTTTTGATGGATGAGAAACGCCAATAGATGAGAGCACAGCACAATATTGATAAAAGCCAGAGCGGGGCTAATTCAATAGCCTTCGACAAATATTCCATGACCAGCCCCACTGTCGGGTTAAAAATAAAATTGGCTTAGCGTACGGTCTTGCAAATAATATTTCCGGCAGTGAGATCGCAAATATAAAGTCCATCACCATGGATTCTCCGCGTTGTCCAATCGCTCACATCGCGGAGATGCGGGATCACGCCAACAGCGCGACCACCGTCTGCGCTGTGACATTGGCCTGAGCCTGCAAGGTGGTGGCGATCGACTGATAATCGGTCTGTCCCAGCGCCAGTTGTAACTGCCGCTGGCTCTGCACTAATTCGGCCTGACTCAAATCGGACTCCACCGTCCGACTCTGCTGTTCTGCCTGATTCTGGACTTGCTGACGGTAGGTGCGAAGTTGCTGCACCGTCTGCTGAATTTGCTGCTGTAACTGCTGGATCTGCTGCTGCACCTGCTGCCGCTGCTGGCTGCTGTCGGCCGCAGCCACCTGATCCGCCAGCTCGGCGAGAGTACTCCGCTCAGCGCTCAAGCGGACGGTCACCGCATTCCCGGCCGGAACCCGCACCCCTTGCCCCGACATCAGCATCGGCTCACTGAGCTTGCGTTCATGGCCTTGACTGGCAGAAAAGTTGAGTTGGCCACTGGCGCCGAGCGTGACCTGAATGCCCTCCTTTTGCAGGGCCTGATCCAGGCTCTCCGCCACGGCTTGCCCGCTCGATCCGGCGGGCAAGGCGACGGTTGCCCCGCTCCGGCTGGAAGGAAAATAGATGCGCACCTGCTCGTTGGCCGGTTTGGCGGAGAGCAGGTCGACCTTGTCCAGCACATAGTTCTGGGAACTGTCGCTGTCCGACCACACCGTCGGCTGCAACTGGCTATCTATGCTGCTCTGTTGCTGCAGGGATTGATCCAGTTGGCGCAGACGCTGGGACAGGACATCCGCCTGGGCGGAATCCTGACCGAGCTGGTTCTTGAGCTGACTCAGCTGGCGATAGGTTTGCACCAGGGCCACTTCACTGGCCTGGGTTTCGGCCACCGTGGCCTGGGCTTCACCCAGCATCGACCAGTTCTGGAACTTGGCCACCCATTCGGCGGTATTGCTGGTACCCGTCGTCGTAGCGTTGGCGGTAGCCGACGCAGCATCCTGCGAGCTGCCACGGCGTGAGGTGGCGGCCGTCTGCTCATCCAGATAGGCGCTCTTGTCACCACGACCAACGGCCAGATCCTGCGCCGTCTGGCTGCCATCCGGGATCCGGCTCCCCTCGACGGTCGGCTGCCAGGCCGACGTCAGTGCTGTGGTGTCCGTATTCGGAGTCGAGGCCGTGATCGCCATAGGGTCAGTCCCGGTTAGAGTTCATCAAAAAGACTCAGGCCGAGCACAGAAGAGAGCACCTGCTGGGTCACCTGCAGGGTGGTGAGTATCTCTTCGGAACGCAGGGTGGTTTCGGCATAATCGGCTTCCGAAATCGAGGCACTGAGCTCTTCGCTGTAGAGCAGGGTTTCACTGTGTGCGCTGGAGAGGGTATCCAGCTGATTGGAGCGGGCACCTATGCTGGCAATCGCCGAGCTGAGGCTGGAGCTGGCGCTGTCGATGGTATCCAGCATGCTGCTGGCGGTGGCGTTATCGCCACTGGCCAGCGCGGTGACCAGGTCATTCAAGTCGTCAAAAAAGCTGCTGCCACCACTGAAGAAGACGTCCGACAGGTTATCGGTACTGGCCACTGTGATGCCATCGCCGACGCTGACCTCGCGCTGATAATCATCCCCGGCGTAGCTATAGGTGTTCGTGGCCTCGTCATACACCACGGGTGCCGTGTCGCTCAGGCTACCGGAGAACAGGTAGTTGCCACCGGCATCGGTCTGGTTGCACAAATCGACCATGGTATCCATCAAGCCACTGATTTCCGTGGCGATATTCGCCAGATCCTCACTGTCATAGGTACCGTTGGCCGCCTGCACCACCAGATCCCGAATCGACCCCATCACATCGGTCATCGACGAGTACTGGGTTTCGGAGGCACTGAGCTGGCTGCTGGCGGTTTCGATATTCTCGATATACTGCTCCAGCTGGGTCTGCTGGGACGTCAGATTGCTGACCCGGGCATAACCGATAGCATTGTCCGAGGGTTTATTGATGGAGGAGCCCGTCGAGAGCTGCTCGGCCACCTGGGTATATTCGGAGTACTGACTCTGCAGACTCTTCAGCAATAAGGCCGTGGTTTGGGACGTACTGACGCGCATGGGGCCTCCTTTAGAACATATTCAGGACAGTGTCGAACAACTCATCGGCCACGGTGAGCACCTTGGAGTTGGCCGAATAGATGTTCTGGTAGCTGACCAGATTGGCGGCCTCTTCATCCAGGTTCACACCGCTGATGGAAGACAAGCTGTCCTGCAGGGAACTCTGCAGCGAGGTGCTGGTGGTCAGTGCCGAGGATGCCTGACTGCTGATGAGGCCCAGCTTGGTCACCAGTGCGGTGTAGGTCTCTTCCTGATCCCCCTGCAGATCCAGCATGGAGAGCAGATTGGTGTTATCGCCGGTGCCTGCCGATGCCGAGCCCGCGAAGGCCAGGTCGTCCCCGCTAAAGTCGTCGGCAATCGCCAAGGTGCTGGCGGCATCATCACTGTCATAGCTGAACAGCTCGGTACCGGCGCTGCCATTGAGGTCATAACCCGCCGTCTGCAGGGCATTAAACTCATCGGCAATGGTCACTGCCAATTCGTTGAGCGACTCTTGGGTCGGCTCCAGCACCTCGTTACTGAAGGCCAGCAGGCCACCCAGACTGCCCGACATCGTCTCGTTGACCGTGCTGGTCTGCTTGCCATAGGTGAGGGTCAAGCCGGTGTTGCTGGCGTAATCCAGGCTACCGGATTTGCTGCCACTCACCAGCGTCTGCCCCTGGGGCAGACTGATGGTGTAAGAGCCATCGTCCTGAGCCACAACCGTGATATCCACCAACTCGCTCAGGCTGCTGATCGCCGCATCTCGACTGTCTTCCAGGGAGCTGGTATCGCCGCCAGAGCTTTGCAGCGCCACTATCTTGTCGTTCAGGGCTGCAATCTGGGAGGCCAGATCGTTGGCCGTCGACAGGGTGGAACTGATCTGGCTGTCGATCTGCCCCTGCAGCTCATCCATGTAGCCCGCCAGCGAGTTGACCGCATCACAGACCGCCTCGGCATCGGTGAGCACGGCAGTGCGCAGGGAATCATCATCCGGCGAGCTGCTGGCCGCTTCGAGCGCCGAATAGAAGGTGGTCAAGCTGGAGGTAATATCCAGGGAATCGCTGCTCATCAGCTCTTCCAGATAGGTCGCATACTCGCTGTAGCTGGTGTAGTAGCCCACATCGGAGGTGGTGGTCCAGGTCTGTTGGCTGAGGTAGAAGCTGGTCTGCCGATCCACACTGCTGACCGAGACGCCGCCGGATACCACGCTGGAGAGCGTCACCGTCTGCCGGCTATAGCCATCGGTGTCGGAATTGGCAACGTTGTTACTGATCGCATTCATCACCACCTGGGTAGCCATCAGCCCCGAGGTGGCATTGGAAATCATGGTCATGGCTGAAAACCCCTATCGCGGCATGGCATGCAATACAAAGACGTTATAGAGGTGAAGCGACCGTCTATTTCTGACTCTTTAATGGATCGGCCAGCTTTGTTGCCGCGCCCCCCATCGGCTCAACCGTTCCGCCCATCTGTTCGACGATCGTGGCCTGTAAACCGGTACTGTCCTGATTGGCCATCACCATGGCCAACTGGCTATCACACATCTCCTGATAGAAGCGCACGCTGTCACTGCTGACCAGACTCTCGTCGCCGGAGATGGTCTCGTTGGCCTTGCGCATCTCGCGCAACACCTGCTGCAAGAACTGCACTTCAAACTGATTGGCCACCGTATCCAGGGCCGCTGCCGAGTCCGGATTGTGCTTGATGGCGTTTAGCCCTTGTATATCCTGATAAAAGCTCAGGTTGCTTGATTCATTGGCATCAATTTTCATCGTCAGATCACCATCAATTCCGCGTCCAGGGCGCCAGCTTCATGCAACGCCTGCAGGATCGCCATCAGATCATCCGGATTGGCACCTAACGAGTTGATCGCCTTCACAATGACCTCCAGCGAAGTGCCCTCCGGCCAGATGAACATATTCTGCTGCGGATGATTGACCTGAATGCTGCTGTTGGGCGTGGTGGTGGTCTGGCCCTGGGACAACGCATTGGGCTGACTGACATTCTGGCTCTCGGTAATGCTGACCGTCAGGTTGCCGTGGCTGACCGCCGCCTTGCTGACCCGGACATCCTGACCGATCACCACGGTGCCGGTACGGCTGTTGAACACCACCCGCGGTCGCTCCCGTCCCATATCCACATCGATATCCTGCAGCAAGGCCAAAAAAGAGGTGCGCTGGCTCTCATCCTGCGGCGCACGCACCAGAATGCGACCGGCCGAGACCGCACGGGCCACGGGCCCCATCTGCCGGTTGATCGCCCGCGCCACATTGCTGGCGGTGCGGAAATTCGGGCTCAGCAGATTCAGCACCACTTCCGGCTTCTCGCCGAAGGTCATGGGAATTTCCCGCTCGACAATACCGCCGCCGGGAATGATGCCGCTGGTGGGCACATTGACCGTCACCGAACTGCCGGATTCCCCTTCCGCCTTCAGACCGCCGACCACCACATTGCCCTGGGCCACGGCATAGACCTCGCCATCGATACCGCGCAGCGGTGTCAGCAGCAGGGCTCCCCCGCGCAGACTCTTGGCATCGCCAATCGAGGAGATGGTGATATCCAGCTGCTGACCGCGCCCGGCAAAGGCCGGCAGGCGCGCCTGCACCGACACCGCCGCCACGTTCTTCAGCTTGGGATCCAGATCATCCGGCAACTGCACCCCGAACTGCTTGAGCATGTTGGTCATCGACTGGCTGGTGAATTCCACCTGGTTGCGATCCCCGCTGCCGGACAGGCCGACCACCAGACCGTAGCCCACCAGCATGTTGTCGCGGACGCCCTGCACATCGACGATATCCAGCAAGGGGCGGGATCTCACCGACTGCGGCAGGGTCACCTTGGCGTGAACCGGCGCCAGCAGCAAGGCCAGCGCAAAATAAACAAAGGGTTTCATAGCGGTTCCTACAGAGGCGACAAGGCGCTGTTGAAGAAGGTGCTTAACCAGCCCGACTGATTCGTGTCGGCCAGAGCCCCGCGACCGGCATAGGTGATATGGGCATCGGCGATGCGCTGGGAGGAGATGCGATTGGCCTGATCGATATCCTCGACCCGAACCGTGCCATTAAGCCGGATGTATTCATCCCCTTGGTTCAGGCGGATCCATTTCTCGCCGCGGATCTGCAGCACACCGTTGCTCAACACATTGGCCACCGTCACCGTGATCGCCCCCGACAGGCTGTTCTGCTGGCTGGAGGTTGCGGAGCCATCAAAGTCCCGATCCGCCTCCAGACTGGTCGCCCAGCTGTTCTTCGACTTACCGCCGATGGTCGGAGTCGGCAGCTCCAGGCTGCTGCTCTTGCCGAGCTGCGTCGCCGCCTTCTTGCTCGACTGGGTGCTCTCTTCCAGGGTCACAGTCAGGATGTCACCGATCCGATAGGCGCGCCGGTCCTGGAACAGGGTGAACATGTAATCGCGGCGATAGAGGCTGCCATCCTCGCCCTTGCTCGTGGTGCTGACGGGTGCCGTGGGTCGCCACTGCGCCTCGTCATCGGCAGGCGGGATCACCTCATAGCTGGAACAAGCGGCCAGCCACAGGGGCAAAAGCAAAAGGATGCAGCATCTCATGGCGATATTCCGCTTACATATTCTGGGAGACGTATTGCAGCATCTCGTCGGATGCGGCAACCACCTTGGCATTCATCTCGTAGGCGCGATGGGTGGCGATCATATCCACCATCTCCTCCACCACGCTGACGTTGGAATTTTCCAGCGCGTACTGCTTCAGTGCGCCGAAAGAGTCTTCACCCGGCACCCCCTCCACCGCATCGCCGGAGGCTTCGGTCGCCTGATACAGGTTACCGCCCGTAGCCGCCAAACCAGCTGGATTGACGAAATTGACCAGCGTCACCTGGCCCAGCTCCTGCGCCTCGGCCTGGCCACTGATGGTGGCGGAAACCGTGCCATCGGTGCCGATACTGATGGCGGTGGTGTTTTCCGGCACAGTAATCTGCGGCAGCAAGGGCAGCCCGGAGGCGTTGACCACCACGCTGTCGGAGTTGACCTGGAACTGGCCATCCCGGGTGTAGGCGGTCTCGCCATTGGGCAGCTCGACCTGGAAGAAGCCCTGACCGTTGATTGCCAGATCCAACTGATTGCTGGTGGTCTCGTAATCCCCGGTGGTAAACACCTTCTGGGTACCGACCACCCGCACCCCGTTCCCGAGCTGGATACCGCTGGGCGACTCATTCTGCTGATCCAGCTGCGCACCCGGCTGCACCTGCACCTGATAGAACAGATCCTGAAACGCGATCCTATCCTTCTTGAAGCCGGTGGTATCCACGTTGGCCAGATTGTTGGAAATGGTGGTCAGCTTGGCATCCATCGCCGCCAGACCGGTCTTGCTTACCCATAAGGCTGTTTGCATCTAGTCATCATCCCGTTGCTGTGCCGTTTAGGCCGAAATCATCTCGTTACCCAATTTCGCCTGCTCATCGGAGCTCTGCATCAACTTGACCTGCAGCTCGAAATTGCGCGTCATCTGCAGGCTCTGGATCATCTCGTCGACGGCGTTAACGTTGGAGTCCTCCAGGTGGCCACTGGCCAGGATCACGTTCTCGTCGCTCTCCGCCGTCTCACCGTTGTCGAGGCGAAACAAGCCATCGGTGCCCTTGACCAACTGGCTAGTCTCCGGATTGACCAACTTGATGCGCCCGGCCTCGATCAGCGCGCCGCCGCCCGGCGGTGTCACCGTGATGGTGCCATCACTACCGATATCCAGATCCCGGTAATCGGGCAGGACCAGCTCGCCACCTTCACCCAGTACGGCGCGACCATTCACGGTCAGGCGGCCATCGGACTCCACATTCATATTGCCCGCCCGGGTGTAGGCCTCTTCACCTTCGGCGGTCTGCACCGCCAGCCAGCCATTGCCACGGATCCCCACATCCAGGGTGCGCCCGGTGCTGACCAGAGCCGCGGCACTGAAATCCGTGCCCGGTGTCAGCTCGCTGGCCAACACCCGACTGTCAAAGCCATCTCCCTGCAGGGCGGTGGAGCTGACCCGCTCGAAGTCGGCGCGAAAGCCCGTGGTGTCCACGTTCGCCAGGTTGTTGGCATGGATCTGCTGGGCCATGAGGGAGTGTTGTGCTCCCGACATGGCGGTATAGATGACTTTTTCCACTGGTTATCCGTTATCAGAAGGTGTTGAACAGCACGCTGGAGAGCTCATCGGCTGTCGACAGCACCTTGGAGTTGGCCTGGTAGTTGCGTTGCAGCGCCATCAGGTCCACCAGCTCTTCGGTAATGTCGACGTTCGAATCCTCATAGGAGCCGACCGTCAGGGTGCCGGCAATGCCATCCCCGGCGGTACTCAGTACCGCGTTGCCGGAGTCCTTGGTGGCATACCAGATGGTGCCATCGCCCTGCTCCAGGCCATCGACGTTGACGAAGGTGGCCAGTACCACCTGGCCTTGCAGCAGGGTTTCGCCATTGCTGTAGGTGGCGTAGAGGTAGCCTTCATCATCGAAATAGACATCCGACAAGGTGCCCGCCGTGTAACCATCTGCTTCGTTGGTGGTGGTGGTGGAGTCCATCGAATATTGGGTGAACTCGCCGTAATCCACGCTGATGGTGACGTCATCGGCGCCATCGGCACTGAAGGTGAGGCTGGTCGCGGTAGTCGGTGAGGCCAGGGTCCCATCCTCGTTAAAGGTCAATGCCGTCGTCACGGCAGCACCGCTGGAATCCGTCAGCTGGGTACCATCCACGCTGTAGTAGACCGACCAGCTGTTATCGCCGGTTTTGACATAGTACTGGCTCAAGGTGTGCTCCGAGCCGAGCGAGTCATAGAGGGTCGAGGTGGCCGAATAGTTATAGGTATTGCTGTCGTCGATATCGAAGCTGTCGGTGATGGTGGTCGACGAGGAGTTGAGGTTAGCCTCCAGCTCTAGCGTGGTCGACGCTTCTGCCGCCAGGGTGGTGGTGGTGATCTGCAGATCGGTCACCTGCCCCTCTTCCAGCTCGCCATCCGCATTGACGGCATAGCCCTGCAGGTTCCAGCCGTTGCTGGCCAAGACATAGTTATCGGAATCCACCGAGAAATTACCGGCCCGGGTGTAGGCCGTTTCCTGGCCATCACTGATCACGAAAAAGCCGCTACCGGAGATGGCCAAGTCCAGATCGCTACCGGACTCCACCAAAGAACCATCGCTGGAGAAGCTCTGGGTCACGGTGGAGGATTCCACCCCGCCCGCTTGCCCGCCGCTGTAGATGGCAGAAAACGAGGTGGAAGAGGATTTATAGCCCGCAGTCGAAGCATTGGAGATGTTGTTACTGACGGTATCCAGCGCGTCGCTCGTTGCCAGCAGACCACTCATACCAATGGAGTACATAGACATAAATAGGGTTCCTTCGGGTTAAGTCTTGGAGACGGCAACCACATCTTCCAGCGCCACAGTTCCGGCGCCGGAAACCTGAAGCTGGACACCGTCATCATCCAGGGTGACGGACTCCACTTCGGAGTTCAGATAGGTGGTTTCATTGGTAGTAGTGCTGTCGGCGCTGGAAACTGCGGTAACCCTATAGGTCCCGGCGCTGAGATCATCGAAACTGAAACTGTAGGTACCCGCACTGGGGCTGCTGCTGGTTTCGCTGCTGATCAGGGTGCCATCCGCGTCATAGACATTGATGGTCAGGCTGTCGGCGGCGCTGTCGAGAGTCACCTGGCCACTCAGGGAACCATCGGCGCTCAAGGTGGTGGTGCTGCTTTCAACCAGTACACTCTGCCCGACCAGATTGGTGCTCTGCAGCGCCGTTAAATCCTCAACCAGATCGTTGGAGGTGGTCTGCAAACTGCTGAGCTCTTCCAGCGACTGCACCATGCTCAGTTGGGAGAGTTGGCTGACATAGGTACTGGAGTCTATGGGATCGGTCGGATCCTGGTTCTGGATCTGGGCTACCAACAGATCGATAAACTCGATCTGCAGCTCTTCCGAGGTGCTGCTGGAGCTTACGGTTTCCTCATCGCTGCTGCTGGTGGTGGAACTACTGGTCGATACGGCGGAAATAGTCACTACTGAACTCCTTAGCTCTGCTCACCCAGACCCAGCAGCCCCTGCTGCATGGTGCCAATCCGTTTGAGCACTTCCACGCTGCTTTCAAAGCTGCGCGAGGCACTCATCATGTCGGCCATCTCCTCCACCGTATTGATATTGGCGTAGTAGACATGGCCATCGGCATCCGCCAGGGGGTTATTCGGCTCGTAGCGCTGAAGGGGTTCATCATTACTCGGGATCACATCCGCGATCGCCACGCTGGCAGCACCCAGTTGCCCTAACTCCTGCACCTGCTGATAGACCGACTGGAACACAGGTCGCACCGCACGGTAGGCCGCATCGGCACTGCCAGCGGCACTATCGGCATTCGCCAGGTTGGAGGCCACGGTATCCAGGCGCACCGTCTGGGCACGCATGGAGCTGGCGGCAATGTCGTAAATCGCGTCGAATGACATGGTTTAGCTTCCTTCGATGGCCGTGGTCAGCCCTTTGATTTTCAGGTTCAGAAAGGTCAGGCTGGTGTCAAAGGCCACCGAGTTGGCGGCAAACTTGCTCTGTTCGACCTGCAATTCAACGGTGTTGCCATCCTGGGAGGTCTGATAGGGAATGCGATACAGCAAATCCGCATCGCTGGCGGTACTCACCGTCTCACCCTGGCGTTGACGACGCTCGACATCACTCATCACCGCCTGGTAGTCCAGATCCTGGGCCAGATAGCCCGGGGTATCGACGTTGGCCAGGTTGCTGGCAATCACCTGCGCCCGATCCAGCTTGGTCTGCAGGGCATAGGGTGAAACCCCCAGCGCATCGTCCAGACTTAGTGCCATTCCTTCCTCCTGTTGAGCTGAGCATGACTCTCTGCCAGAATCGAGATAACAAGAGTCGTGCCATCTATTTGAGGCCATATAAATCAACAAGTTAAATGAAATAACGCCTCGCTCGGACCACCAGGCGGAAGCCCGACTTCCGGCTGGGTACCATCGGCTCGCCCTGAGTCTGCTGTTGTTGTTTCCGCTTTTGAGTCTGGCGACGACTGCTGAGCCCGAGGCCTTGCTGCAGGCGCTCAACCAGCAGGCGCGTCAGGAACTGGAGCAACAACTGACCACGCTGGGCTGGCAGGCGCTCGAGGTGCACTACAGCCCCTGGCTCCCGGAGGGGGCCAGCAAGCTGCCGCCCTGCCCCCTGCCGTTGCAGATCCAGCGCAGCAACCCGCAGGCACCGGCCTGGGGACGGGTCAGCTATCTGGTCCGTTGTCCGGTTGCTCCCGCCTGGCAAACCCGGGGACGGGTGGATGTCAGCCTGAGTCTGGAGCTGTGGGTGGCCCGACACAGCCTGAAAAAGGGACAGGTGCTGCAAGCGGCTGATCTGCAGAGTCAAAAAGTCACCGTGGATCGTTTGTTCCGCAGTTTCACCCCCATCCAGCAATCTCTGCTCGGCTATCGCACCTTGCGCAAGATCCGCGCTGGCCAGTTGCTCAGCGCCGCCGATCTGGGCGCCCCGCTGCTGGTCCACAAGGGCCAGGAGGTCACCCTCTATGCCCGCACCCCGGAGTTCAGCGCCAGCATGCGCGGCGTTGCGCTGGCCGATGGTGAACGCGGTGAGAGCATTGCGGTGCGAAATCTCAGCAGCAACAAGGAAGTACAGGCCATAGTCACCGCGGCCGGCGAGGTCGAAACCCGCTTTTGAGATCAGGACTAAATCGGAGCATCAACCTCGCTTGCCATCGGGAGCTAGGTAACGGGTTAGCTTCGGCTGCGGGGCGGAAGCAGAAGGATCTAAAGTTTTCCGCCGGGATAGTCGCTTCTTTTCAGGTAGCACACTTATTTGCAGGAGAGCGGCATGAAAATTACCCAGGATGCCCATGACTTCACCAGCAGCGCATTAGCATCCAGCGCCATCACGCGACCCGCTGCCGCCCAGGAAACCGTTGCGAGCACCACCACCCAGAGCCGCTACCCGACATCGGAAAGTGGTGTCAGCAGCGATGCCTTGTGGCTCGACGCTTCCCAGCAGGAGCTGGCAACGACCAGCGATGTGGATATGGAGAAGGTGCAGCAGCTGCAGCAGGCGATCGCGAATGGCGAGCTGGTGCTGGACACCCAGGCCCTGAGTGAGGCAATCCTGGAGATGCACCGCTCATGACCCGTAGCGAGATCATCAAGAGCCTGATCCTGGGGATACAAACCGATATCGCCGATTACACCGAACTGCAACGTCTGCTCGAACAGCAATTTCAGCTGCTCAAGGATCGGGATACTGCCGCCATCACGGCCCTGAACCATGACCATCAGGCGATGGTGGCCAAGTTGCAACAATCCGCCGTTGAACGCTCCCGTCAGCTGAGCTTGCTGGGGATCAACGCCGATGAACACGGCATGACGGTGTTACTGGGCCAGTTGCCCCAGGCACTCAAGCTGCGTCTGAAACCGATCTGGAACCGACTGTGCAAGCTGTTGCAGCAATGCCAACAACAGAATGAAGTCAATGGCCGCCTGCTGCGCTGTCAGTACGACGTCATCCAGCGCATGCTGCATGGCGAGCCGAACTACGATTACGCACCGCCACTCCTCAATGGCCTCAACGCCGGGTAATGAATCCGACGCCACGGCGATCCGGCGTCAATGAACCCGAGTACCGCCGTCAACGACCAAACCGCTGGTTATTGAACTCATCCATCTGCTGTTGCTGCTGGCGGTTCTGCCGATACTGAACCGCGTCGGCCCGCTGGCGCAGCAGCAGCTCCAGTCCTTTAACCTTGCCGATCTGCGCGCGTAGCAGCCCTTCCAGATGGCTTAAATCCTGGCGCGCCAGCGCGACCTTATCCACCTGCAACAGCCAGAGACGTTCCATCTGGCGTCGCATATGGTAGTAATTTTCCCGGATCAACAATTGCCGCAGATCCAGTCCCTGTCCCATCTCGGCCAAGAGTCGCGCCAGGGTCTGTTCACGCTCCTGCTCACGCTGGATGCGCTGCAGGATCTGCCCGCGCTGGTTGCCCAGCTGCTCCAGCTCCTTGCGCTGCAACTCCAGGTAGCGGACCAGCATCAGCTCAACACCTGCTGCAGATCCTGCAGGCTCTGGGCAAGCGGACTCTGCTCCTGCAGCCCCTGTTGCAAGAAGCGGGCGAGTGCCGGATGACGGCGTACAGCCTCATCCATCTCGGGATCCAGCCCGGCCTGATAGCCGCCCAACGGCAGCAGCTCGCGCACCTGCTGGTAGCGCCCCGACAGCTGCCGCAAGCGGGTAGCCAGCGCCAACTGCTCAGCCGCGACCACCTGGGGCATCACCCGGCTCACGGAAGCATTGATATCGATGGCCGGATAGTGGCCCTGCTCGGCCAGCTGGCGGCTGAGAACAATATGACCATCCAGGATCGCCCGCGCCGCATCGGCAATCGGATCCTGCTGATCATCGCCCTCGGCCAGTACCGTATAAAACGCGGTCAGACTACCGCTGGTCTGCTCGCCATTGCCGGCCCGCTCCACCAACTGGGTCAGCAGGGAAAACACCGATGGCGGATACCCCCGAGTCGCCGGAGGTTCGCCCAGGGCCAGGCCGATCTCGCGCTGGGCTTGCGCATAGCGGGTCAAGGAGTCCATCAGCAACAGCACATCCTGACCCCGATCCCGATAATACTCGGCCAACCGATGGCACAACTGGGCGCCGCGCAACCGCTGCAGCGGCGACTGATCGGCTGGAGCCGCCACCACGATGGCCTTGCGCCGCCCCTCGGGCCCCAGACAGTGGTCGATAAACTCCCGGACTTCCCGACCCCGCTCGCCGATCAGACCGACGATCACCACCTGGGCCTGGGTATAACGGGTCATCATCCCCAGCAACATACTCTTGCCGACCCCGGAGCCGGCGAACAATCCGAGCCGCTGTCCCTTGCCGGGGGTCAGCAGGGCATTGATAGCCCGGATGCCGACATCCAGCGGCTCGGTCACCGGCTGACGCAGCAGCGGGTTGGGCGGCGGCATGATCAGCGCGGCCGGATCGCCCCGTTGCGCCAGCGGTAGGCCGTCCAGGGGTTGCAACAGACCATCCACCACCCGCCCGAGCAGATGGTCGCCAAGCCACAGCTCGACCTCGTGGTCCAGGGGTTCGACCCGGGCCCCCACGTAGAGTTGCCGCGTCAGCTCCAGCGGCATCAGGTAGGCGATCTCCCGATCAAACCCGACCACCTCCGCCGCCAACTGGCGTCCGTCCCGGGTGGCAACCCGACAGCGTTGTCCCAGCGTCAACTGGCAACCGGTCACCTCCAGCGTCAATCCGGTCACCCGGACCAGACGACCATAGTGGCGGGTCACATCAATCGCCGGCAGCGGCGCTTGCAGTCGCGCCAAGCCATCCTGCCAGCGGCTTAACATGGCGCCTCGGTCAACACACTCCGCACATGGGCCATGGATTGGGCCAGACGATCGGCGCACAGGGATTCGATCGTGCTCTCCGGACTGCCGATCCGGCAATCGCCGCGCGCCAGCGCGGGCTCCGGCAACAGGGGCCACCCCTGACACTCCCGCACACCGACCGCCTGTAACGCGGCGACGTCATCCGGATGCAGCCAGATCTTCAGCGGCCCAATCTCTGCAGGGAGACGAGCCAGCACCTGCGCCACCAAGGCGGCACGCTGCTCGGGGGCCTGCTGCAATTCATGTTGCACCACCTGCTGCGCCACCTGCTCCACCAGTTGCAGCAGTAAGGCCTGCTGACTGGCGAGCTGGGCTTGTTCCCATTCGGCCAAACGACTCATCAGGCTTTGCAGCGGCGCCATGGCCTGCTCAAAACAGGCACGGCCCTGACGTTCACCCTGGGTCTGCCCCTTGGCCATGCCTTCCTTGAGCCCCTGCTCCAGTCCCTGTTGGTACCCTTCCTGGTGGCCGACCTGTTGCCCGGCCGTGACCCCCTGCTCCATCCCTTGCTGGTAGCCTTGTTGGAAGGCTTGCTGGGGATCCGCGTTGGCGATACCGGACAGGTTCGGGCTCAGAGCCGGGAAACGATAGGGCCGGATGGCGGCATGCTCATCCAGCGGCAATCTATGCGGCGGTTTGACCATCAGCTCACCACCGGCTCTTCAAACAACATGAACTCGATTTCGCCCTGCTCGACCATGCTGCGCACAATCTGCATGATCTCGCCACGCGCCTGGGCCACCTTGCTGAGCGACACCGAGCCCTGCCCCTGCATCTGGGTATCGATGGCCTGTGCCATCCGCTTCGGCAGGGCCCCCAGCACCACTTTGCGGAACTGGGCATCGGTGCCCTTGAGAGCAACCGCCAGCGTCTCGGAAGGCACTTCTTGCAACAGCTGCTGCAGCACATCGGCACCCTGCCGCTTGAGGGTATCGAAGTCGAACATGTTTTTCTCGATATCCCCCGCCACCTTGGCATCGTACAGCCGCAACATCTCCAGCATCTGGGAGCGATCGCCACGGTAGCGGTTGAGGATATCCGCCACCTGGCGCACACCATCGACCTGGGCACCTGCCTGCTCGGCGACGTAGGCCAGGCAACGTTCCAGCGTGCCGCGCAACTCCTGCAGCACCACCTCACTGATCTCCTTGAGGTTGGCGACCCGGAACAGCAATTCGTCATGCTGGCTCTGGGGCAGAGTGTCGAGCACCGCCGAGGAGGTTTCCGACGGCAGGAAGGCCAACAACACCGCCTGCATCTGCGGGTGTTCATTGACGAAGAAGCGGCCCAGCACCTCGGGCGGCACCCACTGCAGCAGTTGCACATCGCTCTGCACCTCGTCGCCGTACAGGCCGTCGAGCATGCTGCGGGCGAACTTGGGTCCCAGCGCCATATCCAGGGTGCGCTGCAGGTAGGAACGCGAGGCACCGCTGATCCCGCTCTGCTGTTTGTACTGACCGAAGAACTGCTGCAGTATCCACTTCGCCTCTATGGTCGAGACATTGTGCAGCTTGGAGATGGCACGGCTCAGGCGCTGCACCTCTTCACGGCTCAGCCGCTTGAAGATCTTGGCTGCCGACTCCTCGCCCATGCTCAGCATCAGAATGGCGGCCTTTTCCAGGTCTTCAATCTGCAGATCGATGGCAGACTGGTTGATATTAAGATCGATCATTGTTGCCATTCACCCACAGTTTGATCACCTCGGTTACCCGGGTGGTTTCCTGATCCACCAGCAGCTGCAAGTGCTTGAGCTGCACATCATAGTCACTGCCCACCGGCGGCAACTCTTCAAGCCCCAACGGCGGCAAATCCATCTCGCCAGGCAACATATCTTCCAGCACCGCCATCATGTTCGGCGTCATGTTGTTCTGGCTCTTGCCCAAGGTTGGCTCGCTCGCAAAACCCGGCTCGTGATCCTCGTTCGAGGCGCGCTCCACCGGTGCCGGCTTGTTCTGCTGCAC